>Ga0187807_1000078_pt1 | contig 24976 bp, 19 predicted proteins | sample NC_wetland_sal_i_4_FD_132432 | JGI IMG/M metagenome (GOLD analysis project Ga0187807, IMG submission 132432) | Wetland sediment microbial communities from Neuse River Estuary, North Carolina, USA - ASW_2 | ecosystem: Environmental > Aquatic > Freshwater > Wetlands > Sediment | place: USA: North...
GAGCACGGCACGATTTAGCCGCTTCGCTAAGCGGAACTTGCTGCCCTCCGCTACCGTGGTCACGGTCAGTCCGCGACGGCTCGCGCATTGCGCCGACCGCTGACCACGCAGGTCTTCAGTGGAACGTCTTGACGAGTAGCAAAGAGCAGGTCACGAGCTCGGCGGCGGCCGACGTCACGGCCTCGTACGGCGCGCGCGCGTCGCCCGTGGTCCGCTTCCCGCACGGCTCGTGGGCGTCGGTCACCGGTTTCCTCGTCCAGGCCGAACGGACCGGGGTGCAGGCCTGCGTGGCCGATCCGGGCTGGGCGTTCATGATGACGAGCCAGTTCATCTGCACACCGGCCGAGCTCGCGGACGGTGTCAATTTCCGCCTCTACCTGCCCGGTTCGGTTCCGCCCGGTACGCCGGTGGTGGCCACCTTCCGGATTGCCATAGCGACCGTCGGGGGGTGAGTGCGTCCTGGTGATCGGCGGAGAACAGGCCACAAGCCTGGGGATGACGGACGCCGCGACCGAGCACGGTGAGCGCACGCGCCGCCCGTGGTGGGTGTGGACGGTGCCGTTCGCGCTGGTGCTCGGCGTGCTGCTGGTCCGCAACGCGTTCTTGTTCTCCACCCCCGAGTACGAGGACGCCGACATGGGGGCCAACTCGATCCTGATCGAGCAGGCCCGCCGGTTCACGCTGCTGGTCGGTCACTACTCGCGGTACAAGTTCAACCACCCGGGTCCGGCGTTCCTGTACGTGCAGTCCTGGGGGGAGTCGCTGTTCTGGGCGGTGCTGCACGTCGTGCCGACCGCCTGGAACGGCCAGCTCATCGCGGTGTACGCGCTGAACGGGGTGTTCGCCGCGCTCGTGGTGGCCGTCGGGCACGGCTGGACGCGCTCGGTGCGCGGCACGGCGGCCGTCCTCGCCGTCGTGCTCTGCGGCGCGGCGCTGCACCCGGCTACGTTCAGTTCGGACTGGATGCCCTATGTGCTCGTGCCCGCCTACCTCGCCTTCATCGTGGCGATCGCCTCGGTGGCCGCCGGGCACGGGCGGGACGCCTGGATCGCGGCGCTGTCCGGCTGGTTCCTGATCCACGGCTACGCCAGCTTCCTGTTCTTCGTCCCGCTGCTCGTGCTCGCCGCGCTCGCCGCGCTGGCGTGGCCCAGCCGACGCGCGCTTGGCTCCGCGGTGCGCGCGCTGCTGCGGGACCACAAGCGGATCTGGGTCCCTGTCGTCGCCATCAGCGCGGTCTTCGCGCTGCCCATGGTGCTCGAACTCGTCCTGCACTGGCCGGGGAACTTCGGCAAGTACTTCTCGTACTCGTCCTCGCCGACGTCGGGCAGCGCGAACGGCCTCTGGCAAGTGGCGCATTTCGCGCTGTGGTTCTGGTGGCCGCACGCGCACGCGTGGGCAGTGGCGCTGGTGCTGTGCCTGCTCGCGGCGTTGGTGGCGTGGCGGTTGCCGGCCAGCCCGGTCCGCCGGCTCTGCTGGTCGCTGATCGCCTTCGACGCCCTCTCCACGATCTTGTTCGCCTACTACGCGGCAACCGGGATAGGCGACCTGTCGCAGTATTTCGCCGGGTACTTCTACTGGTCGGCGCCGATGATCTTGCTGCTGGTGATCGTACTTGGCGTGCTCGAGGCGCTCCCGTCGCTGCCAGGCCTTGCCGTCGCCGCCACCGCGGCCGTGGTCGCGTGTGCCGCGTTCGCGATCGCGCCGCAGACGCGCACGAGCACCAGCCACGTCGACACGGCAGACCTCACCACTGGCGCGCCCACCGACCCGACGCTGCCCGCCGGAGTGGCGCACGTGGCCGCGCTGGCCGGCGGGCGGCCGATCGTGTTGCGCTTCGATCACAACGCCTGGCCGGCCGTCACCGGCTTCCTGGTGCAGGCCGAACGGACCGGGGTCCGCGCCTGCGCCGCCGATCCGAGCTGGGAGTTCATGCTGACCAGCCAGTTCATCTGCACGCCTGCGGAGCTCACGGACGGTGCCGATTTCCGCCTCTATGTACCCGGGCCGGTCCCGCACGGCGCCCACGTGGTGTTCCGCCTTCGGCGAGCCATAGTGACCAGTGGTGGGAAGTGAACGTAGCCTAGATCCGTGGACCGGCGAATCTTCGGGCTTGAGAACGAGTACGGCGTTACGTGTACCTTCCGGGGTCAGCGGCGGCTGTCGCCTGATGAGGTGGCTCGCTACCTCTTCCGGCGCGTTGTGTCGTGGGGGCGCAGCAGCAACGTCTTCCTGCGGAACGGGGCACGGCTCTATCTCGACGTGGGCAGTCACCCGGAGTACGCCACCCCCGAGTGCGACAACGTGGTGGACCTCGTCGCGCACGACAAGGCGGGCGAGCGGATCCTCGAGGGCCTGCTCGTCGACGCGGACAGGCGACTGCGCGAGGAAGGCATCGCCGGCGACATCTACCTGTTCAAGAACAACACCGACTCGGCGGGCAATTCGTACGGGTGCCACGAGAACTACCTGGTGGGCAGGCACGGTGAGTTCGGCAGGCTGGCGGACATCCTGATCCCGTTCCTGGTCACCCGCCAGATCATCTGCGGTGCCGGCAAGGTGCTGCAGACGCCGCGCGGCGCGGTCTACTGCGTCAGCCAGCGGGCCGAGCACATCTGGGAGGGCGTGTCCTCGGCGACCACCCGGTCCCGGCCGATCATCAACACGCGCGACGAACCGCACGCCGACGCGGAACGGTTCCGGCGGCTGCACGTCATCGTGGGCGACTCCAACATGAGCGAGACCACGATGCTGCTCAAGGTCGGCGCGACCGACCTGGTGCTGCGCATGGTCGAGGCCGGGGTCGTGCTGCGCGACATGACGCTGGACAACCCGATCCGGGCCATCCGCGAGGTCAGCCACGACATGACCGGCCGCAGCCGGGTGCGGCTCGCCAACGGCCGCGAGATGAGCGCGCTGGAGATCCAGTACGAGTACCTGTCGCGGGCACGCGACTTCACCGACAAGAACGGGCTCGACGCGATCAGTGCCCGGGTGCTGGAGATGTGGGAGCGCGCCCTCGGCGCGATCGAGAGCGGCGATCTGGACAAGATCGCCAGGGAGATCGACTGGGTGACCAAATACCAGCTGATCGAGCGCTACCGCGCCAAGCACGACCTGCCGCTGTCCGCGCCCCGGGTGGCACAGCTCGACCTGGCCTATCACGACGTGCACCGCGGCCGCGGCCTGTACTACCTGCTGCAGCGCAACGGCGCGGTGGACCGGGTGACCAGGGATCTGGACATCTTCGAGGCCAAGTCAATCCCGCCGCAGACCACCCGCGCCAAGCTGCGCGGCGAGTTCATCCGCCGGGCGCAGGAAAAGCGCCGCGACTTCACCGTCGACTGGGTGCACCTCAAGCTGAACGACCAGGCGCAGCGCACCGTGCTGTGCAAGGACCCGTTCCGCTCGGTAGACGAGCGGGTGGAGAAGCTGATCGCCGGCATGTAGGCACGGGTCGGCGCCCCCGCGGGTCCGCTCGCCGCTGACGGCGCCGCCGCCGTTGCTGTCTTCTATTCGCCCGAACGGAGCCTTGCTTTCTCCGGTCCGCCGGCTTACTGGAAGAGGATGCGGCGCCGCGCGACCACGATCAGCGCGGCGACCACGATCGCGGTGAGCACCGCGAGGTGCTTGTTCGTGACGACCCGGTTCGTCAGCAGCCCGGACAGCCCGGCCTTCCCGGTGCCCGCGCTCTTGGCGGCGGCCGACGGGGTGGCCAGCAGCATGATGACGGCGAGCAGGAACGCGTCGATGTACGTGCGGCCGTCGCCGAACACGCTGTCCCAGAACTGCCCGGACGCGAGCACCATCTCGACGAGCACGAAGCCCACGAAGGCGACCCGCTCGTGCAGCGGGGCGGTCGTCCACCGCAGCACGAGCAGCCCGGCCACCACGACGGCCGCGAGCGCGATGAACTCGATCAGGTTGATGTCGTACATGCCCAGGTGCGTCCAGCTCATCAGGCGGAAGTCACGGACCAGAGCCGGGACCATCGCCTTGAACGGGAGCGTGAGGTTCGCGGTGACGTCGGCCGCGCCGCCTGCCTTGCCCTTGACGACGACGTGCTCAATGCCCTGCAGCACCACGTAGGCCGCGCCAGGCAGCACCCACACCAGGTCCGCGCGACCGGGCTTGGTCTGGCGGCGGTACATCTGGTACAGCCGGGTGAGCGCGATCGCCATGGCAAGCACCAGGATCGGCTCGTTGGTGATGACGCCGTAGGTGACCAGCAGCGCGGCGAGCACGTAGCGCGAGTGCCGGTAGGCGAGCAGGCCGCCGAGCATGCACGCGTCGGCGAGCGGCTCGGAGGTGTCCCGGCCGATGCTGATCACCAGGCCGAAGTAGGCGACGAACAGCAGACCCCACAGTGCGTGCCGCCCGGACTCGCGGGCGAACTTCCCGCCGAGCCAGCCGACGATCCCTATGCATATCAGGTTGATCACGACGAGGACCGTCGGCACCAGCCGGTGCTGGCCCGCCGAAAGGATCCACGCGACCAGCGGGTACCCGATCCGGGTGTACCGGTAAGTGTGGTCCATCGTGATGCCGTAGGCGGTCGGGTGCCAGTTGAACGGGTTCAGTGCGAGCCGGTAGTAGAACTGCCCGTCATAGCCCTTGTACATCACATGCGGCAGGTCCGCGTTGCGGGAGTAGGTGTGCCCGGCCAGCACGAACAGGCCGATTTTCCCGGCGGCCCAGGTCTGCCAGCGGGCCAGCACGAAGGCGAGCCAGCCAAGGAAGGCGATCAGGCCGGTCACGGCCGGGTAGTCGAGCCGCGCGAGGACCGGACCGCTAGAGGTCCGCTGGGACGCCGCGTGATCCGTTGTCGATGTGAGCTGCACCCGTGTTCATCCTTTGGGGTAAACCGGCCGTCCTAAGGTAGTGAGGACGTGTCAAAGACTGCGCGGGCAGCCTACCAGAGTGACGGTTCAGGCTACGCTGTGACAGGTTAGGGCCGGAAGCTGTCCCGAACAGGGACCAAATTGTGTAAGAGTGTATGACTCGTATGCAGGAATTGATCGCGCGCAGCGGTGCGAAGTAGTGGCTGAAGGCAATGCCTAACACCGCACCAGGAGCAGAACGGCTAGCGGGCGGCGTCGAGGAAGACGCCGCGCCCGCCGCTAGATCACGCACCTCAGCCCGTGCGTGGCGGTGGGCGGGGGTAGGCCTGTTCCTGCTGGTGATCGTCGTGCTTTTCGACGCCTACCTGCACCTGTCGAAAACCTACGCGGAGAACTCCGACGAGGCCAACATCCTGCTGATGGCCAACGACATGCTGCACGGCAACGTGATGCTGCATGGCTGGTCGGTCTCCGACGTGCCGTTCATCAGCACAGAACTGCCGCAGATCGCCCTGCTTGTGTGGATGTTCGGCCTGCACCTGAACACCGCGCACATCGCCGCGGCGGTGACCTACACGCTGATCGTCGCGGTCGGCATGCTGCTCGCCAAGGGCAAGGCGCGCGGCTGGGCAGCCGTGGCCAGGATGGCGCTGGCCCTGGGCATCATGCTCGCCCCGCAGCCGGGCGTGGGCGTCTTCGTGGTGATCTTCTCCGTCGGTCACATCGGCACCGCGCTGCCGGTGCTGCTGACCTGGCTGGTGCTCGACCGGCTCGGGCGCAAGTGGTACACGGCGCTGCTCGTCGCGGTGCTGCTCGGCTGGGCGCTGACCGCCGACCCGCTGGTGCTCGTCGTCGCGGTGCTCCCGCTGCTCGCGGTGTGCCTGGCGCGGGTCGTGTCCGCGCTCGTCCTCGGCGCGAAGGAAGGCGGCGTGGCGGGCCTGCGGGCCGCGGCGCTCGACCGGTGGTTCGAGGTGTGGCTTGCCGCCGCCGCCGGGATCGGCTACGTGATCGCCTGGGGCGCCGGGCAGTTCATCCACAACAGTGGCGGCTTCGTGCAGCAGCCGGTTCCCTACTACCTGCAGTGGAACGCCTGGCTCTGGCACTCCCGCGTGGTGGTACACGGCCTGCTGGAGATGTTCGGCGCGTACTTCGTGCCCGGCACCTGGATCAGTTTCCTGCGGCCGGGAGAGAACGTCGTCGGACAGCCGGCCCTGTCCGGGTTTGACCAGGCCATCGCGCTGACGCACCTGGTCGGCGTGGTGCTCGCGGTGTGGGGGGCGTGCGCGATCGCCCGCCGGTTCTTCTTCCGCGACGCCGACATCGTGAGCCAGCTGCTGCTCGCGGGCATCGTGGCGAACCTCGCCGCGTACATCCCGAGCACGCTGGCCAACGCGACGGCGCTGAACGTGCGCGAGATCGCCCCCGTGCTGCCGTTCGCCGCGGTGCTCGCGGGCCGGATGCTCGGCGACCGGCTGCTCACCGGGCCGGTGGCGCGCATCAGGCTGCCTGCCTTCCCGCATCCTGGCCGCGGCACCCGGACGGCCGGGACGCTCGGGCCGGTCGCGACCGCCGGGGCCGCCCAGGGCACCGCCCAGCCGGACGGCATGCCCGCCTCGCCTAAGACAGGGCCTAACGGTCCGCGACGGCGGAGCCTGGGGGTGCGGCTGGTGGCGATCCCGCTCGTCGCGCTGTTGGGCTGGTACAGCTACGGGCTGTTCCGCCAGGCGGACACCCCGGCCGCGTCCGAGCCGCTCGCCCCGCTCGCCGCCTACCTGGAGGCCAACCACCTCAGCTACGGCCTCGGCGGCTACTGGGAGGCCAGCCTCATCACGGTCATGACGGACGGCGCGGTCACCATCCGCGCGGTCACGCCCGGCTGCATCCAGCCGTACCCGTGGGAGTCCAAGAGTGACTGGTACGACTCGACGAAGCACGTCGCCAACTTCATCCTTATCGACAATCTGCCCGGCTACTTCAGCCAGTTCGACCCGTCAGGCCCGGCGCTGCAACTGCTCACCAACTGGTCCAGGCCGCCTTTCAACCACACGAAGGTGCCGCTGCGCTGGCGGAATCTCGCGGCGCACCCGAACGGGAGCAAGTGGCCGGCCTACATCGACTTTGGCGGTTACTACTCCAAGCAGATCCCGCTCCTCAACAACGGGCACCCAGTGCTGGACAAGAACGGGCACGTCGTGCTCGTCTGGCGCCAGTTCGCCTGGCTCACCGCTCGCGTCTATCCGCTGAACCTGCTCGCCGAGTTCCAGCCGCTGTCCGCTGCGCTGAGTAGTCCCACCGTCAATTGCGGGTAGCCTGGGTACGCTTTTACTAAACCCGCAGAAAGTCGAGGCCGGAGCCAGCGCTCACGGCCGCCCGACCCGAGAGGTTCCCATGCGACGCGCAGCCGCGCTCCTCGTAATCCCCACGCTCGCCGCAGCGGTCGCAGCCGCCGGCTGCGCCTCCTCATCGTCATCGTCATCCTCGTCTGCGTCTGCGTCGAAGTCCCCGGCCGCATCCTCCTCCGCGTCCGCGTCCGCGTCGCCGAGCGGCCCGACGGTCGCCTCGAACAGCGTGGTGTCCGCGACCGGGACGTTCGGCAAGGCGCCGACGGTGTCGATCCCCGCGGCAAATGCCGCGGCGACGCTGTACACCAGGACGCTCATCCAGGGCATCGGCACGCCGCTGACCACATCCGACAGCCTGCTCGGCAACTTCGTGCTCTACGACTGGACCGGCACGACGCACAAGCTGCTCGGCAGCACCTACTCCTCGGGTAGCCCGACGCTGTTCTCCAGCCAGCTGCTGCCCGGCCTGGAGAAGGCGCTGATCGGCCAGAAGGCCGGCAGCCGCGTGCTCGCAGTGATCCCGCCAGCGGAGGGCTTCGGCCCGCAGGGCAACTCGCAGATCGGCGTCGGCGGCAAGGACACGCTGGTCTTCGTCATCGACATGATCCAGAACATCGGCAACACCTCCGGGGTGACCGGTACGCAGACCTCCAACGGCGGGTCGGGCCTGCCGACGGTGACCCCGGCCACGGGCAAGGCGCCGACGATCACCATCCCGGCCAGCGCGCCGCCCAAGACCCTGACGGTCAAGACCCTCATCAAGGGCATGGGCGCGAGGATCGCCAGCGGCGACTACATCGTGGTCCAGTACACCGGCGTCAACTGGCGGACCAAGAAGGTCTTCGACTCCTCGTGGTCGCGCAGCGAGCCGTTCGCGCTGAACATCGGCGTCGGCCAGGTCATCAAGGGTTGGGACACCGGGCTGGTCGGCCAGACCGTCGGCAGCCGGGTGCTGCTGGTCATCCCGTCCGCCGACGGGTACGGCAAGGACGGATCATCGCAGGCCGGCATCAACGGCACGGACACCCTGGTCTTCGTTGTCGACATCCTCGCCGGGGCGAAGTAAGAAGCACGCGGTTGCCGCCGCGAGGCCGCTGGTGCGGCCTCGCGGCGGCAACGGATAACGCCGTGACCGGCCGCAGCGACGAGGCCGGTATCGCGCCTGCCGGCGCGCTCAGGTTGAGCGCTTCTCCCCACTGGCCGAACGTAACTGTGTCCTGGTAGCCCTGGCTGTCGATCTGATAGCTCACCGGCAACGGCTGGCCGGTGGCCGCCACATACAGCGTCGCCCGCAGGCCCGCGGCTTGAGAACCGGTCGGGGTACCGCGAACGCCGATCACCGCGCGGCCATCGATCCGGGCCGGCCCGGTCAGCGTGAGCCCACCGGTGAGCGTCACCTCGCCGGAAACGCTGGCGAGCGTTATCCCCGCCGTCACGGCCGTGTAGCCGGTCGCTCCGGCCGTGTCACCGGGCTGGAACGAGATCCAGCGGCCGGCCAGCGACCCGGCCTCGCTCGGCGCGAAACCGAAAAACGTGGCGAGCGCCGCCTCGTTTCCCTCGACATAGCCCACGCCGTTGATCAGCAGCACCGTGGTGTGCACGGTGCTGTCGATGGTGATGACCTGACGGCCGCCGTCCGTTCCCGAGTCCTGGGAGAAGACGGTAGTCTGCGTGCCGTTCTTGGTCACAAAGGTGATGTGCGCCGCTCGGCCAGCCCGCATAGCGGCCATCGCCCGGTCAAGAAGCTCGGAAGCTGACGTCGTCCGGGGGGTCGATGTCCCTGGAGCCGCCGGGCTGGCGGTTTCCCGCCCCCCATTCCCCCCGGTCGCCCCGGTCGCCCCCGCAGGCTGGTGGCTGGTGCTCGCCCCGCCGCCGCCGGTGCACCCCGCCAGACCTGTCAGCGCGGCCGCCGCGATCGCGATGAACAGTCGTGACCGATACGCGTTCATGATTTATAGGCATATCACCGCACCGCGACGCGTGTCAGCGCGCCGCCTCAGGCAGCCTCGAGCAGGCCGGCCGCGTGCCGGCCGGCGGCGGCGGCCGCGAGGAAGTACTCGAGGTCGGTGTCCAGGGCCCGGCCCATCGTGGACAACGTCACCGGGCAGCCGCGCAGCGCCTCCTCGAGGCCATCAACGGGAACCGGCACTAGCCGGTGCCGCGCCGCCAGCGGAGCCGCCTCCGCCGCCACGCGAGACCCGAACGGATCGGGCAGCACGGGCACCACGACGTCGGCCGGGGCGAGCGCGACCCGGCCGTAGGCGGTGAGACTGTGATGCGACACGCCCTGGTGCCGCGAGCGCGAGTCGGCGAACGAAACCCGCAGCGAGGCGACCGGCCGCCCCCCCAGAGCGAAAGCCGCGTTGACCGCCTCGCCAGCGGCCACGCCGGAAAACCCCCACCGGGTGCCGGTGCCCAGGTTGCCCGGCCCCTGCGACACCACGGCCACGTCCGCGCCGACCACGTGCCGCGCGGCGAGCAGGCCGGTGTGGACGGTCACCGCCTCCAAGTCACCGCCGAACGACTGGCCGGTGGTGATCGTCGCGGCCAGCCAGCCGGCCGCCCGCAACCCGGCCGCAGTCCGGGAAAACCAGGCCGGCAGCGCTCCGCCGTCGAGCATGACGTAGGCGACATGCGGGCGCGCCGTTCGGGATGACGAGAAAAGGCCCGCCAGCACGGCCGGGAGAGCCGAATGCAGGTCGGCCACCACCACCGGCATCCCGTCAACAGAGTCTGCGTCCCGCAGCACGTCGTGATGCGGCGATCCCTGCTCGTCCACGCTCGACACCATCGCCTGCAGCGGCGAGTACCGGCATTTCACGATGTGCCCGGAAGCAGGCGGATCTGCAGGCAACCGGTCCGGCAGCGCCACCACCAGCGCGTACCCGCCGGTGCCCAGGCCAGCGTGCAGCGCGCCAACGTTCAGCAGCACCCGGTCGCCGACCCGCGGCAACCCGGTCAGCGCCGGGTAGGCCAGCGCCCGGCACTCCTGCCCGTCCGCGGATACCATAATCTCGGCTGCTCCGGGCCATTCGCGCCGCAACGCCGTGACAGTTCCGCTCCGCCATCTGATCACGACGGCAGACTAGCGGCAGACTGGCGGCACACTAGGTGAAAGGGCCCGCCCACACAGCCAAGCGACCGCGGGAGGGCGCACATGTCCAAGCGCAGGACCGAACGGCTCCTGTCCATCGTCGTCCTGCTGCTGTCCTCGAGGCGCTACCTGACCGCCGAGGAGATCCGCGTCGCGGTGCACGGCTACCCCGAGCCGGGCGACGCGTTCAAGCGGATGTTCGAGCGGGACAAGGAAGAGCTGCGTGAGCTGGGCATTCCGCTGGAGACCGGGCTGAACAACGCGCTGGACGAGGAGCCTGGCTACCGGATCAGGCGGCAGGACTACGAGTTGCCAGAGATCCACCTCGAAGCCGACGAGGCGGCGGTGCTCGGCATCGCCGCGCGCGTGTGGCAGAGCGCCGAATTCGCCGGCGCCGCCGCGGGCGCCCTGCTCAAACTCAAAGCAGCAGGCCTGGAGGACGACCAGATCCCGCGGCCGGGGATCGAGCCGAGGCTGACCACAGCCGAGCCCGCGTTCGGTCCGCTGTGGGAGGCGGTGCGCGACCGCAGGCCGGTCACGTTCAGCCACAAGGCGCAGGGGCGCAGCGACGCGACCAGGCGCGACCTCGAGCCGTGGGGCGTGGTCAACTGGCGCGGCCGCTGGTACGTGGCGGGTCACGACCGGACGCGGAACGCCACCCGCGTGTTCCGGCTGAGCAGGATCGAGGGGCCGGTGAAGATGGCAGGCCCGGCCGGCAGCGTCACCGTGCCAGCGGACGCCGACGTGCGGAAGCTGGTCAAGGACTGGGACGTGCCGCTGCCGCGCGACCACGAGGCGGTGCTGCGGGTCAGGGACGGCGCGGGGCATGGCCTGCGCCGCTACGCCAAGGCGATTACCCCGGCCGGGGACGGCTGGGACCGCGTCACCGTACAGTTCGCCGACGTGCCGTGGTACGCGGATTACCTCGCCTCGTTCGGCCCCGACGTGATGGTGGTCGGCCCGCCCGACCTGCGCGAGGCGGTCATCAGCCGGCTCAAGGGGGTGCTCGCGTGACGGCGGCCCAACCGCGCATGGTTACTTCCGCGGAGCGGCTGCGCCGGCTGCTCGCGCTCGTGCCCTACGTGGTCAGCCGGAAGGCGGTCGGCCTCGCGGAGACGGCGACCGCGTTCGGCATGACCGAACGGGAGCTCGTCGACGACCTGAACCTCGTCTGGTGCGTGGAGCTCAAGTCGCCCGAACCGTACTGCCCGATCGACCTGTCCTACGAGGGCGGCGAGATCGTGGTCAGCCAGGCCGAGTCGATCGCGCGCCCGCTGCGGCTGGCCGCCGACGAGGCGAGCGCGCTGCTTGTCGCGCTGCGCATGCTCGCGGAGATGCCGGGGGACGGTTCGGCCGTCGCGCGGCTGATCGCCAAGATCGAGGCGGCTGCGGGCGCTGCCGCCGCTGTCAGCGCGCAGGTGACAATCCAGATCGATCCGCCGAACGGAGGCGAGGTGGCTGCCCAGGTTCGCGCCGCTCTTGCCGACGGCAAACGGGTGCACCTGCGGTATTACGTGCCGGGCAGGGACGAGGCGACCGAGCGGGACGTCGACCCGATGCGCCTGCTCGTCGTCGAGGGGCGCAGCTACCTGGAGGGGTGGTGCCGGCTGGCCGAGGGGGTGCGGCTGTTCCGGCTGGACCGGGTGCTCGAACTGACCGTGCTCGAGGCGCCCGCGCAAGTGCCCGCCGAGGCGGCCGAGCGGGACGTGGACCAGGGGCTGTTCCGGCCGTCGGAGTCCGACGAGCGGGTCGAGCTCGAGCTGTCCGCCGCCGCGCGCTGGGTGGCCGAGTACTACCCGTGCGAGTCGGTCGCCGAAGCTGGCGAGGGGCGGCTGCGCGTGGTGCTGCGCACACCGGACACCCGGTGGGTGCGGCGGCGCGTGCTGCGCCTCGGCGAGGATGCCAGGGTGGTGTCGCCCGCCGCGCTCGCCGAGGCGATCCGCGCGGACGCCGCGGCGGCGCTGGCCCTTTATGACTGACTAAGCGCGGACTGGCCGGCTAGGGCGAAAGTCACCGTGTGCCAGACGGCCGTTACCCTTTAGGCGTGCTGAAGAGCGTGCGGGAACAGGCTGAGGCGCCCGCGGACAGCGAGCCGGCCGGGTGGGCGCGCCGCTGGCGGACCACTCGGCCGTTCGTTGCCTGGGGCGGCGTGCTGCTGGCCGCGGCCGTGGTGCTCTTCTGGTGCTACCTGCGGCAGTCGCAGACCACCGCGGTGAACTCCGACGGCTCGGGGATGGCGCTGCAGGGCTGGGACATGCTGCACGGCAACCTGCTGCTGTCGGGCTGGTGGCTCGCGGACGTCTCGTTCTACACGGTCGAGGTGCCCATGGACGCCCTGGCAGAGGCGGTCTACGGGCTGAACGCGGACGTGGTGCACATCACCGCCGCGCTGATCTACATGCTGCTCGTGCTCACCGCCGCGCTGCTCGCCAAGGGCAAGGCGCGCGGCGCCGAGGGCATCATCCGCGCGCTGCTCGGCGCGGGCATCCTGGTGGCGCCGTCCTTCAGCCTTGGCACCCGCGTGCTGCTGCTGTCGCCCGACCACACCGGGACCGGGGTGCCGATCCTGCTGACGCTGCTGCTCGTGGACCGCGCCGCGCGGCGCTGGTGGGTGCCCGCGGCGATGTGCCTGTTGCTGACCTGGGCGCAGGTCAACGACCCGCTAGCGACCTATGCCGCCGCCCTGCCGGTGGCGCTTGTGTGCCTGGTGCGCGCGTGCGCGCCGCTCGTGCGCCGCCGCCGGCCCGGCTGGTACGACGCGGGACTGGCGGCCGCGGCCCTGGTCTCGGTGGAACTGACGCGCCTAGTCGTGTCGGCGATCAATGCGGCCGGCGGATATTCCATGCAGCCCTTGACCGTGGCCAAGATCGCCCCGACCGCCGAGTGGGGCCACCAGATCTACGTGACGCTCCAGAACGTGCTGATCCTGTTCGGCGCTGACTTCTTCGACCAGTCTGGCGGTATCCAGACGGCGATCGCGTTCCTGCACTTCGTCGGGGTGGCGCTCGCGCTCGCCGGACTGCTCATCGGTATCGTCGGGCTGTTCCGCCCCAGGAGCGTTTCTAAGAGGGTTCGGCGGGGGATTCGGTGGGGTCGTCCCCCCCGGAGCGGCACAGAGCGCGTGACCCAGATCCTCACCGTCGGCATCGGCGCCACGCTGGTGGCGGGTACGTTCGCGACCCAGACGGTCCTGATCTCCGGCGCGCACGAGATCGCTGTCGTGCTGCCGTTCGGCGCGGTGCTCGCCGGCCGGACACTCGGCCCGTGGCTGGCCGGGACGCGTGCCCGCCGCCCGCCGAGGCGCACGCTGGCGCCGGTGCTCGGCGTGGCGCTGGCCTGCTACCTAGCCGCCCTCGGGTACAACGCGTCGTTCCCCGCCAGCCCGGCCGAAACCCAGGGGCTCGCGGACTGGCTGACGGCCCACCACCTGACGAGCGGGCTCGGCAGGTACTGGGCGGCGAACAGCACGACCCTCGCCAGCGGCGGGCAGGTCCGGGTGGCGGCCGTGACGGGCAACGGCTGGGCCGCCTACCCGTGGGTGACCAAGCCGGGCTGGTACGAGCCCGGCCAGTCCTACGCGAACTTCGTCGTAGCCGCGCCCGGCACCGTCGGCACCTCGGACGCGTTCCCCGAGGTAGCCGTGCAGCAGGTATTTGGCAAGCCCGCGCGCGTTTACCAATACGGGCCATACGTGATCATGGTCTGGAACAAGAACCTGCTGCTCCAGATGCTCCCGCCGGATCAGGCCGAGGGGATGCACTAGGGCGGGATCCGCGCAACCCCGTTACGCCGGCTTGCGGCCGATCGCCAGGAACTGCTTGCCGAGGACCTTCCACAACGGCCGCGTGCTCAGGTAGGTCCTGGTCAGCTTCGCCGACGGCGGGAACACGCCGCGGAACGAGAACGGCAGGAACTTCGGGTGCACCTCGACCACATCGAAGCCCGCGGCGTACAGGTGCTCCTCGACCGCGACGTGCGACAAGATCACCGTGTGGTCAGCGCAGTCGAAGTACTCCTTGGCGCAGTACCTGAAGTTGGGACCCATGATCGCGATCCGGCCGCCGGGCTGCATCGCCTGCCACAGCCGGGCGAGCACGTCGGCGACCGCGTTCTGGTCAGGCAGGTGCTCGAGGAAGTTGGACAGGAACACACCGTCGAAGTAGTCGTCGGGCAGGTCGGCGTCCATGATGTCGGAGATGATCATCTTCGCCCCGGCGCCCTCGGCGACGCCGTGGCTGACCAGGTCGACTCCCCAGCGTTCGGCGGCGGGCACCGCCATGATGAACTCGCCGCGGCCCGCGGCGGGGTCGAGGACCCGCTTGGGAGCGCCCATCCGTGCGTGCACGTAGCGGGCGATCTCGCCCCACACCTTCTCCCGGCCGGCCTGGTCGACGTCGCGGAACCGGTACTCGTACAGCCGCTGGAAGTTGATGCCAGCCGATTCGCGGCGGCCGACTGACGGTGCGTGTGGCACATTGAGTGACATGAGGGTACTTACCGGCCTTAGAGTAAGGAAACGGTCAGGCTCGTAATGATCACGGTAATGCTATCGTGCGGCGGTTCCCGGGAGAGACGGCGTCACCGAACGGATCGCCCCGCCTGCCGAGACGATTACGCCCTGTACACTACCACCTACGATTAGTGGCTCGCGCTGGGCTGGCTTCGCGGCATGGTCCGGCCGCAGTTCGGCAGCGAGGTCGGGTCCAGGGCATACTGGTACGATCCCGTCGTTTCCACATCACTCCGGGCGAGCTCCGGGTGCGCTGGCCTGTGGCCGGCCGGCGGTGGCCGCGGAGAACGTGAACGGAACGTGCCTGAGCAGGATGGTGGCGGTGCATCGGACAAGCAGTGACGGCCGGCCCGACCGCTGGCAGGACCTGGCCACAGAGGCGGACGCGAGCGGTGAGTTCGCACCGGCCGCGACTGGCCAGTCACGCGGAGCCGCCGCCATCCGCCCGTGGCTGCTGTGGGGCGGCGCGCTGCTGCTCGTCGGCCTCGGCCTGTTCGTCCTGTACCTGCGTCAGTCGCTGGTCGCGCCGTTCAACTCCGACGGCGCCTCCATCATGCTGCAGGCGCAGTCGATGCTGCACGGCAACCTGCTGCTGCGCGGCTGGTGGACCGCCGATGTCACCTTCTACACGACCGAAGTTCCCGAGTATGCCCTGGTCGAGCTGTTCCGCGGGCTAAGGCCGGACGTGGTGCACATCAGCGGCGCGCTCAGCTACACGCTGATCGTGCTGCTCGGGGCGATGCTCGCCCGCGGCCGTGCCACGGGGCGGGACGGGATCATCCGCGCGCTGCTGGCCGGCGGCATCATGCTCGCACCGGGCATCATCGGCGGCACCCCGGTGCTGCTGGAGAACCCCGACCACACGGGCACCGCGGTGCCGATCCTCGTGCTGCTGCTGATCCTGGACCGCGCGCCGGAGCGCTGGTACATCCCGGTGGCGGTGTGCGTGCTGCTCACCTGGACCCAGATAGCCGACCAGCTCACGCTGGTGGCCGCGACCGCGCCGATCGCCGCGGTCGCGGTGGTCAGGCTGCTCGTGCTCGCCGTGCGGCGCCGGCCGCTGGCGGAGTACCGCTATGACGCACTGCTGCTCGTGGCGGCCGGGCTGTCGACCGAGCTGACCAAGTGGGCCGAGGCGGCGATGCGGCACCTCGGCGGCTTCGTGACCCACCCGCTGCCGCAGCAACTGCTCGCCCCGTCATCCATGATCCCGTCGAACGCCCGCGTGATGGGCCGGACGATCATGCTGCTGTACGGCGCGAACTTCTGGGGCGGCAGGCCGTACCACCAGCTCGAGCTCATCGCCCGGTTCCACCTGATCGGGCTGGCGCTGGCCGTGGCCGGGCTGGCCGTGGCGATCGCGATGTTCTTCGGCAAGCGGATGGACCGGGTGTCGCAGATTCTCGTCGCTGGCATCCTGGCCACCCTCGCCGCCGGCATTCTCGGCACCGAACTGCCCGACCTCACCCACGCTCACGAGGTAGCCATCCTGCTGCCGTTCGGCGCGGTGCTGGCCGGCCGGACGCTGCCCGCCCTGCTGCCTGACCGCTGGCGTGCCTCGCGCCCCGGCCGTGCGGTGCTGCCCGCGATCGCGGTGTGGCTGGCCTGCGGACTCGCGGCACTGTGCTTCGCGGCAAGCTGGGCGCCGCTGGCCCCGCCCAACCAGGCGCTGGCGAGCTGGCTGGTCAGCCACGGCTATACCGACGGCCTGGCCGCCTACTGGCAGGCGAACAGCACCACGGTGACCAGCGGCGGCAAGGTGCTGGTCGCGCCTATCACAGCCGGTGCCAACGGGGCGCGGCACTGGGAGGCGTCGGTCAGCTGGTACGAGCCAAGTGAGCGGCGGGCGAACTTCGTCATCGCGGCGATCAATCCGGCCCAGTACGAGGGCGCGCTGAGCGCGGCCGCGGTGCGCGGGTCGTTCGGCCCCCCGGAGCACCAGTACGCGGTAGGGGAGTACGTGATCATGGTCTACAAGTACAACCTGCTGACTAAACTGCGCGGGCGTTCGTTCCCTGGGTAGCCTCGCGGTGGGCAACGTGGAAGGACGGCATCGATCCAATTGAGCAGCACCGGGGTGACGGGTGCGTCGACGGCCGGCCGCCGGCACGCCGCGCGCGGGCCGCGCGCCCGGGGCGCATGGCTCCGCGCCAGGGCGGCCTGGGCGGGCGGCACCGTGGTGGTGGCCGTCGTGCTGTTCACCTGTTACCTGCTGCAGTCGCGCACGATCTCGGCCGGCTCCGACGGCGCGTCGATATCGCTGCAGGCGTGGGACATGCTGCACGGGAACCCGCTGCTACGCGGCTGGTGGGTCGCGGACGTGACGTTCTACACCACCGAACTGCCGCAGTACATGCTCATCGAGTCGGTCCGCGGGCTGTCCGCCGACGTGATGCACATCGGCGGCGCGATGACCTACACGCTGCTCGTGCTGCTCGCGGCGTTCCTCGGCAAGGGGCGCGCCCGGGGCCGGGCCGGGCTGGTCCGTGCCCTGCTGGCCGGCGGGATCATGCTGGCACCGCAACTCGGTGACGGCACCGGCACGCTGATGCTGTCGCCGGACCACGCGGGCACCGCGGTCCCGGTGCTCGCCGTGCTGCTGCTGATTGACCTGGCGCCGCGCCGCTGGTACGTCCCGGTGCTCGCCGGGCTGGTGTTCGCCTGGGTCATGGTGGCGGACGAACTGGTGGCCGTCATCGGCGCGGTCCCGCTCGCTCTCGTCTGCGCCGTCCGGGTGTACCAGGGCGTGGTCCGTCACCGGGAAGGCCTTCGGGCGCAGTGGTACGAGCTGTCGCTCGCGGCGGCCGCGGTCGTGTCGATCCCGGTCGGGCTCGCCGGAATCAAGCTGGTCGAGGCGCTCGGCGGCTGGCAGATGAGCATGGTGTCGACGAAGTTCGTCGGCGGCGCGGTGCTCGCGCGCAATTTCCGGCTCACCGGCCAGGGCCTGCTCGAACTGTTCGGCGCGGACTTCTTCGGCGCCGGCTCGGGGCGCGCCCTCGTCTTCGCCGTGGCGCACCTGCTCGGGGTGGCCATGGTCGCCTTGGGGTTCTGCGTCGCGGTACGGCGGTTCCTGCGCCGTGACGGCATCATCGAGTCGGTGCTGGTGACGGCGATCGTGCTCAACGTAGCCGCGTACCTGACCACGGTACCGGTGACTGACCTCCTTGGCACCAGGGAGATCACCGCGGTCCTGCCGTTCGGCGCGGTGCTGGCCGGGCGGCTGCTGGGCGAGCGGGTGCTCGCCGCCAGGGCCGGGCTGGCCCTGGGGGTCGTGCTGGCGGGCTACGCGGCCATGCTCGGCTTCTCGGCGGCGCAGCCGGCCGCGGCGCCGCAGTACGCGGACCTGACCGCCTGGCTGCGCGCGCACCATCTGACGTCGGGCATCAGCGGGTACTCGCAGGCCAACATCGTGACCGCGGAAAGCGGCGGCGCGATCAGCCTGCGGCCGGTGGTAGGGCAGGGCCGCTATATGGCGGCGACCAAGTGGGAGGGTAAGAGCGCCTGGTACGACCCGGGCTCGCAGCGGGCGAACTTCCTGGTGCTTTCCACCTTCGGGGCGTACGAGGTGTCCGCGCGCGAAGCGGTGGCGACGTTCGGACGGCCGGGCAGGACATACCGATACCGGCAATACACGATCATGGTCTGGAACGAGAACCTTTTTGCGCGTCTCCGATAGTTTTCGAAGATGTGCCTGGTTAGCCGGGGTATCACGCGGATTGCGGACGGTTCCAATCCGGCCCTGGCCGTGCGTCGAATGACGTGTAGACTCATTTCCGAAGCGAGTCTGCCCGTGCGGGGACTCACCCCCCTGTAACAGAGGACGCAAATGTTTAGTGACCTGTTCGACAGCCCGTGGAAGTTGCTGATCGTCGCGGTCGTGATCATCGTGCTGTTCGGGTCGCGCAAGCTGCCGGATGCCGCGCGTTCCCTGGGCAAGTCGATGCGCATCCTGAAGACCGAGGTGCAGGGCCTGCACGAGGACGAGCCGGCTGCTCAGGCCAGCACGACCGCCCCGGCCGCCCCGGCCGCCCCGGCGGCTCCCGTTCAGCTGCAGGCGCCCGCGCCCGCCCCCGCCGCTGACGCCCAGGCGCAGATCGAGGCGCTGCAGCAGCAGCTGAACAACCTTCAGCAGACGGTCGGCGCCAACGGCACGGCCGCGACGGACAGCCAGCAGACTCGCTGACCCCGGGGTATTCCCCGGAAGGGACTTAACGGTCATGGCGAACAAGCCCGGCGCGCTTGCGGGTGCGCGCATCGTGGGCGAGCGGTTTGTGCGCTCGAAGCGCCGGGAGAACCCCGAGGGGCGGATGCCCCTCATGGACCATCTGCGGGAACTGCGCAACCGGCTGGTTAAGGCGATCCTGTTGATCGTCGTCGGCATGATCGTGGCGCTGGTCTACTCCAACCAGACGTGGAACCTGGTAACCAAGCCGTTTTGCGACGCCGTCATCCGGGGCGCGACCGGTTGCCACCGCGCGGGTGACCAGCTTGTCGTGACCGGTGTCTTCGACCCGTTCTTCCTGCGCCTGCAGATCGCCTTCTTCATCGCGCTGATCGGCACCTCCCCGTTCTGGCTGTACCAGCTCTGGGCGTTCATCGCGCCGGGGCTGTACGCCCGGGAGAAGAAGTGGGCCTACCTGTTCACCGGCACGGCGGTGCCGCTGTTCGCCGCTGGCGCGGTGCTCGCGTACCTGGTGATGGGACGTGGCCTGCACTACCTGCTTGGCCTGACACCGTCCGGGGTGCTCAACCTGCCGAGCGTCGGCACCTACCTCAGCTACTTCATGGGGATGCTGCTGGGCTTCGGCATCGCGTTCGAGCTGCCGCTGGTGATCGTGATGCTCAACATGGCCGGCATCCTCACCCATGAGCGGTTCAAGAAGTGGCGCAAGACGCTGATCTTCGGCGTCTTCCTGATCGCCGGCATGGTCAACCCGAGCCCGGACCCGTGGACGATGCTGGTGCTCGGGGGGATCTGCGTGCTGCTCGTCGAGGTCGCCGAGATCTTCGTCTACTTCAACGACAAGCGCCGGGCCCGGCTGCACCCGTCCCCGTACGCGGGACTCGACGACCGCGAGCTCTCGCCGATCGAGGACCCCGAGCCGGTGGACGCGGACAGCTCGCTGAACTGAGCTCGCTGTCCGCGGCAACTCCTCCCGGATTGCGCCCCCTGAGGCCCCTGGTACGGTCCGTCCCCTACCCTTGAAGCCATGAGCACACCGGCGGTGACTCCGGCCGAGCAGTACACGCGGTTTCGTGAGCGGCAGGCGGCCCCGGAGTTCACATCGTTCCGCGAGCTTTACGACTTCGACTTCGACCCGTTCCAGGTGGCCGCCTGCGCCGCGCTGACCGGCGGGGACGGGGTGCTCGTGGCGGCGCCGACGGGGTCCGGCAAGACGGTCGTGGGGGAGTACGCGGTGCACCTGGCGCTCGCGCAGGGGCGCAAGTGCTTCTACACCACGCCGATCAAGGCGCTGTCCAACCAGAAGTACAACGACCTGCTGCGCAGGTACGACGCCGACCGGGTCGGGCTGCTCACCGGCGACAACAGCGTCAACGGGAACGCACCGGTCGTGGTGATGACCACCGAGGTGCTCCGCAACATGCTCTACGCCGGGTCGCCGACGCTGCGCAACCTCGGCTACGTGGTGCTCGACGAGGTGCACTACCTGGCGGACCGGTCCCGCGGCGCGGTCTGGGAAGAGGTGATCATCCACCTGCCCGAGTCGGTGCGGGTGGTGGCGCTGTCCGCGACGGTGAGCAACGCCGAGGAGTTCGGCGACTGGCTGGCGCAGGTGCGCGGCGGCACCGAGGTCATCGTCGACGAGCACCGGCCGGTGCCGCTGTGGCAGCACATGCTGGCCGGCCGCCGGCTCTACGACCTGTTCACCGACGACGAGCATCACCAAGTCAACCCCGAACTCGTCCGGCTCGCGCAGCGGGACGCCTACCGGGCGCCCGCCTCCCGGCCAGGCCGCGGCGGGCACCGCCCGCGCCGCTCGCCGCCGCCGTACCGGCCGGAGATCATCGACCGGCTGGACGCGGCCGGCCTGCTGCCCGCGATCACGTTCATCTTCAGCCGGGCGGGCTGCGACGCCGCCGTGCAGGAATGCCTGGCCGCCGGGCTGCGGCTGACCCAGCCCGACGAGGCCGCGCACATCGAGTCCGTGGCCGCGCGGCGCACCGCCGACATCCCCGAGGAAGACCTCAACGTCCTCGGCTACCACGACTGGGTCACCGGCCTCCGGCGCGGCATCGCGGCCCACCACGCCGGGATGCTCCCGGCGTTCAAGGAAGCCGTCGAGGAGTTGTTCACCGCCGGGCTGGTGCGGGCGGTCTTCGCGACCGAGACGCTCGCCCTCGGCGTGAACATGCCGGCCCGCACCGTCGTGATCGAGCGGCTGGACAAGTGGAACGGCGAGGCGCACGTCGCGCTCACGCCGGGGGAGTACACCCAGCTGACCGGGCGGGCCGGGCGGCGCGGCATCGACGTCGAAGGGCACGCCGTGGTGCTGTGGCAGCCCGGTATCGACCCGGGCGCGGTGGCCGGCCTGGCGGGTACCCGTACCTACCCGCTGAACTCGAGCTTCCGCCCCTCGTACAACATGGCCGTCAACTTGACCGCGCGCGCCGGGCGCACCCGCGCGGCTGCCCTGCTCGAGTCGTCGTTCGCCCAGTTCCAGGCCGACCGGGGGGTAGTCGGCGTGGCCAGGAGGCTCGCCCGGGTGCGGGCCACGCTCGAGGACCTGGCGAAGTCGATGAGCTGCGATCGCGGCGACTTCCTCGAGTACGCCGAAATCAGGCGGCAGCTCACCGAGGCGGAGCGCGGCGCCTCCCGCAGCCGGGCCTCGGCGCAGCGGGCGGAAGCGCTGCGCGTGCTCGGCACCCTGCGCCGCGGTGACATCATCCGGGTTCCCGGCGGGCGGCGGCCAGGGATGGCCGTCGTGCTCGCCCCGCCGCCGGCGAGCGACTACTCGACGCCCTCCCGCTCCGACGGCCCCTTCGTGCTCACCGCCAGCGGTCAGCTCAAGCACCTGTCGGCGGCGGACTTCCCGGTACCCGCCGAGCCGGTCGACCGGCTGCGGGTGCCAGACTGGTTCAGCGAGCGCTCGCCCAAGCACCGGCGCGACCTCGTCTCGTCGATGCGCAGCAAGCTCGCGGGCCGTGACTTCGACACAAGGGACGGGGGCGGCGGAGCCGGCCGTGGGCGCCACGGGGCCCTGCGTGGCGCTCCAGGTGATTTCGACGAGTGGGACGATGTCGACGACGCTGACAAGCCTGACGAGCTTGACGACGATCTCGGCGCTGAGTACGGCAGACGAAACGGCTCCGGCCGGAATGTCTCCAGCCGCAACGGGTCGGGCCGTAACGGCCGCGGCCGCGGCGACGGCAGCGGGGACATCGCCGAGCTGCGCCGCAAGCTCCGGCGCCACCCGTGCCACGGCTGCCCGGACCGTGAGCAGCATGCCAGGTACGCCGAACGCTACTTCCGGCAGCGCCAGGAGGCCGCCGAACTCGAACGGCAGATCGGCAGCAGGTCGCACGTGATCGCGCGGACGTTCGGCAAGGTCTGCGCGGTGCTCGACCAGCTCGGCTACCTCGACGCGGACACCGTCACCCAGGACGGCAAGCGGCTGGCCGGCCTGTACTCCGAGCTTGACCTGCTGGCGGCCGAATGCCTGCGCAGGGGTTTCTGGGAGGGCCTGAACCCGGCCGAGCTGGCGGCCTGCGTGTCGGTGCTGTCGTTCGAGTCGCGCCAGCAGCAGGACGACGCCCCGTCGGCCCGGCTGCCCAAGGGGCCCGTCCGCGACGTGCTCGCGTCGATGGCCAGGACCTGGGCGGACCTCGATCAGCTCGAAAAGCGCAGCGGCCTGTCGTTCCTGCGCGAACCGGATCCCGGTTTCGTGTGGGCGGCATATCGCTGGGTGCGCGGCGCCAAGCTGGAAGACGTCCTCGAATCGGCTCCCGGCCTGACCCCCGGTGACTTCGTCCGCTCGGTAAAGCAGCTGATCGACCTCCTCGACCAGATCGCCGACGCCGCCGAAACCGCCCCGCGCACCGGCCCCGCCCCCAACGACCTCGCTGAGTCCGAGGCAGCGGAACCTTCACCCAGCCCGTCCGAGGCCGGGCCCGCGGGGGGCCGGCCAGCCCGCGAGCACCCGCGGGACCGGGGCGTGGCCGCCACGGCCCGCGCGGCCATCGACGCGATGCGGCGCGGCGTCGTCGCGTACACCACCCTGACCGACTGACCCCGCCAGGCTCCCGGTAACTATCAACGCCATCTATGGGTGGACCGGCAATATGGCATTGGTGCTAATTCCAGGCCTGTTGTTAGCGTGGGGTGGGAGGAGCCGTCGGAAGGGCGATGGCCGTAGCCGCCGAGGAGGTGCCGTGTCCACCGCGATGGCCATGCCGCAGGTTGTGGGTACCTGTCCCGAGCTCCTGGCCGCCGCGATCCGTCGCGAGGTGCGGGTTCGCGGCTCATGGCAGGAGAGCGCGGACCGCGTCGCCGCCGCCCTGCGCCGTCAACTGCCGGGCACGGACCTGCTGACCCCCGGGCAACTGACGGGCGACCCGGCCGGCTACCAGACCTACCTCGTGCACGCCGAGCCCGACGGCTCGTTCTCCGTCGCCGTCATGGTGTGGCTGCCCGGCCAGCAGACCCCGGTCCACGATCACCTGACCTGGTGCGTCACGGCCGTCCTGCAGGGCACCGAATACGAGGAGATCTTCGCCGTCCGCGACGGGCACCTCGAGGTAGTCGCGCGCAACGCGAACCCGGTGGGCACGGTCAGCGGCTTCGCCCCGCCCGGCGACATCCACCAGGTCACCAACACTGGCGCGGGAGTCGCGGTCTCGCTGCACGTCTACGGCACCGACATCACCCGCGTCGGCTCCAGCATCCGCCGCGAATACCACCTCCCGGTCCGCTAGCTCGTTCTTCGCAGGTCGCGGGATCGCCGGCGTCCGCTGACCCGCCGCCCCGGTCCGGCACGCGGTCCGAAAACCGTCACCGTCAGGGGTGCTGCCGTGAGGGAACACCACGCACCCGCAACTCTGTGACCTCTCGGCAGGGCCTAGCGCCGATCCGCCCGCTCGCGGCGCCCCTCGTGGGCCTGTCCACCACGCGGTTTTGCGATAGCGGGGATGGAAAAGGTTGCCAGGGCAACCTTTTCCATCCCCGCTAACAGACTTCAGGACTCGTCGGCCGGACAAATACCGCATAGCGGACATCGTGGCGTGCTGGATTCGCCGCCGTACGGCGCTAGACCCCTCGTTACGGCTTACGCCACCCCACGCGCCCGCCAGGTCGGACGCATGAAGAACCTCGTCGGGAATCAGAGTTGTATCGCGATCGTTAACGATATATCGTTGAGATACCGAAGACGATACAACGACGATCGAGAGAAGGTGAAGCGCCATGCATGAGGAGCACAGGCGCGGAATGCGAGACGAGGGCTGGGGTCCGCCCCGGCCAGGACGCCCCGAATGGGGACCAAGGTCTGGGCGTGGACCGGGCCGCCGCGGCGAGCGCGGCGAGCGCGACCGCGAGCGCGGCTGGGGCGGTCCCGGCGGCCCCCGCTGGGCCTGGTGGGAGTCAGGACCGGTGCCCCCCATGGGGCCGATGTTCGGACGGCATCCGTTCGGCCGCGGGCCCCGCGCCAGGCGCGGCGACGTGCGCGCGGTAATACTCGACCTGCTGGCCGAAGAGCACCCGTGGAACGGCTACCAGATCATCCAGGAGATCGCCGAGCGCACCCAGGGGGTGTGGCGGCCGAGCGCCGGGTCGGTGTACCCGGCCCTGCAGCAGCTCGAAGACGAAGGGCTGATCAGCCCCGAGGGTGAGGGCCGCCGCCGGATGTACACTCTCACCGCGGAGGGCAGGGCGTACGCCGAGGCGCACGCCGACGAGCTCCGCAGGTCCTGGGACGCCGCCGCCGGGATGGCCGACGACGCGGGTATGGAACTGGGGGACATGATCCGCCAGGTGATGATGGCCGTGATGGAGGTGCGCCGCGCCGGGTCCGCGAGCCAGCTGGCCGAGGCCCGCCGCGTGCTCATCGAGACTCGGCGGTCGATGTACCGCATCCTGGCCGAGGACGAGCCCCGCCAGCCCACGAGCGACAACGCTGACGACGATGCTGATGACGCCGACGACGACACCACGCCGGAACCGGCCGAGTGAGGCAGC
>Ga0187807_1000079_pt1 | contig 24938 bp, 26 predicted proteins | sample NC_wetland_sal_i_4_FD_132432 | JGI IMG/M metagenome (GOLD analysis project Ga0187807, IMG submission 132432) | Wetland sediment microbial communities from Neuse River Estuary, North Carolina, USA - ASW_2 | ecosystem: Environmental > Aquatic > Freshwater > Wetlands > Sediment | place: USA: North...
GCATGAGACCGCAGGCGATGCTCAGCGCCCGCGGCATCACCGCGGGCTACGGTGCCGTCCCGGTGATCCGTGACGTGTCGGTGGACGCCGCTCCCGGCGAAGTGGCCCTCGTGATCGGTCCGAACGGCGCCGGGAAGTCCACCCTGATCAAGGCGCTCAACGGCGAGCTCGGGCTGATGTCAGGTTCGGTCCTGCTGGCCGGTGAGGACATATCGCGGCTTACCGAGGACCAGCGTGCGGTCCGCGGGCTAGGGTACGTACCGCAGTCCAGGGACGTGTTCGGCACGCTGACCGTGACGGAGAACCTGCAGATGGGCGGATACCGGCTGTCGCAAGATCTGGTGACCGAGCGGGTCGCCGAGATCTTCGACCGTTTCCCGTCGCTCGCCAAGCTGCGCAAGCGCCTCGGGCAGACGCTCAGCGGCGGCGAGCGAAAGCTGCTGGCGATCGCTCGCGCCCTGGTGGCCCAGCCGACTGCGCTGATGCTCGACGAGCCGACCGCCAATCTCGCCCCGGCGGTCGCGAAGCGGGTCCTCGGCGAGGTTGTGGCCGGACTGGCAGACGGCGGCGCGGCCGTGCTGCTCGTGGAGCAGCGGATCGCGCTTGCCCTCGACGCGGCGAGCTGGGTATACGTCCTTGTGGACGGGACGCCACGGTTCGCGGGCCCGGCGGCCGAGTTCCGCGCGCTGCCCGACATGGGCGCGGTGTTCTTCGCGCGCGGCGCCGACTCGGTCCCCGCCACGAGCACGCCCGCGGCACGACGGAGGTATCAGTGACAGGGCCGGACATCGCCGCGGAGTACGTTGACGTGCGGAACATCAGGATCTGGCTCGACCGGGGCGGCGACGGGCCGCCGCTGCTGTACCTGCCCGGCACTGACCCAGAAGGTGACGATCCCGCGCTGGCGCTGCTCAGCCAGGACTTCCGGGTGTACCGGCCGCACCATCCCGGTTTCGGCCGCAGCGACGATGACCCCGGCGTGGACTCGGTTCTCGACGTCGCCTTCCGCTACCTGGACCTGCTCGACGTGCTCGGACTCGACCGGGTCTACCTGGCCGGGCTGTCGCTCGGCGGCTGGATCGCCGCCCAGGTCGCGGTGCTCGCCCCGGACCGGATCGCCAAGCTCGTGCTGGTCTGCCCGGCTGGCCTGCGGCCCCCGGTCCCAGTCCCCGACATATTCACGATGGACCCAGTGGAGCTGGCGACGATGATCCATCACGACCCGGAGGTCCGGCGGGCGGCGGTGACGACGGTATGCGAGATGCCCAGCGACACTGAGCGCTTCACGCGGTACCTGCGGAGCCGGGCGGCCACCGCGCACCTGGGGTGGAATCCGTACCTGCACGACCCTAAGCTGGCCGGCCGCCTGCACCGGGTCGGCTGCGACGTGCTGCTCATCTGGGGTGCGCAGGACCGGTTGCTGCCGCCGGAGTGCGCCCTAGCCTGGCAGCAGGCGCTGCCCGGGGCCCGGCTCGAGCTTGTCGAGAATGCAGGCCACCGGCCGCAGGCCGAGCAGCCCGCGGCCTTCGCCGCCCTGGTCAGGAAGTTCCTGTCGTGAAGGTCTTCGGCTTCCACCTGATGCCCTACCAGGGGCTGCCGCAGGCTCACATGGAAAGCGCAGCCAGCAGCTGGGTGACGCTGTCCAACGCGGAGTTCGACCCGGCGCGCGGGCATGCCCTCTACGAGCGGTACATCGGCGAGCTGATCGCCTATGACCGTGCCGGGCTGGACGGCGTCTGCGTCAATGAGCATCATCAGTCGCCGTACGGGATGATGCCGTCCCCTGACGTGATCGCGGGCGTCCTCGTCCCGCAGACCAGCTGCCAGATCGCCATCCTCGGCAACGCGCTGCCGCTGCGCGACCACCCGCTGCGGGTCGCAGAGGAGGTGGCGATGCTCGACGTGATCTCCGGCGGCCGGATCATCTCGGGCTTCGTCCGCGGCATCGGCGCGGAGTACCACTCGTTCGGCATGGACCCCTCGCTGTCCCGCGACCGGTTCTACGAGGCGCACGACCTGATCCTCGCCGCGTGGACCAGGCCGGGACCGTTCGAGTGGTACGGCAGGCACTACAAGTTCCGGTACGTGAACCCGTGGCCGCGGCCGTTGCAACAGCCGCACCCGCCGATCTGGTCACCCTCCCAGGGCAGCGGCGAGACGGTCGACTGGGCGGCCCGCAACCGGTACACGTACCTGCAGACCTACAGCGACATCGAGACCGTGCGCCGGGTCTTCAACGGTGTCCGCGCCGCGGCGGACGGGTACGGCTACACGTTGCCGCCCGGCCAGCTCGGCTGGGCGCTGCCGGTCTGCGTCGCCGACACTGACGCCGCCGCGGAGGCGATCGCGCTGCCGGCGCTGGACACGCTGTTCAACAAGCTGATCCGGATGCCCAAGGACCTGTTCTTCCCGGCCGGCTACACCTCGGCGGCATCCGCCGCGCGGATCATGGCGAGCAAGGGCGGGCTCGGCTCGGGCATGGCGGACGTGCGCGACCTCGTAGAGCGCGGCTACGCCGTGGTCGGCTCGCCGGAAACGGTCCGCGGCAGGCTTGAGCAGTACCAGAAGGAACTCGGGTTCGGCGTGCTGTGCCCGATGTTCCAGTTCGGCAGCCTTGGCCACGAGGACTTCACCGCCAGCCTTACCTTGTTCGCGGAGCAGGTCATGCCTGCGCTGCGCCCACTCGGCACCGCGTGACCGCCAGCGGCGTCAGCTCACGGTCGACTTAATAGCCGCCAGCGCGGTCTGGATGTTCTCGACGGAGTTCGCGTAGGACAGCCGCAGGAACCCCGCTCCGTTCGGGCCGAATGCGGTTCCTGACAGGGCCGCGACGCCGGCCTCTTGCAGCAGCCTGTCCTGCACCTGCGCGGCTGATAGCCCGGTTCCTGTGATGTTCGGGAAGGCGTAGAACGCGCCCCGCGGCTCGGCGCAGCTGATGCCGGGGATGTCGTTCAGGCCCGCGACGATCACGTCCCGGCGCCGCCGGAACTCGGCGACCATCTCCCGCACCCCGTCCTGCGGCCCCTCGAGCGCGGCGATCGCGGCGTACTGGCTGAACGCCGACGTGCACGACACGGAGTTGATCGCGAGCCGGGTCACCGGCTCGACAAGCGCCGGCGGGAAGACGCCGAAGCCGAGCCGCCAGCCGGTCATCGCATAGGTCTTCGACCAGCCGTCGAGCAAGATCGTGCGGTCCGCCATCCCGTCGAAGTCCAGTACGCTGGCGTGCTCGGTGCCGTACCTGATGGCCCAGTAGACCTCGTCGGAGAGCACCGCGATGTCGTGCCGCTGCGCGATCTCCGCGATGGCCGCGCAGTCCTCGCGAGTCAGCGCGCTGCCGCAGGGGTTATGCGGCGAGTTGATGATCAGCAGCTTGGTGCGCGGCGTGACCAGGCGCTCCAGTTCGCCGGTATCGACTCGGAAGCCGTTGCGCTCGCGCAGCGGCACCGGCACCGGGGTCGCGCCCGCGAACGCGGTGATCGACTCGTACATCGGGAAGCCGGGGTCGGGGTAGAGCACCTCATCGCCGGGCCCGGCCAGCGCGAGGATGGTGAAGAACATGATCGGCTTGGCGCCAGGCGTGACCACGACACGGTCCGGCGCGACCCGCATCCGCCCGTTCCGCTCGAGGAACGCGGCCACCGCCTCGCGCAGCGCGGGGACGCCGGGCGCGGGTACGTAGTGTGTCTGCCCGGCATGCAGCGCCTCGACGGCCGCGGCCGAGATATGGTCCGCGGTCGGGAAGTCCGGCTCGCCGATCTCGAGGTGGATGATCGTCCTGCCCGCCGCCTCGAGGGCCTTGGCGCGGGCGAGGACCTCGAAGGCGGACTCGGTGCCGAGCCGCTCCATGCGCGCGGCGAGCCGCAATGCCGTCATGCAGTGATCATAGGTTTCGCCACGTGAAGGTTTCACACGATCCGCGGCGCTCGCGCCGCCGTGACCTGCGGTCAGAAGAGCCCGGCGGTCCGGTGGTCTTTCACGGCGATCGCCCGCGCTTCTACGGTGACGGCACCGGCGTCGAAGTGGAGGCGGATCATGCGCAGGCGGTGGATGTCCGGATCAGTCCTGACGGTCGTGGCGGCCTGTCTGGCGATTGTGCTCGCCCAGCTGCCGGCCGGAGCTATCGACGTGTCGGGGACGCCGACGCCGGTGACCGGCAACGCGACGTGGTTCACCGGGCTCGGGTCGCCATACGGCGGGTGCGGTCTGCCGCAGGCGAACCTGGACAGCCAGAACTTCCTCGCCCTGAACGTGCAGAACTCGCCGGGCGACTACACCAACCTGTCACGGCCGATCCCGGCGGCGGACGCCGCGGAGATCGGCATGTTCGACAACGGGCTGAACTGCGACCGCTGGGTGCAGGTCACCATCGGCAACTACTGCACCGGCATCAACGACGGGGCGCCTAACGAGCCGTTCTGCCGGAACGGGTCGTGGGTGTCCGACCAGTACAACGGGGCGACGCTGGACATGGTGGTCGCCGACAGCTGCGACGACGGGAACGCCTGGTGCAAGGATGACCCGTACCATGTCGATCTCGCCCAGGCGTCGCTGAACCAGTTCGTGCTGAACGGCTCGCCAGTCGGCAACATGTACCCGAACCACTGGAACAACCGGCAGGTGTCCTGGCAGTTCATCCCCGCGCCGAACTACACGGGCGACATCAGCATCGGCGCCATCCAGGGCGCGCAGCCGTACTGGCCCGCTATCGCCATCTCGCATCTGCCCAACGGCATTCACGGCGTGCAGTACTACGCGAACGGCTCGTGGGTGGCCGCGACGATGGACAGCGACCAAGGCGACGACTACATTATCGGGCCCACGACCGGCGCCGGCACCGCGGGCACGCAGTACGAGATCCAGGTGACCGACGCGTCGGGGAACTTGATCAACAACGGCCGGGTGTATAGCTTCACGCTGCCGTCCGGCTGCTCGAACGGGTGCTCAGCGCCCTACACGGCGATCAGCTACACCACGTCCGCCGGCCCGTCGCCGTCACCGTCGCCGTCCTCCTCGCCGTCGCTGTCATCGTCGCCTTCGCCTTCGCCTTCGCCTTCGCCGTCGCCTTCGCCGACCTCATCGGCAGCCCCGGGCGCCTGTGCGCTGACGTCATCGGTGACCAACTCCTGGCCGGGCGGGTACCAGCTCCAGCTCACCGTGACTGACACGAGCACCGTGCCGATCACCGGCTGGACGGCTGGCTTCACGTTCGCCGACGCCTCGGAGAGCATCTCGAACTCCTGGAATGCCACGGTCAGCCAGGCGGGCACGAAGGTCAGCGCCGTCAACGCGAGTTACGACGGATCGATCGCCGTCGGCGGCTCCACGACGTTTGGGATGGTGGTCAACGGCGCCAACTCGTCGCTGTCCGCCCTAACCTGTGCCGTGACCTGAGCTACTGCGAGTTCGGCAAGTCGTGCGATTCCAGGCGAGCCGGCGCGTGCGAGACTGGCTGTCATGGACGCGCGCCGGCCGGAGGTATCGCTGCCGAGCACCCCGCTCGAGCGCGCCTACCGGGCGGAGGCCACTAGGATCAGGGCCGCGCTCGCGGCGCGCACCGGCGACATCGGGGTTGCCGAGGACGCGGTCCAGGATGCGTTCGTCGAGGCTATCGAGCACTGGTCGCGAGACGGAGTGCCACTGAATCCCGGCGGCTGGCTGGCCACGACCGCGTGGCGCAAGGCGCTCGACCGGCTGCGCCGGGACAAGACGGGCGCGGAAAAGCTCGCCATGCTCGCCGTCGGCGACAGCGCATGCGCCGGGGGAGTGGACGACGGGGCGGCGGACCGGCGTGCCGACGATGAGCTGCTCAGCCTGGCGTTCGCCTGCTGCCATCCGGCGCTGGCCGCTGACGCGCAGGTCGCGCTCACGCTGCGCGCCGTGTGCGGCCTGACCACCGACCAGATCGCGTCGGCGTTCCTGGTCAGCGAGCAGGCCATGTCGCAGCGACTGCTGCGGGCACGCAAGACGCTGCGCCAGGCGAACGCCGAGGTCCGTATCCCGGACCCCGACCAGCTTGGCGAGCGGCTGGCGGGCGTGCTCGCCGTCGTGTACCTCGTCTTCAACGAGGGATACCTGGCCAGTTCGGGCCGACAGCCCGCGCGCCGCGACCTCGCGGCCCAGGCGATCGCGCTGACCAGAACGCTGCACCGGCTGATGCCGCGGGAGCCGGAGGTGATCGGCCTGCTCGCGCTGCTCCTGCTGCACGAGTCGCGGGCGGCCGCGCGGTTCGACGGCTGGGGCCGGCTGGTCCGGCTGGCCGAGCAGGACCGCCGCCTGTGGGACGCCGGGCTGGCCGCGGAGGCGACCAGGCTGCTCGACCGCGCGATCGCCTTCCGCCGTCCGGGTCCTTATCAGGTGCAGGCGGCGATCGCCGCGCTGCACGCCGAGGCGCCAGGCTACGAGAAAACCGACTGGCGGCAGATCCGGCTGCTCTACGACCGCCTGCAGGCGCTGACGCCGTCCCCGGTCGTGCTGCTGAACCGCGCGGTCGCCACCCGCTACGCGGTCGGTCCCGAGGCGGCGCTCGCGGAGATCGAGCCGCTCGCCGCCGAACTCGACGGCTACCACCTGTTCCACGCGCTGCGCGCGGGGCTGCTCACCGGGCTCGGCCGTGACGCCGAGGCCAGGGCCGCCAGCGAGCGAGCGCTCGCGCTGGCCGCCAATCCGGCCGAGCGCGAGCTGCTCACCCGCGGCCTGTCGCTCTAAGCGCTAAGCGCTAACCGCTATCCCATCTCCATCACTGGACGGAGCTCGATCGTGATCCAGCCGCGGTCCACGCCCGGCCAGGTCTTCGCGATCTCGACCGCCTCGTCCATCGAGTCGGCGTCGATCACCGAGTAGCCGCCGAGGACCTCCTTGGTCTCGATGAACGGCCCGTCGGTGACGCCGGTCGACCGCACCGTCTTCGCGGTGTTCACCGGCTGGAGTTGATGCCCGCCGTCCAGCTTGCCGGTCGCGCCCCACTTCTCGTACCAGGCACCCACCTCGGCGAACCAGGCACCGAACTCGGGGCTCTCCGGAGCCGGTTCGGCCGGGGTGTCCAGAATCAGCATCACGTACTTCACGCGTGTCTCCCTTGTCCTCGCGGTGCCCGTCCCCGGGCACCTCCTTCACCATCCCCACGAACGGCCCCCACCTAGATCCGACACGGGCGCGACGCCGATTCAGGAAAGATTCCGCCCGGCGCACGCCCAGGGCCGCCAGCCCGGCCCCCACCCAAGCCCTAGACGCCAGCCAACCCCGATGCTCACTCACCTCTCGCGTCATTTCGCACTCATCCGCCTCATAGATCTACTCATAGATCTAGGGGTGCAGGGCACCTGGGAGCGTGCCCCGTCGGCCCTGGCCGGACAACGTGGAAGATCGTGCGCGTTGGGGGACGCGCGATCTTCCACGACAACTCCGCTGCCCGGAATGCCTCAATCTAACATTCAGGCATTCCGGGCATAACGGGTTATGCTCGGGAACGCTACGAGGGGCCCGCGCGGCCTAGCCGCGGCAGCGGCATGCGCAGTCGTCAGGTTAGTCCCTGGGGGTGAGGACGCAGAATTCGTTGCCTTCGGGGTCGGCGAGGACTACCCAGGTCACCTCACCCTGGCCAATGTCGATGCGGCGGGCGCCGAGCGACTCCAGGCGCCGGACCTCGGCCTCCTGGTCGTCGTCCGCTGCCGGGGCGAGGTCGATGTGCAGCCGGTTCTTCAGCGTCTTGGTCTCAGGGACCGGAACGAAGATCAGGCCGGGCCCGCGCTCGGCGCGCGGGATCTCGCGGCTGGCGTCGAGCGCGTGCGGCGGTACGACCACCACCTCGTCCTCCGCCTCGTAGATGATCTGCCAGCCGAGAACGTCGGCCCACCAGCGGCTCTGGGCCCTGACGTCATGACAATCGACGATGACCGAATACCAGCGCAGGCTCATATCCGAAAACCTACTGGCAGACCCCCCGAGGGAACAGCCGCACCACGTCACCGGCGCGCGCCGGTTAGCGGTTGCTGACCCGCCAGACCAGGCGCAGGCCGGACCAGTCGTCGTCGATGGCGGCGACCTTCACGTCAACGAGTCCGAGGTCGAGCGCGTGCCTGCGGACGACGTTGTCGGTGATGTCGCTGTCATGTCCCGCTGCGCGCCGTGGCCAGGCCGCCCAGAGCGCTCCGGCGGGGAAGACGCGCTGGGCCAGGGCGGGCAGCCGGCCGGGGATCTCGACCTCGGCGCGGAAGAAGGCGACGATCAGGTCGGCCGCGCCGTCCGGCCCGGGACCCTGCAGTCCGTCGGGCGGGTCCTGAAGGCGCCAGCCGTCCGGCGGGTCGTCGAGCGCGATCCGCTGTCCGGGCTTCAGGCCCAGCTTGCGGGCTTGCGGGGTTCCCGAATACCCGGCCACGGCGCCTCCCTGCCTCGACGAACCAGCAGATGAACCATCAGAGAAACCATTAGAGAAGGTCTACCGCAGCCGGGTGACCCGGAGCAGGTACTCCTTGCGGTCGAGCGGGTTGTGGTCGGTGCGCGCCCGGACCGGAAGAGCGCCGCGGACCCGCCGGTGGCGGTCGAAGGCGGTCTCGAGCGCCCCCTCGCCGCCGGTCAGGGAGGGGAGTTCCCGCTCCAGGTCGCGCACTCGGGCGGCCGGGATCTCGCCCTCGATGAGGCACGACGAGCCGCGGGTCACCGTTTCCAGGGCGACGGCGTCCAGCCGGGGGAGGGCCTGCAGGACGACCACGGACCGGCCAGCCGGAACGTCGAGCAGCAACCGGTGCACCGGCTCGAACACGGCGGTGCCCGCGACGGACAGCGCCTCCATCACCACTAGCGGGGTCAGGTTGCGGAAATCACCGGCCGTGCTCGACATGCTCTTGTCGAACGTGGCGTGGGCGTGGCTCTGCCGCGGCCAGTACCCCGAGTGCGTCATTGTGACCAGGCAGCCGGTGACCTGCCAGCCGAAAAGGCCCTGCCGCAGCGTGTCCCGCACGGTTTCCTCGACCGCCTTGAAGAACGCGGGCGGCATCGCGCCCGGCTCCACGCCAAGGCGGAACGCCACGCCGTCGACGCCAGGCGCGAACCCGACGCGAAGGCCGACGCCGGCCAGGAACGGGTTCGGCGCCACGCCGATCCGCTCCACCGACTCCCCGGTGCCCACCGGGTGCTCGACGCAGATCACCGACGTCTCGCGGAACGTGACCGCGATGCCGAACTCGTCGGCAAGGGTGGCCGCGATGACCTCCTTTTGCACCTCGCCGTAGAGGGAGATGAAGATCTCCTGGCCGGCCCGGCGCAGGTTGATGAGCGGGTCCTGTTCGGCGAGCCAGGCGAGGGCGGCGTGCAAACCGGTCCGGTCGCCGGACCGGACCGGGACAACCGCCGTCTCGAGCGAAGGCGGAGCGAAGTGATGTCCCTCCGGCGAGTGGCCGGCGACCGATGCGCCGGCCGCGCGGACCGTGTCACCGATCCGCACCCCGGCCAGGCCAGTCAGCCGGGCGATCTGGCCCGCTCGCGCGACGCCGCCGCCGTCGCTTGCGCTGACCGCGGTGACCTTCGCCGCCTTGCCGGCGCCGCCGCCGACCTCGGCAGAGCCGGCGGAGCCGAAGCGGACGCGATCCCGTGGCCGGAGCGTGCCCGAGCAGACGCGGACGTACGCGATCTTCTCCCCGGCCGGGCCGCGGTCGATCTTGAACACGGTGCCGTCGAGCGGCCCGGACGGGTCGCCGGCCGCGGCCGGCAGGAATTCGGTGATGCACGCGTTGAGGTCGGCGATGCCAGCGCCGGTGATCGCCGATCCGGCGAGCACCGGGTACACGGCCGCGCGCCGCGCCTGCGCGGCAAGTTCCGTGCGCAGCCATTCGTAACACAGCGGCTCGCCGGAAACGTAGGCGGAGAGCAGTTCGTCGTGCTGGTCGGCGAGCAGTTCGGCCATCTCGGACGTGAAGGCCGGATCGGCGGCGCCGAAGGCGGTGAAGCGAGCCGCCTTCGCGCCGGGAAACGCGGTCGCGCCGAGGGCGATCACCCTCGGCGTGAGCTTGTCCGCCAGATCGCGTAGCACCCGTGCCGGATCGGCGCCGGAGCGGTCGATCTTGTTGATGAAGATCAGCGTCGGGATGTCCAGCCGCCGCAGCGCGCGCATGAGGATGCGGGTCTGCGGCTGGACGCCTTCGACGGCGGACACGACGAGCACCGCGCCATCAAGGACGGTGAGCACCCGCTCCACTTCGGCGATGAAGTCGGGGTGGCCAGGAGTGTCGAGAATGTTGACCGTGGTCTCGCCAATGCCGAACGACGCGACGGCGGACTTGATGGTGATGCCGCGCTGTCGTTCGAGCGCGAGCGAGTCGGTCTGGGTGCTGCCGTCGTCGACGCTGCCGATCTCGCCGATGACGCCGGCGGTGTAGAGCAGCCGTTCGGTCAGGCTTGTCTTTCCGGCGTCAACATGCGCCAGGATCCCCAAATTGAGCGTTCGCACGAAGCCTCATGTCCGGATAGCGGGTTGCCATTGCCTGGGCGGACATGAATGTTTCGCGCATGGTGGGGTGACTCCGTCATCGTCGTTCGCCGCTGCCTACCGGAGTACAGCAGCGCCGCCCACGCGGGGTCAACCGATTTACGGGACGGGCAGGTCGTGGTGCTGCGCTGCGAACGACCGCTGGGCTTCGGTCAGGTCCGCGTTCTTGAGCAGGGTCACCAGGGTCACGTGCCTGCCCACCGGGCACCACTGCACCCGCCACGGGCCAAGCCGCAGCGCCTTGACCGAAGCGCCGGGAATCCAGACCGTGGTGAACAGGTGGCCGTCACGGCACCGGACCGGGACGTTCTTGCCGAACTTGTAGCCGCGGCGCAGTGCGATGACCGTTCCCACGGCGTACGCGGCGAAGACGCCGCCGGTGATGACGAGCCGGCGCTTCCGCTTAGACGACATGCAAGTCAGGCTACTCCGGCCCGTGCCAACGGCCACGGGCGAACGTCCCCTCGCGCAAAGACCTCAAGGTCGCCTGCGCGCCACGTGCAGGACCGCGCCCCAGTGCCGGAGCAGCCGGCCGCCCGGCCGGTCCGCGAGCCGGCGGCGGATCTCCCCGTACAGCCTCATCCGCTGCCACTGCGCCATCGCGATGTGCCCGGAGAACGTGTCGAGCAGCCTGATGTACTCGGCGGCGGTGTAGCTGATCTCCCAGCCGAAGCGCCGCAGTCGAACGTCGGTGAACAAGCCGCTGGCCTCGATCTCGGCGGCGCGGTCGGCGAGCGTCTCTGGTGTCGAGTAGACCCAGCCCTCGGGTATCCCCTCGCCGATCTCGTCGTAGATGTCCTGGATCTCGCGGAAGAACGGGTCCCCGTCCGGCGGGACCACGTGCGTCGCCTCCCAGAAGGCCAGCTGGCCGCCGGGCCTGAGCAGCTCCCACGCCTTGGCGTACCGCAGGTCCGGGTCGATCCAGTGCCAGGCGGTCGCGGCGAAGACCAGGTCGAAAGCCGCAACTACTGGCGGACGCCAGCTCTCGATGTTCGCGTTGACCACTGTCACGAAAGGAAACCCGGCCAGGTTCCGCCGCGCTCGCGCGGCGAGTTCCGCGCCTAGTTCCACGCACGTGATCTGGAAGCCGCGCCGCGCCAGCGGGATCGTCGCCTTGCCGGTGGCGCAGCCGATCTCGAGGAGCTTGGCGGAAGGCGACAGCGCCGCCAGAGCGACCAGGGCCTCGAAGAGTGCGTCCGGGTAATCCGGGCGTGCGTCGTGGTACAGCGCCGCCGCGCTTTCGAACGTCGTCCTGAGCTGTTCCCGGGAATCCGACACGGCATCCGACCTTACCGGCAGCCGCAGTAACGGGGCGCCGGGCAGGAGCCAGGGATCCGTTCGGGATAAATCTTCAAAACCGAAGCCGGTCATCACAGCGGCCTCGTCCAGGGCCAGGTGCCACGGGAAGGCGCCTGCCACCGCCCGCTCACCGTGCGCGGGGTGTGACGGGACGCCGCCGGGGCCGAGCAGGATGCTCACGCCCTCGGCGCGCAGCGCCTTGACGCTGCGGGCGAACGGCGGGCGGCTGGCCAGCGCGTCGCTCACGAACGGCAGGACCACGATGGGGACGGCAAGGCCGGTCTGCTCGGCCAGGACGCCGAGGGCATAGGTGTCGCTGATGCCGAGCGCCCACTGGTTGATGGTGTTGAAGGTCGCCGGCGCCACGATGATGGCGTCGGGGATGCGCGAGCGTGGCGCCCCGGGCTTGCTGTACTGGCTGCGGACCGGTGTGCCGGTCCGCGCCTCGATCTGGCCCGCGTCGAAGAACGCGAGCGCCGACGGCGTGGCGATGACCTGGACCGTCCAGCCACGGCCGATGGCGAGCTCGACGAGCGTGCCGATCTGAGCGGCCGGACCCGCGGCGCACGCGATGACGGACAGTACGCGGGTCTTGCGAGCCATAGGCACGAGCATAGAGCCGGCGTGCCGCCGATCGCCGTTCCCGGCTTCGGGCGCCGAGGGCACGGTTAGCATCGGGCCTATGGCCGACGCGCTGTTCGAGGTGCCGCGTCTCGCGGCGATCTACGACGTGTTTGACAACGACCGCGCGGACCTTGAGGTATACGCGGCGATGGCGGAAGAGTTCGGCATGGCGCTCCTGGGGTCACGGCCACGTGCGTGCGGAGATCGGCGGCGTCGGCGTCGTCGAGGTCCGGGGCGAGCTGACCGGGGTGCGCGGTGAGTTCGTGTCGTTCCGGCGGACGTACCTGTTCGAGTCCGACGGCGCGGTGCTCACATCGGACTCGACGCTGCGGTTCCGCTCCCGTGACGCGGTCGCGGACTCGCTGGCGGCCGCCGGGTTCACGCTCGACGAGATCAGGGACGCGCCCGACCGGCCCGGACTGGAGATGGTCTTCGTCGCGCGGCGGCCGCGAACCGACCTGTGACGGCCGCGGTAGGTGACCACGGCTCGCGATCGGGTCATTCGAGAATCTTGTACGGAACGAGTGGTGGCGTCCCGCCCAGCCCTCGCCGCCTTTCTGGTACGTCAGCCTGTCCGCGATCGGATCGTGCCTGCGGCCCTGGATGCATAATGGCGGTATGGGGCGCGACTATCGCAATCCGGTCAGGAACGCGCTGACGAAGATGGCCCGCTCGGTGCAAGACCGGGTCATGCGCTGGCGTGGCCATCCGCCTCAGGAGTCGGGCGTCCGTGAACCGCGCCGCCCAAGGCCTACCCTCCCGGCAGCTGGCGTCGCGCTCGACGAGCCTCGTATCGCCCTGTACCGCCGCTGGATGAAGCCGAACGGCCGGCGCGAAACCGGTCACCCCTAGCGCGAAATGCCCGCCGTGTAGTTATGCCCATCAGCAGAGTAGGGAGTGACAGGCTTGACTGCTAGCACGCGTCTCGAGCGGTTCGCCGACCTCGCAGTCCGGATCGGCGCCAACGTCCAGCCCGGCTCGGAGGTCCTGCTCCGTTCCGACACTGCCCACCTGGATATCGCCCGCGCGGTGGTGGAGCGTGCCTATGCCGCTGGCGCGTCATGGGTCGAGATCGACTGGGAGGACGGCCCGATCCGGCGCTCGCAGCTCACTCACGCGAGCACCGAGCAACTCAGCCAGACACGACCGTGGATGCTCGAGCTGATCAAAGAGTGGGCGGCCGGCCGCGGTGTGGCAATCGCGCTCGTCGGCGATCCTGATCCGCATCTGCTCGACGACGTGGATCCGGCGAAGGCAGCCGCGATCCGGATCGAGGAGGCGATGGCGTTTCAGTCCGCGGTGCTCGGACAGCAGCTGCGCTGGACGGTGATTGCCGCGCCGAACCCGGGCTGGGCTCGGGAGGTCTTCGGCGAACCGGACGTCGAACGTCTTTGGGAAGCGGTCGCGACGGCTATGCGTCTTGACGAAGACGATCCGGTAGCCAGCTGGCGGGAGCGGGCCGCGGACCTGGCCGCGCGCGGTCGCGCGCTGAACGAACTGGAGCTGACCGAGGTGCGCTACCGCAGCGCGCAGACGGATCTCACGGTCGGGCTTCCGCCCGATGCCCGGTGGACCGGCGGCTCCATGGACGACCCGGACGGGCTCACGTACATGCCGAACATCCCCACCGAGGAGGTGTTCACCAGTCCCGACCGGCGCCGCGCCGACGGCGTGATCAGCCTGACAAAGCCGGTGGTCATCAGCGGCCGGGTGGTCGACGGGCTGCGGGTCACGTTCTCGGGCGGGCGGATAACCGACGTCACGGCCACGTCAGGAGCCGATTTGGTGCGTGCTCAGCTGGACACCGACGAGGGTGCCCGCAGCCTCGGCGAGGTCTCGCTCGTTGACCGGGATTCGCGGATCGCGAAGGCCGGCATCCTCTTCCACAACACGCTGTTCGACGAGAACGCGGCCTGCCATGTCGCGTGGGGGCAGAGCTTCCCGTTCTCGGTGGCGGGCGGTCTGGGCAAGAGCGACGAGGAGCGGTACGCGATCGGGCTCAACCGTTCGGCCGTGCACACGGACGTCGTGATCGGCGGCGAAGGCATGACGGTCACCGGCACGGGCCCGAAGGGGACGGTGGACATCATCCGCGACGACGAGTGGGTGCTGGGAACACAGTGATTCCCCAGTTCCGGGCCGTCACGGGAAAGCGGCCGTATTACCCGTGTATGGCCTCGTGCCCTGCCATACGCACTCATGCGCTGGCGTATACCTCGCGGATCTCGACCGTCAGCGGCGTAACGCCTGGCAATGGCGGGAGCGGATAGGCGACGGCCTCTTCGGCGTGCGCCTTTGTCTCGAAGATGATGATGGACATGCCGATGTCATTGACCGGCTCGAGCCAGTACGCGCTGACGAAACCGGGTGCCCTGGGAACGACAGTCAGCCGTAGGCCCGCCAGCGCCTGGCGGGCCGCCGCAAGGTCGGTGATGCTGACGGTTGCTACTACCGCGTGCATAGGCAGAGTTTTTCCCGCCCGGCCCCGCCCTGTCCACTACTACTCAACGTAGTAGTATTCGGTGGATAGGTCGGCTGCGCTGCGAGGTGACGCTGGTGGCGAGTGATCAGCTGACGGCTGCGGTGGTGGGTGGCGGGATCGCCGGCTTGGCGTCCGCGGTCGCGCTGGCGCAGGCGGGCTGGCGGGTGACCGTGCTGGAACGGGCGCCGGTGTTCGGCGAGGTCGGCGCGGGTCTGGCCACGACCGGCAACGGGATGACGGCGCTCGCGGCGCTCGGGCTGGACGGGGCCGTCCGGGCGGTCGGCTACCAGACCGTCTCGGCCGGCTTTCAGGACACGAGGGGCCGGTGGCTGATTCGCATACCCGATACCAAGCCTGAGTTCCGCGCGGTCACCACGATCTGGGGCCTGCAGCGACAGCGCCTGCACGCCGTCCTGCGCGAGGCCGCCTCGGCGGCGGCGGGCGTCGAACTCGTGACGGGCGCCGAGGTGACCGGGGTCCGGCCTGGCGTGCCGGGAGGTGAGCCGGCCGCGGTCACATGGCGGACTGAAGGCGGCGAGCACACGGCCGGCGTGGAGCTCGTGGTCGCCGCCGACGGTGTCCGAAGCAGCGTCCGTGCGCAGCTGTTCCCGGCCGTCCGGCCGCGGTACAGCGGCAGCACGAGCTGGCGGGCGGTGATCTCCGATCCCGTCCGCGACGGCCGGCTCGTCGCCGTGTGGGGGCCGGGTGCCGAGTTCGGCGCGCTGCGGGTGAGCGACACCGAGATCTACTGGTACGGGTACTTCCGCAACCCCGAGGGGTCGGTGTTCGCTGACGAGCTCGCCGCCGCCCGGGATCGCTTCGCGACCCATCCTTCGTGGGTCCGCGGCCTGGTAGAGGCGACGCCTGCCGGCCAGTTGATGCGTCACGACGTCTATCACCTGCCGGCGGGGCTGCCCGCTTATGTGTGCGGGCGGGTGGTCTTCGCCGGGGACGCCGCGCACGCCGCGCTGCCTACCGCGGGTCAGGGGGCGGCCTCGGCCCTGGAAGACGCCGTCTGCGTGGGGCGAATGATCGCGGCGCCAGTCCTGGCCGGCGCTGACATGGCGGCCGCGCTGACCGCGTTCGACGCTGCTCGTCGTCCGCGGTGCCAGCGGATCGCCAGAACGGGAGCCATGGTCGCCCGGATGGGAGCCGATGTCGGCGGCGGCTGGCGTCAGGCCGTTCGCAACACGCTCGTGCGGATCGCGCCCGTCGGGCTGGTCGTCAAGGCCGGCCAGCCGATCGTGCGCTGGTCGGCCCCGTAGCCACGACACCAAGCGTCTCACCAAGCCGATACGTTCAACAAGGTGGTTGACCTTTGGCTCAATACTCAACTAAGTTATTGAACGTTCTCGGCCCCGCCCGAAGAAGTGGAGTGCAGATGCCGATCTATCAGACCGCCCACTACGAAGTAGCGGCCGCGGCGGTTGACGACGTCGTCGCCGCCATCAAGGAGTTCGTCGCCTACGTCGCCGCGAACGAGCCGGGCACGACGGTGTATGCCGCCTGGCAGCAGAAGGACGATCCCACCAAATTCGTCCACCTGTTCGAGTTCGCCGACGACGCGGCGCACGAGGCTCACGGATCATCGGACGCCGTGCGCAAGTTCGAGGCGGCATACCAGCCCGTCCTGACGGCCGGGCCCGTCCGGTTCACCGACTACGTCGTGGTCGCCACGAACGCCGGCTCCTGAGCCTTCGGATCGCCGCCGCGCGCTACGCTCAACAGTGTGGTTGAAGATGCGGCTCTTGACCGGGTGTATGCCGCCCTGGCCGACCCCACTCGGCGGCGAATGCTGAGGGCGCTTCGCGGCGGCGAGGCCCGCATTACCGATCTGGCGCGGGACGAGCCTGTGTCGTTCGCCGCGATAGCGCGTCATGCGTCCGTTCTCGAGAACGCCGGACTGATCAGGCGGGATGTACGCGGCCGCGACCACTGGCTGAGCATGGAGCCGGCCGGCCTTGAACGAGCGCAGCGCTGGATCGACGAGCAGACCTCGTTCTGGCAGGAGCGTGCCGATTTGCTCGTGGAGCGGCTGTCCCGACGGCGGCGATCGCAGTGACCGCCGGCCAGCCCGCCGCGGTGGTCGTCGTGCGGCTCGTGCCGGCGCCGCCGGACGTTGTCTACGCCGAATGGACCAACCCGGAGGCCTTCCGGGAGTGGATGTGCCCCCGGCCCGCGGTCGCGACCGGCATCGCGGTCGACCCCCGGCCGGGCGGCAAGCTCCGTATCGACATCGAAGACCGCGGCCAGGAGTTCTTCGTCGCGGGGAAGTACCTCACCGTCGACCCGCCCAGCACCCTGTCATTCACCTGGTGGTGCTCGACCTGGCCGATCGACACGCCGACGAGCGTCGTCACCGTCTCTTTCGAGGCGCGGCCGGGAGCCGCCACGCTAATGACGATCCGTCACGAGCAGTTGCCGGACCACCTGCTGCAACAGCACGAGACCGGCTGGCGCGTCATCGCCGGCCAGCTCGCGGCGCGAACGCACTCATCCACCGCTTGACGTCTTGGCCACGATCTCCACGAGGTTCCCGTCGGGATCGCTCAGCAGGGCGTTGCGGTTGTTGTTGCCGGTGTTGTGCGGAGGCTGGAGTACGGGCACGCCCGCGGCCGCTAGCGCCTCGCAGGCGCTGTCCACGTCGTCGGTCCACACCACCAGCACCATGGCCGGGCTGCCGGGCGAGGCGTCGACTCCGTGCACCCTCTTGGCTGCCTCAACCGTGCCCAGGCCGACAGTGAACCCGTTCAACCGGAGTTCGACATGCTCGGGGGTTCCCTCAGCCGGCGTACGGAACGTCTCGGTGAACCCGAGAAGGTCGCGGTAAAAGTGCAGCCCCGCTTCGATGTCGCGGGTGTAGAGGTTCACCAGGGCGTCGATGTACATACTCAGCAAACGTAGCTGCGCCCGGCCTGTCGAGAAAGGGCGAGACCACCAGATGCTCGCGCGCCTGGCACGGGTTCAGGCCGTGGTTTCACAGGTCGACGGTCTGGAGCGGTCAAAAGCTCGCGATCAGGAGCAGGGCAGCGGAAGCCGTCAGCAGTGCCGGACAGATCTTGAACCAGATCACGGCTGTGCGGGCGCCGGTCATCGCGGTCAGCGCGGCCAGCGCGATCAGCAGGGCCGAGACGGCACGGTAAACCCACTCGCGGGTGTCGCTCGTCGCGCTGCCTGCCGCGGTGGCAGCGATGATCACGGCGGCGAGACCCCACATCGTGAACGCCTCGGCCAGCCATTCCTGCTGCACGATGCGCCGGTTGTCGGGGGTTATCGGCTTGAAGCCCGCGAGAACCTGACGCGTCGGTACGGCGTGGGCAGTACCCCACACGGCGAGAAGCGCCACGCTGAGGTAGGCAAGGACCGCGTTCATGAGACGTCACCCGTTCGCTTGCTCCTACCCGGATCATCGTGAAGGGAGTGGCCGTGGGCCAGGGCCCTTGGTCACCGGTTGCTTATGTACCTGACAGTTACGTAACTAATTTGGTACATACATGATGTGGAGGCTGTTCTGCGGGCGCTGGCGGACGAAAGCCGGCGGACGATGCTGGAGACCTTGACCGGCGGTCCGGCAACTGCGGGTGAGCTGGCGGCGCTGCTGCCGATTGCCCGCCCTGGGGTATCGCGGCACCTGCGGGTGCTGCGGGAGGCGGGGCTTGTCGAGGTCCGCCAGGAGGCGCAGCGCCGGGTCTACAGTCTTCGTCCCGAGCCGCTCGCCGAGGTCGATGAATGGCTGGGCCGGTACCGGGCCCTGTGGGAGCAGCGACTGGAGGCCCTGCACACCGAAATAGCCCGGGGAAGACACGAACGAAGGAGCACCAGATGACCGGCAACGCACGTCCGGGTCCCCGCATCCTGGGCAGCCTGCGATCAGCCGACGGCAAGGGCGTCGTGCGCATCGAAGACCGCTACGGCACCGATATCGACGACCTGTGGTCGGCACTCACCGATCCCGGCCGTCTGGCCCGCTGGATCGGCGAGGTAGAGGGCGACCTCCGCCTCGGCGGTGAGTACCGCTTTCGCTTTTTTGCCAGCGGCTCGGAAGGCATCGGGCGCGTGGAAGCGTGCGAGCCGCCGCGGCGGCTGCTGCTGGCCCATGGCCTGGGCCAGCCGGACGTCAAAGTCATCGAGGCCACGCTGGCCGCCGATGGCGACCAGACCATCCTGGTCGTCGAGGAACGGGGCATGCCCCTGGACCTGCTCGCCGCCTACGGGGCGGGGATCCAGGTCCATATCGAAGATCTCGCCGCCCACCTCGCCGGGCGTGAGCGCTGCGACGCCGACGCGCGATGGGACGAGCTCCAGCCTGCCTATGAAGACCTGGCGGCCAAGGTCGGCTAGTACCACAGCAGACCAGACCTAGTTCCTGCCCGTAGCCATCGAGGAACGCATCACGCAGGTCTGGCCTGGTGGCCCAGACGCCGAGGTGCAGACGAGCGAAATCTGCGACTCGTGCGTCGAGGCCCGACCATTCGAAGTCAATGACATGTAGCAACCCATTGTTGACCAGCCAGTTGCGGGGCGTGTAGTCGTGATGGCAGGGAACTCGCGCCGGGGCGGGGATCTCGTCCAGCGCAGCGATCTCTTCGCCTACTCGGTCCAGTTCGCGTGGTCTCAGCAGGGCTGCGGCGGCGATGGCGCTTGAGGAACCAGATGGTGTCGCCTACAAGAGCCCAGGACTCGTGCCGCGAATTCAGGCAATTGATCCAAGGTACGTTCTCCGACGGGATCCCCAGCGCACGTGGCGCATACGACCAAACGAATGCGGGAAGCCAGCATAAGTGGAGTTCGACGACGTGGCTCGTCTGGCCGAGGACCTCGCGGGTGTACGCCGCACCGGGCGGGACGGACTGGCCGAGTGGCGGTACCACGGCAGGCTGGTCGCGCGCCAGCTTGACGAGGTGCATCTGGTGATTCGCGCCGATTTCGGCTACCGCGAAGCCATCCTGCGGCAGTTTCCCGAAACGTTCAGTATCCCGGCCCGGTACATCAAGCACATGATGGTTGTCGCCGACCTCGTGGGGGGCGACGCTGGCGCTATTGAGGACGCCCTCGAAGCAGCGTGGCAGCTGCAGCGAAGTACCGACTGACCGCGGAGCATGACCAAATGCTCACCTGAGCAGCGGCGCAGGTCGGCGGCGTGCCGCTTGTCTGTGACCGTGAATCGCTCGCGTCAGAGGATGTACGGGATGAGCATCTTCGTGGCGCGCTTGTAGGGCGGGTAGGCGGCGGGGAAGAGCTTGGCCATAGTGCGTTCCTCGATGACGGCGCTGAAGAGGAAGTAGGAGCCGAGGATCGCGACCGCGTAAAGCCAGTAGGGGCTGACCGCTATGGCCGTGCCAACCATGCCGAGGATGACGCCGCTGTAGATGGGGTGACGGATCCTCCCGTACGGGCCGGTCGTGACCAGCTCGGGGTCGGCCTTCTGTGACATCGGCATGCCCCAGTTGCGGCCGAGGTACACCCTGGCCCAGACGGCGAGCGCCAGGCCGAGGACGAAGATCGCCAGGCCGATGCCGAGCAGCCACGAATTGCCCGTAGACGCGCCGTGGCCCTTGAAGACCCGGAGCTGGATCAGGAGCAAGACGACGAGGATGATTCCCACCCGGACCCCGGCGAACTGCGTCCACCGGGACTGCCCAGCCTTGGCGGTGGCGGCCATCACGAGCCAGTAGGCCCAGAAGACGATCCAGCCGACTCCGATGATGGTGTCGATCGCTTTCATCGTTCTCGCTTCCTCCCCGCTAGCCCAGGCGAGGCCCGTTTGCGCGGGTAGCGGAGACCGCCGCGCCCCTGTCGGGTGAGCCGGTCCGCTCCTTGCTGGCGATGGTCATTTCCGACGGTAGGGCGCACCTGCACGCCGCGCGTCAGCCTACGGGCCGGCTTGCGGTATGAGGCGGCGATTTACTGGGCCACCTCGATCGGGGATCCGCGGGACGCCTTGGGACTGCGGCTGCCGGCACGGAGGTGGCCGCGGCCGGTGATGAACGCGAGCCCGTACAGCAGCGCCACGACGGCGAGCAGCCATCGGTACCCGATGATCAGCGACGAGTACTCCAGGACCCCGCCGAGAATCGCGCCGAGCAGGTTGGCCCCGAACGCCGTGCCGGAATCCCCGGTATCGCGGAATCGCTGGGCGAAGACCATGTTGGCCACGAAGATCGGCGCGAACGCGATGACCACCGCCACGAAGAACCGGGGCAGCGGCGACAAAGTCAGCAGCGACTCCGGCGGGACGGCCCAGGTCACGACCAGCGCGGCCAGCAGAGCTACGTACAGTAGCGCCGGCCGCCGCACGACCACATGCCTGGACACCTCGACCGCGGCGAATACGGCCACAAGCACGCCCGCCATGACTAGCGCGTTAACGAACCAGGTGGTGCCGAACAGCAGCGCGAACTGGACGATGTTCTTGGTCTCAAGCAGCATGAACGCCGCGCCCATGAAGAACAGGTCAACGTAGCCCGTCATCCTCCGGTACGGACCGGAGGCAGGGCGCACAAGCAGGATCGATGCCAGCAGGATCAGGCCGAGCGTCACCAGGTAGAGCGAAGGGATCGAGTTACCGTCCAGGTAAACGAACGGGTGGTCATCGGTGGCCGGCGGGACCACGTTCGCTGGGCGCTGCCAGACGGTGTCGCAATGCATCACGGACGGGTTGATGCTGACCGATAGCACGGTAAGCCCGTTTGGGTTATCGACGCATGGGGCGTGGCCGAAGGCAACCTCCAGGGTATTCGCCAGCCGGTCGCGTAGCCACGGCGTCCGGTAGTAGTTGTACATGGCGAACAGGCCATCGCCCGGGTTCAGGTGCGCCTTAGCCGCTTCCACAGCCTCGAGCGTGAACAAATAGCTCTCCAGCCGCAGCGAGGACTGCCCGGCCACAAGGGTGAGCGAGTCTGGCAGGGCGAACAGGATCATGTCGTACTTGCTGTGCGTTTGCTCCAGGAAGGCCCGGCCGTCCGTGATGTGTATCGAGACCCGGGGGTTCTGGTAGGGGTGGTCGGGGTTTAGCCGCAAGCCCAACTGGTACAGCTCGGGGTCGATCTCCACGGCGTCGATGTGCCTGGCGCCCTTCGCGAGGGCGTTCGCGACGTCGTCGCCGGTCCCGGCACCGATTATCAGGACATTTCCTAGCGCGTTGCCTGGGGCACGCAGGTACGGAATCGAATAGGTCTTGTTCAGTTGCATGACTGGCACGATGCCCTGATGCGGGATCCCGTTCGCGCTGATGTCATACCCGTCTCCCACCTTCGCATACGAGATGCGGTAGTAGGGCGACCAGATGTCAGTGGACGACACCGATTCTGACCAGAGCACCCCTACCAGGGCCAAGGCCGCGACCACCTGGAGCAGGCCGGTTCGCCTGCCGTAGAGCAGCAGCATGACCAGCGCGACGATCAGCGCCCAGACGACCGGCTTGGCGTTCAGGAACGACAACAGCGAGAATGCCGCGATCCCGGCGATGCTGCCGGCGATGTCCAGCCGGTACGCGTCAAGCGGCCGGAACTGCACGAACGTCCGGGCGACCCCCTCTCCTATCGTCGCCATGACCACGGCCACGGCCAGGAACACGCCGGGCAGCGCGATCCAGGTGGGCGGGCCGCTGGCATGGAACTGTCCGGCGCCGAAGAACAGGAGCTGGATTCCGGCCCGGTTCACCTGGACCGGGAACGCCCTGACGAAAATAATCAGCAGAGCCAGCGCAACCGGAGCCCACGGAAACAGGTTCACCCGGGCGCGTGCCCGCAGGAACCCGATGCCGATGCCGAGGAAGCTGCCGAGCAGGACGAAGTTGGAGAAGTACGACAGATAGAGGACCAGCGCGCCCAACCACCGGATGAGCGCTAGCTCGACGAACAGCATCAGGAAGCTGAGCATGAAGAGCTGAAGCCGGAGCGGCAGGAGGGCTCTCCCGGCCTCCGCCCCGCCGTCGGCGGCGACCACGGCGTCCCGCGCATGCACGACGTCACGGCCCAGCCCGAGGGCGAGCATGTCACGCACCGGAAAACGTGTTGCTGACGATGGCGGAGCAATAGTACCGGTATGGTCATCGTTGGTCATCGCACGCCGCTTTCGCTGTCGGTTAAACGACAACCGGCTCAGGCTAGCGCAGCCCGTGTCGGCGAGTCGGGCGTTTCGGTAATATCCGCAAGCGCGAATTGCGCCGCTACCATATCCGCTATCCGAGGCCGGATGGGCGGACGCGCACCGGGCCGCAAACCGAACGCAATAACCACGCTGAGAGAGCGCTCGTGCTCATCAGTTGGGTGAGCAGACGTTCACCCGTGAGCAGTTGGCCGAGGCGTAGGGAATCGATGAGTGATCGCGACGCTGATGACTATCCGGGGATCGCGAAGATCACCCGTGACCTTGCCAGGTCGTAGGTCGTCGTGAAGTTGCGGAGGAACTTGTCTCCTACCAGGCCGTCATAGATGATCTTCTGGAACATCACCTGCGGGTCGGTCATGCGGATCGAAGGCGCACCGCTGACTTGGACATCGCCGCGTAGCTCAGTGAAGTAGCGGACGAACTCGTGCCCTGTCTCATCTCTTGCCTTTACCGCGCGCACTCCCTGCCCGTGTAGGTCGATCCCGACGTCGCCAGCGAACCACTCGTTGAGGATCAGGATGTCGCTGCCGGTATCGACCTCGACGCTGATCGGTTTGCCGTTCGGCAGGTCCATGCTCAGCATCAGGGCAGTCGAGCAACCGTCATAGCCGACATGGACGGCGACAGGTGTTCCGGCCATGGTTCGCCGGGCCAGGGATCCTTCGTCCTCCAAGATCAGGAGTCCAGCCGAGTAGTCAACTGTGATTGGCGTCGTCCGAAAGCAGCTGAGGGAAACGAAACCTTCGGCATCGCCGAAGCCAGCCTTTGTCTGCATATCGAAGATGCCGACCGGGACGTCCCGCATCCGGCTTGCACCGACCTGGAACGAGCTCAGGGACCCCAACGGCACCGTGACCGCCTGGCCGGACATGCGCCGCCCCGTGAACGTCGATCCATCTGGGTGGCAGCCGACCTTGATAGCGAGTTCTTCAGAGATCAGGTTGAGTCCGATTCCGGTGTCGAAGATGAACTTCGTCTCGATAGCGCCGACGCTCACGGGAATCGTCAAGACATGAGCGATGTATTCAAACGGCACAACGGAGGCCACGATGTGATGCTATCGGTCCCTCTGTCCGGCTATCGCGACGTCTTCCAGATCGGACGGCCGAGCGTCGAACCCGCATGACCAGCTTGGAAGGCTTCGGGTGCGGCGGCGGGGATCGGCGGGTGTGCAGGTCAGGCGCGCGGCGATCGGCTTGGCAGCACCGCTGTAGGGCCAGCCCTAGGGCGTACACGGCTCCGGAGGCCGTGCCCGCGGCCTGGCGTTCTAATGCCGTTGACCTGGCGTGTGCGGGCAGGCCAAACGCTTCCAGCGGAGATCGTTCCGCGTATGTTCCGCGCCATAAACGGGTCGGCCTGCGCTCCGGTCCTGTGAGACCATGCCGGGACGGATCAAGCGGGCGCACCTTGTTCCCGCAGCTGCCCCAGCAGACTTCATTCCCTCGGCTCAAGTGCCACGATTGACAGAAGGGGACAGTGTTATGCCGCGAGAGAATGGTCCTGACGACGCCAACGCCGCGGTCTTCGCTGACGCAGGGATGAGCCGAGCGGTGATCGACGTAACGAAGCACCAGAGGCTTGCCTCGCTGTCTGGCTTCCCGTTTGAGGTTCGCACCAGTGCCTCGACGCGCGAGCAGGCCAGGCGGCTGGCCGATCGTTGTGGCAGGGCCTACTCGTACCTAGGCGAAATGCTTGCGTTCCATCCCCGGTGCGCACTCCTAGTGCTCAACCGAGCTGACTGGTCCGAACGCGCGTCGAACCCTTCGTACGTCATGCCGTACTACGACGTGCTCGTACGTATGTCTTGGTCACAGGTGTCCGACGATCCGTGATTGTCCGTGACTGCCCGCTGATCATCGCGGTATCTGGCCCGTATATGGCCCGCTGCGTCTGACCCTCCGCTGTGCACTGGCACCCGCACGGCCTGACCACGTCGCC
>Ga0187807_1000080_pt1 | contig 24770 bp, 18 predicted proteins | sample NC_wetland_sal_i_4_FD_132432 | JGI IMG/M metagenome (GOLD analysis project Ga0187807, IMG submission 132432) | Wetland sediment microbial communities from Neuse River Estuary, North Carolina, USA - ASW_2 | ecosystem: Environmental > Aquatic > Freshwater > Wetlands > Sediment | place: USA: North...
CGCGCCCGCGCGTCGTCGGGGGTCAGCGAGAACCCCGCCGACAGCGCGGCGAAGATCTCGTCCGCCGTCACCATCTCGGCGCGCTTCCAGCCGTGCTGCGCGTCCAGCGGCATCTGCTCGATGAACCGCAACTCGTAGCCGCGGGACAGGCAGTACTCGAGCAGCGGCACCGCCTCGTCGTCATTCAGGCCGCGCATCAGGACGGTGTTGACCTTCACCGGGGTCAGCCTGGCGGCGGCCGCCGCCGCCAGGCCGTCGAGCACGTCGGGCAGCCGGTCACGCCGGGCCAGCTTCCTGAACACCTCGGGCCGCAGCGTGTCGAGCGACACGTTGATCCGGTCAAGGCCGACCTCCCGCAGCGCCCCGGCCACCCGCGCCAGGCCGATCCCGTTGGTGGTCAGCGAGATCTCCGGCCGCGGTTCCAGGCGGGCGGTGCGCGCCACGATCGACACCAGGTCCTTGCGCAGCAGCGGCTCGCCGCCGGTGAACCGGACCTCGCGGATGCCGAGCATGGACACCCCGATCCCGATCAGCCGCACGATCTCGTCGCCGGTCAGCACCTCCGGCGCCGGCAGCCAGTCCAGGCCCTCGGGCGGCATGCAGTACGAGCACCGCAGGTTGCAGCGATCCGTCAGCGACACCCGCAGGTCCGTCGCCACCCGCCCGTAAGAATCAGCCAGCATTATTCAAAGCCCACGCGTCCTAGTAGTCACACCGAGCATACTCGCGGAGGCGGACGGGAATCGAACCCGCCGACGGCGCGGCACGCCGTCCACTGGTTTTGAAGACCAGGGGGACCACCAGGAACCCAGACGCCTCCGCCACGACTTTACTGACGCCGTCGGTGCGTGTGAATAATCGAAGTCACAGCGAATATCGCGGAACAACGTGGCAACGCACAACTGACCAGGCGCGACGCGCCGCACGAAGGGGGACGGGAGTGAGCGCTGATCAGGGTCCGTGGTGGGCGGACGCCGTGGTGTACCAGGTCTACCCGCGCAGCTTCGCTGACAGTGACGGCGACGGCATCGGGGACCTGGCCGGGCTCCGCGACCGCCTGCCCTACCTGGCCGAACTCGGCGTGGACGCGATCTGGCTGACGCCGTTCTACCCGTCGCCGCTCGGCGACGGCGGGTACGACGTCAGTGACTACTGCGACGTCGACCCGCGCCTTGGCACCCTCGGCGAGTTCGACGCGCTTGTGGAGACGGCGCGGACGCTCGGGATCAGGGTGCTTGTCGACCTGGTGCCGAACCACTGCTCGTCGGACCACCCGCTGTTCAGGCAGGCCCTGGCCGCCGGTCCGGGCAGCCCCGAACGGGAGCTGTTCATCTTCCGCGAGGGCCGGGGACCCGCGGGCGCGGCGCCGCCGAACAACTGGCCGTCCAACTTCGGCGGCCCCGCCTGGACCCGGGTCCCCGACGGCCAGTGGTACCTGCACCTGTTCGACTCCGGCCAGCCGGACTGGAACTGGCGCAACCCGCGCGTGGTGGCGATGTTCGAGAAGGTGATCAGGTTCTGGCTCGACCGCGGCGTCGCAGGGCTGCGGATCGACGTGGCGCACGGCGTGTTCAAGGACCCGGACCTGGCCGACACCCCGACCACGGTCCGTTCGGTCGTCCCGTCCGGTTACTACCACCGGCCGGAAATCCACGAGCTCTACCGCGCCTGGCGGGCGATCCTGGACAGCTATCCGCCGGATGTCTTCCCAGGTCAGCGTACTGCGATCGGCGAGGTCTGGTATGACACCTACGCCACGCTGCGGCCGTACCTGGCGCCCGACGGGCTGCCGCAGGTGTTCAACTTCGAACTCGTCACCGCTAAGTGGGACGCCGCGCAGATTCGCGCGGCGATCGACGCGACGCTCGCCCTGTCCGGCGGCTCGCGGGCCCCCTGGGTGCTCGGCAACCACGACGTGGTCCGCCCGGTGACCCGGTTTGGCGCCAGGGCCGCCCGGGCCGCCGCGCTGCTGCTGCTCGCGCTGCCCGGCTCGGCCTACCTGTACCAGGGCGAGGAACTCGGGCTGCCCGAGGTGCTGGACATTCCGGACGCCGCGCGCCAGGACCCCGCCTTCCGCCGCACCGGGGGGAAGATCCGCGGCCGTGACGGCTGCCGGGTCCCGCTCCCGTGGGACTTCGGCGGGGACTCATTCGGATTTTCCCGAACGGAGCGGGCTTCCCCTCCGGCGCCACCCTGGCTCCCGCAGCCGCCAGGCTGGGGGCGGTACAGCGTCGCCGCCGAGCGGGACGACCCGGACTCCTTCCTCCGCCTGTACCAGGCGGCGCTGCGGCTGCGGCGGGCCCACCCGGCGCTTGGCGCCGGCGAGATGCGCTGGCTCGACGCCCCCGGCGACACGCTTGTCTTCGCCCGTGACCCGGGCTTCGTGTTCGCCGCCAACCTCGGCGACGCCCCGGTCCCGCTGCCGGCGCACAGCAAGGTCCTGCTCGCCAGCGCGGCCAGCCCCCGGCCAGGCGAGCTGCCCACGGACACGGCGGTCTGGCTGCAGGCCGGCCCGGCCGGCTGAGGCGGCCGGACGCCGCCTCTTGCTGTTATCGCGGCGGGGTGGTGCGCGGCTCGGGTCGCCGCGCACCGCCGGCCTGGCCGGAGTACGCTGCGGTCGCAGGAGTGGACACGGGAGGACGTGAAGTGGCGCAGGTGCGGGTGCCGCGTAAAGGCGTGACCCAGGCGGAGCTCGCGAGCGTGCTCAGCCGACGGCTTGGCGGCGGCTACGAGGTCGAGCCGAACGGCGACGGTGAGGTCACCGTCCGGCGGGGCTCGCTGAGCGCGGCCGTGATCCGGATCAGGGACGTTCCCGGCGCGACCGTATTCCGCGTCAAGGGCGGCGGGCTGCCTGTCTACCGGATCGGGACGACGCGCCGGGTGGCGGACGCGCTGCGCCGGTCGCCCGAGTTCCGCAGCGTCTGATCCGTGCCGCCGGGCCCGCGCGCGAATTCCGCACCTGGCCCGCTCAGGCCATACCATTGCTCTGGTTTCGCTGAGCCGAACATTGCCCTGCACCCTCAACAAAGTCGTCCGGAGCGGCCCTGATGCCTGCTAGTCTCCGCCCGTGAGCGGGAACCCACAAACCCCGGGCGACGTGGTAAGCGCGCCGAGCCGGCCAGGCGGCCAACCAGCCCCGCCGCAGGTCGGCGGGGTGCGCGCACGACTTTCCGGGTCAGCATTCGGCTCCGCGAGGCTGCGTGCCTACTGGCTCATGGCGCCCGGCAAGGTCATGCTCCTGGCGACGGCGCTGGCCGTCGTCATCCGGCTTTTCACGCTCACCCGGCCCGGCTACCTGACAGGCATCACCGAATACGACGACGGGGTCTATCTCGGCGCCGCGCTGCGGATGACCGAGGGCGCTATGCCGTACAAGGACTTCGCGTTCGTCCAGCCACCCGGCATCCTGCTGCTGATGACGCCGGTGGCGCTGATCGCCAAGCTCACCACCACGGTGAAGGCGCTCGCGCTCGCCCGTCTGCTCACCGCGCTCGCCAGCGCCGCCTGCGTCCCGCTCGCGGGAAACCTGGTCCGCTACCGCGGCACCGTCGTCACGCTGGTGACCTGCGGGGTGCTCGCGGTCTATCCGGACGACATCACCACGGCGCACACGCTGATGCTCGAACCGTGGATGAACCTGTTCTGCCTGCTGGCGATCAACGCCGCGTTCCGCCGCGGCCATCTCGCGCGGCCGCGCCGCCTCATCTGGGCCGGCCTCGCCCTCGGTTTCGCCGGGGCCATCAAGTTCTGGGCGATCGCGCCCGCCGCGGTCCTGCTCGTGCTGTGCGTCGTGGTCCGTCAGGACCGCGGCCGACGGGTCCGCGCCTACCTGCCGGCCCTCGTGGCCGGCTTCCTGGTCCCGGTGGCGGCGTTCCTCGCGTCCGCGCCGATGACGTTCCTGCGCAGCACGATCACCGACCAGGCCGCCCGCACCGGAAGCGCGGTGCCCGTCTCGGTGCGGCTGGCGAACCTCACCGGCGTCATCGACATCCTGAACACCAAAGGCGGAATCTCGCTGAACGCGGGGGCGCACTCGATGTTCGCCGGCGGTGTCTCCCCCGACATCGCCGAGTCCTCCCAGCTGGGCTGGCTGCCGGTCGTGGCGACGGTGGCGCTCGTGGCGGTGATCGCGGTCGGCTACGCCTGGCAGTCCCGCAGGCTGTCCCAGCTTGAGTGGCTCGCCCTCGCCACCACGGTGCTCGCCGTCGCGGCGGTCATCGGGTACTCCGCGTTTTTCTACCACTACGCCGACTTCCCGGCGCCGTGGCTGGCCATCACCCTCGGCGGCGCCGCGGGCGTGCTCGCCGGCCGGCCGGCACTGCGCACGATCGTCATCCGCTCGATCGCCGTGGCGTTCCTCCTGGTCGCCGCCCTGCAGATCCGCGAGACGTTCCCGCTGCGGCAGCCAACCGGCCAGGCGATTGCGCATCTCATCCCCCGGGGCGCCTGCGTCGTCACCGACGAGGTATCGCTGACGATCTCGGCCGACCGGTTCGCCGACCTGCCGCCCGGCTGCCCGGACATCATCGACGCGCTCGCCGCGACACTCGTGCTCAGCAGCGGGGTGAGCGTCCAGGGCGGCGCCGGCCAGATGCCCCAGGTGGTGGCGGCCTGGCAGTCCTGGCTGAGCAAGGCGGACTACGTCTGGCTGTCTCCCGCGCACGGCTCCAAGCGCCGGATCCCGTGGACCCCCGCGCTCAGCGCGTGGTTCAACCAGACCTTCGCCCCCATCGGATCGTATTCTTCCGGCACCGGCCAGCTGTACGTGCGGCGAAACGCCTGACGAGCTGCTGTCGCAACAGCCCAGAGCGGCTGGTGAGATCACGACCCGTGGTGCCAGCGGGCGAGCGATCGAGGTGATCGGCCCAGCCCGCGGGCGGCCGGCGCGGGGCCGGGCTCCCAGCGGAATGCCAGGGCGATGACCACGATCGCTATCGCGCTCCAGCCGAGTACCGCAAGTAGCCCTGAGGCCGGCATCGGCCAGGACCGTGTGGCCGGGTTGAAGCTGTCCTCCATCGCCCTGGCGATCGGGGCGACCGGGAAGGCTGACGCCAGATCATGCAGCCAGGCGGGCGGATTACGGACGAAGAAGAACACATCCGAGATGAACGCCAGCGGCAGCATCGTGCCGAACGCGATCGGGAGCGCGGTCTCGCTCTTAGGGACGACGGTGGTGACTGCCGCGCCGAGCAGGAAGAAACAGGCGATGCCCAGGAATGCCGCCGCGGTGAAGTAGCCGACCGCATGCCAGACGATGTGCACGCGGAAGAGCAGCACCCCCGTCGCGATGATCACGCTAGACGCGATCACCGAAGTCACGAAGGCGGAGCCGGCCCGGCCGGCCAGGTACGCCCAGGCAGGCAGGGGCGTGCCGCGCAGGCGCTTGAGCGTGCCTTCCTCCCTGGCCAGCACCATGCTGGTGATCGCCGTCACGTAACAGGCGTTGAGGAGGCAGAACGCGCACATCGCCGGAGTGAGCCACTGCGCGTAGGGCAACCCGTTCACCGGCCTTCCCGGGGTGACGACGTTGAGGCAGACAAGCAGCAGCAGCGGGAACACGATGGACAGGAAGAATCCCAGCGGGCTGCGCAGCAGCAGCGTGAGCTGGTAACGGACCTGGCCGAGGGCGAGCAGCGCCGAAGGCCGGGACCTGCGCGCCGCCTCAGTGGCCATCGCCCGCTCCTACGCTCGTCTGCCCGGTGATGCGCAGGTAAACGTCCTCCAGCGAGGGCCGGGTAACCGTCAGCCCCGGCAACTCCACGTCATGAGCGGCCGCCCACTGAGTCAAGGCCAGCAAGACCCGGGTGGGCTCGTCGGTATGCATGCTGAACTCGCCGGCGGGGTCTTGCGGCTGATCCCATGGCCCGGCCGGCAGCTCGCTGCCCCGCAGCCGCGCGGGAAGCCGGAAGCTGATCACGGTGCCTGAAACATCGCGCCCGCCAAGCGAGTCCGGGGTTGACTCCTCAACCAGGTGGCCGTGGCTCATCACCCCGACCCGGTCGGCCAGCCGCTGTACCTCGTCCAGATAGTGCGAGGTGAGCAGCACGGTGGTGCCAGAGCTGCGCAGGCCGGCGATCATGTCCCAGGCCTCGCGCCGCGCATTCGGGTCAAATCCGGTGGTCGGCTCGTCAAGGAACAGCACCTCCGGGGCGCCGATCAGGGCCAGCGCCAGATCCAGCCGGCGTGCCTGCCCGCCGGACAGAGTCCGCACCCTGACCCGGCCCTTATCAGCCAGGCCGACCTGCTCGATCGTCTGCGCCACACTCCGTGGCCTGGCGTAAAAGCCGGCGAACAGGGAGACCATCTCCCAGACCGTCAGCTCGGCGTCCATGCCGCCGGATTGCAGCACGATCCCGACCCGCTCGCGGAAGTGCCGATCCCCAGCGCCCGGATCGAAGCCCAGCACCCGGACCGAACCGCCCGACCGCCGCCGGTGTCCTTCGAGTATTTCCACCGTCGAGGTCTTGCCTGCCCCGTTCGGCCCGAGCAGGGCATAGATCTCGCCGCGCCAGACCTGGAAGCTCACGCCATCCACCGCGCGCACTTTGCCGTACTGCTTGCGGAGTCCCTCCACCACGATGGCCGGCACCTGGCCGGTCGACTTGTCCCACACGACTCGATGATCAACGACGATCGGTCCGGCATCCCAGAGACCTACGTCCCGCGAGCGGGACCACAGGCCACCAGTCCCCGGGTGACGTGGTCAGCGGGGGCGCAGGCGCCGCAGGTCGCCGGGGAGGCGCTCGGTGACCCGGGCGCGGTCGAGGTATTCGAGCAGCGGGATCACCACACGGCGCGACGTGCGCAGCGCCTGCCGGGCCTGGGAGGTAGTGAACGGCTGCGGAAGCTCGCTGAGGATGCGCACGGCCTCGGCGTCCGCGCCGGGCGCCAGCACCACCGTGTCGGCTACCCGAAGCAGCAGCCCGCCGCGCGCGGCCGCGGCGAGTGCCTTGCCGTCGAGCTTGAGGTCGCGCAGCCGCTCGCCGTCTGGCGCGGCGAACGGGTCGCTGGCGAGGTCATCGAGCACCGCCTGGATCGCGCTTGCCACCCGGGGCGGCAGCGTCCCGGACGCGGAGAGCGCGGACGCCGGCCCGGTTGCCGCCCGCTGGGCGGCGATCCGGAGATACGCGCCGTCGAGGACAACGCCGCCGGCGTCGGCCGCCGACGGGGTGAGGAGGGCGAGTACCAGATCGCGGGCCGGCAGGTTCAGGGCGGCGCGGGCGGCTTCGACGGGCATGCCGGGGGCGAGCGGGTCGCGGGCCGCGAACGCGGCGACCACCGCGGGCAGTTCGGCGCGCAGCCGGGTCCAGTGCACGGGGTCGGCGAGCCACTCCCCCGCGACCGGCCCGGGCGGCCCGGGGGCGCCCGTGGCCGCGAGGGCGCTCGCGCGCAGCAGGCGGTGCCTGCGCAGCAGGTCCGCCGCCGCCGGCACCTCGGGCCAGCCGGCCAGTTCGCGGGCCGCCGCGGCGGCCGCGCCGCGGCGGGCCAGCGGCGGCGCGGCCGGGTCGAGGACGGTGGCGCCGAAGATAGCCAGGCCGGCCGCACCCGGGTCGCGCAGCAGCACCCGGTCGCCGGCGTGCAGCGGCAGCGCGTCGCGCAGCGTGAGCCGCGCGAACACGGCCGTCGTGGCCGGCGCCCCGTCCGGGCTTGGCTGCTGCTCACCCAGGACGCGCAGCCGGGCCTGGGTGCGGGCGGAGCCGACGTGCAGCAGGACTTCGGCCGGGAGGCGGAGCGCGGCGGGGCGGACGATATCGCCTTGGTGCCCGACGCCGGCGTGGCCGGCGTCGGGCAGCGTTATCCGCACGTCGAGGATGCTGGTCAGCGTCCAGCCGCCGGCTGTCACCAGCGCCATGCCGCGGCTGGGCACGTCGGGCGGCACGCCGCGCAGGTTGAGCGCCACCCGGGCGACGCCGGTCACCTGCTCGGCGGGCTCGCCGAGCGCCTGGACCGTGCGCACCCGGACGGGCAGGCGGGACGGCGTGAGCTGCAGCTCCTGGCCGGTCCTGACGGTGCCGGCGGGCAGCGTGCCGGTCACCACGGTGCCGCTGCCGCGGATGGTGAACGACCGGTCGATCCACAGCCGGACCGGGGCCGCCGGGTCGGGGCCTGGCATCAACGCGACGAGCCGGGCGAGCGCGGCACGCAGCTCGTCAAGACCCGCCCCGGTAACCGCGCTGACCGCGACCGCCTCGACGCCAGCGCCGCCAGCGCCCTCCCCCAGGCTGGTGGCGGCGAGTTCGGCCGACGCCCTCCGCAGCGCAGGGCCGGGGTCCGCCAGGTCGGACCTGGTCACCACGAGCAGCCCGTGCCGCACGCCGAGGGCATCGGCCGCGGCGAGGTGCTCGGCCGACTGGGGCATCCAGCCGCCGTCGGCTGCCACGACGAACATGACGGCGGGCACCGGGCCGAGTCCGGCCAGCATGTTCGGCACGAACCGCTCGTGACCCGGCACGTCGACGAACGCCAGCCGCTCCCCGCCTGGCAGCGTCATCCAGGCGTAGCCGAGGTCGATGGTCATGCCGCGGCGGCGCTCCTCCGCCCACCGGTCCGGTTCCATCCCGGTGAGCGCGCGGACCAGCGTGGACTTGCCATGGTCGACGTGCCCGGCGGTCGCGACGACGTGCATCAGGTGCCGCCCGCCGCGGCGAGCACCGCCGCCACCAGCGCCTCGTCGTCGTCGGGGTCGACCGACCGCAGGTCGAGCAGCAGCCGGCCGCGTTCGGTCCGGCCGACCACCGCGCGTACCGTGCCGCGGCGCACGGGGTCACCGTGGCGCAGCGGCGCCGCCAGCGCCTCGGGCAGCGCGATCGCCGCGCCCGGCAGCGTGACGCCGGGCGCGCCGCCGCCGCCGACGGCGCCCTCGGCGGCTACCACGCTCGCGGAGACGGAGTGGGCGGCGAGAGTCGCGACCGCCCGTTCGGAGCGATCAAAAAGATCCATGGGGTCGGCGGCGAGCGCGCGGGCGACAGGGGGCGGGGGTCCGGTGAGTGTCGCCTCCAGCGCGGCCAGGGTCAGCTTGTCCACCCGCAGCGCGCGGGCCAGCGGGTGCCGCAGCAGGCGGCTGACCAGGTCGGCGTCGCCGAGCAGCAGGCCGGCCTGCGGGCCGCCGAGCAGCTTGTCGCCGCTGGCGGTCACCAGGTTCGCCCCGTCTTTCAGCGATGTCGCGGCGTCGGGCTCGCCGGGCAGCAGCGGGTGCGGCGCGAGCAGGCCGGAGCCGATGTCGTGAACGACCGGCACGCCGAGCGTGGCGAGTTCGCTGACGGTGGCGCTGGCGGTGAAGCCCTCGATCCGGTAGTTGGACGGGTGCACCTTGAGCACGAACGCCGTCCGGTCGCCGACCGCGGCCCGGTAGTCGGCGATCGTCGTCCGGTTCGTGGTGCCGACCTCGCGCAGCGCCGCGCCGGTGGAGGTGAGCAGGTCGGGCAGCCGGAACCGGTCGCCGATCTCGATCAGCTCGCCGCGGCTGATGATTATCTCGCGCCCGGCCGCGAGCGCGGTGGCGGCGAGCACGATGGCGGCCGCGTTGTTGTTCACCACGCCGGCCGCCTGCGCGCGCGGGACGGCGGCGCGCAGCGCGTCGAGCGCGCCCTTGCCGCGCTGGGCGCGGACGCCTTCGGCGAGGTCGAACTCCACGTCGCAGTTCCCTGCCGCGGCGGTCAGCGCCTGCACGGCCGCGGCGGACAGCGGCGCCCGGCCCAGGTTCGTGTGCACGACCACGCCGGTGGCGTTGATCACCGGGGTCAGCGTGGCGGCGATTGGCGGGAGTTCGGCGACCGCGGCGTCGGCGACGTGTTCCGGGGGGATTTCGTTGTCGCGCGCCTTCTGCTGCGCGCGGGCGACGGCGGCCTTGACCAGCCCGCGGCCGAGGCGGCGCTGGGCGGCAGACAAGCGTGGATCGTCGAGCAGCGCGTCCGTCCGCGGGATGCGGCGCCACGCCTCGTGCCCGGCCGCGTCGGCGAGATCGTTCACGGTGGCGAACATACCGCGCGCGGCGGCCGCCGCCTACTCTCAGCAGCTTGTGATAGGTTGGCGACGCTCAGTGAGTATGACTGCGGTCGGGCGGCGGCCCCTTCGATCGTGGTGCCGGATTACCGTTGAAGCTCGCCCGCCAAGTTGTACGGAGCGTCCCTGTGCCTGCTAATCTCCGCCCGTGAGCGGCAACCCCGGTACCGGAAAAGAGACCGTCGGAGCGCCGGCGGTCACCGGCGGGCTGGCCCGTCTCGCCCCCTTGCCGGGGGTCGGGGGCTGGCTGTCCCTGGCACGGCTGCGCGCCTACTGGCTGACCCCGCAGGGCGTGGTGATGCTCGCCGCGACCGTGCTGGCGCTGGCGATCCGCGTCTATACGCTGACCCGCCCCGGTTACCTCACCGGCGTCACCGAATACGACGACGGTGTCTACCTGGGCGGCGCCATCCGGCTGCTGCAGGGCGCGCTGCCCTACCATGACTTCGCGTTCGTGCAGCCGCCGGGAATCCTGCTGCTGATGGCTCCGGTGGCGCTGCTCGCCAAGGTAACCACCGCCACGCACGCGATGGCGGCGGCCCGGCTGCTCACCGTCCTGGCGAGCACCGCCTGCGTGCCGCTGGCGGGGAGCCTGGTGCGGTACCGCGGAACCTTCGTGACGCTGGTCACCTGCGGGGTGCTCACCATCTACCCCGACGACATTACGACCGCGCACACGCTGATCCTCGAGCCGTGGATGAACTTGCTGTGCCTGTTCGGGGTGTGCCTGGCGTTCCGGCGGGGGCATCTGGCCGGCCCGCGGCGGCTGCTGTGGGCCGGGGTGGCGATCGGGTTCGCTGGGGTGGTCAAGTACTGGGCGGCGCTGCCCGCGCTGGTCCTGCTCGTGGTCTGCCTGGCCAGCGGCCCTCGTGCGGAGCGGGCGCGGCGGGCGGGCGGGTACGTCCTCGGGGTGCTCGCCGGGTTCGTCATCCCGATACTGCCGTTCTTCGTCGCGGCGCCGTCGGTCTTCGTGCGCAGCACGCTGTTCGACCAGGCGTCGCGGGCCGGCACGTACGTGCCGATTTCGCTGCGGCTCGCACACATCACCGGGCTGATCGACTTCCTCAACGGTGGCGGCCACTTCACGCTGAACGCCGGCGTCCACTCCCTGTTCGCCAGCGGCGGCGCCGCGGCGACGTCGACCGCGAGCGCCGGCTGGCTGCCGTACGTCGTCGCGGTGCTCGGCATCGCCGTGCTCTTGATCGGGTACACCTGGGAGCCGCGCCGCCCGTCGCCGCTTGAATGGTTCGCGCTAGCCGCCACGGCACTGGCGGTCATCGCGGTGCTCAGCTACTCGGCGTTCTTCTACCACTACCCCGACTTCGCCGCGCCGTGGCTCGCCCTGACGGCCGGCGGCGCGGCGGGCGCGCTCGCCCGCGCGTTCTCCCGGCGGTCCCCGGTACGGCTCTTCGCGATCGCCGGGGCGGGCATCCTCGTGCTCGCGGTTGCCCTGTTCCAGGTGCACGAGGTGAGCGGGCTGCGCGCGCCGGACATCTACCCGGACCAGGCGCTCATCCCGGCCGGCGCGTGCGTGGTCACCGACGAGACGTCTCTTGTGATAGCGGCCAACAGGTTCACCGCGGCACGGCCGGGCTGCCCGGACATCATGGACGCACTCGCCGCGACGCTGGTGCTGAGCAACGGGGTGAGCGTGCAGGGCGGCGCGTCCTCGCTGCCGAACGTGGTCAACGCCTGGGAGACCATCCTCGGGCAGGCGCAGTACGTCTGGCTGTCGCCTGGGAACCCGCGCCGGATCCCGTGGACGCCGGCGCTGACGCTGTGGTTCACCACGCACTTCCAGCAGCTCACCCCGGTAGGCGGGCGCGGTCTTGGCCGGGTGTACCAGCGGGTGCTGCCTTAGCATGCCGCCGGGCGGCGCCTCGGTTGTGGCCGCAGGCGCCGCCCGGCGGGCTTGGTTGCTTACTTTTTGACGGTGAGGGTCACGGCCGCCGATCGCGAACTGAAGAAGTTGCCGGTGTACGAGGCGGTTACGGCGTACTTCCCGACGGGGATAGCCGTGTTGGTCGCCGGTGAGCAGGTTCCCTTCCCGTTGACCAGCTTGACGCCGCAGACCAGCTTCTTGCCGTCGGAGATGTACACCTTCCCTGTCGGGTGCCCGCCGAACAGCGCGCTCACCGCGACGGAGAACTTCAGCGACTTCTCGTGACCGTAGATCACGGTCGTTGCGGAGAGCTTGAGGGACGTCCTGGTCTCGTGACCGTCGGTGAGCTTCGGTGTAAAGGTGTACGGGGACATCGGGTTGGTGCCGCTGCCGGAATCGACGTTCACGCAGTCGTTGCCGCTGACGTTCTCGCACACCGCGAGGATGAACGTCCCGTTATACGGCGCTTGCAAGTTAAACACCGACTTCGCGGTCGAGCCCGAGTAGTTCGTGATGCCGGTGGACAAAGCCACCGCCTGGGGGAACGAGTCATCCGTGGTGTTCCCCTTGTACAGGGAGAAGACGTACGACGTGAACGCGGGCGTGGTGGTGGAGAACTGCACCACATCGCCCCCGTTCAGCTGTACCTTCCAGAAGTCGATAGGCTTGGCGCCCCCTGCCTCGAAGTTCCCGGTGCCGATGGTCCGCGCGCCGCCGATTGTCTGGCTGCCCTGGGTCTCCTTCGCCGCGACGACGGGCGAGATGCCGCCGCCGACGAGAGTCGGCGTGAAAGTGTACGGGTTCATCGGGTTGGTGCCGCTGCCGGAATCGACGTTCACGCAGTTGTTGCCGCTGACGTTCTGGCAGACCGCGAGGATGAACGTCCCGTTGTACGGCGCTTGCAGGTCGAAGACCGACTTCGCGGTGACGCCCTGATAATTAGTGACCGCGGTGGAGAACGTCGCCGCCTGCGGGAAGTTGGTGTCGTTGGTGCCCGGCGTGTACAGCGAGAAGACATACGTCGTGAACGCGGGCGTGGTAGTGGAGAACTGCACCACGTCGCCGCCGTGGAGGGTCATCTTCCAGAAGTCGATGGGGTTCGCGCCCCCTGCCTCGAAGTTCCCGGTGCCCATGGTCCGCGCGCCGCCGATTGTCGGGCTCCCCGGGGTCTCCTTCGCCGCCACAGCGGGCGAGATGTCTGTGGCGAACGAGGTTGTGAAGGTGTACGGATCCATCGGGTTGGTGCCGCTGCCGGAATCCACATTCACGCAGTTGTCGGCGCTGACGTTCTCGCATACCGCGAGGATGAACGTCCCCGTGTACGGCGCCTGCAAGTCAAAGACCGACTTCGCGGTGACGCCCTGATAATTAGTGACCGCGCCGGAGAACGTAGCCGCCTGCGGGAAGTTGGCGTCGGTCGTGCTGGGCGTGAACAGCGAGAACTCATACGTAGTGAACGCGGGCGTGGTCGTCGCGAATTGCACGACGTCACCGCCGTTCAGGGTTACCTTCCAGAAATCGATCGGGCCGCCGCCACCGGTGGCGGTGTCGCCGATGTCGAGCGTGCCGGCGGTCGCGATCGTGTTGCCGGGCGCCGTCGAAGCCGAGGCGACACCGGTTCCCGCCACTAGCACCAGGCCGGGGACCAGCAACCCAAGGGCCGCGAGCACCCTGATCCGGGCGATCGCTTTCATTCCTGCTCCGTAAAGCCGCACCTTACGGCTTTTCAGGCACGCGAAAAAACGCATATGCCCCACCTCCCCAAACACCACCCGTTATACAGCACTGCCCTAGTTAATCCATATGACATTTTTAAGACAAAATGTTGACAGGGCGGGGAAAGGCGGGCGTTTAAATACACGCTTGCCGAAAGCTGGCGGCGCGTGAATGGCATGCCAGTCGCCGCGGCCCCGCTAGGGCCGGCGACAGGCGGTTACGCCCTGGCGGTCAGCAGGCGCGCCACGCCGCCGTTGGCTTGCGCCACGCGGAAGGCGGTTACGAGCAGCACGACGAACAGGCCGATGCCGCCGAGCACGTACAGGTTCCCGGCGAGGAGCCGCAGGCCGTGCCAGTGGTACTCCGGGTATGCCGGGTTGTCGCCGTGCGCGAACGAACTGCCCGGCGCGTACGCGATCAGCCCGCCCTGCAGCAGGCCCGCGGTGCGCGACCAGAAGTCCGGCCAGGCGCCGTAGACGACCAGCACCACCCCGGCCAGCGCCAGCCAGCACGCCCGGGCACCGGTTGAGGCGGCCCGCACACCCGCGTCGATGATCACCGCGAGCCCGGGGGCGATCCACACCCAGTGGTGGTCCCAGCTGATCGGCGAGACCAGCAGCGCGGTCAGCGCGCACGCCATCAGCCCGGCGAACGTCTGCCCGGACCGGTGCAGGATGACCGCGGCGGCGAGCCCGAGCACGACGACGATCACCCCGACGGCCAGCCAGGGTGCCTCCCCGCCTGTCACGCTCCCGGCCAGCCTCGTCAGGACGCCGTTCAGCGACTGGTTGGCCTGCGCGCCGACGAACCCGGTGCGGCCCGCCTGGTAGAAGTTGCCGTCGAACCACCAGGTCACGGACGGCTTGGGCAGCGCGATGAAGCCGACGACGACGGTGACCACGAACGCCCCCGTCGCCACCGCCGCCTGGCGGAACCGGCGGGTGATTAGCAGATAGACGATGAACAGCAGCGGCACGAGCTTGATGCCTGCCGCGATGCCCGTCACCGCGCCCTTGAGGCGGCGGCGGTCCGGCTGGCACAGGTCCCAGACAATGGCCGCCATCAGCACCAGCTCGACCTGGCCGAGGTAGAGAGCGCGCTGCACCGGCTCGGTCCAGAACACCAGGCCAGCCAGCAGCAGCGTGGCGCCGGTGCGCGCGGTCCCCCGCCAGCCGAGCTCACGGAACGCGATCCAGACGGTCACCGCCAGGGCGGCCGTGCTGACCAGCGCCACCGCTCCCATTAGCGCCTTGAACGGCACCAGCGAGCCCACCGCGAACAGCAGCGCCGCGAAGGGCGTGTAGGTGAACTGGATGCCCAGGTGGTTCTCGTAATGCCAGCTGTACAAGTTGCCGCTGTGGTGCAGCGCCTGCTGCCCGCCGTCCAGGTACACCTGCAGGTCGAAGCCCTTGAGCATGGCCGCCATCGGATGCGTGGCGACCGCCACGATGTAGGCGATCGCGGCCACCGCGGCCACCACGGCGCCGGCGATCAGCAGCGCGCGGCCCCTGGCCGCGTCCCGCGCGGTGGCGGGACCGCTGCTGACCAGGCCCACTTCGGCTCTCATGACTTGGCGTCTCTCCTCACCCGGGCGGCTCCGGCTGCTGGCAGCCCGCGCGACGTCCCGGCTGCTGTCGGCAGCATAGTGCACCGGCCAGGCCGCCCCCGGCGAACGCGGTTCACCGTGGCCTCCGGTCCGGCATCGGGGACACGCAGGACGAAAGTGCACATTACGGGCATATGCCGCCCTTGATCGCGAAGAGATTTTCCTGCGCGAAGATTTTTCCACGTCATAGCGGCTAAATGTCTTCGTGCTAAAAATAGTTTTCGGGCTCAGGGGCTTAGGTAAGGCGAGCGAGGTCGAGGGGTGTGACCCCAGTTATGGGTGAAGCCCCAGTCACGGGCGGGATCGACGGTGGATGGGAACCGGGCCGCCGACCGAGGCGGGGGCGGGCACCGCTGACGGCCGCCGGGCGGTACCGCGCGGCGGCGGCGCCCACGCGTGGCGGGGGCTTTCATAGGCTGGTCGGGAGTACACGGTGTGAGATTGCGGAGGCGGATGTGCCGGATTACCTGGAGATCGAGCAGAAGTTCGACGTAGACGAGGACTTTCAGCGGCCCGACTTCGGGGCACTGCCCGGTGGCATCACGGCCGCGGAGCCGGTCCTGCATCATCTGGCCGCCACGTACTTCGACACGCCGGACGAACGGCTCGCGGCGAACAAGATCACGCTGCGCAGGCGCACCGGGGGGACGGACGAGGGCTGGCACCTCAAGCTCCCGGCCGGCCTGGACACCCGCCGCGAACTGCGCGAGCCACTGTCCAGCGGCCCGGCCGACGAGGTTCCCGGGCAACTGGCCGCGCGGGTGGCCGGGGTCACGGCGGGCCTGCCCCTCACACCGATCGCGGTCCTTGATACGGAACGGACCGTGGTGACCCTCACAGCCAGCGACGGACGCGTCGTCGCGGAGATCGCCGACGACGTGGTGACCGCGCGGCGGCTGCGTGGCTCCGCGGCGGGCGAAGCGGGCGGCGAGCCGCTGCGCTGGCGGGAGGTCGAGGTCGAGGTGCCGGTCGCCGCGCCGGACCTGCAGCGGGCCGCGGCCGGCCTGCTGCGCGAGGCCGGCGCGCGGCCGGCCGGCCACGGCTCCAAGCTCGCGCGGGTGCTCAGCAGCTAGCCTCGGCTGAGGCCGCGCAGTGCTGACGGTAAGCGATCTCAGTGGCAGCGACGCGCAATCTCAGAGGAAATACATAGGGCTTTCACACGCCACGTTGTCGTCGGGTTGTCATGCTGGGAAAGACAAGTTCGATGGCCTGGCAACGAATGAGCGACTACTATGCCTAACTCCACAGGCACTGCCACACTGACCGGCACTGCCTTTCCCGAGACGGCCGGCGCCGGGGCGCCGGCCGCGACCGCCGCCCATGCCCGGGGCGCCGGCACCCAGCACGCCGACGGCACGCCGGTCCGGGTGCTCGTCGTAGACGACGAGCCGAGCCTGGCGGAGCTGCTGTCCAGCGTGCTGCGCTATGAGGGCTGGAGCGTGCGCACCGCGGGCAACGGCGCCGAGGCGGTCCGCACGGGACGTGAGTTCCGACCCGACGCGGTCGTGCTCGACATTATGCTGCCCGACTTCGACGGGATCGAGGTCATGCGCCGGCTCCGCGCCGAACTCCCCGAGGTCTGCGTGCTGTTCCTGACCGCGCGCGACGCGGTGGAAGACCGCGTCGCGGGGCTGACCGCCGGGGGCGACGACTATGTCACCAAGCCGTTCAGCCTCGAGGAGGTGCTCGCCCGGCTGCGCGGGCTGCTGCGCCGCGCCAACCTGGCCAGGACTAGCAGCGAGGGCGGGCTGTCGGTGGCGGACCTGACCATGGACGAGGACGCGCGCGAGGTGCGCCGCGCCGGTGAGCTGATCGACCTGACGGCGACCGAGTTCGAGCTGCTCCGCTTCCTGATGCGCAACCCGCGGCGGGTGCTGTCCAAGGCGCAGATCCTCGACCGGGTGTGGAACTACGATTTCGGCGGGCAGGCACACGTGGTCGAGCTGTACATCAGCTACCTGCGCAAGAAGATCGACGCCGGCCGTGACCCGCTCATTCACACCGTCCGCGGCGTCGGGTACGTGCTGAAGCCGGCTGGCTGATGGGGGAAACCCGCTTGGCGTGGCCGTGGCGCTGGCGGGTGGCCCGCACGCTGCGCGGCAGGCTGATCGCCGGACTGGTGGCGCTGCTCGCCGTCGCGTGCGCCACCGTCGGCCTGGTCACCTACGTCGCCGTGCAGCGGTCCCTGTCCAGGGAGCTCAACAACCAGCTGCAGACCGCGGCCAGCAGCGCCAACTACTGCCTGGACAACCACGGCGACGGCGACGGCGACGCCGACGACCATGACGCGCTCGGCGGGGCCGCTGGTAACCCGAGTGGCCCGAATGCCCCGAACGGCCAGGGCCAGCGACCCCCGTCCTGCCCCGGGCTGGGCCCGGGGACGTTCGTGGCGGAATACAAGAGTGGCAGCTGGGACGCGTTCCTCATCGTTCCCGACGGCAGCAGCCCGGTCTCGCTGACGGCGGCGGACAAGAGCACCCTCGGCGCGATCACGCCGTCGCCACCGCAGCCGGGCGTTCCCATGCCGACCTACACCCGGAGTCTGCACGTGACCGACGGCGACTACCGGCTTACCGTGGTCGCCGATCCTAGCGGCGCGACCTACGTCACCGGCCTGCCGCTGGCCGGCATGAACGACCTCCTCGGCGACGTCGCGCTCGCCGAGGCCGGCATCTTCGGCGGCGTCCTGCTGCTGGCCGGGGTGCTCGGCACGCTGTGGGTGCGGCTGTCGCTGCGCCCGCTGCGCCGGGTGGCGGCCACTGCCTCGCAAGTGGCCGAGCTGCCGCTGGAATCGGGCGTGGTCGAGCTGCCCAGGGGCGTGCCTGACACCGACCCGGCGACCGAGACCGGCCAGGTCGGGCTGGCGTTCAACCGCATGCTCGGGCACGTGCAGACGGCGCTCAAGCGCCGGGCGGCCAGCGAGGCGCGGCTGCGCAGGTTCGCCGCCGACGCCAGCCACGAGCTGCGCACCCCGCTCGCGGCGATCCGAGGCTACGCCGAACTCGCGCTGCTGCACCCTGGCGAGTCGCCCGAGGCGGTCACCCACGCGCTGTCCCGCGTGCTGTCGGAGTCGACCCGGATGAGCGTGCTCGTCGACGACCTGCTGCTGCTCGCCCGGCTCGACGCCGGCCGGCCGCTGAGCCGCGAGCCGGTGGACATGTCACGGCTGGCCATCGACGTGACCAGCGACTCGCGGGTCGCCAGGCCCGACCACCGCTGGGTGCTCGAGCTGCCCGACGACCCCGTGGTGGTCAGCGGCGACGAGCACCGGCTGCACCAGGTGCTCGGCAACCTGCTCAGCAACGCCGGGCGGCACACCCCGGACGGCACGACGGTCACCGTCACGGTCAGCGCCGAGCTGCCGCCGGGCGAGCCGGCGGCGGGCGCGGAGTCGGTGCGGCACGGGGCGATTCCGCCGCAGCCGCGGATGGTGCTCACCGTCACCGACGACGGGCCGGGCATCCAGCCCGAGCTGCTGCCCGACTTGTTCGAGCGGTTCACCCGGGCGGACACGTCACGCTCGCACGCCACCGACGCGACGTCCACCGGGCTTGGCCTGGCGATCGTGGACGCGGTGGTCGGGGCGCACAACGGCGCCGTGCTGGTGACCAGCCGGCCCGGGATGACCCGCTTCACGATCGTGCTGGCCCAGCTCGCCGAGCCGACCGAGTTCGCCGAGCCACAGCGGCGAGCCCGCCCCGCCCGGAAGGCGTTGCACCGGCCGTAGGGTTGAGCTCTTTAGTCTCCCGAACGGACGGTGGCGCCTGTCTGGGCGGCCGCTGCTTGGGTGACCGGCGCGCCGCCGTGACCGGCCGGGGCCTGCAGCGGGCCGCGGCGCATCAGCGAGCCGCAGATGACCGCGCCGGCCAGGAAGATCGCCGCGCACCACCAGAAGACCGTGGTGTAGCCGTGGATGGCCCCGGCCGCCGCTACGGCGCGGAACCCGGCCGGGCTGTGGCCGGCCAGCGCTATGTGCGCGGCGATGTAGCTCGTCGTCGCGCTCGCCGCGATCGTGTTGAGGAGCGAGGTGCCGATCGACCCGCCGAGCTGCTGCCCGGTGTTGACAGAGGCAGAGGCGACGCCCGCGTCGTAGGGCGCGACCCCGTACGTGCCGGCGTTCAGCGCCGTCGAGAACATGAGGCCCATGCCCAGGCCGGTGATCATGATCGGCCCGAGGATGTCGCGGGGGTAGTCGCCGTGCACGCCGATCCGCGTCAGCCACACCTGCGCGCCCGCCAGCGCCAGCATGCCGACGATGACGATTGGCTTGGGCCCGATCCGCGGCATCAGCACGATGTTGCCCACGTTGGCGGCGATGGCGATGCAGACCACCAGTGGCAGGAAGGCCACGCCGGACAGGACCGCCGAGTAGCCGAGGCTCACCTGCATGTAGTAGGTGAGGAACAGGAAGATGCCGAAGATGCCTGCCCCGACGATCAGGATCGCCAGGTAGGCGCCGCCACGGTTGCGGTCGAGCACCACCCGGGGCGGCAGCAGCGGATGCGAGGCGCGACCCTGCCAGAACCCGAAGGTGACAAGCAGCACCACGCCGACCGCGAGCCAGCCCCAGGTCGACGGGGTGGACCAGTTGTGCGTCGCGGCGTTGGAGAACCCGTAGACCAGGCAGAACACGCCGCCGGAGACCAGCAGCACGCCAGGGATGTCGAGCTTGGCGCCCGGTGTCCTCGGCTGCCGGTGCAGCAGCACCGCGCCGCCGATGATCGCCGCGCCGGCGAAGACCAGGTTGATGTACAGGCACCAGCGCCAGGACAGATACGTGGTCAGCGCGCCGCCGAGCAGCAGCCCGACCGCAGCGCCCGCGCCGGCGATGGTGCCGTAGATCCCGAATGCCTTGCCGCGTTCCTTCGGGTCGCTGAACGTGGTGGTCAGCAGGGACAGCGCGGCCGGCGCCAGCATCGCGGCGAACACGCCCTGGCAGGCGCGGGCGGTGACCAGCATGGTGAAGTTGATGGAGGCGCCGCCGATCGCGGAGGCGACGGCGAAGCCGACCAGGCCGGTGATGAACATGACCTTGCGCCCGATCAGGTCGGCCAGCCGGCCGCAGAACAGCAGCAGGCTGCCGAACGACAGCGCGTACGCCGTCACGATCCACTGCCTGTCGACGTTGTTGAAGTCCAGCGCCCGCTGCGCCGACGGCAGCGCCAGGTTCATCACGGTCAGGTCGAGGACGACCATGAGCTGCGCGATCCCGATCACGACCAGGATCAGCCAGCGCCTGGGGTCGGGCTCCGCCTTCTCCCCCGGCCAGGCCTGCTGTGCGCTGCCGCCCATTTCCCCCGCGCCTCGCGCGGGTACGTTCCCCTCGGACATTCCGAACCCGCCTATCTGGAGATGACTACTCCGTTTCTATTAGGGTTAGCATAACACGAAGCGGAGATGATGCCTCCGCTGCGGGGTACGCTGTGAGCATGACAGCCCGCGCCGATCAGGCGGTTGGCGACTGCCGTGGTGAGCGCCCGCTGCGCCGTGACGCCGAGCGCAACCGGCAGCGCATCCTGCACGCCGCGGCCGAGGTGTTCACCCAGCGCGGTCTCGACGCCACCCTGGACGACGTGGCCCGCCAGGCGGGGGTCGGGATCGGCACCGTCTACCGCCGTTTCCCGGACAAGGAAACGCTGGTCGCGGAGCTATTCCAGGACCGCATCGACGCCATGGTCGCGGTCGCAGAAGACGCGTGCATGGCGCCCGATCCGTGGCTGGCGCTTGTGTCGTTCCTGGAGTACGACGCCGCCACGCTGGCCGGCGACCTCGGCCTGCGGCAGCTCATGATGTTCGCCACCTACGGCAGGGACCGGGTGGCCTACGCTCGCGAGCAGATGCGCCCGGTCGTGGCCAGGCTGGTCGAGCGCGCGCAGGCGGCGGGCACGCTGCGGCCGGACTTCAGCGCGACCGACGTCCCGCTGATCGCGTTCCTGCTCGCGTCGGTCGCCGAGTACGCCGGCCCCGTCCAGCCGGACATCTGGCGGCGCTACCTCGCACTGATCGTCGACGGCATGCGGGCCTCCAGGGACGGGGTGTCCGAGTTGCCGGTCGCCGCGCTCACACCGGAGGAAATAGAGCGGTCCATGCGCGCGCACGGCGAGCGTTCGACCACTCGCCGCTGACGGCTCAGACTTTCGCACCGGCAGATGCACGTGCATTCGCGCTTTCCTCTTAGACGTGCATCTTGGCGTGCATTCGCACTTCTGAAACGGAATTGCGTGCAATCGATCGCAAATTGTGGCACCGCTGATGACCTGCTCGTTCACGCACAATCAAGGGTTTGCGGCGCGGCGTTCCCGGTGCGCTCCACGGGCCATATACACTGTCGGTGAGCCGCTTGCGGGCGGTGTGGCGGAATCCGTAATGAGGCGATTATTTGTTGTATCTAGCGTGACAAGTCCGCCAAATCACAGTAAGATCACTTTTGACCGGCGCCGGTGGGTGGCCTGCCCGTCGCGCCCCATCCCCTTCAGCGACTATGGAGTTCTCGTTCATGATTTCCGGCAACGGCGTGCCGGCCGCAAGTGATTGCGACGAAGGAGTCGGTGTGCGCGACAGCCAGCAGGTCCGCGACATCCAGAACCTCATCGACAAGCTAGCGGTTGTCAACAGACAGCTCTCGCTCCCGCTGCGGGCGAGGCCGGTGCCGCGGCCTGAGGACGCGAGCCTCGCCGAGACCGAGCAGGCCTGAGACCGTAGTCAGTCCCTTGCCATGGCGCGCAGCAGGCGCGCCGAGGCGGCCTGGGTGAGGGCCGCCGCCCGCAACTGCGCGAACGCACCGCTGTAGCGGGCTACCTCCTCCCTGCCTTCAAGGCTCACCCCGCCCGCCAGCGCGGCCAGGTGAATGACGCCAAGGCCTTGTGCGCCGGCGAACCGCAGAATCGTCATCGACCCCGCACCGGCCGCGGCATGCGCCCCGGCGGTGAACGGCAGCACTTGGAGCGACACGCCGGGGACGGCGGCGCACGCGCCGCCATCGGCAATGGCGGCGAGCCGGGCAAGCTGCGGCCGCATCACCCCGGCCCCGCCCACCACCTGGTGCAGCGCCGCCTCGCCGACCACGAACTCAAGCCGCGTATGCCGCTCGCCGAGCACCCGCTGTCTGGCGAGCTTCACCTCGACGGCGTGCGCCCGCTGCTCATCGGCGGTGCAGGCGGGGTCCGCGTCGGCCACCGCGGCCGCGTACTCCGGCGTCTGCAGCAGGTCCGGCACCTGGTGTGCGTCGTAGCCGAGGATCTCCGATGCGGCGGCTTCCATGATGACGTAGTCCTGGCCGGCCTCGGAGAGCACGTCACGGTAGTCCTGCCACCAGCCATGGTGCCTGCCGCGGTGCGCCACGGCGAGCAGGGCCGCCTGCTCGCCGTGCGGCACGCCGTACTCGGTCAGCAGCTCGCGCAGCTCCTTCGCGCTGATGCCGCGCTGCCCGGTCTCGATCCGGCTGATCTTCGAGCGGTCGCACTCCAGGATCCGCGCGGCCTCATCCAGGGCGTAGCCGAGGTTCTCCCGGTATCTGCGCAGTGCCGCGCCGAGCAGTCGGCGCCTTACAGGGGGTGTTCCGGTCACGGTGCCTTCCTCTCGCTTTCCGGTCTTCGGTCCCGCGCGAAGACCGTGCTACTTGATGAGGAAGCTAGCACTTGAGGTAGTCCAATGGTCGAACGACACGCCGGAGCCGTTCGAATGGCAAACAGTTGTCAGTTCAGGTGTTCGATTGCCGTCATTATTCTGCGCTCTGACACCGGCACTGGCGTGCCGATGGTCTGCGCGAACAGGCTGACCCGCAGTTCCTCGATCAGCCAGCCGATCTCCCGTGCCGCCGGGCCGGACCTGGCTCCGGCAGGCAGCGCGGCGAGCGCCTGCGCGTACGCGTCCCGTACCCGGTGTACGACCGCCATCTGCTGCGCGTCACGGCCCGCGTTGTCGGCGAGCTTGTCCAGGCGGCGGTCGACCGCGCGCAGGTACCGCGCGAGCGCGGGCAGCCGCGCGGTCCCCGTCGCGGTCAGGAAACCCGGGTACACCAGGCCCTTGAGCTGCGTCCTGATGTCCGCGACGGCCGGCCCGAGCACTGGGCTGCGCAGCTCGCCGAGCCGGACTTCGGCCGAGTGCGCGGCGCGCAGCACTTCCTCCGCCCAGGTCACCACCTCCGCGGTGGCGGCGTGCAACCGCGGCCTGACCTGTGCGGCGAGCCGCTCGAAGCCCTCGGCGTCCCACGCCGGGCCGCCGGCGCCGTCGATCAGGCCGTCGGCCGCGCAGTTGACGCAGTCGGCGAACATCGCCGCGACGCCGCCGTGCGGGTTGTGGCTGAGCGCGAGCTTGCTCGCCGTGCTCAGCCGTGCCGCGATGTCCTTGACCGGCGACCGGGCGCCGAGCAGGATCAGCCGCCTGGTCCCGGCCCGCATCGCCGCGCGCGCCGCCTCCTGCGTCTCGAACAGCCGCACGTCGACCGCCTCCCCCGCGTCCACGAGCGCGGGATAGGCCTTGACCTCCCCGTCGGTGAACACCTGCGGCAGCGGGCCGAAGTCCCAGCTGGTCAGCCCGGTCCTGGTCAGCGCGCCCGCCCGCGCGGACAGCGTCGCGCGCAGCTTCGGCCGCAACTGCCGCTGCAGCGCGGCCAGGTCCTTGCCGGTGCCGAGCACCCGGTCGCCGTCCACGACCCGGAACGTGATCCGCAGATGCGGCGGCAGCCTGTCCAGGTCGAACGCGTCCGCCGGGACCCGCACGCCGCGCAGCCGGAACAGCTCGCGGGCCAGGACGTCCCTGATATCCGCGACGGGCCCGGAGGCGGGGCCGCCAGTGAGGTGGCGGGCCCCCTGCCCTACTAGATCGAGGGCACGGGGCCCGCCACCCCGGACGAGCCCATCTGCGGCGGGTGCGGCTGAGGTGGGGGTGGTGGCTGGGGCGGAGGGGACGATGGCGGCCAGGACCTGGCGGGCCACGTCGGGGGCGGGGACCAGTTCGCGGCGCAGGGTCTTGGGCAGCGACCGGATCAGCTCGGTGACCAGTTCGGCGCGCAGCCCGGGGACCTGCCAGGAGAACTCTTCTGGGCGGGCCTGGTTCAGCGTGTTCAGCGGGACGTCGATGGTGACGCCGTCCGCCTCGGCGCCGGGCTCGAACGCGTACGTCAGCGCCAGCCCGGGGCGCTGCCCGTCACCGGCCGCGCCTGGGGACGCCGAGGTCCACACGGGCGGGTAGGCGCCGGAGTCCACGTCGGCCGCCGCCTCGCTGAGCAGGTCGTTCAGGGTCAGCGTGAGCAGGTCCGGGGTGACGTGCCTGGCCTTCTTCCACCACGCGTCGAAGTGCCGCGCGGAGACCACGTCCGCCGGGACGCGGGCGTCGTAGAACTCGAAGAGCGCGTCCTCCCCCGCGACCAGGCCGCGGCGGCGGGCTCGCTGCTCGAGTTCGGCGGCCTCGGCGAGCAGCTTGGCGTTGTCGCGGAAGAAATGGTGCCTGGTCTCCCAGTCGCCTTCGACGAGCGCGTGCCTGATGAACAGCTCGCGGGAGGTCACCGGGTCGATCCGGGCGAAGTTCACCGTGCGGTCGGCGACGATCGGGATGCCGTACAGC
>Ga0187807_1000081_pt1 | contig 24757 bp, 20 predicted proteins | sample NC_wetland_sal_i_4_FD_132432 | JGI IMG/M metagenome (GOLD analysis project Ga0187807, IMG submission 132432) | Wetland sediment microbial communities from Neuse River Estuary, North Carolina, USA - ASW_2 | ecosystem: Environmental > Aquatic > Freshwater > Wetlands > Sediment | place: USA: North...
CGTCCCCGTCGAAGGTGAAGATCACCTCGCCGTCCGAGCCGTCGGTGTCCATGATCAGCCGGCGCAGGATCTTCACGTGGTCTTCGCCGAACGACTTGCCGCAGGTCGCCACCGCGGTCGGCACCCCGGACAGGTGGCAGGCCATCACGTCGGTGTACCCCTCGACGATCACCGCCTGCCGCCGGTGCGCGATCTCCCGCTTGGCCATGTCCGCGCCGTACAGCACGTGGCCCTTCTTGAACAGCGAGGTCTCCGGCGTGTTCAGGTACTTGGGCCCGTCGTCGTCGGGGTCCAGCTTGCGCGCGCCGAACGCGATCGTCTCGCCGGTCAGGTCGCGGACCGGCCACATCAGCCGCCCGCGGAACATGTCAATGACGCCGCGCCTGCCGTGCCTGGCCAGCCCGGCACGGGTCAGCTCCTCGTCGGTGAACCCGCGCCCGCGCAGGTGCCTGGTCAGCTCGTCCCACGCGGCCGGGGAGTACCCGACGCCGAACTGCTCGGCGTCGGCGAGCTCGAACCCGCGCTCGGCGAGGAACTCGCGGGCGACCCGGCCGGAGTCGGCACGGATCCGTTCGGAATAAAAGTCCTTAGCCAGCCGGTGCGCTTCGATGAGCCTGCGGCGGACCGAGCTCTCCTGGCCGGGCACGTAGCCGCCCTGCTCGTAGCGGAGCTCGACGCCGGCCCTGGCCGCCAGCCGCTCGATGGCCTCGGTGAAGGTGAGGTTCTCGATCGACTGGACGAACTTGATGACGTCACCGCCCGCGGTGCAGGAGAAGCAGTAGTACAGCTCCTTGCCCGGCGTGACGTTGAACGACGGAGTCTTCTCGTCGTGGAACGGGCACAGCCCTTTGAGGGAGCCGCCGCCCGCGCTGCGCAGCTGCAGGTACTCCCCCACGACGTCCGCGATTGGCGATCGCTCGCGGACCGCCGCGATGTCCTCTTGGCGAATCCGACCCGGCATGAAGGCAGTCTAAGGCCGCAGGTCACTCACGACGGGCAGGTTCACGCGCGTCGGACAACTCATACGCCGGGGGGTCGCACCCCCCGGAACCCCCCGGCTTACGATGTGTTTCGTGGGGTTTTCCGGGGGGTGGGGAGTGTTCTTCAAACGTGGGCGATCTCCTTGTGCTCTGGGACGTGGACGGCACGCTACTCAACGCCGGCGGGGTGGGCACCGATCTGTACAACGTCGTGTTCCTGCAGCTCTTCGGGAGGACGCTTGAGGCGTACGCGCCAATGGCGGGCCGCACCGACCGCGCGATAATCCTGGAGACGCTGGAGCTAGCCGGCGTCCCGGAGCCGCGCCGGCATGTGGACCCGTTCATCGCGGGGCTGACCGCGCACGCGCCGAAGGTCCGTGAGGCCGTGGCCGTCCGCGGGCACGCGCTGCCAGGCGCCGCGGCGGCGCTGGCGGCGCTGGCGTCCGCCGATGGGCCGGCTTCCGGCTCTGACCCGGCCGCGCGAGTGCACCAGTCCGTGCTCACCGGCAACATCAGGCCGGTAGCGGAGGTCAAGCTCTCCGCGGTCGGGCTGCGTGACCCGCTCGACCTGTGCATCGGGGCGTACGGCGACGACCACGAGGTGCGCACCGAACTCGTGCACGTCGCGCGGCGGCGCGCCGCCGCGGTGCACGGCACGTCGGCGGATGACTTCGGCGGCCAGTCGACGATCCTCGTCGGTGACACGCCGCTGGACATCGAGGCGGCGCTGGCCGCGGGCGCGCGCGCCGTCGGCGTCGCGACCGGCCCCAGCCGGGCCGCCGACTTGCTCGCCGCCGGGGCACACGCGGTCCTGCCCGACCTGACCGACACGCGCCAGGTCCTGCGGGCACTGCTGCCCTGACAGGCGTCCGGTGGTAGCGGAGTCTGGCTAACGCCGCCTTCCTGTGCGCCGCTTTTCGCCGAGGGCGACTGCCGTCCTGGTGATCGAGCGCGCCGCAGGACGGCGTGCAAGGCTTTAGCCGACCTGTCCAACCACGGGACCGCAGCGCCGCTGCCACTTGGGCCGCCGTGACGCACGCGTCGCCTCTGATGTCATGCCAGTCGTATCGCAGCGTCGATCCACCGTCGGCCGTGGCGGCATTGTCCCGGCGCGCGTCTACCCCGCGTCGTTCATCGGGGTGGGCTTGTTTCCCGTCCAGTTCAACTACGAGACCGAATTCCTCGTAGCAGCTGTCGCGGAATCCCCGGCGCCCGTCCGGTTTCATGAACGGGACTTGATGCTGGGCGGCGGGCAGACCGTGCGCGCGCTCGACGTCACGGTCATAACGGAATTCGAGCACCGAATGCGCGCCTCCCGCCGCAGCGGCGATGATTTCGTCGAGCTGGCGCCGCCAGCGGAGTTTCTTGCGGATGTTCATCGTGGCGCGAAGTGGCCCTTCACCGGTGAGTCGTCGCCCGAAGGCGCTGGTTACCCATCCGCAGACATGGTCCAGGTCACGGGCCACGTGCACGAGGTCGAGAATTGTCTCCTCCACAAAGGTGTGCGGGAGAACGCCGCGCGGGAAGCGTGCCCCGGGGTCGGTGCTGGCTGAGATGTGGATGGCCAGACCGCTGGCCGGCCTGACGCGCCTAGTGCCGGGGATTGTCACATGTATGAGCGGAGAGCGGCGGTCGGACAGGCCGTGCAGTTCGGCAGCCGTCTCGTGGCTCAATTGCGCGCCCTTCCCGGCGTAGAGCACAGCCGCCCAGAGTTGCGCCGGGCGGCTCACTGGACCGGTAAAAGTCGCGTAGACGCCCCGGTAGATCTGCTGCCACCTCCCGCGCCTGACCTTGTGGGAGATCGCGCTCGTGGATATCCCGCAGCCGAGCGCCTGCTGGCGCGTGACCACGCCTGCCTGAAAACGCGCTAGCTCAATTAGCGCCGGGGGAATGTCGTTACCCATGGCCAGAGTATGGCGTGAGGCACTGACAATTTGCCCGCTTCGTCCTCTTTAGCGGCTATGACAGCATGATCACGAAGATTTCTCTACGCTATAGCGAGAATGATTTACGCCAGGAAATAAGTCTTCGGGATCTTGGATGGCGGAGGTGACGGAAGTGAATTGGGAGATGGATTGTGCCATTTGAGGTTGGTCTCAGGCTTGGGTGTGCGGGATGGCGGGTGGACCTCCGTCCGCAGGGGTGCCGCGGACGTGCGCCTCGCGACACGGAGGTTGAAGCTACGGGTAGTTGACGCGGTGGAGGGGCCGGGGGGCGCCGGAGAGCCCGGCGCGGCGACGGTTGGCCACCCGGAGGGGCCGGCCACCCATGGTGGTCAGCGGGCGGCCGGCGCGGGGTCAGACTTCGGTTAGGGGGATGGCGGGGTCGGCTAGGCGGGCTTGGTCTACGGGGCGGGCGGAGCGGATGAGGGACTGGATGTCGGTTGTGACGTCCCAGACGTTCACGTTCATGCCGGCGACCAGGCGGCCCTGCGACAGCCAGAACGCGATGAATTCCAGGGTGGAGCGGTCGCCGCGGTAGACGACCTGGTCGTAGCTGCCGGGCGACGGCAGGCCCGAGCACTCCATGCCGAGGTCGTACTGGTCGCTGTAGAAGTAGGGCACGCGGTCGTACTCCACCTGCTGGCCGAGCATGGACCGGGCCGCGGCGGGCCCGCCGTGCAGCGCGTTCGACCAGTGCTCGACGCGGACCCGCTGGCCAAGCAGCGGGTGGTAGGAGTTCGCCACGTCACCCGCGGCGAAGACGTCGGGGGCCGAGGTCCGCAGCGCGGCGTCGGTGAGGACGCCGTTGGAGACCTCGAGGCCGGCCGCCGACGCCAGGCCGGTGTTCGGGATCGCGCCGATGCCGACCACGACCGCGTCGGCGGGCAGGATGGCGCCGGCGGAGGTCAGCACCGAGCCGACGTGGCCCGCCGCGTCGCCGTGGAACTCTGCCGCCGTCTCGCCGAAGCGGAACTCCACGCCGTTCGCCTCGTGCAGCGCGGCGAAGACGGCGCCGAGCTCCGGACCGAGCGCGGCATACAGCGCGCCTGGCTGCGGCTCCACGACCGTGACCTGGCAGCCCGCGAGCCGGGCGGCGGCGGCCGTCTCCAGGCCGATCCAGCCGGCCCCGACGATGACGATCCTGGCGCCGCCGCGGAACGCGGCGCGGAGCCGGTCGGAGTCGCCGAGCCTGCGCAGGTAGAGCACCCCGTCCAGGCTGGCCCCGGGGATGTCGATCCGCCGGGGCGAGGCACCGGTGGTGAGCAGCAGCTTGTCGTAGGACAAGGTGCCGCCGCCGAACGTCACCGTATGGGCTGACGGGTCGATCGCGGCGACAGTGACCCCGGTGCGCAGGTCTACGCGGTTCGCGTCGTACCAGTCGGCGGAGTGGACGAAGGCGGAGTCGCGTTCGGCCTTGCCGAGCAGGTAGCCCTTGGACAGCGGCGGGCGCTCGTAGGGGCGTTCGGGTTCCTCGCCGACGAGCACGACCTCGCCGTCGAACCCCTCGGCGCGCAGCGTTTCCGCGGCCTTCGCGCCTGCCAGGCCGCCGCCCACGATCACGAAAGTCGTCATGCGTGCCTCCCTGCGGTTAACACAGCCGCCGGTGCCAGACCATAGCGGACGTGTCGGTGAGCGATGCCACCTGGTCGATAACGACACGCCGGCGCGCCTCGTCGCCGGCGGCGGCGTCCCACGACGGGCGGAACACCGGGTCGAGCGCAGCCGGCGCGCCACGCTCGATGGCGACCGCAAGCTCCGCGATCAGCTCTCGCTCGCGCGCCTGCTGGGCCGCGGCGCCCTCCCTGGCCATCACGTAGTTCGCGGCGACCGCCTTGAGCAACGCGCATTCGAGCAGCTGGCGGCGCGGCACGACGAGGTCCGCGGCGTAGCGGCTGAGGTCGTGAGCCGGACTCGCGGCGGCGAGGGTCTCTTGCTCGGCGGCCTGGCAGAAACGGCCTACTAGTTCGCTGGTCAGGTTCTTCACCGCGGCGAGCGAGGCCGGGCCGCCGTCGAAGCCGAACTGCCAGCAGGGCAGCTCGGTGAATTCGGCGAACACCGCCTCGAGTTCGGCCGCCGAGACGTCCCACGACGCGGGGCAGTACGACTCGAGGGCGGTCCGGGCCACCACCGATCGTTCGGAATAATCTCTCAGGTTTTTCAGGGTTACCAGCCCGGCGTGCAGGCCGTCTTCGACATCGTGCACGGAGTACGCCACGTCATCGGCCCAGTCCATGACCTGGGCCTCCAGGCACGGCCGGCCGGGCGGGGCCCCGAAGCGGATCCACGCGAACACCTCAGCGTCGGACACGTACGCGCCGTACTTGCCGCGGGGGGGTACGGGGGGCGCGGAGTCCCCCGTGCGGGGGTTCCGGGGGTCGTCCCCCGGGCTAGCAGGGCCGACGGCCGGGTACTTGAGCGCCGCGTCGAGGGTGGCGCGGGTGAGGTTGAGGCCGGCGCCGGGGACCTTGGGCTCCAGCCGGGTGAGCAGCCGCAGGGACTGCGCGTTGCCCTCGAAGCCGCCGCAGGCGAGCGCGCCGCCGTCGGCGGCCAGCGCGGCGAGCGCGGACTCCCCGTTGTGGCCGAACGGCGGGTGGCCAAGGTCGTGCGCCAGGCACGCCGCGTCCACCAGGTCGGGGTCGCAGCCGAGGGCGGCGCCGAGTTCCCTGCCGATCTGCGCGCACTCCAGGGAGTGGGTCAGCCGGGTGCGCGGGAAGTCGCTCGCGCCGACCTCGACCACCTGCGTTTTCGCGGCGAGCCTGCGCAGCGCTGAGCTGTGCAGGACTCGCGCGCGATCCCGCTGGAAGGGCGTGCGGCCTGGGCGCTTGGGCGGCTCGGCCGCCCAGCGCTCGGTGTCACGCGAACTGTAGGCCACTCACCTAGTGTCGCTGCCCGTGCTCGCTACCGCGGCGCGACCCGCCTCGAGGCGCGCGATCGGGACGCGGAACGGCGAGCACGACACGTAGTCGAGGCCGACCTCGTGGAAGAACCAGACGGACGAGGGGTCGCCGCCGTGCTCGCCGCAGACGCCGACGTGCAGGTCCGGCCGGGTCGCCCGGCCCTCTTCTGTGGCGATCCGCACCAGCCGCCCCACGCCGTCGCGGTCCAGGGTCTCGAACGGCGAGACGCCGAAGATGCCCAGGTCGATGTACCGGCTGAAGAACGCGCCCTCGACGTCGTCGCGGGAGAAGCCCCAGGTCATCTGCGTCAGGTCGTTGGTACCGAAGGAGAAGAACTCCGCCGCCCTGGCGATCTCGCCGGCGGTGACCGCGGCCCGCGGCACCTCGATCATCGTGCCGATCGGCGTCTCCACGTGCACGCCGGTCTCCGCCTCGACGTCACGCAGCACCTTCTCGGCCCGCTCCCTGCTGATCTCCATCTCCTGCACGGTGGCGGTGAGCGGGATCATGACCTCCGGGCGCGGGTCGCCGCCCGCCTGCTTGCGGATCGCGGCCGCGCGGGCGATCGCGCGGACCTGCATGTCGAGCAGGCCGGGGATGAGCAGGACGAGCCGGACGCCGCGCAACCCGAGCATCGGGTTCTGCTCGTGCAGGCGGCGGACCGCCGCCAGAAGCTTCTTGTCCTTTTCTGTTGCGCTGTCGCCGGCCAGGGCAACGCGCACGGTCATCTCGGTCAAGTCGGGCAGGAACTCGTGCAGCGGCGGGTCGATGAGCCTGATAGTCACCGGCAGGCCGTCCATCGCCTCGAGGATCTCCTCGAAGTCGCCGCGCTGCAGCGGCTCGAGCTGGTCCAGGGCCGCCTGGCGCTCCGCGTCGCTCTCCGCCAGGATCAGGTTCTCCACGAGCTGGCGGCGCTCGCCGAGGAACATGTGCTCGGTGCGGACCAGGCCGACGCCAGCCGCGCCGAACCGGCGGGCCCGCGCGCAGTCCGGGCCGGTGTCCGCGTTGGCGTGCACGCCCAGCCGGCGCGCGGCATCGGCGTGCGTCATGATCGTGTGCACCGCGTGCACGAGCTCGTCGTTGTCGGGGGCCACTTCGCCCTCGAAGTACTGCACCACGTTGGACGCGACCACCGGGACCTCGCCCAGGTAGACCGCTCCCGACGTGCCGTCGATCGAGATCACGTCGCCTTCGCTGACGGTGACGCCGCCGGGCGCGGTGAAGCGCTTGGCCCTGGTGTCGACCTCGAGCTCTTCGGCGCCGCAGACGCAGGTCTTGCCCATGCCGCGGGCGACCACGGCCGCGTGGCTGGTCTTGCCGCCCCGGCTGGTGAGGATGCCCTGCGCGGCGATCATCCCGTGCAGGTCGTCGGGGTTGGTCTCGCGGCGGACCAGGATGACCTTCTCGCCGGCCAGCGCGCGCGCGACTGCGGTCGCCGAGTCGAAGACGGCCTTGCCGACGGCCGCACCCGGCGACGCGCTGATGCCGTTGGAGATCCGGACGACGTCACCGCGAGTGTCGAAGCGCGGGAACATCAGCCGCGCGAGCTCGTCGCCGCTCACCCGGGTGATCGCCTCGTCCAGGTCGATCATGCCCTGGCTGACCAGTTGCGTCGCGATACGGAACGCAGCCGCGGCGGTGCGCTTGCCGACTCGGGTCTGCAGCATCCACAGCTTGCCCCGCTCGATGGTGAACTCGATGTCGCACAGGTCCTTGTAGTGGTTCTCCAGCGTCTGCATGATCTGCATGAGCTGGTCGTAGGACGTCTTGTCGATGCGCTCGAGGTCCTGCAGCGGGACGGTGTTGCGGATGCCGGCCACCACGTCCTCGCCCTGGGCGTTCTGCAGGTAGTCGCCGTAGACGCCCTGCGCGCCGGTGCCCGGGTCGCGGGTGAAGGCGACGCCGGTCCCCGAGTCGTCGCCCAGGTTGCCGAACACCATCGCCACCACGTTCACGGCCGTGCCCAGGTCGGCGGGGATGCGCTCCTGGCGCCGGTAGAGGATGGCGCGGTCGGAGTTCCAGGACTCGAATACCGCCTTGATGGCCAGGTCCATCTGCTCGCGCGGGTCCTGCGGGAACTCCCGGTGCGCGTGCTGCCTGACGATCTCCTTGTACGTGCTCGTCAGGTCCAGGAGGTCCTCGGCGTTCAGCTCGGTGTCGCTGGCGACGCCCTTGGCCTTCTTCGCGCTGTCCAGCGCGTGCTCGAAGTGCTCCCCGTCGATGCCGAGCACGGTCTTGCCGAACATCTGGATGAGGCGGCGGTAGGCGTCCCAGGCGAACCGCTCGTTGCCCGACTGCTTGGCCAGGCCCTGCACGGATTCGTCGGACAGGCCGATGTTGAGGACGGTGTCCATCATGCCCGGCATGGAGAACTTCGCCCCGGACCTGACGCTGACCAGGAGCGGGTCCGCCGGGTCGCCGAGGCGCCTGCCCATCGCGTGTTCCAGGGCGTCAAGGTGGCTGGCCACCTCGTGGTCCAGGCCGTCCGGTGTCGTGCCGTGTTGCAGGTAATAGCGACAGGCATCCGTGGTAATCGTGAACCCAGGCGGGACGGGGAGGCCGAGATTTGTCATCTCGGCAAGGTTCGCTCCCTTACCGCCAAGCAGGTCCTTGAGGTCCTTGTTACCTTCTGTGAAGTCGTAAACGAACTTCGGCACTGAACGCTCCTCGCGCAGGTGAGCTCTGCTGTTCGGACTCTACCCGGCTCCGGTCCGGTCTAGGAAACGCGACCGTGCCGAAATGGGCAGATCCGGGCAATGCGCCCAATCGTGTGGTTTGAAACCCGTGTCTATGCGGGTTTAGGCCGCCTGACCAGTGGTTTAGACCGCTGTCCGCTCAATAATTGGTATAGACCGCTGGTTTAGACCGCCGCCATGGACGAAGGTCCTGACGTGGGTAACTTACTCTGCCGAAATGGGGCGCGTCGTCGGGACCGCCCAACCCGGCGAACCTCGGGCGCCTGGGCGCGCTCGGGCGTTGCCGTGCGCGCTCGGGCGCGTTTGGGCGGGCGCGGCGAGCAACCTCGGCGGGCCCGGTACGTCTCTGATACGTGGACACAGTGGACACGCGGGTTCCTGGGGAGGCGACGCAGGCGGTCACTGCGCTATACCAGGCACACGCGCTCGGCCTGGTCCGGCTTGCCGTGATCTTGCTAGGCGACAAAGCGGCCGCGGAAGACGTGGTGCAGGATGCCTTCCTCGGCCTGTACCGCCGCTGGGACAGGCTGGCCGATCCGTCGTCCGCGCTCGCGTACGTGCGGTCCAGCGTGCTGAACGGCTGCCGCACGGTGCTCAGGCGGCAGTCGCGGGATGGCGGGCGCGGCGGCCTGGGCGGGGGCCTGGCCGCTGCCGCTGCCGCCTTCGCCGGCCCGGCACTGGAGTCCGCCGAGGCGCACGCGCTGGTCAGCGAGGAGCACCGGGAGGTGCTCGCCGCCATCAGGCGGCTGCCGGACCGGCAGCGCGAGGCACTCGTGCTCCGCTACTACTACGACATGACGGAAGACCAGGTGGCCGAGGCCATGCGCATCAGCCGGGGAACCGTCAAGTCCGCCACGTCGCGCGCGGTCGCCGCGGTCGGGCGGATGCTCAGGGAGGGATCATGAACGCGGTGGAAGAGCGGATCCGCGCCGCCATCCGGGCCGCCGGAGACACCGTGCACGAGGTACGGCCGCTGCCCCTGCCGCCGGAGCCCGGCACGGCGCGCGGGCTGAGGTCTGGAGCAAGGGCGCGCCGGGCGCGCATCTGGAGAACATGGATGGCGCCCGTGGCCGCCGCGGCGGCCGTGCTGGCGATCGGTGTCGCGCTGGTCATCGTCCGGCATATCCCGAACGGAGGCGTGCCGTCTGCCTCGCGTTCCGCTGCTGCCTCCCCGCAGCCGACCGCGTCGGCGGCGCCAGCCGCGCTCCCCAGGTACTACGTAGCGCTCGACGACACGCTCAAGACAAACTCGCCGTGGGCGGTCGTCGTCGGCGACACGTTCACCGGCGCGCGGCTGGCAACGGTCAGCCCGCCGGCGCACGGCACCTTCGCCGGAATGACGGGCGCCGCGGACGACCGGACCTTCGTCCTCGACGCCACCACGTGCTTCGCGTCCGCCGCCGCGTCGCGGCTATGCCCGCGGACCTGGTACCTGCTCCGGCTGTCTCCGGGTTCGGCGTCCCCCGCGCGGCTGACCAGGCTGCCGATTCCGCCGACGGCCTCCGGGACCCAGGTGCAAGGGATCGCGCTCTCCCCCGACGGCAGCGAACTCGCCGTGGCGCTACAGCCGGCCGGCTCGGTTCCCGAGAGCCTGTCGGTCTACGCGGTGGCCACCGGCGCGGCGCTGCGGACCTGGACCGGTCCGAGCGGCACGATCGCCGACCCAGGCGAGTGGCCCCGCGCGGACAGCAACTCGGTGCTGTTCTGGTCGGCCGACGGGCGCACGTTGTCGTTCCGCAACGAGACAAACGTCCGGATGCTGCGGACAAGCGGGCCCGGGCGGGACCTGATCGCGGACAGCCGGCTGATCTGGACCTATGACGGCAGTGGGTACGTCCACGGTTACCAGCTCTATTGCAACAACACCCCGAACGTGGCCAGCGACGGCATAACGCTTGTCTGCGGCGCCTCCGGCGAGCCCCAGCGGTCCGTCCGCGTGCCCAGCAAGTGCTCGGCCATGTGGGACAACACCATGGGGTTCCTCGCGTACTCGACGGCGGCCCCCAAACTGGCCCGCCCGCTGTACATAGACCAGACGACGTGTACCTCCGAGGTCACGGCGGAGGTCTTGTGGTCAAGCCCGTCGGGCAGCGCGATGTTGGTCTGGCTGAACTCCGCCGCGGAAAGCGACCCGGCGGGGCCGCAGACCAACGTGGTCGGCATGGTCGAGGGCGGCGAGTTCACCCGGATTCCGTTCCCGCTGAACGGCGGCGCCGCCATCCCGAATCAGGTCGCCTGGTAAGCAACCTTCCGGCAGCCGGCGAGTCTTTACTACGTGGATCACGCGGACAGCCGGGACACCGAGGCCGGCGCCTGGACGGCGCAGCGGCATGTGACGGCGCTGTACGAGGCGCACGCGCTCGGGCTGGCGCGGCTGGCCCTAGTCATGCTGGGGGACCCGGCGGCCGCCGAGGACGTCGTGCAGGACGCCTTTCTCGGGCTGTACCGGCGCTGGGACAGCCTGGCAGGCGCCTCGGTCGCCGTGACGTACCTGCGCACCAGCGTGCTGAACGGCTGCCGCACCGCGCTGCGCCGCCGGGCGCGGCGCGGCGTCCCGGCCGGCGTCCTTGACGGCGAGCACGGTGCCGCTCTCGCCGGCGCTCGCGGCGCCGCTCTCACCGGCGCCCTGGCCGCGGGGACGCTGGAGTCCGCCGAGGCCACCGTGCTGCTTGCCGAGGAGCACCGCGCGGTGCTCGCCGCCATCAGGCGGCTGCCGGCCCGCCAGCGCGAGGCGCTCGTGCTCCGCTACTACCTCGACATGACAGAAGACCAGGCGGCGGACGCCATGCGGGTAAGCCGCGGCACCGTCAAGTCCGCCACGTCCCGCGCGCTCGCGGCGGTCGGCCGGATGCTCAGGGAGGGCTCATGAACTCGCTAGAAGACCGGGTCCGAGCCGCGACGCGGGCGCAGGCCCAGACGCTGCGCGAGGTCGGGCCGCTGCGGCTATCACCGGCGCCGGCCCGTCGGGCTATCCGGCGGCGCCGCTGGCGGGGATGGCTCGCGCCGACCACCGCCGCGGCGCTCGTCATCGCCATCGCCGTCGCACTCGTGGTCGTCAGGGACATCCCGAACGGACGCGCGATTCCCCAGGGCACTGCTGCCTCCAGCGTCCCGCCCTATTACGCGGCTATTGACTCCCAGCCCGGCACAAGCCCGAGCACGTCCCGCCTGGTGATCGGCGACACCCTCACCGGTGCGCGGCTAGCCACCATCGCGCCGCCCCGCGGCAGGTGGTTCGCGGGCGTGACCGGAGCGTCGGACGACCGGACGTTCGTGGTCAGCACCAGGCTCGACGCCGGCAACGGCAGCACAACGCTGGCCGTGACGTGGTACCTGCTGCGGATCGCGCCCGGCGGCACGCCGGCTTACCGGCTGACCAGACTGGCCATCCCTGACATGGGTTCCTGGGGTGTCCAGACGATCGCGCTGTCCGGGTCGGGGCGCCAACTCGCGATGACGGTCTTCCCGCCCAAGCAGGAACCCGGCCGGCAAGACTGGGGGCTGCGGATCTACTCGGTGGCAACAGGGAAGCTGTTGCGCGCCTGGTCGGCCAACGACTGGACCTACCTCAGCCTCGTCACGCTGAGCTGGGTAGACGGTGACCGCGCTGTGGCCTTCCCGACCTTCGAGGTACCGAAGGGCACCGCGGCCAGCACCATCCGCGAGTCCGAGCGTCTGATCGAGGTGACCGCGCCAGGCGGCGACCTGCTCGCGCACAGCCGGGTCATCTGGTCGACGCAGACCACGGCTGGCGCGTACGCGCCCGCTCGCTGCCTGGGCGGTGCGCGGGTCACCGCGGACGGAAAGACGGTCGTGTGCGTCACCGGCCCGGTTGGCAGCACCACCCCGGGCAACGGCCAGGTAACGCTCGAGTGGCTGACGTACTTGACCTCGGCGCCGACGGTGCCCCGCGTTCTGTACAAGGTCACCGTCGACGCGCCCAGCTCGGACACAGACGTGTCCGGTGTCCTGTGGTCCGACCCCTCAGGCAGCACATTCATCATCGAATGGGCCGTCGCCCGCTCGATTACGGCGTCGACAGTGCACTTCGGGGTGGTCAGCCATGGCCAGTTCCGCCCGCTGCCGTCCCTGCCCGTGTCCGTGCCCGCGGATCTGTCTTACGGGCTGACGGTCGCCTGGTAGCGGCGGGCGAGCAACCTTAGCGCCTGCCGAGCGTTTCTGATACGTGGACACAGCGAACACGGAGGTTTCGCCGCCCGCGGCGGACGCGGTCACGGCGCTGTACGCCGAGCACGCGATCGGCCTAGTCCGGCTGGCAGTCATCCTGCTCGGCGACCAGGCCGCGGCCGAGGACGTGGTGCAGGACGCCTTCCTCGGCCTGTACCGCCGCTGGGACAGCCTGGCCGAGGCCTCGCACCCGCTGGCCTACGTGCGCACCAGCGTGCTGAACGGCTGCCGGTCGGCGTTGCGCCGCGAGTCCAGGCGTGGGCTGGCCGCGGTCTTCAGTCAGCCGCCGTCTGAGTCCGCGGAGGCCCGGGCCCTGGTCAGCGAGGAGTACCGCGCGGTGGTGTCCGCGATCAGGCGGCTGCCCGCCAGGCAGCGTGAGGCGCTGCTGCTCCGCTACTACCTGGACATGTCCGAGGACGAGATCTCGCGGACCATGGGCATCAGCCGCGGCACGGTCAAGTCCGCCACGTCCCGCGCGCTCGCCGCGATCGGGCGGATCCTCACGGAGGAATCATGAACTCGGTCGAGCGCACGGTAATCGCCGCCACGCGGGCGTACGGGGAGATCGTCAGGGGGATCCGCCCGCTCGAGCTGACGCCGGGGCAGGCGCCGGCCGGCTCGGCGGCCACCGCCCCGGCTTCCGGCGCTCCGCGCGCGCCGGGGCCACGCGGCCGGGCGCCGCGCGCGCCCCAGGCCCGCAGGCCGCGCCGGCTCAGGTCGTGGCTGGCGCCAGCCGCCGCTGCGGCCGCCGTCCTGGCGATCGGCGTCACGCTGGCGATCGTCCGCGACATCCCTGGCGGGCGGGGAGCCCCCCCGCCCGCCCCGGCGTCCGCCGCCAGCATCCCGCCGTACTACGTGGCCCTCACCGGGACCGGCTGGTACGCGTACGCGCCGCTCTCCGGGACCTCCTCCCTCCCCACGGCGGCACTCGTGGTCGGCGCGACGTTCACCGGCAGGCAGCTGGCCACCGTGGCGGCGCCGCGCGGCACTACGTTCACCGGCGCGACCGCGGCCGCCGACGACCGCACGTTCGTCGTCGGCACCGCCAAGCCGTCCCCGGCGTCGGACGGCGCCGCGGCCGCCTTCGACTCATCGCAGGCGTGGTACCTGCTGCGCATCTTTCCCGGGTCGTCCCCGGCGTACCGGCTGACCAGGCTGCCGATCCCGGCGACGCAAGCCGGCACGGCGGTGGAAGCCAGGGCGCTGTCCGCGGACGGCACCGAACTCGCGCTGGCCCTGCAGCCGGGCGCCGGCACCGGCAAACCGGGACGCGAGCAGCTCCTGGTTTACTCGGTGGCCACCGGGGCCGTGCTGCGCACCTGGACCGGGCCCGCGGACGGGATCGTCGGCGGCAGCCCTGGCCTGTCCGGCGACACCTACGGCACCCTGTCCTGGGCGGACGGCGGGCACGAGCTGGCGTTCAACTACCGCTGGACGACCGGACCGCAGGCCGGTCCCAAGGGCACGCCGAACCGGGACAAGCTGCTGCGACAGGATCGGGACCACCATCAGGTCCGGGTGCTCGACCTGTCCCGCCCCGGGCACGACCTGCTAGCGGACAGCCAGGTGATCTGGTCGGTGTCCGAGCCCGTCTACTCCACGGCGCCGGCCTCCCCGCTGACCTGCGACACCGACCTGCTGCTCACGCCCGACGGCTCGACGCTCGCCTGCGGCGCGACGGGCACACTGCGCGACCCGGGGACCATGCATCCAGGCCCGGACGGCTGCCCGGCGATACAGCCGTGGAACGACCTCGCGTTCCTCGGGTATTCGGCGGCGACGGGAAGGCTGGCTGGCGTCACCGGCAAATGGGAGACCAGCTGCCTGCCCGGCACCCAGCCGATCGCGCTGCTGTGGGCAGGCCCGTCAGGCAGCCCGCTGCTCGGCTACATGGCGGGCCGCCAGGCGGCTGACGGGTCGCCCCGGAGCGACATCGGCGTATACAGCGCGACCGGGTACCGGCCGCTGCCGAACCTGCCGCTCGGCGCGACGGCGTTCAGCACCGCGTGGTAATTCGGCGGACCGGAGCATCCAAACGGCGTCGGCGGCATCTCTGTGATGTGAACATCATCAGCAGGATCTGGCGACGGCCGGCCGCGGCCGCCGTCGCGGCGGCGGCGATCAGCCTTTCCGCGCCCATGACAAGCACAGCTATCCCGAACGGGAGCCTGCTCCCCGTCGCGGACAGCACATCCACGCTCCCGGTGCCGGCGTACTACGTGGCGCTGCCCGGCGCGGACAACTTCGGGAACGTGCCCGGCGCCCCGACCGCCGTGCTTGGCGACACCTTCTCCGGCAAGCGACTGCTCACCCTGCGGCCGCCCGCGGGCTGGAAGTTCGTCAGCGTGACGGCGGCCGCCGACGACCGGACGTTCGTCCTCGGCGTCGAGTGGCACCCGCAGCCCCCGGCCGTTCCGCAGGCGACGGCGTGGTACCTGGTGCGCGTCACGCCGGGGCCGAAGTTCCACGCCACGATGCGCAAGCTGCGCGTTCCCGCGCCGCAGTCCGACAGCGCGGTCGACGCGGTGGCCCTGTCGCCCAACGGCGAGTACATCGCCACGCTCGGCAACGTGGGCGGCGCCATCGGCCGGACCGGGAAGGAGAAGCTGGCGCTGCGTGTGTACACCGTTGCGACCGGGGCGAGGGTGAGCACGTGGTCGGGAATCTTCTACGAGGGATTCGACGCCTACGACACGCTCTCGTGGACGGCCAACGGGTACCTCGCGTTCGCCCGCAACTGGTTCGCTCCAGTCGCGCCGCACGACTTCTTCGGCGTCCGGATGCTGAAGGTGACACACCCCGCGGGCGACCTGGTCGCGGACAGCCGTCTGGTCTGGTCCACCCCTGTCCCGCTCGAGACCCCGAGACTCCACAAGCTGAGCTGCGCCTACGGCGGCATCGCGCTGGTCACACCGGACGGCAAGACCGTGGTGTGCACGGCTTACGGCGTCTACCGCACCCCGCCCCCGGTCGGCAAGACCGGGTGTCCGGCGGTTCAGCCGTGGAACGACGTCGCCTTTCTCGAGTACTCCACGGCCACCGGGAAGCTGGTCCGCACGCTGTTCAGGCACGACACGAACTGCTTCCTCGCGGGCAGCGACATCATGTGGACCAGCGCCACGGGCGACGCGGTGATCGGCTTCTACGCCGCCGGCTCGCCCATCGGCCGCCAGGGCACCATCCGGTTCGGCGTGTTCAGCGTCCAGGGGTTCGCGCCGCTGCCGGTCCCGCCGACGACCACGACGGTCCCGACCGCCGGCATCGCCTGGTAACAGGTAGCCAACCAGGAGCGGGGCGGGTATCTTCTGAGATTCTCGCCCCGCCCAGGCGACCACGTGCCGTCGGCGGCATCTCTGCTTCGTGGACTCCGTGGACACAGAAACCGCTAGACCCGCGCGCAGCCCAGCGACGGCTGACGCCAGGACCGGCGTGACCGCGCTGTACGAAGCGCACGCGTTCGGCCTGGTCCGGCTGGCCATCATCATGCTGGGCGACCGGCAGGCTGCAGAAGACGTCGTGCAGGACGCCTTCTTCGGCCTGTACCGGAACTGGGGCGGGCTCGCCGACCGGGCCAAGGCGCTGGCCTACGTGCGGTCGAGCGTCCTCAACGGCTGCCGCGCCGCGCTGCGCCAGCGGATGCGGCGCGACCGGCGCGATCGCGCCGCCGCGTCGGACGGGCGGGCGGGCCTGGAGTCCGCCGAATCCGTTGTGCTGCTCAGCGAGGAACACCGGGAGGTGCTCCGCGCCGTCCGCCGGCTGCCTGACCGGCAGCGCGAGGCCCTGGTGCTGCGGTTCTACTTCGGCCTGTCCGAGGAGGAGACCGCCGGCGCCATGGGCATCAGCCGCGGCACCGTCAAGTCGTCGTTGTCCCGGGCGCTCGCCGCGCTCGGCCGGATGCTCACGGAGGAGTCGTGACACCCGTCGAAGACAGGACCCGCGCGGCCATGGACGCTATCACGGGACTGGTTGAGGGCGTGCCGCCGCTGACGCTGCCCCCGCCAGACGGCGCGGCGTCCCGCCGCCGCGGGCGGGTGCCGTCGCCCCGCCGTCGCTGGGGCTCCTTGCTGGCGCCGACCGCCGCCGCCGCCGCGGTGCTGGCGATCGCGATCGCGCTGGTAGCCGTCAGGGACATGCCGGGCGGGCGGCGGGCCCCGGCGGCCAGCCCCGCCCTCCCCGCTGCCGCCGTGCCGCGCTACTACGTGACGTTCACCGCGCCACGGGGATTCACGACCACCCCGGTCAGCCTGGTGCTCGGCGCGACGCTCACCGGGAAGAAGCTGTTCACGCTGCGGCCGCCGCGCTATTCGAGCTTCGCGGGGATCACCGGGGCCGCTGACGATCGCACGTTCGTCGCCGAAACTCAGCGGTACCCGTGGGGCGTGTGGGGTCAGGAGGGCCGGTCCCGGACCTGGTACCTGGTGCGCATCGTCGGCACCGGCTCCCAGGTCGCCCTCAGGATGACCAGGCTGCCGATCCCGAGAACCCCGGTCGGCACGTGCATCCTGGGGATCTCGCTGTCCCCCGACGGTACGAAGCTCGCGGTCGCGACCGAGCCATGTAGCACCAATCCCAGCATCCCGCAGCAGCTTCGGGTTTACTCGGTGGCCACCGGCGCGGTGCTGCGCTCCTGGTCCACGCCGCCCGGCCAGGGCCCGCTCTACAGCACCGGCCCCGACGGCCCCGACGACAACGCGGTGGTGTCCTGGGTCGGCGACGGCGCTCTCGCCTTCCTCGGCGCGCCTGCGGGGTCGAAGGGGGTCGTCTACGTGATGGTGCTGGACATCTCGCGCCCCGACGGCGACCTCGTGTCAAGCGCCAGGCCAGCCGTCCTCCTGCAAAGAGCTGACACCGAGAGGCATGCCCCGTTCGGCTGCGGCGGCAACATCTGGGGCGACGTGCTGATCACAGGCGACGGGAAATCCTATGTCTGCGGCGGATCCGGCGCGTCGAGCGCCAGGCTGCCGGCGCTGTACTGCCTCAAGCGGCCGACCTGGAACACCGTGGCGTTCGCCGGATACCCGCTCGCGACGAGAAAGCCGAGGGGCTTCCTGTCCGGGTACCTGACGGGGTGCTCCGGCTACAACGTCGGCGCCTATGCCCTCTGGGCCAACGCCACGGGCAGCACGGTGATCGGCTACATGTTCTTCGGGGACAAGACCAGCGGGCGGTTCGGCGTGTTCAGTCGCGGCGCCTTCCGGCCGCTGCCGATCCCGGTGCCAGGCAACTCCTATCAGTACTTCGGCGGCAGCCTGCTCAATCAGGTCGCCTGGTAAGCGGCAGATTTCCGGTTCTGGCAGGCAACCAAGTCCGGCGGGCGGTGTCTCTGGTTCGTGGACACAGCGGACACCTCGCTAGACCCGGCCGGGTCCCCGGCGGCGGCGCCAGAGGCGGCGGCCAGCGTGACCGCGCTGTACCAGGCGCACGCGGTGGGCCTGATCAGGCTCGCCGTCATCATGCTCGGCGACCGGGCCGCGGCCGAGGACGTGGTGCAGGACGCGTTCCTCGGCCTGTACCGGCACTGGGGCGGGCTGTCCGACCGCGGCAACGCGCTGACTTACGTGCGGTCAAGCGTGCTCAACGGCTGCCGCAACGCGCTCAGAGCGCGCGCCAGGCGCGACCGGCGGGGGCGCTCGGACCAGGCGGGAGCCTGGTCCGAGCCGGTCTCGGCGTCCGCCGAGACGCTGGCGCTGGTCAGTGAGGAGCACCGGCTGACGCTGGCCGCGATCCGGCGGCTGCCCGACCGGCAGCGCGAGGCGCTGGTACTGCGGTTCTACCTCGACATGTCAGAGGAGGAGACCGCCCGCGCCATGCGGATCAGCCGCGGCACCGTCAAGTCCGCCACGTCCCGTGCCATCGCCGCGCTCGGCCGGATGCTCGAGGAGGGCTCATGAACACCATGGAAGACCGGGCCCGCGCGGCCATGCGGGCGGTCGCCGCCACGGTCGGCGACGTGGCGCCGCCGCTGCGGCTGGCGCCGGCGCCTGGCGCGCCGGACCCCGCGGCCGGGCCGCCGTCGCGCAAGGCACGCCGGGCACGCCGCTGGCGGACGTGGGTCGCGCCGGTGATGGCCGCCGTCGCGATGCTCGCGATCGGCATCTCGCTGGCGGTCGTCAGGCACGTCCCTGACGGGCGCGTCCTTTCCCCCGCCACTCCCCCGCTCTCGCACGGCGTGCCGAGGTACTACGTGGCGCTCGACGGGCCGACCGGCGACAACCCGGCCCCCGCGAAGGTCGTGGTGGGCGACACCGTTACCGGCAGACGGCTGCTCACCCTGGGCCCGTTCGCGGGCGGCGGGGCCGTCAGCGTGACGGCGGCGGCCGACGGCCTGACATTCGTCGTCGGCGCCGGGCACTACCGGGCCCCCGCCCCTCCCGCGCCGACAGCCTGGTACCTGATCCACATCACCCCGGGTCCGCCGGTCAGCGCGACGGTCCGCGCGCTGCCCCTTCCGGCTAGCGCCAGCGGCTGGGCCATATCGACGGCCCTGTCGCCGGACGGCACCGAGCTCGCGATGATCGGGGACCCGGGCGGTCAGACGGTGCTGCGGATCTACTCGGTGGCCACCGGGGCGGTGCTGCGCACCTGGGCCGAACCTCGTCCAGGGGGTGCCACTCTGTGGTTTCCCGGCACGCTGTGGTGGACGAACGATGGGCGCACGCTGGCGTGGGGCTACTCCGGGGCAGAGCGCGCAGAGACGTTCGGCGTCTGGCTGCTGCAGGTGACCCGGCCAGGCCACAACCTCGTCGCGGACAGCCGGCTCGCCTGGTCCACGCAAGTGCAGGGCAGCTTCGACCCGAACCGCGTACGTTCGCTCAGCTGCGCCGGGGTCGGCCCCAGCGTGCTAGTCACGGGGGACGGCAAGACGATCGTGTGCGGCGCCTGGGGCGTGCTCCGCGCGCCGGGGAACCTGCCCAACGGCACGTGTCCTAAGGCCCCGCCGTGGAACGACGAGGGCTTCCTCGAGTACTCAGCCGCGACAGGGAAGCTGGCCCGCACGCTCTACCGCGCCAGCACCAGCTGCGTCATTGAGACGGATCCGACGCAGGTCCTGTGGGCGAGCGCCACCGGCGGCACGATGATCGGATTCTTCTACTTCGACTCCGTGTTCCCTGAGCCAACCCCTCCCGTCATCCGGTTCGGCGTCTACCGGGACCACACGTTCACGCCGCTGCCAGTGCCGCCGTCGACAGATGCGGGCACCATCGCCTGGTAGCGAAAGCGGAACCGGCACAATAGTGGGCAGAAAACACCGCCCACCGGGCTGGAGGACGCGCATGGCTACCGTCGGGCTGCTGCATCCGGGTGAGATGGGCGCCGCCGTCGGCGGCTGCCTGGTCTCCGTCGGACACGAGGTGCTCTGGGACCCGGCCGGGCGCAGCCGGGCGAGCACCGGCCGCGCGCTCGCCGCGGAGCTGACCGGGGTGAGCCTGCCGGCGCTGGTGACCCGCAGCTCGGTGATCTTGTCGGTCTGCCCGCCGCACGCGGCGCTTGACGTGGCGCGACTCGTCGCGGGGGCCGGGTACACCGGTGTCTACGTGGACGCCAACGCGATCTCAGTGGCCACCGCTGCACAGGTGGCCGCCATCGTCGAGGCCGCGGGCGCGTCGTACGTGGACGGCGGGATCATCGGGCTGCCGCCCGAGGTGGCCGGGCACACCCGGCTGTACCTGTCCGGGCCGGGGGCCGCCGAGGTCGGCGCGCTGTTCGGCAGGTCGGCGCTGGACGCCCGGGTCGCCGAGGGGCAGCCGTTCGCGGCGTCGGCGGTGAAGATGGCCTACGCGGCGTGGACCAAGGGCACCGGCGCGCTGCTGCTAGCGGCGCGGGCGCTGGCCCGCGCCGAGGGCGTCGAGCGCACTCTGCTCGCCGAGTGGGCGATGTCCCAGCCCGCGCTCGGCAAGCAGTCCGAGCGGTCCGCCGCCGCGGCGGCCGCCAAGGGGTGGCGCTGGGTCGCCGAGATGGAGGAGATCGCCGCGTCGATGTCCGCGGCCGGCCTGCCGCCGGGGTTCCATGAGGCCGCCGCCGAGATATACGACCGCGCCGCGCGGGCCGACGAGCGGCAAGCAGGGCTGGCGACCAGAGGCGGCAGCGATCGTTCGGGCGAAACTGATCTTCCTTCGACCCTGGACACGGTCATATCCGCGCTCACGTGAAACCCTGCTGGCTGGCTACCAGATGGGCAGGCGGTCCGCGAGGTAGTCCGGCAGGGCGTCGATGCCGACGCGCACCTGGGCCATCGAGTCGCGTTCGCGGACCGTGACGGCCTGGTCCTCCAGGGATTCGAAGTCGACGGTGACGCAGTACGGCGTGCCGATCTCGTCCTGGCGGCGGTAGCGGCGGCCGATGGCGCTCGCGTCGTCGAAGTCCGTGTTCCAGCGCTTGCGCAGCGCCGCGGCGATGTCACGCGCCTTCGGCGAAAGGTCGGCGTTGCGGGACAGCGGCAGCACCGCGACCTTGACGGGCGCGAGCCGCGGGTCGAGCCGCAGCACGGTCCGCTTCTCCAGCTTGCCCTTGGCGTCCGGTGCCTCGTCTTCGGCGTAGGCGTCGAGCAGGAACACCAGCGCGCCGCGGTCCACGCCCGCCGCGGGCTCGATGACGTACGGGATAAACCGCTCGTTGGTCTCCTGGTCCAAGTAGGTCATGTCCTGCTTGGACACCTCCTGGTGGACGGACAGGTCGTAGTCGGTCCTGTTGGCGATGCCCTCGAGTTCGCCCCACTCCGAGCCAATGAAGTCGAAACGGTACTCGATGTCCACGGTCCGCTTCGAGTAGTGCGACCGCTTCTCGGCCGGGTGCTCGTACAGCCGCAGGTTGTCCTTGCTGACGCCGAGGCCGGTGTACCACGCGAGCCGCTGCTCGATCCAGTACTCGTGCCACTCCTCGTCGGTTCCGGGCCGGACGAAGAACTCCATCTCCATCTGCTCGAACTCGCGGGTGCGGAAGATGAAGTTGCCCGGCGTGATCTCGTTCCTGAAGGACTTGCCGATCTGGCCGATGCCGAACGGCAGCTTGCGGCGCGAGGTCTGCAGCACGTTCCGGTAGTTGACGAAGATGCCCTGCGCCGTCTCCGGGCGCAGGTACGCCAGGCCCGACTCGTCCTCGGTGGCGCCCAGGTAGGTGCGCAGCAGCCCGTTGAACATGCGCGGCTCGGTGAACGCGCCGCGGGTGCCGCAGTTGGGGCAGGCGATGTCCTCGAGCCCGCCCGCGGGCACATGGCCGTGCTTCTCCTCGTACGCCTCGATCAGATGGTCGGCGCGGAACCGCTTGTGGCAGGACTGGCACTCGGTCAGCGGGTCGACGAAGTTCGTGACATGCCCGCTGGCCTCCCAGACCTCGCGGGCCAGGATCACCGAGGAGTCGATGCCGACGATGTCGTCGCGCTCCTGCACCATCGACCGCCACCACTGGCGCTTGATGTTGCTCTTGAGTTCGACGCCGAGCGGTCCGTAGTCCCAGGCCGCGCGCAGGCCACCGTAGATCTCGCTGGACGGGTAGACGAAACCACGCCGCTTGCTCAGGTTGACAATGGCGTCAAGGCGGTCGCTGCGTAGGGCCATCGGGCTCTCCATCCGGCTGGCGGTCGGCGGGCGCGGCATGCGCGGTCCCCGGTTTGGATCCGGCGCCTCGAGCCGGGCATCACAGAGCATCACTGCATCCGTGTCTCGCCGCCGGAGAGCATTAGCTTATGAGCCGCCGCCGCGGAACGCGAACCGAAAACAGAGGAGGGTGCCAAGCCGGCAGCACGTTATTCCGGCGCGGTGACGACATTCGGCACGGCGCCGCCGTACCGCCGGTCCCGGCTGGCGTATATCTCACACGCCTGCCACAAGTGCCGCCGGTCGAAGTCGGGCCAGAGGGTGTCGAGGAATACAAGCTCCGCGTACGCCGACTGCCAGAGCAGGAAGTTCGACAGCCGCTGCTCTCCTGACGACCGCACGAACAGGTCGACGTCCGGTATGCCCGGTTCGTCCAGATAGCGCGCGAAAAGACGCTCGTCGATTTTGTCCGGGCGGATTTTGCCCGCCGCCACTTCGGCGGCGATAGCGGCCGCAGCATCCGCTATTTCGGCGCGTCCGCCGTAGTTGACGCAAAACTGCAGGGTCAGCACCGTGTTCCCGGCCGACAATTGCTCGGCGTACTCAAGCTCGCCGATCACGCTGCGCCACAGCCGCGGCCGGCGCCCCGCCCACCTGATGCGCACGCCCATCTCGTTGAGCAGGTCACGCCGGCGGTGGATGACGTCACGGTTGAATCCCATCAGGAAACGGACTTCTTCCGGGTGACGGCGCCAGTTCTCCGTGGAGAACGCGTACGCGGACAGGTACGGAATGCCGAGTTCGATGGCGCCCATGATCACATCGAGCAGCGAGGACTCGCCCTCCTTGTGCCCCTCCGTGCGGGGCAGTCCGCGCTGCTTCGCCCACCGGCCGTCGCCGTCCATCACCAGGGCGACATGCCGGGGTACCAGGTCAGACGGGATGGCGGGCGGCCGGGCGCCGCTCGGATGCGGGTCGGGCGGCCGGACCGGCCGCGCCTGCCTAGAGGTCTTGCTCAAGCACGCTCCACATGACGCAACGACCGTACCGAATGCTCCAGGTGCCACTGCAGGTACGCGGCCACCAGGCCACTGCACTCTACCCGTTGCCTGCGTTCGCTTCGCATCGCGCTTTCCCAGTCGCCGGTCAGCAGCGCGAGCATCAGGGCGACAGTCTGCGCGCTCGGCGACGCGGCGCCCGGCGGTCGGCACGAGCCGCAGACCATGCCGCCAGCCGCGACCGCGAACGCGACGAGGCGCTCCCGGGTGCCGCACCGGGCGCACTCCTCAAGCGCCGGCGCGTACCCGGCGACCGCCAGCGACCGCAGCAGGTAGGCGTCGAGCACCAGTCGCGGTTCGCGCGCCTCGTCCCCCGTCTCGCTCAGCGTGCGCAACCCGCCGATCAGCAGCAGGAACTGGCGCAGCGCGGGTTCCTTTTCCATCGGCGTGAACCGCTCGGCGGTCTCGAGCATCGCGGTGCCCGCGGTGTACCTGGGGTAGTCGCCGACCAGGGGAGCGCCGTACGGCCGGATCACTTCGGCCTGGGTGACCACGTCAAGCGACCGGCCCGGATGGACCATGACATCGACGTGGGTGAACGGCTCGAGCCGGGCACCGAACCTGGACTTGGTGCGCCGGACTCCCTTGGCGACCGCGCGCACTCGCCCGTTCTGCCGGGTGAGCAGGGTAACGATGCGGTCCGCCTCGCCCAGCTTCTGCGTCCGCAGCACGACCCCGTCATCCCGGTACCCCTGCACTCCCCCATTCTCCCGCATATGTCTCGCCGCGGGGGTGAGCCACACCTAGGAGCTCTTTGCATATGAGATGACCACGAGAAAGGGGCATATCGGACGCAAAAGTGGTCAGCTCATATACCAAGTGGTCAGCTCATATACCAAGACGCCGCCAGGGGGCTGCCGCGCCGCAACGAGTGGGGCAGAGAGGACATGGGAGGCGGAGGCGAGCGAAGGGGCGGGAGAGGTGGAAGGGACGACAGCGGCACCGGGGCGCCGCGCCGGCGCGGGTGCGGGGAGGCGGGGCGGACTCGGGGGGCGGCGCGTGAACGGGGTGGTCCGGCGGGAACGCCGAACGGGCGGTGGTTGAGGCGCCACCGCCCGTTCGGGATAAAGGGGACAGGACTAGTTACGGCGTGAACGGTTGACGGCGGAGACCACCGCGCGCATGGAGGCGGTCGCGGTGTTGGTGTCGATGCCGACGCCCCAGAAGACCCGGCCGCCGGTGGCTACCTCGACGTAGGCCGCGGCCTGGGCGTCGGTGCCCTCGGTGAGCGCGTGCTCGGCGTAGTCGAGGACCCGCACGTCGATGCCGACCGAGGCGAGCGCGGCGCAGAACGCGGAGATCGGGCCGTTGCCGACGCCCTCGACCTCCTGGGCGGCGCCGTCGACCGAGATCTCCGCAGACAGCACGTGCTTGCCTTCGGCCACGGAGGACGACTGGTGGTCGAGCAGGCCCAGCACGCCGTCGGCCAGGTACTCGGCGCTGAAGATGTGCCAGATCTCGC
>Ga0187807_1000082_pt1 | contig 24747 bp, 19 predicted proteins | sample NC_wetland_sal_i_4_FD_132432 | JGI IMG/M metagenome (GOLD analysis project Ga0187807, IMG submission 132432) | Wetland sediment microbial communities from Neuse River Estuary, North Carolina, USA - ASW_2 | ecosystem: Environmental > Aquatic > Freshwater > Wetlands > Sediment | place: USA: North...
GGGCCCAGCGGGTCGGGCGGCTACCCGGGCTGGAACCGATTCGGCGCGTCCGCACGCTCGGCTCGAGGATGGGAGGGCGGCGAATGGCACGGGAGAGCGGATCCCGGGCAAAGGGCGGCGGACCGCAGCCGGCCGCGGCCCCTACTGGCCGACCGCGCCGTCGGCGCCGCCACCGGCGCGCCGCTGCGCGCGGTGCGCTACGGTGGATGCGCCGGCACGCATGCGCCGGCCTATGCTTGTCACCTTTCTGCCTTTCCTGACGTCCTACTGTCTTTATTGGCATCTTTTTGTCATCTTTCCGCCATGGGCCTGCTACGGATCGGAAAAGAGCACGTCACAAGCCCTCTATTGAGTCCTCGCGGTAACGCGGGGCGACGGGAGATGCCGCGGGACAGCCGCGTTTAGGCGTGGCGTTTACTTGTGCGGGTAAGTTCGCCTAGCGCCTTGGGTTGCTGATCAGTAAGCTTCCTGCTGAGGGCCGGGATTGCAACAATCTGATCTCCCTAGACGGCACGGGGAGGGTGCTATCTTTTGCCGCATGTCGCTTTAGCAGCGCTGGCACTAACCCGCCTTCAGTTCCCATTGAAGTCGTGATCAGCGGGCTTTCAGCTATGCGCTGCCGGCCCTTGAGAAAGCAGGAATCAATGCCAGTACTTAATCCGCCTCCTGGCTGGCCGCCGGTGCCGGCGGGCTGGACGCCGCCCGCCAACTGGCAGCCCGACCCGTCCTGGCCAGCGCCGCCCCCTGGGTGGCAGTTGTGGATCGAGGACCGCGGTCCCGTCGCGACCGCCGCGCCCGCCGCTGTCGCGCGGCCGGCCGCGCGTACGCCCGCGGGCGCTGCGGCCATGAACTCCTACTGGGCGATCGGCGGCGGTGCGGCAATCATCATCGGCGCGTGGCTGCCTTTCATCTCGGTCTCGGCCGCGGATCTTGGTCTCGGCGATTTCAAGATGCCCACATCGCTGCAGCTCACGTCCGCGCTCTTCGGGCTGATTCTGGCGGGCCTCGGATTCGGGCTGCGGAAGACGCCCGGGTACGGAACAGCTCTCCTGGTGCTCTCGATCCTCGGCCTTATCGGCTATGTGGGTTTCACCCTGTTCGGGCTGGTCGGAGTTTCCATCTTCCATTTCTCTCCCAGCATCGGCCTGATTCTGTCGATCCTCGGCTGTATCGCGGTGCTGGTCGGCGCGAACCGGTCCAAGACGACGGCCTAGCAGATGGCTTTATTGCCGCCGTGCCAGGCGCGGGTAAAGCGTGGGCGCCGCCCAAAGGGCGGCGCCCACGTCGCGTCTCGGATGGTGAGACAGGCCAGTTGACTTAGGGCGCGATCTCCGTGCTTTTCTGCCCGATTTATTATAGTTTGGTAAGCGAATTTGCGCCCTATGTGCGCTGGACAGGCAGTGGGACCGCGTTTGCGTGGTTATCCTGCCGCTAGGCGGGCGGCTCGGTTACCCGCATCGCGCTGCTCCCGGGGACGGCACGGCGGCGGCCACCCGGGACCAGACTTTCCAAACCGAATTAATGCCCGAAAAGTGCCTGCTTGTACCGTAGATGGTGAGATAGTAAGGTTGTTTGCATGCCCCCGGTTACCCCGGCCGGAGCGCTGATCGGCCGTGACAACGAGATAGCGCTGCTGACCGGGCTATTAAGAGATCTGGCCCGCGGACGCGGCAGCGCGGTGCTGATCGAGGGCGAGCCAGGCATCGGCAAGTCCGCGCTCGTGCAGGCGGCGGTGGCGGAGGCGGCCGAGGCCGGCTGCCAGGTGTTCTGGGGCGCCGGCGATGAGCTCGGCCAGGCGCTGCCGCTGCTCCCCTTCCTTGACGGGTTGCGGGTACGCGAGCCCTCCACGAATCCGCGCAGGACCACGATCGTGCAGCTATTGCGCGGTGAGGTCGCCACCGACCGCGGCACGGACGTGCCGGCGGTTCTCGCCGAGCAGCTGCTCGCGCTTGTCGCCGAGCAGTACGCCGTGCGCCCGGCCATCCTGGTCGTGGACGACCTGCAGTGGGCAGACCAGGCCAGTGTCGTCTTGTGGGGGCGGCTAGCGAAGTCGGCACCGCAGGTGCCGCTGCTGCTTATCGGGATGATGCGCCCGGTGCCGCAGCGCGAGGACCTGCTGGCGCTGCGGCGAGTGGTGGGCGACGACGCGCGGCTCCAGCTCGCCGGGCTCACCGCCACGGCGGTGGCCGACCTGGTGGCGGAGCTGGCCGGCGGCACGCCCGGCGATAGCCTGCTGCGGCTCGCCGAAGGAGCGGCTGGAAACCCGCTGTACGTCACCGAGCTTGTCGCCGCGCTGGCCCGCGGCCACAGCCTGACGGTCAATGAGGCCGGGATCGCCGAACTGGCCGCCGGCTCCGCGCCGGGCTCGCTGTCCGCGGCCATCGCGGACCGCCTCGGATTCGCCGCCGGGCCGGTGCGCGAGGCACTGCGGGCCGCCGCCCTGCTCGGCATGGACTTCGCGGTCCCCGATCTCGCAATCGTGCTCGGCCGCAGCGTGGCGGACCTGATCCCCGCGGTAGCCGAGGCATGTGCCGCCGGCGTGCTCGCCGAGACAGGCGCCAGCCTCGGCTTCCGGCATCCGCTGATCCGGGCCGCGCTTTACGACGAGATGCCCGGGCCGGTGCGCGCCGCCTGGCACCGCGACGCTGGCCGCGCGCTCGCGGAATCGGGAGCGCCGGCCGACCGGGTCGCCAGGCAGCTGCTGCAGGCGGTCGGCGGTCCAGGCGAGCTGGCCGGACCGATGGATGAGTGGATACTGGACTGGCTGGAAAACAGCGCGGACTACCTGGTCGGGCAGGCCCCCGGGGTCGCGGCCGAACTCCTCACCCGCGCGGCCGCCAGCTGCGCGGCTGGCTCCGCCCGGCACGGCTGGCTCGCGAGCCGGCTCGCCGACGCGCTCTACCGCATCGGGGACCGGGAAGGGGCCGAACAGGTAGTGAACAGCGTGCTGGAGCACGTCGTCCAGCCCGATCTGCTCGTCGATCTGCACTGGACGCTGGCCCAGTGCCGCGGTCATGCGGGCATGTCCGCGGAATCGCTCGCGACGCTGGACCGGGCGCTGGCCTCGCCCGGGCTCTCGGCCAGGCACCGCGCCAGGCTGCTGGTGATGGCCATGCGGACGCACGCCGGCCTCGGCGAGTTCGACCAGGCCGCCCAGGTCGCCGCGAACGCGCTCGCGGAGGCGACCGAAGCCAACGACAACTGGGCGATGAGCTGGGCGCTGCTCGTGTTGGGGAACATGGCCAGCACGCAGGGGCAGCCAACCGACGCGCTGCCGCTGTACGACCGGGCGCTCACCGTGACCCAGGCCGATCCGGCGCTGAGCGACCTGCGGCTGCTGCTGCAGATCAACAAGGCCGTCGCGCTCGGCAGCCTGGATAAGAATGAGGAGGCGCTGGCCGCGGCACGTCAGGCACGGCAACTCGCGGACCAGGTCGGCACGGCGATCAGGCTTGCCCAGGCGCACGGCGCCCTTGGCCAGTTCCTGTTCCACACGGGTCAGTGGAACGAAGCGCTGGCCGAGCTTGAGATCGTGCCCGAGAACATCAAGGAACCCGGCGCGGCGTGCAGCGATCTTGGCATCGCCGCCGTGATCAGCTTCCATCGCGGCGAGATCGCCGCGGCGCGGCGCCACCTCGCCGCCGCCGTCCCGCATGCCAAGCGGCTCGGGAACCGGATGATCGGACTGCTGGCACTGGCGCACAGCCTCGACCGCGAGTATGACGGCGAGCTGGACGCGGCGCTTGCCACGCTGACCGCGGGGTTCGGCAACAGCACCGAAGGCCTCGAGGAGATCGAGATGCTGTTCGCCGACGCCGTCCGCCTCGCCATCGAGACGGGCGACCTGAGCACCGCCCAGGTTCTCGCGGGCCACGCCGAAGCGCTAGCCGCCGATTCGAAGATTCCGCACCGCCAGGCGAATGCCCTGTACTGCCGTGGCCTGCTGGACAAGGACGCCGCCGGGCTGCTTGCGGCCGCCGAGCGGTACGAGCAGGCCGGACGGCCGTTGCTGAGCGCGAAGGCGCTTGAGGCGGCCGCGGGTGAGTTCGTCAGCGCCGACGACCGCGGCCAGGCGCGGGAAGCGTTCACCCGCGCGGTGGAGGTTTACACCTCCCTTGGCGCCGCCGCGGACGTCGCCAGGCTGCAGGCGACGTTCCGTGCCCACGGCATCAGGCGCGGGCCGCGCGCCAAGCACCGGCAGGCGCGCAGCGGCTGGGACAGCCTCACGGCGACTGAGGTCAAGATCGCCGCGTTCGTGGAGGAGGGGCTGTCCAACCCGGAGATCGCCGCCAGGCTGCTGCTCTCGCGGCGGACAGTGGCGACCCACGTGTCCCACATCCTGAAAAAGCTCGACGTCCACTCGCGGACGGACATCGCCCGTGAGTCAGCCCTGCGCACGATCGCGCCGAAGTTCTGAGAGGGTGAAGTACACGGCCTTGCCCGCGGGGGTCCGGTAGAAACCCCACTCGGTCGCCAGCGTGGCGACCAGCATCAGGCCTCGCCCGGTTTCGGAGTCGGCCGCGGCTTCCACGACTACCGGCAGCGAACACGATGCGTCGTGCACATCGACCCGCAGCTCACCGCTGTCGCAGGTGATGGCGAGCATGATGGTCTCGCCCGGCACGTGGGTGATCGCGTTGGTCACCAGTTCGCTGGTGAGCAAGACCGCGACGTCCGGTTCGACGGCGACATCCCAGGCCCAGATCGCCGCCCGGATCTGCTTGCGAGCTTCGGCCGCCGCGGCCGGTCCGGCGGCCAGCGGGATGCGCCATTGGTGCAGTTCTGATAGACGGGAGGGGGCCATCACGTTCATCGGGGCTTCCTTCGTGGGCCGTTCGGGATCCTGACATGCTCGAAGCCGGTTGCAAGGAAAATGGTGCTGCAAGTTGCATTGACAGACATCGGTCAGCTGACCGATTTTGAGGAGCGCGGATGCTGCCTGTTAGCTGGGACACCATCCGGCTGTTCCTGCACGTTCTAGCGGCGACCGTGTGGGTCGGCGGCCAGCTGACGCTGGCCGCGCTGGTGCCAGCGCTGCGCGCCCTCGGCGCCGAGGTTCCCCGCGCCGCAGCCCGCCGCTTCAACCAGGTCGCCTGGCCGGCCTTCGGCGTCCTGCTGCTCACCGGGGTCTGGAACGTCATCGCCGTACGGTCCCAGATCAGCGGGAGCTACGCCGTCACCTTGTGGGTCAAGCTCGTCGTGGTGGGCATCTCAGGGGTCACGGCCGCACTGCACGCGCGGGCTAAGACCAAGGCCGGACTGGCGGTGTTCGGCGCGCTGACCGGGATAAGCGCGCTGGCCGCGCTGTTCCTCGGCATCCTGCTGGCCGGCTGACCGCGCCGGAGCGTCACCTGACCATCACACACAGTGGCTAGTTCTCGTAGGATCACCCGAGGAAGGGAGCACATGATGCAGAAGCTCTCCCTGGACGCGCTCGCGCGCGAACTGGGCGGACGAGCGGCCGGGGCCAACGGAGGCCGCGCCGCGCAGACCGTCTTGGGCGGTCACGAGAAGATGCTCAGGCAGACCGTCATCGCGATGACCAAGGACACGGCAATGGCCGAGCACGCCAGCCCGGGCGAGGCCAGCGTGTACGTGCTGCACGGCCGGGTCATCCTCGCGGCCGGTGACCAGACCTGGGAGGGCAGGGACGGCGACTTGCTCATCGTCCCTGACGCGCCGCACAGCCTCCAGGCGCTGCAGGACTCGGCCGTATTGCTGACCGTCGCCAAGCACCCGTGACGCGTCCGGCACCGCAGGCAGTCACAGGGTCCGGGGAGCAGGTTCGCGGTCGTCATGAGCATGAGGGAGTGCCTCGCCGGCACTGGCGGGGAGCGGTTCGGGGTCGTCGAGTTCGCGCTGCATGGCGAGCTGGGCGCCCAGCTCGGCGAGGGTGGGGACGCCGCCGATCGTGATGCCCCAGCCGGGGCGGCGGGGCAGGTCGTGGTACCGGATCCGGCCGCGCCGGGTCGCCCACCACAGGCCGTGCGGCCGGGACTGCCAGATTCGCCAGCAGGGGAAGGCGGCGGCGAGCTGGTCAAGGCCGGCATCGCCGACGGCGACGCGCTCGCTCATGCCGCTCCCTCCTGCCGGAAGACCGCTTTGGACACGGACGCTATCGGATTGTTCGTTAATGTCGGGGAAATAAGGACTCCCGATGCGTTAATAAAGCGTTGACGTGGGGTCTCAGAATTGAGACGGCAGGGCGCCGCCTGGCCCGCTTAGCATCGCGGCATCGATGCGGTGACCGGCCGCACGAACCGAAGGAGCCAGCGGTGTCGCATGTCGGAGTCAACCTCGGGTTCGGCAACCTGCACGAGAACCTGACCGACGAGCAGATGTTCGCCGGCGAGGTGCGGATCGCCGAGCTCGCCGACCAGCTGGGCTTCGACAGCCTGTGGGCCGTCGAGCATCACTTCGACGACTACGCCATGTGCCCGGACAACGTGGTGTTCCTGGCGAACATCGCGGCCCGCACAGAGCGCGTCAAGCTGGGCACAGGGGCGGTGATCCTGCCGTGGAACAACCCGCTGCGCGTCGCGGAGAAAATGATCATGCTCGACATACTCTCCGGCGGCCGGGCTGTCTTCGGCATGGGGCGCGGGCTGTCCCGTACCGAGTACGCGCCGTTCCAGATCCCGATGTCGGAGTCACGGGCGCGGTTCGACGAGGCCGCGGCCATGATCGTCGCCGCGCTCGAGACCGGCTGGATCGAGGGGGACGGGCCGTATTACCCGCAGCCGCGGGTGCGGCTGCGGCCGAGCCCGCGCGCGTCGTTCCGCGGGCGGGTGTACTGCGTGGCCGGCTCTCCGGACTCGATCTCCTCGTGCGTCAGCCTTGGCGCGGGCCTTATGTCGATTCCCGTCCGGCCGGTCCCCGACCTGATGCCGGTCTACAACGCCTACCGCGACCAGTACCGCGCCGCGCACGGAGTCGACGCGCCGCCGATCTCGCTCAACGTCAACATGTACTGCCACGAGGACGCCGAAGTGGCCAGGGAGCGATCGCGGCGCCATATTCACGCGTTCTTCGCGTCGAACGTCCGGCACTACGAGATGGCCGGCGAGCATTTCGCGCAGACCGAGGGCTATCAGCGGTACGCAGAAACCGCGGCGCTGCTGCGGCAAGTCGGGCTGGAGGCGGCCGCGGAGGGATACGCCTCGGTCTCGCTGTGCGGCACCCCGGACCAGCTGCTGCGGCAGATCGGCGGCATCAAGGACGTGCTCGGCGACTTCCAGCTGATCGTGATCCCCAGCTTCGGCGGGATGCCTTATGACCAGGCCAACGCCAGCCTCGAGCTGTTCGCCAAGGAGGTCATGCCGGGAACGCGGGAACTGCAGGGCTGACCTGGGCCGCGTGGGACGAGGAGGAACGTGGTGGCCAAGCTCGATGTGCCGGCCGTAGAGGTCCTCGCGAAGCACAACACGCCGGCGCAGATGCGGGACGGAACCATCTTGCGAGCCGACGTCTACCGGCGGGCCGCGGGCGGCCCGTTCCCGGTGCTGCTCATCCGCAACCCCTACGGCGAGCCAATGGTGCGCTCGGCCCCGGTGCGGCCCGCCCTTGACGCGGGCTTCGCGGTCGTGGTGCAGCACTGCCGTGGCACCGGCGCCTCCGACGGGGACTTCGTGACGTTCGAGAACGAGGCCGCGGACGGGGCGGACACCATCGAGTGGTGCGCGCGGCAGCCCTGGTGTGACGGCACGGTCGCGATGTTCGGGCCCTCCTACCTCGGGATGGTGCAGTTCGCGGCCGCGTCGTCTAGGCCCGCGGCGCTGCGCGGCCTGGCGCCCGTGGTGACACCGGCCGACTACCACTGGGGGCTGGCCTACCGGCAGGGTGCGTTCCAGCTCGGGCAGGCGCTGGCCTGGCACTCGCTCAAGTCCGCGCAGGCGCTGGCCTACGACGCGGCTGGCGGCTTGGACATCGGCCCGGAGGTAGGCGAACTACTGGGGCTGATGGCCAATCCGGCGGCGGGGTACGCGCACCTGCCGCTGCGGGACGCGCCCGCGGTGAGCCGCATCCTGCCGAGCTGGCGGAAATGGCTGGACCACGAGGCCCGCGACGACTACTGGGACAGGCTGAGCTACCGGGACACCCGCGACCAGGTGACCGCGCCGGCGCTGCACGTCGGCGGCTGGTTCGACCTCTTCCTCGGCGGCACGCTGGACAACTTCACCGCGCTGTCGCGCCGTGCGGCTTCGGCGCGCGGCCGGCGCGGCCAGCGGCTGATCGTCGGTCCCTGGACGCACGCCGACCGCAGCGGGACGGCCGGCGAGCTGCACTTCGGCGCGTTCGGGTCGGAGCAGGCGATCCAGCTCGAACGGCTGCAGATTGAGTTCCTTTCGCTGGCTGTCCGGCCGGATACCGAGGAGCTGCCCGGGCCGCGGGTGCGGCTGTTCGTCATGGGCGACAACGCCTGGCGCGACGAGGACGAGTGGCCGCTGGCCCGCACCCAGTGGACGCGGTGGTACCTGCACTCGCACGGGGTCCTATCGCCGGCCGCGCCGGAGGACTTCGACCCGCCGTCGCATTACGTGTCTGATCCGGCTGACCCGGTGCCCACCGTGGGCGGCGCGACGCTGCTCGCTGGCGGGCCGGGCCCCGTTTCGTGGCAGCCGGGGCCGCGGGACCAGCGGTTCGCCGAGGCACGAGCCGACGTGCTCTCGTTCACCAGCCCGGCGCTGACCGCGGACCTCGAGGTGACCGGGCCGGTCAGCGTGACGCTGCACGCCGCCACGACCGCGGCCGACACCGACTTCACCGCCAAGCTCGTCGACGTCTGGCCGGACGGCCGGGCGCTGAGCGTGACGGACGGCATCGTCCGGGCCCGCTACCGGCACGGCAGCAGGTCGGCCAGCGCGATCACGCCCGGCCAGGTCTACGAGTACACCATCGACCTGATCGCCACCAGCCAGGTGTTCAAGGCAGGCCACCGGCTGCGGGTGGACGTGGCGAGCTCGAACTTCCCGTGCTTCGACCGCAACCCAGGCAACGGCGCACCCGCCGCCACCGCGACCGAGGAGGACTTCGTAGTGGCAGAGCAAACCATCTTCCACGCGGCCGGCCAGCCGTCGTTTATCACTGTCCCGGTGATCCCGCGATGAGGCGGCTCGCCGGCCGCGTGGCCGTGGTCACCGGCGCGGCCAGCGGCATCGGCCGGGCTCTCGTGGGCCGCTTCGCGGCCGAGGGGATGCGGTGCGTCCTGGCGGACATCGAGGAAACCGCGCTCTCGGACGCGGTTGATGAGCTGCGTTCGGCGGGCGTTTCGGCGATCGGCGTGCGCACGGACGTGTCTCGCGCGGCGGACGTGCAGGCGCTCGCCGACGCCGCGATCGCGGAGTTCGGCGCCGTGCACGTGCTGTGCAACAACGCGGGCGTCGGGGGCGGCACGGACTTCGCCAAGACGCCGCTCGACGTGTGGGAATGGGTTCTCGGCGTGAACCTGTGGGGCGTGATCCACGGCTGCCGGATCTTCCTGCCGCTGCTGCTGTCGCAGGAAGAGGGGCATATTGTCAACACCTCGTCGATGGCGGCGCTCAACGGGCACCCGCTCGGGCTGGCGCCGTACACGGTCTCCAAGTTCGGGGTGCTGGGCCTGAGCCAGAACCTGTTCTTCGAGCTGGCCGCGACGGCCGGCGGGCGCGTCGGCGTCTCAGTGCTGATCCCCGGACTCACCAGGACGCGCATCTTCGAGAGCATCCGCAACGGCCCCAAGGACCTGACGACGCCGCCGCCGAGCAGCTTCCGTCGTACGTCGATGACCGCGATCGCCGGCGCGTGGGACGGCGCGATGGACCCGGACGAGGTGGCCTCCGTGGTAGCCGAGGCGATCCGAGCCCAGCGGTTCTATATCCTGCCCTGTCCCGATGAGGCGCTCGACATGGCCGAGCAGCAGCTTCGCTGGATGCGGACGAACGAGCCGCTGGTGCCGGGACGGGGGGTGGCGCGCACCGCCGACGACCCGCCCGAGGCCCCGGCCGGCTCCCCGGGCTTTGGCGGGCTGCCGTGACCGGCGCGTTCCGTGCGGCCTGCGCGCATGCTCGTGGTCACCACCTCGACGCCGGACGGGGACTTCGGCGCCACGGTGAACGCGTTCACCGCGCTCACCCTCGAGCCGCCGCAGGTCCTGGTCTGCCTCGCCCGCACCTCACGGACCCGGGCGGCGATCGAGGAGGCGCGGGTGTTCGCCGTGAACGTGCTCGCCGCCGACCAGGTCGCGGTCGCCCGGCTGTTCGCCACCGCGGAGCCAGACAAATTCTCGCGGCTGCCGGTCCCGGTGCGGCGCGGGGCGACCGGGGTCCCGGTGCTCGACGGCGCGCTGTGCACGCTTGAATGCCGGCTGACCGACGCGATCGCCAAGGACACCCATATCGTGCTCATCGCGGGCGTGATCCGCATGCGGCACGACCCGATGAAGACGCCGGCGGTGTTCTTCCGCAGCCGGCTCTACGAAGGCTTCGGCGCCGCGGCCGGACCCGAGGAAGGCGACTGGGCGGCGGCGGCATTCCTCAGTGCGCAAGGTTCCTAAAGTGCCCGATAACGAGCAGGATTGGAGATCTCGGCTCTAGGAGGCAGGCCCATGAGCACGGTGGTTTCCCCGATGCGCGGCGCTGAGGCGTGGCGCCGGACGCTCGAGATCAGGGAGCGCTACCTGGCCGCCGGGGACCCCGACCGGCTGCCGCCGCCCGACTGCGGCGTCCGCCGTGAGATCGTGCTGTCCTGGCGCCGCTCAATGCTCAGCGGCGTCGACGCGACCTCGACCGACCTGCCGCGCGATGCCGGCGCCGTGCCGCCCGGCCGTCTTCTGCGGGCCGCCCGGCCGGTCCTTGACCGCCTCGCCTCCGAGATCGCCGGAACGCAGTCGTGGGCCTTCCTCGCGGACCGGGAATGCCGGCTCGTCGACTACGTCGTCGGCGACCCGGCGCTGACGCCGATGCTCGAGGAGCGCGGCGCGTTCCCCGGCGCGAAGTTCGGCGAGGACGTGGTGGGCACCAACGGCCTCGGCACCGCGGTGGAGCGGCAACGGCCGTTCATCGTGGCGGGCAGCGAGCACTTCCGTGCCTATGAGAGCGAGGCCACCACGGTCGGCGCGCCGGTGCGCGACCCGGTGACCAGAAGGCTGGTCGGGTTGCTCAACATGAACTGCCACTACGAGCGCACCAGCGACCTGATGCTGCCATACGTCACCGAACTCGCCAGGGAGATCGAGGCGCGGCTGCTGGCCTGCTGGCCCGGCGCCGAGCAGGCGCTGCTCGAAGAGGTCGCGCGGATGTGGAAGCGGCGCTCGCAAGCCGTCGTGGTGCTGAGCGAGGATGTCTTCGTCGCCAACGCCGCGGCTTTGAGCCTGATCGGCGGCGCCGACCACGAACTGCTGCGGGACCTCGCGCGGGACGCCGCCGCGGTGGGCCGGGAGCGAACCGCCAGCCTCGAACTCGGTCCTGACCTGCTGGTCACGGCCCGCTGCCAGCCGCTTTCCGGCACCTCACGGCAGCCTGCCGCGATCGTCACGCTGAGCCCTTCCGCGCCGCTGGTGGTGGCCGGCCAGGCTGCACGGCCGTCGTCCTGGGAACGCCTGCGCGGGCAGCTCGGGCAGGCGCGCGAGGCGCGGCTGCCGGTCCTGCTCCGCGGCGAGCGGGGCACAGGAAAGACCACCCTCGCCGCTAGCCTGCACGACCCCGCCGCGGACTTGGGCGAGCTGACCATTGCGGACTGCGCGCTGAGCGGGGCGAGCGCGCGATCGTGGGCGGAGCGGCTCGGCGCGACGCTCGCCGATCCGGGCGCCACGGTCGTGCTGCAGCATCTGGACGCCCTCAACCCGGCACTGGTCACGTTGACCGCGGGGCTGATAGCGTCCGCGCGAGCGCGGCTGGCGGCCACCGCAACCGAAGTGGCCTGCGATAACCCCGGCCTGGCGCCGCTGCTCGAGCGCTTCCCCCTCATCGTGGACGTGCCACCGCTGCGCGAGCGCGCCGCCGACATCCCCGCGCTGGTCACGGAGATCATCGGCGAGCTGCGGCCGCTGGCACCGCGCCCGCGGTGCACTCCCGAAGCGCTCGCCGCCCTCGGTGCCAGCGACTGGCCGGGTAACGTCCGCCAGCTTCGCCAGGTGGTGGCCACCGCGCTGGTGCGCTCCATGTCCTGCGACATCACCCTCGATGACCTGCCCAGCCGCTATCCGGGGGCGGCCCGCGGCCGGCGCCTCACCGGGCTGGAGCGGGCCGAACGGCAGGCGCTGCTCACCGCGCTGCGCGACGCGGGCTGGGACCGCGAGGCCGCCGCGCGCGAGCTGGGGATCTCCCGGGCGACCATCTACCGAAAGCTCAAGCGGCTCGGGATCGTCCCGCCCGCCGCGCTGCAACCAGTGATCCAGGAGGGTGCCTGAATGAGCGGACTACCGGACCTGCGCGGGAAGGTCGCCGTGGTGACCGGCGGCGCCTCCGGCATCGGCAAGGGCATCGCGACCCGGCTCGTGGCCGAGGGCATGCGGGTGGTCATCGCCGATATCGAGCAGGACGCGCTGCGCGCCGCAGCGGCCGAGATCGGCGCGGTCGGCGTGCCCACCGACGTCAGCGACGTGGACAGTGTCCAGGCGCTGGCGAAGGAAGCGACCGCCAGGTTCGGCACGGTGCACGTGGTCTGCAACAACGCCGGCATCGGGCCGCTGGCCGAGATCGCCAGCCTGACGATGGACGACTGGCACTGGATGATCGGCGTGAACCTGTACGGGGTCATCCACGGCGTGCACACGTTCCTGCCCGTCTTGGAGGCCAATCCCGACGGCGGGCACATCGTGAACACCGCGTCGATGGCCGGGCTGGTCGCGCCGGTGCGGCTGGGCGCCTACTCGGTCACCAAGTACGGGGTGGTGGCGCTCACCGAGGTGCTCGCCGCCGAGCTGGCGGCCGCCGGGTCGAAGGTCGGGGCGAGCGTGCTGTGCCCGGGAACCGTGCGCACCAACATCGGGACGAGCTCGCGCAACCGGCCCGAGCACCTCGCGGACCGCGGGCTCATCGACGTCGACATCGAGCGCGACGATAACCCGTTCTACCGGTGGATCGGCCCGGAGGACGCCGGCGCCGTGGTGGTCCGCGCGATCAAGCGTGGCGACCTGTACGCGCTCACCCACCCGGACTGGTATCCGCTGGTCGAGCAGCGCCACCAGGCCATCGCCGCCGCGTTCCGGCAGCAGGCGGCAGATGACCGGGAGGCTCAGGCGGCGGAGGCCGACCGGCAGGCCGCGCGGTAGGCGCGGACCGGCTCTCCCCGCCTGCCGGCTGCGGGACAAACCACCCATACCGGGCGCCTACGGCATACCTAGGGTCGCTTTGTATCCGAGTTGACCACTTTCGCGCCCGTTTTGTCCCGGTATGGAGGGACGACTTCTATACAAAGTTGGCCTAGGTGTCCACTATGTGAGATGGATGGCCTCGGGGGCGGGGGCCGCGCGGGTTGAGGGCAGGCGGGTCCTGGATGGGGGGCCCGCGGGACGGGGTGGTTGCCGGTGCCGTGGGAGCCGGCGCCGTCAGCGGCCGGAGGCGTGCAGGTGGGCGGCCCTGGTGGCGAAGCGCTTGCGGTAGGTGGTGGCGGACAGGCCGTAGTGGGCCTTGAAGCGGCGGGCGAAGTAGTTCTGGTCCGGCCAGCCCACCGCGCGGCCGATGCCCGAGATCGGCTCCTCGGAATGCAGCAGGAGCACCGCGGCCTGCTCGACACGGACCTGGGCCAGGTACGCCATCGGCGGCAGCCCGGTGGCGGTCTTGAACAGCCGCACCAGGTAGCCGGGGGCCACGTGCAACTCGTCGGCGAGCGAGGTGAGCGTCCACGGCCTGGCGAGGTCGGCTTCGAGCAGGCGTACGGCGCGGCCGACCGCCGGATGCGCCGGCCCGCGGTCCGCCGACGGCAGCCGGTCGGTTCGCGCGACGGCCTGGCCGAGCTGACTGAACAGCAGGGACAGGCGGCCGACGATGTCGCCTCGATGCTGGTCCTGCGGGCGGTGCCGCAACGCGGCCATGGCGTCGAGATGGGTCAGGCATTCGCCGAAGGCGGTCGGATCAAGGCTGGTCATCAGCATGCCGCGGCCGGCGGAGGAGTACGGGCCACTCCACAGCAGGTAGCCGAGCAGCGGATCCTCGCGAGTCCAGGCCAGCTCCCGGCGCAGCAGTTCGCCGCTGAAGCAGCAGTTGTAGACCGTCAGTTCCGTGCAGTTCTCGTACCCGTGCCACACGCCGGGCCGGAGCAGGACGACGTCACCGGTGCGCATCTCATGGCGCCCGTTCAGGCAGTTGTGGGTACCGTGGCCGCTCACGGCGAAGGCGACCTCGACGAAGCTGTGCGTGTGCACCGGGCTGTCGTGATCGTGCAGGTAGCAGCCCGCGTAGGCGAGCGCGCCATCGTTGAAGTGGAACAGGCCCTGGCTGGTGCCAAGCGGGGGATCGTCGTCTGAGTTCGCTCGCATCGTCATGCCCGTGCTCACGAGGCCGCGACACCGTGGACGTAGGAGCCCGAGCCGTGCAGGTGGGCGGCCCGAGTGGCGAACCGCTTGCGGTAGGTGGTGGCGGACAGGCCGTAGTGGGCCTTGAACCGGCGCGCGAAGTAGTTCTGATCCGGCCAGCCCACCGCACGCCCGATGCCGGTGATCGGCTCGTCGGAATGCAGCAGCAGCACCGCCGCCTGCTCCGCCCGCACCTGCGCCAGGTACGCCATCGGGGGCAGCCCGGTCGCCGCCTTGAACAGCCGCACCAGGTAGCCGGGGGCCAGGTGCAGCTCGTCGGCGAGCGAGGTGAGCGTCCAGCCGCGCGCGATGTCGGCCTCGAGCAGCCGGATCGCCCTGCCGACCGCGGGATGCCGCGGCCCGGCCTCGCCTGGCACGGGCGAGCTCTCCTGTGCCGCCCGGCCGAGCACGCTGAGCAGCAGTGACAGCCGCCCGAGGACGTCCCCCTTGTACCGGTCTCGCGGGTAGTGCCGCAGCGCGTTCAGCTGCTCCATGTGCGCCATGCACTCGTCGAACGCGACCTTGTCGAGACTGAGCGTGAGCATGCCGCGGCCAGGGGCCGAGTAGGGGCCGTTCCACAGCAGGTAGCCGAGCAGCGGATCCTCGCTGGTCCACGCCAGTTCCCTGCGCAGCAGTTCGCTGCTGAAGCAGCAGTTGTACAACTCTAGGTTCCGGCAGTCCTCGTAGCCATGCCACACACCCGGCCGCAGCAGCATGACATCGCCCGGCTGCAGGGCACGACGCCCGGCGTTGCAGTGATGGGTACCCTCGCCGCCGATGGTGAAGGCGATCTCCACGAAGCTGTGGGTGTGCAGCGGATGGCCGTTGGGGTGCAGGTGGTAACCCGCGTAGGCGAGCCCGCCGTCCGTGAAGTAGAACACGTCCCGCGTGGTGTCCATGGGCAGGTCGGGGTCTTCTTCCATCCCCGGGACGATACGCCCAAAGTTCATTTTGTGCTAGCAGTGGTGCATCTCGGCCTAGCCGTGGCCTGCGCGAACGGCGAATGATCAAGCCCAACACGCAAACCGTTCATCAGCGCGAAACACGGGATGGAGATGACCTTGTCCCTGCGGCGGCTTCACTACCGGCCGGTGCTCGGCATGCTCCTGCTCCCGAGCCTGGTGCTGATCGGCGGGTTCAGCTACTACCCGGCGGTGCGCAGCCTGATCGGCGGCTTCTACCAGTGGAACGGCTTCTCGCCGCCGACCTATGCCGGGGTGTCGCAGTTCAAGGAGTACCTGGACTCGCCCACGTTCGGGATCGAGGCGAAGAACCTCGCCATCCTGGTCGGCGGCAGCATCCTGATCACGCTTGTCTCGCAGTTCACCGCCGCGGAAATCGTGCTCCACCTGCCGAGGCGGGCTGGGACGGTCGCGAAGTACCTCCTCGTGTTGCCGATCGTGCTGCCGCCGCTTGTGCTCATCGAGGTCTGGGCCTACCTCTTCCAGCCGCAGGGGGGACTGGTCGACCAGATTTTCGGTGCCATCGGCCTGCCCCAGTTCGGCTGGTTCTCTGACCCGCACATGGCGCTGCTCTCCATCCTGCTGATCGGCTTCCCGTGGATCTCCAACCTGGGGTTCCTGATCTTCCTCGGCGGGCTGCAGAACCTGCCGAGGGACGTACTGGATGCCGCCAGGCTGGATGGCGTCAGCGCGGTCCGGCGTGTCTTCACGGTCGATATCCCGCTGCTGATGCCGCAGTTCAGGACCGTGGTCATCTTGTCCGGCATCTACGCGGTGCAGAACTTCATTCCGATCCTGCTGCTCACCAACGGCGGGCCAGGCACCGCCACCCTCGTGCCCGGCCTGGACATGTACCAGTCCGCGTTCTCCGACGACCAGTACGGCTACGGCATGGCGATCGGCACCGTGCTCTTCGTCGTGATGCTCGTGTTCACGCTCGTGGCCATGCGCCTGCTCCGGCCACGGACCGCCTGACGCCCGCGACCCCGCTCCCGCGACTACCTCACTCACCGTCACTAAAACGATACAAGTTCACAACCCAACTCTCACCAGGAGGTGAGGTCTCGATGCACAGAAGACCCTTCCGCGCGTCAGTGCCTGTCGCGGCCCTGGCCGTCGCCGTTGTCCTGGCAGGCTGCTCCTCGGGCGGTTCAAGCTCAAGCACCACAAGCACCGGAGGCGGCACCGGCACCACCAGCCCCGTCAGCAGCGCCCCGGTCACCATCAAGGCCGTGCTGCCGCCGAACACCGGTGCGATCAGCTCTGCCGAGAACGCCGGCCTGAAGCAGCTCACCGATGAGTACGAGGCCGCGCACAAGAACGTCACCGTGGACTGGCTGCCGAACAGCTCCTCCTCTATCACCCAAACCAATGCCCAGGTGGAGTCCCAGGCTTCCGGCGGCGCCGCCCCGGACCTGGTCTGGGAGCAGTACGGCCCGGTGACCTCCGGCAGCATTCCGTCCGGCCTGCTGCAGAACATCAAGCCCTACCTGGAAAAGCCCAACCCGTACGTGCCGGGCAACACCAGCTGGCTCAGCCTGTTCTCCCCGTCCACCATCCCCTACATGACCTCGCCCAACGGCGACATCGACATCATCCTCGGGTCCAGCGTCGAGACCGGCATGTTCTACAGCAAGGCCGCGTTCGCCAAGGCCGGGATCGCCGCCACGCCGACCACGTGGGCTGAGTTCACTGCCGACCTCGGCAAGCTCAAGGCGGCCGGCGTCACGCCGATCATGTTCGCCGACGGCGGGCTGTGCAACCCGTCGTGGTACGAGCGGCTCGCCACCTCCTCGCTGCTGGCCGGCCAGGTCAGCCAGTTCGACGTGAACCACGCCCAGGTGACTACCGGACTTGACGTCGCGGTCGGCATCCAGAAGGGCATCATCTCCATGAACAACCCCCGTTACGCGGAGGTATGGAAGCTGCTCGGCCAGCTCGCGAGCTACTCGGGCGGCGGGGAGAGCAGCTATGACGCCTGCTCTCCGCCCACTCAGACCACGCCGCCGCTGTCCACGGAGACGCTGCTTGTCCAGGGCAAGGTCGGCATCCTGTGGGGCGGCAGCTGGTACTTCCCGCAGCTGGACTCGCTTAGCTTCTCCGGAAAGTACGGCGTCTTCCCTGAGCCGCCCATCACCTCCGCCACCTCGCCGCTCGCGCTCGGCACCTCGACGGTCGGCATGATCGGCGGCCCGAACGGCAACGGCCAGTGGGGCGTGACCTCGCAGCAGGCCGACAGCTCCATGACCCCGGCCAAGACCGCCACCGTCATGGACTTCCTTGCCTGGCTGTTCACCCCGCAGCACCTGGGCAACTGGATCAAGATCAACCAGTCGGGCGCCGACATCCCGACAGAGACCGGCGCGCCGACCCTGGACATCCCGGGCCTGAGCAGCCTGGTCCCGGCCAGCAAGGTCGGCACGGTGGTCGACGTGGTGCTCGACGACGTGCTGTCCACCGCGGCGACCAACTCGGGGCTGCGGCTCGTCCAGGAGTACATCGACGGGCAGCTGAACTACTCATCGTTCGCCGGCCAGTGGCAGTCGCTGCTGACCAGCGCCGCGCAGCAGTGGGCGACGGCCAACCACGTCGACCTGAGCAAGTACTGACCGCCAGGTGAAACACGCGTGCGTTCAGTATCAATGATCGAGGCCCCGGCCGACCGCCTGCCCGCAGCCGCGCGCGGGCGGCCCGGCTGGGGCGCCCGCCGACGGCGGCGGTACGCCTGGCTCACCGCCGCCGCGGGCGCGGTCCTGGTCGTGATGACCTACTTCCCGACCATCTTCGTGCTGTCCAACTCGCTGAAAAGCGGACAGGGCATCTTCAGCAGCAGCGTGTTCTCGCTGTTCACTCAGTTCGACTATCACAACTACCTGACCGCCTGGTCGGGCGTGTCGCACCAGCTGCTCAACACGATCATCGTCGCGGCGGCGTCCATCGTGATCGGGGTGACGGCCGCGGCGCTCGGCGCGTACGCGTTCTCCCAGCTGCGGTTCCGCGGCAAGAGCCTGCTGTTCATGGCCTACGTGGCGCTGCTGCTCATACCGTGGACGCTCACCCTGATCCCGCTGTTCCTCACCATTCAGAAGCTGCACTTCTTCAACACGTGGTGGGCGCTGATCCTCCCGTACGCGGCCAGTGCGCAGCCGCTGCTCGTGCTGATCTTCCGCGGCTTCTTCGAGCAGATCCCGCACGAGCTGCTGGAAAGCGCCCGGGTGGACGGGTGTACCGAACGCCAGGTGCTGGCGCGGATCGTCGTGCCGCTGACCAGGCCGGTGCTGATGACCGGCGCGATCCTGGTGATGATCAACGTCTGGGGCGACTACCTGTGGCCCACGATCGTGATCCAGGACCCGTCCAAGATCACGATCTCGGCGGGCGTCCAGGAATTCGTCGGCAGCTTCGGCACCAACCTGTCACAAGGCGGTGCCGTTTTCGCCGCCTTCGTCATCGCGACCGCGCCGATGTTCCTGCTCATCGGCTTCACCATGCGCTATTTCGTTTCTGGTCTCACCGAAGGAGCAACAAAGCTGTGACCACGCCCTCACCGTTGACGCCCGCCGGGCTGCGCTGCGCGCACCTGGTCAACCCGCTCGGTGTCGCACCGGACCGGGTGCGGTTCAGCTGGCTGCTCGCGGGACCAGACAGCGGCTGTCGGCAAGGTGGTTTTCAAATCCGGATTTTCCTGAACGAGGCGTGGCGCCTGTCCGGCGAAACGCTCGTCTGGGACAGCGGCCGCGTGGCGTCCGCGGAATCCGCCGGCATCGCCTATGGCGGGCCCGCCCTGGCACCCGGCGGGCGGTACGAGTGGCAGGTGCGGGTGTGGGACAGCGACGACGCGGTCTCTGACTGGTCTTCGCTGGCCTGGTTCGAGGTCGAGCTGGACCGTACCGACGGGTGGCACGCGTCGTGGATCGGCCTCGGGCCGCTGCGCGAGAGCTTCTCCCCGCCCGCGCAGGACGGCTCCTTTGACCCGGTGGCGAACGCGCTGCATCCCGCGCCGTATCTGCGCCGGGTCTTCTCGGCTGACGAGCCGGTGGCGTCCGCTCGGCTGTACGTGACCGCGCTTGGCCTGTACGAGGCGCGGCTGAACGGGCAGCGAGTGGGCGACGCGTATCTCTCCCCCGGCTGGACCGACTACGACAAGCGGGTGCTGTACCAGACGTACGACGTGACGTCATTGCTGGCTTCGGGCGAGAACGTGCTCGGCGCGATCATCGCCGACGGCTGGTACGCCGGGTTCGTCGGCTTCGACGCCAAGCGGGCGGGCGCGCACTACGGCCCGGCGCCGGAACTGCTCGCCCAGCTTGTCATCACGTTCGCCGACGGCAGCCGGCAGCTGGTGGTCACCGACGAGCAGTGGCAGGCCAGGTCCGCCGCCATCAGGCACGCGGACCTGATCATGGGCGAAAGCCACGACCTGCGGCTCGAGCCGGCTGGCTGGGATGCTCCCGGGTACGACGCCGCCGGCTGGCGCGCGGTGCGGTGCCGGCCGCTTGACGGACGCCCGCTCGCCGCCGATCCCGGGCCGCCCATCCGGGTCACCGAGGACGTGGCGGCGGCCGCCGTGAGCCGCGACGGCCTCGGCCGGCAGATCGTTGACTTCGGCCAGAACCTGACCGGCTGGGTGCGGCTGCGGATCGAAGGGGCACACGGCGCGTCCGTCCGGCTCAGGCACGCGGAGGTGCTCGCCGCCGACGGCGGCATCTATACCGAGAACCTGCGCACCGCCAGGCAGACCGACGAGTACGTCACTAGCGGCGGCCCGGAGGTTCTCGAGCCCCGCTTCACGGTGCACGGATTCCGGTACGCCGAGATCAGCGGGTATCCAGGCGACCTCGACCCGGCCGACGTGGTGGCCCGCGTCGTGCATTCCGACATCGCGCCCGCGGGCTCCTTCAGTTCCTCCGCCGGGTGGCTCGACCGGCTGGTGGCGAACATCGACTGGGGTCAGCGCGGCAACTTCATCAGCGTCCCCACCGACTGCCCGCAGCGCGACGAACGGCTCGGCTGGCTCGGCGACGCCCAGATCTTCGCCCGCACCGCCTGCTACAACCGCGACGTCGCCGCGTTCTTCGCCAAGTGGCTCGACGACGTGGCGGACGCCCAGCTGCCGTCCGGTGCCTTCCCCGACATCGCGCCGCGGCTGCACCTCCCGTGGGCCGCCGCCCCGGCCTGGGGAGACGCGGGGGTGATCGTCCCGTGGACGATGTGGAAGATGTACGGGGACGCTGGGGTCCTGCAGCGGCATTTCGGCGCGATGACCGCGTGGATGGACTTCATCGAATGCGCCAACCCCGACTACCTGCGGACCAGGGACCTCGGCAACAGCTACAACGACTGGCTCGCCCCCGGCGACGACGCCACCCCCCACGAACTGCTCGCCACCGCGTACTGGGCCTACGACTCGGCCCTGATGGCCGAGATCGCCGATGCGACCGGGCGGACGGACGACGCCGCCGGGTACCGCGCGCTGTGGTCGAAGATCCGGACCGCCTTCACCGACGCGTTCGTCGCCAGTGACGGGCAGATCGCGTCGGGCACCCAGACCGCCTATGCCCTCGGCCTGCACATGGGCCTGTTCCCCGACGAACTGCGGGCCGCCGCCGCCGGGCACCTCGTGGCGGCGATCAGGGCGGCGGACTGGCACCTGACCACCGGATTCACCGGCGTCGGGTACCTGCTGCCGGTTCTCAGCTCGACGGGTCACACCGCGGTCGCCTACCGGCTGCTCGCGCAGCGGTCGGCGCCGTCCTGGCGGTACATGCTCGACAACGGCGCGACGACGATCTGGGAGCGCTGGGACGGCTGGACCGCGGAGCGCGGGTTCCAGTCCGCCTGGATGAACTCGTTCAACCACTACGCGCTCGGCTCCGTCGGCGAATGGCTTTACCGCTTCGTCCTCGGCATCGACCAGGAGCCGGACGCCGCCGGTTTCTCCCGGCTGCTGCTGCGGCCGCACCCGGGCGGGCCGTTGCGCTGGGCCAGCGGCTCCTACCGGTCCGTGCGCGGGACGATCGCCGCCGGCTGGGAGCGTGCCGACGGCCGGCTGACGTACCGCGTGTCGGTTCCGCCGAACGTCACGGCCACCGTGCTGGTGCCAAGCGACCTGGCCGCGCGGGTGCGCGATGCCGACGGCAACCCGCCCGCATCAGCGGGCGCCTTCCCTGGCGCGGCGGGCGTGCAGGAAGCCGTCTTCCACGTCGGGCCGGGGACGCACTCGTTCACTGGCGAGCTGACAGAGGATGAACACAATGCGTGACCGTACTGCGGTCAAGGCCGCGCTCAGCAGTCACCGGATCGAGCTGCCGTCGTGGGCGTTCGGGAACAGCGGGACGCGGTTCAAGGTGTTCGGCCAGCCGGGGGTGCCGCGGACGGCGTTTGAGAAGGCCGATGACGCGGCGCAGGTGCACCGGTATACCGGGGTGGCGCCGTCGATGGCGGTGCACATTCCCTGGGACCGGGTCGACGACTACGAGGCGCTGGCGGTGCACGCGAAGAGCAACGGCATCCGCATCGGCACCGTCAACGCCAACGTGTTCCAGGACGACGGCTACCGGCTCGGCAGCGTCTGCAACCCCGACCCGAAGGTCCGCGCGAAGGCGCTGGCGCACTTGCTGGACTGCGTGGACGTGATGGATGCCACCGGGTCGGCGGACCTGAAGCTGTGGTTCGCCGACGGCACTAACTACCCGGGCCAGGATGACATCGCCGGCCGCCAGGACCGGCTGGGCGAGGCGCTGCGGGTGGTCTATGACCGGCTCGGCCCCGGCCAGCGGATGCTGCTGGAGTACAAGCTGTTCGAGCCGTCGTTCTACACGACGGACGTGCCGGACTGGGGCACCAGCCTGCTGCACTGCCAGGCCCTCGGCCCCAGGGCGCTGGTGGTCGTCGACACCGGCCATCACGCGCCGGGGGTGAACATCGAGTTCATCGTCGCGCTGCTGCTGAAGGCGGGGCGGCTGGGCGGCTTTGACTTCAACAGCCGGTTCTACGCCGATGATGACCTGATGGCCGGCGCGGCGGACCCGTTCCAGCTGTTCCGGATCATGCACGAGGTGGTCGGGGCGGGCGCGCTGGCCCCGGATGCGGGGGTGGCGTTCATGCTCGATCAGTGCCACAACATCGAGCCGAAGATCCCCGCCCAGATCCGCTCGGTGATGAACGTCCAGGAAGCGGTGGCGAAAGCGCTGCTCGTCGACGCCGCCGCGCTGAAGCAAGCGCAGCTGGCAGGCGACGTGCTCGCGGCCAACGCCACGCTGATGGACGCCTACAACACCGACGTCCGCCCGCTGCTCGCGGAGCTGCGCGCGGAGATGGGCCTGGACCCGGACCCGGTAGCCGCCTACCACGCCTCCGGCTACGCCGCCAGGATCATCGCCGACCGGCAGGGCGGCTCGCCCGCCGGATGGGGAGCCTGACCGGGATGGAAGACGCCGTCCGCCAGCTGCTGGCGCGCAGCAACCGGCTGGGCTCCGACCCGCGTAACACCAACTACGCCGGCGGCAACGCCTCCGCTAAGGGGACGGCGACCGACCCGGTCACCGGCCGCCCCGCGGAGCTGTTGTGGGTGAAGGGCTCGGGCGGGGATCTGGGCACGCTCACCGAGGCGGGCCTGGCGGTGCTGCGGCTGGACGCGCTGCGCGCCCTGGTGCACGTCTATCCCGGGGTGGAGCGCGAGGACGAGATGGTGGCCGCGTTCGACTTCTGCGCGTTCGGCAAGGGTGGCGCCGCGCCATCGATCGACACCGCGATGCACGGCCTGGTCGATGCCGCGCACGTGGACCACCTGCACCCCGACGCCGGGATCGCGTTCGCGACCGCCGCCGACGGCGAGGCGCTGACCGCGCGGTGCTTCGGCGGCCGGGTCGCCTGGGTGCCGTGGCGGCGGCCCGGCTTCCAGCTCGGCCTGGACATCGCCGCGATCAGGCGCGACCATCCCGAAGCGATCGGCGTCATCCTGGGCGGCCACGGCATCACCGCGTGGGGCGAGACCAGCGAGCAGTGCGAGGCGCACTCGCTGGAGATCATCGCCGCGGCGCAGCAGTTCATCGACGAGCGAGGCGCCACGTCCCCGTTCGGGGAAAAAATCTTCAGTACCCTGCCCGAGGGGGAGCGGCGGGCGCGCGCCGCGAGCCTGGCACCGGTGCTTCGCGGCCTTTGCTCCACCGACCGGCCGCAGCTCGGACACTACACCGACGACCCGGTCGTGCTCGACTTCGTGGCCAGCGCCAAGCACCCGGCGCTTGCCGCGCTCGGGACGTCCTGCCCGGACCACTTCCTGCGCACCAAGGTGCGGCCGATGGTGGTTGACCTGCCGCCCGGCGCCCCCCTGGACGCGGTGACCGCGCGGCTGCGCGAACTGCACGAGGAATACCGCGCCGACTACCGGGCCTACTACGAGCGGTACGCCGACGCCGCCTCGCCGCCGATGCGGGGCGCGGACCCGGCGATCGTGCTCGTGCCCGGGGTGGGCATGTTCAGCTTCGGCGCGGACAAGCAGACCGCGCGGGTGGCGGGCGAGTTCTACGTCAACGCGATCAACGTGATGCGCGGAGCGGAATCGATCTCCCGGTACGCGCCGATCCCCGAGAGCGAGAAGTTCCGCATCGAGTACTGGGAGCTGGAAGAGGCCAAGCTGCGCCGCCGTCCGGCGGCCAGGCCGCTGGCCGGGCGGATCGCGCTGGTCACCGGCGGCGGGTCGGGCATCGGAGCGGCCACCGCGCAGCGGCTGGCCGCCGAGGGCGCCTGCGTGGTGGTCACCGACCGCGACGCCGCCTCGGCCGCGGCCGTCGCGGACGGCCTGGGCTCGGCCGACGTGGCGGTGCCCGTGACCGCGGACGTCACCAGCGAGGACGACGTCGCGGCGGCTCTGGCGTCGGCGGCGTTGGCGTTCGGCGGGGTCGACCTGGTGGTGAACAACGCGGGGCTGTCGATCTCCAAGCCGCTGGCCGAAACCTCGGTCGCGGACTGGGACCTGCTGCACGAGGTGATGGCGCGCGGCTCGTTCCTGGTCTCCCGGGAGGCCGCGAAGGTCATGACCGCCCAGGACATGGGCGGCGACATCGTGTACATCTGCTCGAAGAACGCGGTGGTCGCGGGCCCGTCCAACGTCGCCTACGGCGCCGCCAAGGCCGACCAGGCGCACCAGGTCCGGCTGCTAGCCGCCGAACTGGGCCAGCACGGCATCCGCGTCAACGGCATCAACCCCGACGGGGTGGTGCGCGGGTCAGGGATCTTCGCCGGCGGCTGGGGCGCGTCCCGCGCGGCCGTCTATGGCGTGCCCGAATCCGA
>Ga0187807_1000083_pt1 | contig 24725 bp, 21 predicted proteins | sample NC_wetland_sal_i_4_FD_132432 | JGI IMG/M metagenome (GOLD analysis project Ga0187807, IMG submission 132432) | Wetland sediment microbial communities from Neuse River Estuary, North Carolina, USA - ASW_2 | ecosystem: Environmental > Aquatic > Freshwater > Wetlands > Sediment | place: USA: North...
CAGGTCGGCATCATCGGCAACGGCGCCGGACTGGTGATGTCCACGCTCGACGTCGTCGCCTACTCCGGCGAGGCTTTCGGCGGGATTCGCCCGGCGAACTTCCTGGACATCGGCGGCGGCGCGTCCGCCGAGGTGATGGCCAGCGGCCTTGAGATCGTGCTGTCCGACCCGAGCGTCAGGGCCGTGTTCGTGAACGTCTTCGGCGGCATCACCGCGTGTGACGCGGTGGCCAACGGGATCGTGTCCGCGTTCAGCATGCTGGCGGCGCGCGGCGAGCACGTGGACCGGCCGATCGTGGTCCGGCTGGACGGCAACAACGCGGCGGAGGGGCGGCGCATCCTCAGCGAAGCGAACCTGCCAGGGGTTGAGCAGGTAGACACGATGGACGGCGCGGCGCGGCGCGCGGCCGAACTGGCCGCCGCGAAGGGAGCATGAGGTGGCGATCTTCCTGACCGCACAGAGCCGGGTGATGATTCAGGGCATCACGGGCTCCGAAGGCCGCAAGCATGGCGCGCGCATGCTCGCCGCCGGCACCACGGTGGTGGGCGGCACCAACCCGAGAAAAGCAGGACAGACTATTGAGCTGAACGGAGCGCCGGTTCCCGTCTTCGGCACCGTGGCTGACACGATGGCGGCGACCGGGGCGGACGTGTCTGTCGTATTCGTCCCCGCCTCTGGCACCAAGGCGGCGGTGATCGAGGCGATCGAGGCGCGGATCCCGCTGTGCATCGTGATCACCGAGGGCATCCCTGTGCACGACACGGCCGAGTTCTGGGCGCGCGCCGTCGAGGCGGGCAACACGACCCGGATCGTCGGGCCGAACTGCCCGGGCATCGCCTCGCCTGGCAAGTCCAACGCGGGCATCATCCCGGCCGACATCACCACCGAGGGCCGGATCGGCCTGGTGTCCAAGTCCGGCACGCTGACTTACCAGATGATGTACGAGCTGCGCGACATCGGGTTCTCCACCTGCGTCGGCATCGGCGGCGACCCGGTCATCGGGACCACGCACATCGACTGCCTCAGGGCGTTCCAGGACGACCCGGAGACGTCGGCGATCGTGATGATCGGCGAGATCGGCGGTGACGCCGAGGAGCGGGCCGCGGCGTTCATCGAGCAGTACGTCACCAAGCCGGTCGTCGGCTACGTGGCCGGTTTCACCGCGCCCGAGGGCAAGACGATGGGACACGCGGGCGCGATCATCTCCGGTTCGTCGGGCACCGCCCAGGCGAAGAAGGAGGCGCTTGAGAAGGCCGGCGTCCGCGTCGGCAAGACCCCGAGCGAGACGGCCGCGCTGATCCGCGAGGTCGTGCGCTCGGCGTAGCCCTGCTTGTCCGGGGGGGCGACCCCCCGGACCCCCCGGCTGCGCCTTAACGGCGCACGTGCCTCTCGGGTATCTGCGGCCACTCAGGCGGCGCGGCGGGGGCCTAGTGCTTCGCGGACCCAGGCGACGATGTCGGTGGTGGAGGCGCCAGGGGTGAATATCTTCGCCACCCCCATCGCGGTGAGCTCGGTGATGTCGGCGTCCGGGATGATCCCGCCGCCGAACACCACGATGTCCGCGGCGTCCCGCTCCTTCAGCAGCTCGATGACGCGGGCGAACAGCGTCATGTGGGCGCCTGACAGCACGGACAGGCCCACCGCGTCCACGTCTTCCTGGATGGCGGCCGCCACGATCTGCTCTGGTGTCTGGTGCAGCCCGGTGTAGATGACCTCGACGCCAGCGTCGCGCAGCGCGCGCGCCACGACCTTCGCGCCGCGGTCGTGGCCGTCAAGGCCGGCCTTGGCCACGATGACGCGGATCTTGCCCGATGAATCTGCCACAGTGCCTCCCGGGAACAAGGTTAGCCGCGTCGCCGCCGGGTCAGTTCACGCAGGGAATGCCATACGGGGCGTTGGGCTTCACGGTCACGACCCCGCCGGCCGCGCCGTTGTTCGCCGTCGACGTCGGCGCGGCCGACGGCGACGAGGACGGACTCGAGCCGGCCGCGGACGAGCTAAGCGGTGCGGGCACCTCGGTAGAGGTAGTGCCAAGCAGAACCTCCACGTGCCCGGCAGTCAGCGACGGGAGCGCGATGGCCGTCACACCGAAGTAGTGCGCGATCTTCGCCGCGTTGGCCGCCGCCCCGGCACCGTAGAACACCTGGGTCGCCGATCGAACCGTCTGCGACTGGGCCGACGGCTCGCCGACGGCGCCGGGCTTGTAGCCCGCCGATACGAGCGCCTGCGAGACGTGCGTGGCAAGCAGCGGGGTGCTCCCGCCGTTATAGACGTCGACGGTGACCGTCGACGGCGGCGGGATGTGCGCGGTCTTCTTCGACGTCGACGAACTGCTCTTCGGCCTCTTCGGGGCCGGCGGCGGGTAGAACAGACTGTGCGCGAACCGCGCGCTCGCGGCCGGGTCGACGAGGTTCACGTCCTGCACGGCGCCGTTCAGGTCGAGGTTGTTCTCGTAGCCGGCGATCGGCAGGGTCTGGAAGGTGAGGTTCTTTCCCGTCAGGCCCTGCAGTTCGGTTCCGAACAGTGCGATGTTCCAGTCGCCGCTGGTGACCAGGAATGACTTCGCCTTGCTCAGCAGCGAGGTGACCTGGCTGATGTCGGTAAGCAGCCCTTCGTGCTTAAGGTCCCAGATCACGTAGTCGAGCACCGCCTGCTGCCGGTGCGTGCGGTCGAGGTCCCCGTTGGTCAGGTTCTCGCGTTGCCGGACGAAGGCGAGCGCCTCCGCGGCGTCGAGATGGTGATAGCCGGCGGGAATGTTCGCGCCCGAGAAGTCCGGGTCGTAGGCCGGCTTGTTCAGGCACACCTCGATGCCGCCAAAGGTCTGGGCCAGCTCGTAGAACCCGATGAGGTTGAGCTCGGCGAAGTGGTCGATGTGCACACCGGTCAGCGCCTCGACCGTCTCCACTTCCGCCAGCCGCCCCGCCTCGTTGGCCTGGAAGTACAGCTGGTCCTGGTTCATGCTCTTGGCTTGGCCGCTCTCCTGCAGTTGCTGGAGCTCCCACGCCATCGCGTCGCCGTATGCCTGGTCGATCTTCCCCTGCGTCCCGCCGTACCCGTGTGTGCCGACCAGGGTTACCAGGTCGTCGCGCGGGATGGAGATGCCGACCGCCTTCTTACCGCCGGCGAAGATGTGGATGAGGATCAGCGTGTTGGTCGTGTCGCCGCCGATCGAGCCGATGTGCATGATGTCTTCGAGGCCGCGGGGAATCGGGTCGCCGTTCCAGTACGTGCGTGCCTCCAGGCCCATCAGCAGGATGTTCATCGCACCCGTCTGCGGCCCGCCCGCCCCCACGCTCGAGCTGGCGATGTCGTTGAGCTGTGCCTGGACGAAGTGCGCGTAACCGCTCACCAGGAGCACCACCGCGGCGGCCACGCACGCCAGCCCGTACCCGACCTTGCTCGCGATCGCCGTCCCGCCGTGCATTCCGAACACTGCTGTTCCCTCCGGCCGGCGCGTCACCGTAGGCGCGAGGCTACCCGCTCAGTACACGCAGGGTATGCCGTATGGTGCGTTTGCCTTGACGGTCACGGCGCCGCCGTTCTGCCCGTTGCTTTGCGACGCATTGGGCGCGGAGTCGGACGGCGAGGGCGTTGGACTGGCAGAAGTGGACGCGGACGGGGCTGCGCCGATCGTGGCCGGAACGGAGGTCGCATCGGTCCCGAGCAGCACCTCCACGTGGCCCGCGGCCAGGGAGGAACTCGGGCTGGCGGCCACGCCGGTGAAGTATCCGGCGATCTTCGCCGCGCTCGCCGCGGCGCCCGCGCCGTACAGCACCTGGGTGGACGACTGGGTCGCGATGTTGCCGACCTTGCCCGCCTTGTAGCCGGCCGAGGTCAGCGCTTGTGACAGCTGACTGGCCAGATGTGGCGTGTTGCCGCCGTTGTAGACGTCCACAGTCGTGGCGCTCGGCGCCAGCGTGCCGGAGGACCCCTTCGCCGCCTTGCCCGCTAGCGTCCTCGGGGCAGGCTTGGGAGTGGCCGGCGGGTAGAACGTGTTGTGCACCACCCGCTCGATGTAGGCGGTGTTCACCACGTTCGCGTCCTGGCCGTCGATGGTCGCGTAACCGGTGATCGGCAGCGTCGCGAAGGTCAGGTTATTGCCGGTCAGGCTCTTCATCTCGGAGATGAAGTCGAGCAGGTTCCAGCTGCGGTCGGTGATCAGGTACTGCTTGGCAACGGTCAGCAGTGAGGACAGCTGGCCGAGGTCGGTCAGCACCCCCTGAGTCTTGAGCTTCCAGATCACGTAGTCGATGACGGCCTGCTGGCGGTGCGTGCGGTCGAGGTCTCCGTTTGAGAGGTTGTCCCGCTCCCGGACGAACGCCAGCGCCTGCGCCGCGTCCAGATGCTGGTAGCCCACTTTTAGATGGGCGCCGGAGTTAGCGTCTGTGAGATTCAGGCCACCGTTCTCCGACTTCACGCATACCTCGATGCCATTGAATACATTGGCCAGCTCGTAGAACCCGTCCAGGTTGAGCTCGGCGAAGTGGTCGATGTGCACCCCGGTCAGCGCCTGGACCGTGTCGATCTCCGCCAGCCGGCCCGCCTCGTTGCCTTGGAAGGCGAGCTCGTCCTGATTGAGGTGGGCGCCCGCGAGCTGGCTCTCCCGCTGCGCGAGCGCGAAGCCATACGCCTGGTCGATCTTGCCCTGCGCCTGGCCGTCATAGGGCGTGGGGAACGTAACCCAGTCATCGCGCGGGATAGAGAAGGCCACCGCCTTCTGACCGCCGGCGAAGATGTGCAGGAGGATCAGCGTGTTGGTCGCGTTGCCGCCCACGGAGCCGATGTGCATGATGTCCTCAAGGCCCCGGGGCAGCGGCTCGCCGTTCCAGTAGGTGCGGCTCTCCAGCCCCATCAGCAGGATGTTCATGGCGCCGACGGAGGGACTGCCGGAGATCACGTTCGAACCGCCGATGCTGGCGACCGAGCTCTTGACGTAATAGGCGAAGCCGCTGGCGACCATGATCAGTGAGGCGACGACACAGCCCAGCGCGTACCCGGCCTTACCCGCGATCGCGGCCCCGCCGTGTGCCCTGGACATCACGCATCTCCTCCGGACAGGTCAATCACCATCGCCGCGCAGATTACCTGGTGAAGCTGAGGGAAAGCTTAGTTGTAATGATGTCGTTCGAAGTATTACAACTACGCTCGGTATGTACCCATCTACGCGTGGTTAGCAAACGGCAGGGCCCGGCATGCCGGACCGGCCTTCGAGGGGCGGGAGTGCGGACGAGTCGGTCATCGATTAGGGCCAACTTAGGATCGATGCATTAATCTCAGCAGCAATGACCACACCATCTGGGCAGGATCCCCGACCCGGCCCCACACGCGGCGGACCCGCCCGGCCAGTAGCGCGCGGGGCCGATTCGGGTTGGCCGCCTGGCAGTCCGGACGGCCGCGGGGCCAGCCAGGGACGCGTCCCGGGTGCTCCGCCCGGCCAGGGACGGGATGACGTCGATCACAGACGCGGCGGCGCCGCCGGGACCGGTGGGCGCACCCGCGGGCCCGCGGGTCCCGAATCCGGCCCCTGGCAGAATTCCGGGGCGCCGGAACGCGGGCGGGGCGGCCCGAGCGGGGGCGACCGCAGCGGACCCAGACAGGGCTGGGGCGCGCGTGACCGCGGCGGGGCCGGACAGGGCTGGGGTGGCCAGGGCGATCGTTCCGGGGTCGGCCAGGGCTGGGGCGGCCAGGGCGGCGGCGACCGCGGCGGAACCGGACCGGGCTGGGACGGACCGGCCGGGGCCGGACGTGCGCCCGGGGAGCGCGCACCCGGATGGCAGACAGGGCGCGGCCCGGCCGACGGCGGACGAGGTTACGCCCAGGCGGGCGGGGAGTCTCGCCGCAGAGACAGCGGCAGGGGACCGACCGGCGGCCAGGGACCCGCGACAGGGCCAACGGGGCTACCGGGGAATCCGCGCCCCCGCCGGTTCGGAGGGCTGCCCACCCGGTTCGCGATCTACATCATGCTCGGCGCGGCGATTCTCGCCGCGGTCGGCACGCTTGTGACAGGAAGCGAACCGGGCTTCCTGCTCGGCTTGTTCGTCATCGTGGGCTCCGTCGTCGCCGCGCTCCTGATCCGGGGGCGTTCCGTCTACCTGCTGATTCCGCTGCCCACGCTGCTCTTGTTCATTGCCGCCGTGCTGACCGGCGCCGTGAAGGACAGCAGTATCGACACCTCGAAAGCGGAGCTGGGGGTCAGCTTCCTGCAGTGGATCGCCGACGTCTTCTTCCCGATCTGTGTCGCGACCATCCTGGTCCTGGTGATCGCCGCCGGACGATGGCTGTTCTCCAGGCAGTTCATAGCCGGGCAGTTCTACTCGTACGGCGCTGGCGCTGAGCGCGGGCCGCGTGCCGCTCCCGCCGGACCGCGCGCCGATCGCGATCGGCGCCCCCCCCGGGACGGCGACCCGTGGGCTGCCGTCGGGCCGTGGGACGGCCGCGGCAACACCGGAGGGCAGCGGCCCAGCCGCGACCCGGGCGACCCGTGGGGCAGCCGCCGCCAGCCGTCCGGCCGGCAGCCGTCCGACTTCGGCCAGCCCGGAGGTCAGCAGCCCGGCGACGGCAGCCGTCCCGGCGATCGCGCCCTCCCGCCCGGCCGGACCGTGCCGCCGGACCGCGCTCTCCCCCCGGACCGCGCCGTGCCGCCGGACCGCGCCGTGCCCCCGGACCGCGCCGTGCCCCCGGACCGCGCCGTGCCGCCGGATCGCGGCCAGAAGGGTCAGCGCGACCAGTTGGATGGCCGGGATCCCCGGGGAACCGGGAGCCAGCGCGCTAACCGTGACCAGCGCGATCCGCGCGATCCGTGGGGCCAGCGCTTAAACCCCGGAGCCTAGGCGCGGCATCCGGCCTAAGGAGCACACTCGGGAGCCAAAACCCGCGAGCCAAAGGGGCGCCACGGAGGCGAGCGGGGCAAGCAGAGCTACAGCTTTTCCAGCGGGGCGTAACGCAGGACCAGGTGCTTTACCCCGTACTCGCCGCCGAAGTCGATCTTGGCCTCGGCCTGGTCGCCGTACCCGTCGGCGGACACCACCGTGCCGAGCCCGAATTTGTCGTGGGTCACCCGGTCGCCGGGGGCGAGCACTGGAACGGCCCGGTTGCCCACCGAGGTGACACCCGGCCGCGAGGCCATGCGCTCCGACGCCGGCGAGGCCGCCGAGGCGGCGGCGCGCGCGTCGCGCTTCCACTCGATCAGCGACGACGGGATCTCGGAAAGGAACCGCGACGGCGTGTGGAACGCCGGCCGCCCCCACCAGTTCCGGCCCGCGGCACGGGTCAGGTAGAGCCGCTGCTCGGCGCGGGTGATCCCGACGTAGGCCAGCCGCCGCTCTTCCTCAAGCTCCCGCTGGTTGGTCAGCGACCGCTGGTGCGGGAACACCTCCTCCTCCATCCCGGTGAGGAACACCACGGGGAACTCCAGGCCCTTGGCGGTGTGCAGCGTCATCAGCGTCACCATGCCGCCGTGGTCCTCGCCGTCAGGGATCTCGTCCGCGTCGGCGACCAGCGCGACCCGCTCGAGGAAGTCGGCGAGCATGCCGTCGGCCCGTGCTTGGCTTGACAGTGAGCCGTCGAACTCGCGCGCCACCGACACCATTTCCTGCAGGTTCTCCACCCGGGTCGCGTCCTGGAGGTCAGGCGAGGTCTCCAGCGAGACCTGATAGCCGGTGCGGTCGAGCACCGCCTCCACCAGTTCGGCGACCGGGCCGCCAGTCGCGGCCTGCTCCCGCAGGTCGTCGATGAGCTCGTTGAACCCGGCGATCGCGGCCGCGGACCTGGCCGCGAGCCCGGGCACCTCGCCGGGAGTCCGCAGCGCCTCGGCGAACGAGATGCGCTCCCGTGCCGCGTAGCCGGCCACGTACTCTTCGGCCCTGTCGCCGATGCCGCGCCTCGGCACGTTGAGCACCCGGCGCAGCGACACCTCGTCCGCGGGGTTGGCGATCAGCCGCAGGTAGGCCAGCAGGTCGCGAACCTCACGCCGCTCATAGAACCGGACGCCGCCGACCACGCGGTACGGCAGGCCGACCCGGATGAACACTTCCTCGAATACGCGGGACTGCGCGTTGGTCCGGTAGAAGACCGCCACCTGGCCGGGCTTGGCCTCGCCCTCGTCGGAGAGCCTGTCCACCTCCTCGGCGACGAACGCGGCTTCGTCGTGCTCGTTGTCGGCCACATAGCCGACGATCGGCGGGCCGGCGCCCGCGTCGGACCACAGGTTCTTCGGCTTGCGGCCAGGGTTGCGGGACACCACGGCGTTCGCCGCGCTCAGGATGGTCTGCGTCGAACGGTAGTTCTGCTCGAGCAGGATCACCGTCGCGTCCGGGTAGTCCTCCTCGAACTCGACGATGTTCCTGATCGTCGCGCCGCGGAAGGCATAGATGGACTGGTCGGCGTCGCCGACCACGCACAGCTCACTCGGCGAGACCACGTCGTCAGAGTCGGCTGACTGACCGGAGGAAGCCGCATCCGTTCGGGATGAAAAAAGATTTGCACCACCTGAGACGAGCTCACGGACCAGCACGTACTGCGCGTGGTTGGTGTCCTGGTACTCGTCCACGAGCACGTGCCGGAACCGGCGCCGGTAGGCGCGCGCCACCTCGGGGAAGGCCTGGAAGAGGTTGACCGTGACCATGATCAGGTCGTCGAAGTCCATCGCGCCCGCCGCGACAAGACGGCGCTGGTACTCCGAATACGCCTCCGCGACGGCCTTCTCCCGCGCGGTCCGCGCGCGCGACGCGAACGACTCGTAGTCGATCAGCTCGTTCTTCGCGTTGGAGACATATGCCGCAATCGCCTTCGGCGGGTACTGCTTGGCGTCAAGCTCGAGCTCGCGGCAGACCAGCGCCATCAGCCGCTGCGAGTCCGCGGCGTCATAAATCGAGAAGTTCGACGGGTAGCCGAATCGCTTCGCCTCCCTGCGCAGGATCCGGACGCAGGCGGAGTGGAACGTCATCACCCACATCGAGCGGGCGCGCCGGTCGCCCACAAGCTGCGCCACCCGGGCCGCCATCTCACCGGCCGCCTTGTTGGTGAACGTAATGGCGAGGATCTCGCTCGGCGAGACCTCCCGCTCGGCGAGCAGGTAGGCGATCCGGTGGGTGAGCACCCTGGTCTTGCCTGAGCCCGCGCCGGCCACGATAAGCAGCGGTCCGCCGGTGTGCACGACGGCGGCGCGCTGTTGCGGGTTGAGACCGTCGAGAAGGGCTGGCTGGCCTCCGCCAACAGGAGAGTTCTGCGTCGCCATCGTGGTCACCCGTCCAGCCTAGGACCTGGCACCGACAAACGGTGGCATGCGCGGCGCGGGGTGGTCGCTCGCATGCCCGCTACCAGCGTGTATCGATGATGAAATGCACCTATATAGGCACGATCTTGTGCTGATACGAGGTATCGTGACTTGCCCTTACCCGTAACCCGCAGGGGGTCTGCATGGGATCGCGCGGTCGATCCATACGGCTCAGAATCTACTTCCTCGTGGCGATTCCGCTGGTCACGATGCTCGGGCTGTTCGCCTACGTGGCGTACTCATCGGTGACGAACTGGCTGAACCTGGACAGGGCGCCGAACCTGATCAACGCCACCTCCGAGCCGCTGACAAACTTCGTCAACTTGTTGCAAGCTGAGCGCCGCGCCGCGGTCGTGTACCTGTCGCACCCGGATGCCGCAAACCTCAACACCTACCAGACCGCGATCACGATCACCAAGAACGGCGAACTGAAGCTGACGGCGGCGCTCAACTCGGCCGGCACCAAGGACAGCACGACGCCGGACGAGACCGCCGCCATCGCCAAGATGACCGCCGACCTCAATGGCATAGCCCCGCTGCGCACCGCGGTCATGGCCAGGCAGCAGGTCCCGCTGGGCGCGCTCGCGGCCTATACAAACATCATCGCCGACCAGGGAGCGGTGCTTCAGGCCGAGGCGAGCAGCATCACGAACGTGACCGCCGTCGAGCAGGGCCTCGCGCTGATCTCCGCGGTCAACACCCAGGAAGACGTGTCGGAGCAGGACGCGGTGCTGGCCGGCGCGCTCGCGCACGGCTCGCTGACGGCTGCTGACCGGGTGGCATTCAGCGATGCCGCGGGGCGGCTGCAGGACGACACGCTGCTTTATGAGCAGTTTTTCACCCCGGCCGAGCTCAAGACCTACAACGCCACGATGAACTCGCTGGCGCCGAAGGCGCTGCAAAACGACCTGGCCACCATCCAGGAGGCCGTCCCGGCCGGCGTCGGGCTGCGCGCGATGGGAGCCCAGGGCCTGTCCTTGTCCTCGTGGCAGCTGCTGACCGGTACCTGGCTGCACGCCGCGAGCAAGGCGGGCACCGTCACAGCCAGCGCGGTGCTGACCGCCAACGAGAGCCCGGCGATCGACGCCAAGAGGCGCGTATGGGAGACGGGCGCGATCGGCGCCGCGGGCCTGATCCTCACGCTGATTGTCACGATCCTGCTCGGCCGGTCCATCAACCGCCGGCTCACCGTGCTCCGCCGCTCCGCCCTCACGCTGGCCGAAGAGCAGCTGCCCGCCGTGGTGGCCAGGCTGCGCCGCGGCGAAGACGTGGACATCGCGGCCGAGGCGCCGTCGCTGCGCGTCGGCGGCGACGAAATCGGCCAGGTAGGCCAGGCAATCGACACGGTGCGGCAGACCGCCATCAGGTCCGCCGTGGAAGAGGCACGGCTGCGGCGGGGTGTCAACGACGTGTTCCGCAACCTGGCAAGGCGTAACCAGTCGCTGCTGCAGCGCCAGCTCACCGTGCTCGACAGCATGGAACGGCGGGCCACCGACCCGGACGTGCTCGAGGACCTGTTCAAGATGGACCACCTCACCACCCGGATGCGGCGGCACGCGGAGGGCCTGATCATCCTCTCCGGCGCCGCACCCGGGCGTGCCTGGTCCGCGCCGGTCAAGCTGATAGACGTCATGCGCGGCGCCGTCGCGGAGGTCGAGGACTACGCGCGGGTCACCGTCAGCACGCAGTCCAAGGCCGCGCTGTCGGGCGCGGCGGTCACCGACGTGATCCACCTGCTCGCCGAGCTGATCGAGAACGCGACCACGCTGTCCCCGCCGTTCACGCAGGTGCGCGTCTCCGGGGAGACTGTGGGCAACGGTTTCGCCATCGAGATCGAGGACCGCGGGCTGGGAATGGCCCCGCAGCGCATGGCCGAGCTCAACGAACGGCTCGCCAACCCGCCGGACCTCAACCCGGCCAACACCGAGCAGCTCGGCCTGTTCGTGGTCGGGCAGCTCGCCAGGCGGCACGGCATCGGCGTCACCCTCCGCCCGTCGCCGTACGGCGGCACCACCGCGGTCACGCTGATCCCGCAGCGGCTGATCGTGGAAGAGGGGCCGGCCGCGATCACCGCCGGCGGCCCGGGGACGGCCTCGATTGCGGGCATGCCCGCCGGCATGAGCGGCGCCGCGTACGGCGGGCCGAACGGGTCGGCTGGCCCTTACGGGTCTTACGGTCCTGCCGGTCCCGCCGATCCCGCTGGTTCGCCGGTTCCGGCCGGGTTCGGCGGCTCCTACGGCGGCGACGGCGGATACAGCCCCTCGTACGGAGCCGACGGCGGGTCCGCCTCCTACGGGCCCGACGGCGGATACGGCTCGTACGGGCCCGACGGCGGCTCCTACGCCGGGAACGGCGGCTCTTACGCCGGGAACGGCGACGCTTACAGCGGCGGAAACGACTCGGCGTACCAGGACTCGCCGTTCCCCGGCTACCAGCCGTCGGCGCCCGCGGCACCGCCGGCCAGGCCAACGCCAACGCCGCCTCCGCCGGACCTGGACACCGGGCCGGTGAGCGACAATCCGTTCGGCGCGGGCGCACCGGGCGCACCAAGCGCGCCGGGCGGGGCATCCGGCGCCCCAGGCTCGGGCTTCCGCATCTCGGGCCCGGTCAGGCAGTCGGCCGCGCAGGACGGGCAGTCCGCCACGCGCGGCGATGAGATCGGCGACGCCGCACCCGGCGCCAGGCGCGGGCGGCACGGCGCTTCGGACGTGCCGGTCGTGACCGGCATTCCGGTCTCCCGTCCCACCGCGTCATCGTTCGACGTCTTCACTCCCCTGCACCGATCCGGAGGAGACGGCAGCGCCATTCCGGACGGTCCTGGCGACGCGCCTTACGCCGAGTCCTACCCGGATTACGATGGCGGCTCCTACGGCGCCGCCTCCTACGGCGCCGAGGGGTACGGCAACAGCGGCGACGACGGCGGTTATGACCAGCCGAACCCCGACAGCGGCGGCGCCGCTGACTACAAGGGCCTGCCACGCCGCGTGCGCCAGGCCAACCTCGCTCCGCAGCTTCGCTCTACCGCAGCGGCGGGCTCGAACGCGCCCCCGGGTGTTCCCCGGGCTAGCGCCGCATCGCTGACGGACATGCGGAATACCTTGTCCGCCATGCAGCGCGGCTGGCAGCAAGGCCGGTCACAGTCCCAACCGGACACCGAGGGCGGAGCAGATGGAGACTAACTATCACTACCCAGTGAGCCAGCTCGACTGGCTCCTCGATGACCTTGTGCTCAGGGTCGCGCACATCCAGCAGGCGGTCTTCCTGTCACAGGACGGGCTGGCGCTCGGCGCCTCGCGCGGCCTGGACAGGGCGGACGCCGAGCATCTTGCCGCCCTGGCCGCGGGATTCCAGTCCCTGGCACGCGGTGCCGGACGGCACTTCGGCGGCGGTGAGGTGCGGCAGACCATCATCGAAATGACTTCGGGCTTTCTGTTCGTGACGTCAGCCGGGCAAGGTACCTGCCTGGCCGTCCTCACCGGGGCCGAAGCCGACGTCGGCTTGGTGGCGTACGAGATGGCAGTCCTCGTACAGCGCACCGGCGACCACCTGAAGGTCAACATGCGGACAAGGTCCGCGTTATCTGACAGGCAGGTAGAAAGCGCCTATGCCGTCTAACGACGAGCGATGGCTCGATGCTGAGGCCGGGCCAGTGGTTCGGCCCTACGCACTGACCCGGGGCAGGACCCGGCACGCGGGGGAGGCGTTTGACCTGGTCGCGACCGTCACCGCCACCCGCGCGCGGGTGGCTGATCCCAACGCGCTCGCACCAGAACACATATCGGTGCTGCAGCTAGCGCACGCCCCCACTACCGTGGTCGACATCGCCTCCGATGTCGACCTGCCCCTTGGCGTGGTCCGCATCCTGCTAGCGGACCTGCGAGAACTTGGGCTTGTCGCCATACGGGCACCTGTCTCGACGAAGGCGCAGCAGATTGACAGGAACACGCTCAGGGAGGTTCTCCATGGCCTACGGGGGCTATGAACAAGGCGGTGCTGCGCCGCACCGACATCGCGCCATCAAGATCTTGCTCGCGGGTGGCTTCGGGGTCGGCAAGACTACTCTCGTCGGCGCGGTGAGCGAGATCAGGCCGCTGCGCACCGAGGAGCCTCTCACCGAGACCAGCATGACGGTTGACAACACCGCTGGCGTGGAACGAAAGACCACGACCACGGTGGCGATGGACTTCGGGCGGATCACGCTGCGCCAGGACCTGGTGCTTTACCTGTTCGGCACGCCCGGCCAGGAACGGTTCTGGTTCATGTGGGATGAGCTCGCGCTCGGCGCGCTCGGCGCCGTGGTGCTCGCCGATACCAGGCGGCTGGCCGACTGCTTCCCCGCGATCGACTACTTCGAGCGTCGCGACATCCCCTTCATCGTGGCCCTCAACTGCTTCGACGGCGCACGGCGCTATACCGCCGAGGATGTCCGGGTGGCTCTTGACCTTGACGCTGGCCTGCCGATCGTCATGTGCGACGCCCGGTCACGGGAGTCCGCCAAGGAAGTGCTGATCACCCTCGTGGAGCATGTGCTCACCGTGGCCGACGAGCCGGTGTCCCGCTGAGTCGCCAGCCCTCAGGAGTGGCGCAGGACCGCCCAGACGGCCTTGCCGTGGCCCTCTATCGGCGACCAGCCCCAGACATAGCTGAGCGCACCGACGATTTGCAGCCCGCGGCCGCTTTCCCCGCTCCAGTCGGGCGTGCGCGGTACCGGGGCCTCATCGCTCGGGTCGGTGACCGCGAGCATGACCTCTCCGACGCGGCGGAGCAGGCAGAGCCGCAGCGCGGATGGCGCGAACGACCCTGGCGTGATGCTGTGCGGAGCCGTCCGCAGGCCATGGCGGACGGCATTCACGACAAGCTCGGCGATGATCAGTTCGGCGTCGTCGGTCAGGTACCCCAGGCCCCAGCAGGTGAGCAGCTCCCGCACGAACTGACGCGCGGTCCTGGCTTCCTCAGGCACCGGAGTCAGCGGCCGGCTCGTCACAGCGGGCGTGTCCCACCACGCCGCGGGCACCGGCAGAAGCTGCGGAGGGGATGCCAGCGGAGCCGGGATGCCGACAACCTCGTCGTCGTCGTCCTCATCATCCGGCTCATAAGCAACCCTCAGGTGAGCCAACACAACCGCTTTCTGCATCGTCATGGGGGCTTAAAAGCCTTGTCTGTCGCAGTATGTGGGGTATGCCTTGGTTGTATGGTGCCTGATATATTGTGCAAATGCAAGACCGGATGCACGTTCATTCGATGCGTGCACACGGTTTCAAGGCAAGACTCGGTTACCAAGTAGCACAGGAGTTCCCTGGTTTCCCTGGCGATATCACGGAGGGATGGTGGGCGCGTAGTCGCGAGGCACCCAGCCGAATCGGCTGACACCTAGCGCGCCGCACGCTCGCAGCAGGCCCGCGACGACGGGCTGCCATTTGCTCGCGAAAAGTGACAGGCGGATCACTTAGAGTGATCGAAATGGGGGGTGCTCAGATCAGAAAATCACGAAGCGCCACTGGAAGGAACATGAGTCACTACAACGGCATGCCGGCCTCGGACCTTATCGGCGTAAACTGGCAGAAAAGCCAACACAGTAACCCTAACGGCGCGTGCGTCGAGGTGGCGGTCCTCGCTGACGGCGAGATCGCCGTCAGGAACTCCCGCTTCCCCGGCGGCCCGGTACTCATATATACCCGCGCCGAGATCGCCGCGTTCCTGGCTGGCGCCAAGGACGGCGAGTTCGATCACGTGCTCTCATCGATGCGATAAGCAGCACATGAGGCGATCGCGATGCGCAGCAAACGATCGCATGAAACATAGATGACTTAGGCGTCTATTGAATTGTCATCTACCGCTCTTTCGCAATGGCATGATTACGTGGGACACTGACGCATGCCCATGACCATGACAGGGCTCTGATCGAACGAGGAGTAGCGATGCTCTCGTCTGAGGACTCCGCCTGGGAGGCGTCGTCCGGTGACTCCGCCTGGGAGTCTCCGCAGTCACTGTTCGCCTCGCGCTCCGCGGGGCCGACGGTGCAGCGCCTTGTGCTCGGCGGGCACCTTCGGCACCTCCGGGAACGGGCGGGCATCACGACCGAGCAGGCTGCCGCGGCCATCCGCGGCTCGCATTCCAAGATCAGCCGCATGGAGCACGGCCGGGTCAGCTTCAAGGAACGCGACATCGCCGACCTGCTCATCCTGTACGGGGTGACCAGTGGCGAAGAGCGGGAGGCGCTGCTCAGCCTGGCCAGGGAGGCCAACACCCCCGGCTGGTGGCAGGGGTACTCCGACATCCTGCCGCACTGGCTCGAGCCCTACTTCGGGCTAGAGGCGGCCGCCTCGTTCATCAGAAGCTACGAGCTGCAGTTCGTTCCCGGTCTGCTGCAGACCGAGGGCTACGCCCGCGCGCTCATCCGGTTGGGCAACGCCCCGTCGGAAGACGACGTCGTGCGCCGGGTCGAGGCCAGGCTCTCCCGCCAGGAGATCCTGCGCCGGGCGACCCCGCCGCGGCTGTGGGCGGTCATCGACGAGAGCGCGCTGCGCCGGCCCATCGGCGGCCGGACGGTCATGCGTGACCAGGTACGTCACCTGATCGAGATGTGCGACCACCCGTTCGTGACACTGCAGATCCTGCCGTTCCAGACCGGCGCGCACCCGGCCATGGGCGGCCCGTTCACCATCCTCCGGTTCTCCGAGCCCGACCTGCGGGACGTCGTCTACATCGAGCAGCTGACCAGTGCCCTCTACCTCGACAAGCCAACCGAGGTCGACAGCTACCTCGAGGTAATGGAGCAGACCTGCCTGCAGGCCGAGCCCGCCGTCAAGACGACACAGGTGCTCAGCACCATCCTGGACAGCCTGTAGCGAGGGCCGCGCACCGGAAGGCGCACGTCGTAAAGCCCCGGACCGGGAGAAGACCCGGCCGGGGCTTTACGCATGAGAGGCCGCGGTTACGACTCGTCGGGGACGAGCGTCGGCGTCGCCCGTGTCAGCGTCTGCTTGCGGAAGTACGCTGGCGACACGAACCGCATCCAGACTCCGGCGATCAGGCCGGCCAGCGCCGAGAAGAAGGCGATCACGAAAACGCCGCCGATGTACCAGTGCGGCCAGAACGGCATCAGCCAGGATGTGTAGCTGTTGGTCGACGCGACGTCCCAGTCCGCCCACAGGCTCCAGCCGCCGGCGAAGTACATGATGAGGCCGCCGAGCACCGGCAGGATGCCCTGCATCCACAGGTTGCGGGCGCTCGATGTCAGGTTCTTGCGGTAGTACCAGGCGCAGGCGAAGCCGGTGAGGCCGTAGTAGAACGCGATGTACAGGCCGATGGCGGTCACCGCGTCCTTGATGAGGTTTCCCTGGGACAGGTAGTTGAACGGGATGTACAGCGCGATCGAGATGGCGCCCATCACCAGCGTCGACACCGTAGGCGTCAGGTAACGCGGGTGCATCTTGGCGAAGATCTTCGGGATGGCGTGGTATGTCGCCATCGACAGCGTGGTGCGCGCCGTGGGAAGGATCGTCGTCTGGGTGGATGCCGCCGCGGAGCTGAGCACCATCAGGATCAGCAGCTGGGCGAGGACCCGCCCGAAGCCCGACGAGCCAAACACCCCGGTGCCGAGGACCGACAAGACGTCACCCGAGTTGTTGGTGTTGGCCAGGCCTATCCCCTTTGTCCCGACACCCGCAAACGACTGGGCGGCGAGGATCGTGATCACGTACGTGATCAGCAAGATGACCGTCGAGATGATCGCCGCGCGCCCCGGCGTCTTTTCCCTGTCCGCCGTCTCCTCGTTGACCGCCACCGCGGTGTCCCATCCCCAATAGATGAACAGCATCAGGACGAGGCCGGTGACGAACGCGGAGAAGCCGCTCTGGAACGGGTTGAACCAGGAAAGTGCCGGGGTGATCGAGTCGCTCGGGTGATGACCGTTCCCGACGCGGACGAGAGCGACGACCGAGAGCACCAGCAGCATGACCACTTCGATGCTGAGCAGGACCTTCTGGAACATCGCGGACACCTCGATGCCGCGGTAGCAGATGTAGGTCATCGCGATGATCCAGGCGATGCCGGTCAGCAGCACCCAGACGCTCGTCGGGTCCGTCCCGATGCCGTGCGCGCCGAAGAGCGAGAACAGGTACTGCCCGGCGACCTGTGCAAGGCTCGCCATGACCAGCACGTCGGCGGCGACGATCCCCCAGCCGCCCGCGAAACCGGTCCGCGGGCCGAACGCCCGCGCCGCCCAGGTGAACGTCGTGCCGCAGTCCGGGTCCGCCTTGTTCAGCTCGCTGTAGCCGATCGAGGTCAGCAGCATGGGAACGAACGCGATCAGCGCGATGACGGGAGCACCAAGGCCGACCGCCACGACGATGAGGCCAAGCGTGGCGGCCAGGCTGTAGGCGGGGGCGGTCGAGGCCACGCCCATGACGACGCTGGAGACCAGGCCCAGCGCGCCGGACTTGAGGCCCTTGTCAACCTGCTGTTCGACGATGATCGGCGGCGTGCCTTCTGCAGTGGACATGCCTCACCCCTCTCCACGGTTCTGTGCAACGGTTTTAGCACATGAATGAGCCAAAAACGAGTCTTTCAGTTGCTTCATGGTAACGGAACCTCAAGAAACGGTAGCTGGTCGGATCGACGGCATCACCGACCCGATTGCGACTGTGTTCGCGCACGCTCCCAACTGGCAGTCGGCCCCGCCCGAGCGAGCGTGGCCTGCTCGGCGACGGCGACGATGACAGTCTCGACCACCTTCACCCGGTAGGCGCTGCGGTTCCTCGGCGAGCCCACCTTCGCGCGGCGTGTCCCCAGGAACCTCACCTTCACCGCGACGCACGACAACTACCAGTACATATGCCCCGTCCCCTGCCAAGGCGAACACTGCATGGCCGGGATCTTGAGCGTCCGTTTACTCCCCAAACGGCCGCTCGCAGCCGGCGAGGCCGCCGCCCTAGACGAGGCCCCAGCGCCGCCGGGAATGCGTCGTCGCGCCATGCGTTATACCCCAGGGGGTATAAAGAGACCCGAAGGAGCGACATGAGCACTATCGCACTGACCGAGGGCACGTTCGAGGACGCCCAAGGCAAGCTCGCTCGGCAGGAGGCTAGCCGGTGAACTACGGGACGACCATCACGCTGCAGGCGCCGTTCGCGGACACCGTGGCCAGCGTCCGCGCGGCCCTCGCCGCTCAAGGGTTCGGCGTGCTCACAGAGATCGACGTCACCGCCACCATGCGGGCAAAGCTCGCCGAGCACATGGAGGACTACGTGATCCTCGGCGCCTGCAATCCACCATTCGCACACCAGGCGCTCGGCGTCGACCGCAGCGTCGGGCTGCTGCTGCCCTGCAACGTCGTCGTCCGCGCAGTCGACGGCGGCACCGTGGTGGAGGCGCTCGATCCGCAGGTCATGGTCACCCTGACCGGCCGAACGGAACTGAAGCCGATAGCCGGAGAGGTCGCGCGCCTGCTCGCGGGCGCGCTCGCCGATCTCACCCGCGGACAAAGCACCGGCTAACCCGCGCGCCGAAAGCGATCAAACCGCGAGTGGTACAAGGTCACCCGGCGGCGGCCTGCTGTCCGTCCGGCTGGGCGGCCTGCTCGCGGTAAAACTCCTGGAACGCGGCGAACGCCCGCGCCCCATACACGGTGGCAGGTCCGCCGTTCATCAGGAAGGTGACGCCGATCGCCTCGGCCGCTTCCGCTGGGGTCACCCCATGCAGGACTGCCGCATGGGCGTGCGCGGCGATGCACCCATCACACTCCTTGCTGACCGCGATCGCCAGCGCGATCAGTTCCTTGGTCCGGATGTCCAGTGCGCCCGCGGCCAGTGCCGAATCGTGAAGCTCCTTGTAGCCCGCGTAAACCTGCGGGATCGCCTGCCGCAATTCGCGGGTCGGTGTCCGCAGCTCGTCACGGACGGTCTTTCCCCAGCCCATCACATACTCCTCCGGTCCGTGGTATCACGTGAAGATGATCTGGCCGCCAGCGGCGAGGTCGTAGAACTCGCCGACCGTGATGATGTCCTTGACCTGGTCGATCAGGTCGGCCTTGGTGAGCCCGAAAAGGTCGGCGGACGCCTTGCAGCCGTACAGGCCGGCCCCGGTATCGGCGATCATCTCGATGAACTCCGGGATCGGGGGTATGTCGAGTTGATCCATCTTGTGGGCCATGTAGTGGGTCATTACGGACGAGACCCCAGGCAGCCCGCCGGCCCAGGTAGCCAGGTGCAGGCCGGGGTTGCCGACTGTGGCCAGCTTGATGTGCTCATGGCGTGCCTTGTGGATCGCGTCCAGGCCGAAGAACGTGAAGAACAGATTCGCCTCCATCCCCTCGGCCCGCGCCCCATTTGCCATGATCAGACCGGGGTAGACGCCCTCCAGCGAGCCCTTGGAAATGATGATGGAGACCTTCTCGATCTTGTCTCCCATGTGAACCCTCCTCCTTTCGCTTTCGGTTCAGATGCAGCCACGGGGCTTGGGAATGCCGGCGATCTTCGCGGCGAGTTTGGCCGGCCCCTTGGGGAACAGCTGGTACAGCTCCTTGACGGTCACGCCTGAGGTCTTGCCGAGCACCCGGACGGTCGGGCCCGTGCCCTTGGTCTCGTATTCATGGCGCATGAACTTGATGACCTGCCAGTGGCGATCGCTGAGTTCGGCGATGCCCTCCTGCGCGGCGATCTGCGGAGCCATCTCCTCCCGCCATTGGGCCGGATCGGCGAAGAACCCCTCGTCGTTGACTGTGACTTCGGTGCCTGCATAGGTAATCGCGGGCATGAGCTCCCTCCTCCTAATCGCGATGATCGTGCCGATGGCGTGGAATCGCCGCGCGGCAGGTGCTTCCCGGCGACTGGCATCGGACTGTGTACGGCGGGAATCCCGCGGCCCGGAAGCAGCACGTGCCAGTAGAGCGAGCCGAACGCCAGCTTCCCGAGGTGGTTGAGCCGTGACTGACGCAGCAGCGGCAGCCCAATTCGGGCCGGGAAGTGCCCGGTCAGCGGCTCAGTGTCGTAGTTGAAGTCGATCAGCAGCGCCTTGCCTGAGCCGCTCTCGATGAAGCAGTTGGTGTGCCCGTCGAACACCGCGTCCAGCGGCTTCCCAGCGAGGTACCTGGTGATGTTCCTGGCCACGACCTCGCCCTCGAAGTGCGCCACCGAGCCAGCCTTAGAGGTCGGCACATCGGTGGCGTCCCCGATCACGAAGACGTTCGGCCTCGTGGACTGCAGTGTCCGCTCGTCGGTAGGCACGAAACCCAGCTCGTCACCCAGGCCAGGCGAGCGCTGGATGCAGTCCTGGCCACCGTGCAGCGGGACCACCACCGCAAGGTCAAACGGGACCTCACGGCCGTCGAAGGAGATCAGGCGCCCGCGTGTGCCGTCCACTTCGCCGGTGTTGAACTCGGTGACGAGGCGCACGCCCTTGTCTTCCAGAAGCCCGCTGAGCTCACGATTGCATGCGGGCTTGGTGAACGCGCCATCGAGCGGGGTGACGTACGTGACCTCGACCTTGTCGCGATTGCCGCGCTTGCGGAAGTACGAGTCGGCCAGGAAGCAGAATTCCAGCGGTGCCACCGGGCACTTGACCGGCATGTCCATCACGGCCACCGCCAGCCGCCCGGCGCCGAAGCGGGACAGCGCCTGCGCCAGGGCCATCGCGCCGTCCAGGGTGTAGAAGGTGAAGACCTTCTCCATCCAGCCCGGCCCGGTCAGGCCCTCGGTTTCCTCCGGGACCAGCCGGGCGCCGGTCGCCACGACCAGGACGTCGTAGCGCAAAGAGGTCTCGTCGGCCAAGAGCACCTCGTCCGCGTCCAGGTCGACGTGGTCGACGGTAGCCTGGCGGAAGGTCACGCCGGGACGGAGCTGCGCGTGCCGCGGCCGGGTAAGACTAGCGGGCCTGGCCAGGCCGAACGGCACGAACAGCAGTCCCGGCTGGTACAGGTGCTCATCATCGGAGTCGACGACCACGATCTCGGTGTCGTCCCGGTCCAGCAGCCGCCGCAGCCGATTCGCGACGAGCGTCCCGCCAGTACCGCCACCCAGAACAACGATCCGCTTTACCACAATTCAAATACTGTTCCGGCAGCGCGACGCGGCATAGAGACGATCGTCCCGCCCGGACAGGGACCGGCGGCCGGGCCGGCGGCACGTCTCAACCGACCGAAGCCGTCCAGGAACTCAGTGTCGCGGCAACATGATCGCGGGAGGTTTCCTAGTTTACAGATCGATTTAATAACTATTATGCATTTCTCGGCAGCGGCAATTTTCCGTTTACCAGATATACATTTGAAGCTACTTGCGCCGTATTACAGAACATGTTCTTTTATGCCGACCAGATCGCCCCGCTCAGACGAGGCCCCGGCGCCGCCGGGAATGCGTCACCACGCTATAAGCAATACCCCAGGGGGGTATTTCCAAACCGAAACGGCGAAATGAGCACCATCGCACTGACCGAGGGCACGTTCGAGGACGCACGAGGCAAGCTCGCACGGCAGGAGGCAAGCAGGTGAGCTACGGCATGACCGTCACGCTGCAGGCGCCGAACCCCAAGGGGGTTATGCAGTCACCCGGCCGCGGCCTGCTGCCTGTCCGGCTGGGCGGCTCGCTCCCGGTAGAACTCCTGGAACGCGGCGAACGCCCGCGCGCCGTACACGGTGGCAGGCCCACCGTTCATCAGGAAGGTGACGCCGATCGCCTCGGCCGCTTCCCCCGGGGTGGCCCCATGCAGGACCGCCGCATGGGCGTGCGCGGCGATGCACCCGTCACACTCCTTGCTCACCGCGATCGCCAGCGCGATCAGCTCCTTGGTTCGGGTGTCCAGCGCGCCCGCGCCCAGCGCGGAATCGTGAAGCTCCTTGTAACCCGCGTACACCTGCGGAATCGCCTGCCGCAATTCGCGGGTCGGCACCCGCAGCTCGTCACGGACGGCCTTCCCCCACCCCATCGCCTGCTCCTCCGGTCGGCCAGCACAGCATTGACAGCATCACCCAGACCGGCGGCCGATGCGCCCGCCTTAAGTCCCCGACTGCCCGTCATTGGTCCGGCGCGTGGGTTCACCGGTGCCGGTCGTCGCAGTCTCACGTGAAGATGATCTGGCCGCTCTAGCAGTGGTGGTTGCCGATTCGCGACGAGCGTCCCGGCGGTACCGCCACCTAGGACAACAATGCTTTGCCCACTTCAATGCTGTTCGGGCGGCGTGCCTCAACCGGCCGGAGCCGTTCAGGAACTCAGTGTCGCGGCCAAACGACCGGGCGAGATTTCCTAGTTTGCAGATAATTTAGTAAGTCATTAGACATTGTCCGGCGACCGCAATTTCGCGTTTACCATATATACATTAAAAGTGGCTTGCGAAGTAGCGTATGAGATGTTCCTTAACATGGCGTTAACTATCCGGACATCCCTAGATCGCCAAGAGATCACCTTTCCGACACTATCCGTTCCCTTGTCCCAGCGCCTCTTCCCAGGCAGAGTCTTCATCGGTATGCCCGCCGACCTGCGCACCGGGACCGCACAGGACTCGAGACGGGCGCCAAAATGGAGGCAGGGGAATGCGAAAACTCAGCAAACTGCTGGCTGCTACGACGACCATGGTCGCCGCCGGCGCCCTCGTGGCCGGCACGGTGACCGCCGCGTCGGCCGACCCGATCAAGACGCCGTCGCTGACCACCCTGGTGGGGGTCGGCTCGGACACCATCACCCCGCTGTTCGACAACGGGGTCCCCGGGAACCAGAAGGGTACCCTCGTCCACGACTACAACGCCACCAAGCCCGGTAACCCCGTGGCCAGCTGGGACGCGATCAACCCGGCGACCGGCGCCGCGGGCGAGACGATCATCACCAAGGCGTTGAACTCCAAGGACACCAGCTGCGCGATGGCGCGGCCCGACGGCTCCAGCGCCGGCATCAAGCAACTGGACTTGGGCCAGACCGACACGAACAAGGTCGGCGGCCAGACCATCTACTGTGTCGACTACGCCCGGTCCTCCCGCGGGCCGAAGACCACGTCCTTCGAGGACGCGTTCGCGGCGCTGATGAAGGACGCGATCACCTGGTCGTTCCCGAAGGTGAAGGGCGAGAAGAACCCGCAGCCGAAGACGCTGAGCCTGACGCAGCTCGTGGGGATCTACACCTGCAAGCTCACCAACTGGAATCAGGTTGGCGGCTCGAAGGCCCCGATCGGTGTCGTGATTCCGCAGAGTGGTTCCGGGACGCGGTCAAGCTGGATGACGATGCTCGGCATCCCCTCCACCGTTACCGACGAGCCCTGCTGGCAGAACGGGACCGTTAACATCAAGGGCGTCGCCACGGTGATCGAGGAGAACACCGGCGTGTCCGCTGGGAACGTCGCCCAGTTCACCAAGACGCAGAAGTTCCCGGACGGGAAGACCATCCCGGCCGCGGACGACATCTTCCCGTACTCGATCGGTGACTGGATCGCTCAGCTCCCGGCATCCAAGGGAGTGGGCGGTCACGCTAACTCCATCTGGGCGCACGGCAACTTGAACCTGGCCCAGATCGCTAACGGGAAAATCGCCGAGGCGCCGACCGCCAAGAACGCCAAGGGCCAGGTAGTGATCAACCCCCGCTGGAACACGAACTTCGATCGTACCCTGTACGGCGTGACGCTCAACGGCTGCTTCGTTGCCACCAACCCCACGAGCACCGCGGTCTGCTTCCCGCGCAGCACGCCCCCCAAGGGTGGCACGGCCTACCCCGCGTATCAGGTGAAGGGCCTGCCCGCTTTCCTTGGCCCAACGGGCTGGATCTGCACGAACAAGGTTGCCCTGGCCGACATCATGAGCTACGGCTTCGGCAGGATAACCGGGTGTGGTTCCCTCAAGGCAGGCGACTGACCCTTAGCAGGGGCATTGCCTGAGCTCTACCACAGCTGCCGGCGCGGAGTGGCCCTCCGCGCCGGCAGCGCCACGCTATTCGCAATTCGCCGGGTGATTGACGAGCCAGCCTTGAGGGCTCATTCCGCGGCTGTGCGCAGTCAGCTAGAGCCTTTCCCATCAATTGGACGCGGGAAAGAGGCCCACAGTGCAGCGTCGCTCATTGCCACACATGTCCAAACCGTTAACGCTACCAGTCCAGACCGTTAACGCTACAAGTCCAGATCGTTAACGTTGACGCCGGCGTACGGTGACCATTGCCGGTCGGCGACGAGCATCACAACCGCGGCGACCGGCGCAAACGCGCCATTCACCCACATAGGTTGTACTATCGGTAATGTAGGTAAAGGGTCAAGAACTCCCGATCATGAAAAACGACCACCTGGCAGTGACCAGGTGTTTTCGCTTGGAATGCACCTGGGAAGCTGAGAGATGAACACATTGAGGCGACACTCCGTAACCACGCGTTCCGGGATCGTGGCGGCGGTCGTCGGCGTGCTCGCCATCACGTCACTGTCTGGCGCGACCGCCGCCTCAAACTCAGCGACGGCGACGGCGAAGGTATCTGGGTCGGCTTCCGTGTCG
>Ga0187807_1000084_pt1 | contig 24724 bp, 24 predicted proteins | sample NC_wetland_sal_i_4_FD_132432 | JGI IMG/M metagenome (GOLD analysis project Ga0187807, IMG submission 132432) | Wetland sediment microbial communities from Neuse River Estuary, North Carolina, USA - ASW_2 | ecosystem: Environmental > Aquatic > Freshwater > Wetlands > Sediment | place: USA: North...
CAGGGGATGCTCAAGGTCTTCGACGGGGACGGATGGCAGCAAGCCAAGGCCGGGGCGTGCGTCTGCATCCCCGCCGGCCAGGTCCACGCCTACCGCAACGGCAGCCCTGACTGCCGTTTCCTGACCATCGAGGGTCCCGGGCATGCCCGGGAGTTCTTCGTGCAGCTGGACGCCGAGGTCACCACGCTGCCTCCCGACATGAACGCGGTGCTGGCCGTGGCGGCCCGCCACGGCCTCGAGGTCATGCTGCCCGGATGACGTCCACCAGGCCCTACCACAGCCCCGCCCGGCAGGTGCGCCGCGAGCGGACCAGGCAGGCCATCGTGGACGCGTTCATCGCGCAGCTCGGCGACGCCGGGCGCATCGCGCTCTCCCCTGCCGCGGCCGCCCGCGCCGCTGGCGTGTCCATCAGGACCGTCCACCATTACTTCCCCGACGCCGAGGCGCAGCTGGGCGCGGTGGCCGCGGAAGTGGAAACGCGGCTTTTTCCCCAGCCCCCTGCGCTGCCGCGGACACCGGCCGAACTGCCGGACCTGGTGACCGCGGTCTACCGGGCCTCGGAGGGCCAGCTCCCGTTGCTGCGCGCCCTGGTGAACAGCAGCGTCGGTACCGAGGTGCGCCGACGCCGCCGCGCCCGGCGGCTGCAGGCCATCCAGGATGTCTTGGCGAGCATCGGCGCGGACCACGGCCAGACCCGCCGCGCCGTGGCGGTCGTGTCCTTGCTCGCCAGCGCCGATGCCGGGGTCGTCCTCGCCGATCAGTACGGGCTCACCCTGGCCGAGGCCGGTGCTGCGTGCTCCGAAGCCACCCGGGCGATCATCGCGGATTTGACCGCGCAGGCCGCGGGCACCGATCCCAGCTGAGCTCTGGATCACCCTCCCGCCAGGGCGCGGATCGTCCAGCAGCTGCTCGCGCTCAACGCCGCCATCTGGCACAACACGGGAATCGGCGCACCGGTCAAGCGCTTCCTGATCGCATCCGACCACTGCCGACCAGCTCTCAAATCCCGTCATCGATCTAGGAGCGAAACCTGTCCAACTGACCGTTGTTCTTCGGCCCCGCTGAGAGCCAGACGCTGCTCGGCGTTGCCGCCGAGCTGCTTTCCCGGCTCGACTCGGTATGCGGCGACCCCGGGCCGCCTGGTCAGTCCGGGCCGGACCCCAGCCCGGTGTCGAAGGCTCCGTGACGGCCGGCGCCCGCGGCGAACCGGGCGGCGCCGGCGCCGGCCTCGCTGGCCAGCGCCGCACTCCCGTGCGTGAACTCCGATGCCATGGCGGCGGTCTCGTCGAGGCCTTCGGAGTCCAGCACCGACGCGCGGTCGCTGCGCAGGCAGACCTGGGGAAACTCGGCAAGCTTGGCGGCTAGTTCCCGGGCGGCGGCGAGCGCCTGGCCAGCCGGCACGACGCGGTTGGCGAGCCCCATCGCGGCCGCCTCGGCAGCGTCGACGGGGCGGCCGGTGAGGATCATGTCCATCGCCCGGCTGGTGCCGATCAGCCGAGGCAGGCGTACCGTGCCGCCGTCGATCAGCGGGACGCCCCAGCGCCGGCAGAAGACGCCGAACACGGCGGTCTCGTCGGCGACCCGCAGGTCGCACCACAGGGCCAGCTCCAGGCCGCCGGCCACCGCGTACCCCGACACCGCGGCGATGACCGGCTTGGACAGCCGCAGCCGGCTGACGCCCATCGGCCCGTCGCCGTCCGGACTGACACGGTTCCCGCGCTCGGTGCCGATCGCGGTGAGGTCGGCACCGGAGCAGAACACGCCGCCCGCACCATGGAGCACGGCAACGGCGGCGTCCGGATCGGCGTCGAACGCGCGGAAGGCCGCGGCGAGCTCGGCGGCCGTGGGGCCGTCGACGGCGTTGCGCCGGGCGGGACGGTGCAGGACGACGGTCGTGACCGGCCCCGACCGCTCCACCCGGACCGCCTGATCGGTCATTGCTTGTCCTCCTTGGGTCGCTGGCTGGCACGGACGCTATCTGCCGCGCTTACGGCTTGTCGACACCGGCGTCTTATGATCACGGCATGACCGGCTACGTGCTGCGGGGCGGGCGGCCGGGTTATGACCGGCTTGTGCTGCTGGCGCGGGAACGCTGGGCCGACACTCGTGTCCTGCTGGAGCATGCCGGGGTGTCGGCGGGCATGCGCTGCGCCGACATCGGATGCGGCGGCGGGGAGGTCACGATGGAGATCGCCCGGCTGGTCGCGCCGGGCGGCGGGGTCGTGGGCATCGACGTCGATAAGGTCAAGATCGCTCTCGCCCGGCAGGCGGCCGCGGAGCGCGGGCTCGGCAACGTCGAGTTCACCGCGCTCGATGTCAGTGACTGGGACGAGCCTGCCGCCTATGACGTGGTCCATTCCAGGTTCCTGCTGCAGCACCTCAGCCGGCCGGACAGCCTGCTGCGCCGCATGTGGGCGGCGGTCACCGAGGGCGGGGTGCTGATCGTCGAGGACGCGGACTTCGACGGATGGTACTGCGAGGCGAGCGCCGACGCCATCGTCTCAGCAGGCGTGGCGACCCCAGACCAGGTCACCGCCGCGCTGGACAGCCTGCGCCGGTTCACCGACGATCCGCGCACGCTCATCTGCGGCCCGCGCGTGTTCCAACTCTGGTCCCGGCGGTAACTTGCGATCTGCGCTGGCATCAAATCAGGCGTCATCCTGATCTGGGCCTCTACTGGCGCCCCCCGGCGCCGCAAGTCACGAGCTACGGCCGAAGTTCTACACAGCGGCGAGGTCCGGCTGGACGGCAAGCGTGAAGTAGACAGCCTTGCCGGCCGGGGTCTGGTAGCGGCCCCACTCGGCCGACAGGCTGGCGACTAGCACCAGGCTCGGGCCGGCTTTGACGCCCACGGGCATCAGCGGGGTGCGCGCGCAGTCGTGGACGTCGACGCGCAACTGGCGAGAAGTGCAGCGGATGCCCAGGATGACCGCGCCGCCGGGCGCGTGCCGGATGGCGTGCGTCACCAAGTCGCTGGTGAGCAGGACGGCGACGTCGGCGTCGACATTCACGCCCCAGGCGGCGATGGCCGCCTGGACCTGGCGGCGGGCCTGGGCCGCGGCGACCGGGCCCGGGGTCAGCCGTGTGCGGCAGGCCAGCGGTCCAGCCGGGCCGGCCAGATCCGGGCCGGCCAGGTCCGGGCCGGCCACGGCCGAACCGGCCGCTGCCATGGTGTTCATCAGGTTCCTTTGCACGCCGGGTGGAGCAGCCGCGCCGGATGGGGGGCGGCCTGCGCGGCTGCTCCGGGGAAGGGTCGTAGCAGGCGGGTGCATACCCGGAAAGGGCTTGCACGGAAAATGCTGCTGCAAGTTGCAGCGCCAAACATCGGTCAGTTGACGTATATAGAACGAAAGCCCCAAAGCGGGACGCCGATTTCTGCCACTATGGGCGGCTGTTGACCGGTTGGGCTGTTTGCGTGGTCCGCACGCGCCCGCCGGCGCGGAAGGGCCCACCGTGAGCAGTTTCCCGGTACCACAGGCGGCCTTCCGTGACGTGTTCGCGGTCCGCGAGTTCCGCGCCGTGTGGGCCTCGCAGATCCTGTCCGAGGCCGGGGACCGGCTCGCGCTGGTCGCGCTGACCATCCTGGTCTACGACAGGACCGGATCGCCGCTGCTGTCGGCCATCGCCTACGCGGCGGGCTATGTGCCCTGGGTGGTCGGCGGGCTGGTCTTCTCCGGCCTGGGAGACCGGCTGCCGCGACGGGACGTGATGGTCGCCTGCGACCTCATCCGCGCGGTCCTGGTCGCCGTGATGTTCATCCCGCGGATGCCTGTGGCGGGCATGGTCGGCTTGCTGTACCTGACCACGATGGCGCAGGCGCCGTTCGAGGCGGCACGGTCCGCGATCCTGCCCGACATCTTGTCGGGCGAACGATACGCGCTGGCCGCAGCGGTGATGCAGACCACCTTCCGGGTGGCGCTTGTGGCCGGAGCGGCCGCGGGCGGCGTCACCGTCGCGCTCATCGGAGCCCGGCCGGCGCTGGGAGTGGACGCCGCGACGTTTGTCGCTTCGGCCGCGCTGGTCCGCTTGGGCACCCGGGCCCGGCCCGCCGCCGGGCCCGGGCACGGGCCCGGCGCCCTGACACAGCTGAGCCAGGGCACCAGGCTGGTGCTCGGTAACAGGGCGATCCGCACGCTGATGATGCTCGGCTGGCTGATCGCGCTGTACTCGATCCCCGAGGGCATCGCCGCCCCGTACGCCGCGCGGCTTGGCGGCGGGCCGGCGGCCGCCGGGCTGCTCATCGCCTCCGGGCAGGCCGGCGCCATCCTGGCCGCACCGGTCTTCACCAAGAACATCGGCCCGCTGACCCGGCTGCGCTGGATGGGGCCGATGGCCTGCTGCGCCTGCGCCGTGCTGCCGCTGACCGCACTCCGCCCGGATCTGGCCGGCTCGATGGCGATCTTCGCGCTGTCGGGCACGTTCGCCATCTACCAGATCGCCGCGAACACCGCGTTCGTCGCCTGGGTGCCGCAGGACCAACGCGCCCAGGCCTTCGGCGTGGCAAGCAGCGGAACGGTCGCCGCCCAGGGCGCGGCGCTCATGCTGGCCGGAGCCCTCGCCCAGGTGGTCTCGCCCGCAACGGTGATCGCCATGGGCGGCGGCCTCGGCGCCGTCACGGCGTGCGTGCTGGCACTGCACTGGCGGCACATACCGCCCGTCGTCGGCCGGCACTCCGCGCGGCACCTGCGCGCTCAGGGCGCTGCGGCCGCGCGAGAACCGCTTAGCCGAGCACGGCGCGCAACGTACCGCGGCCGATGGAAAGCAGTTGCGGATTATCCGCCGAGTGCGCGAGGAAGACGAGCGCGAGGTTCAGCGCCCAGCCCCTGGCGCGTGCCCAGAGGGCGTCGTCGATCGGGTCGCGGCCGGCCGCCAGGTACGCGTCGCGGAAGGCGCCGTGCCAGCCCGCGGGCAGCAACATCCACGCCACGGCCAGGTCCGCCGCCGGGTCCCCCGAGGTGATGTCGCCGAAGTCGATCACTCGTCCGCGGAACATCACGTTGTCCCACCCGTTGGCGAGGAACCGGACCGGCAGGTGCGCGAGGTCCGGGTGCTGGGCGGCGAGCAGCCGCCGTACCAGGTCCGCGGTGACGGCCAGCTCGGCGGCGGGCATCGGGTTACCTGCCATCGCCGGCTCCTAGCACGTGACTGGGCCGATCGGCACGGTGACGGTCGCCGCGCGAGCCGAGCGCGAGGAGACCTCGAACGTGACACAGGCTGGCCCGGTGACTATGACGCCGCCGGTGAAACCCGTAAAGCGCGGCCCGCACACGGGAAGGCGTACCTCGCTGCGCGCGGCCGCGACGAGAGGCTGGCCTGAATCGGCGCTGAACAGATCCCCGATGCGGGACGGCGAGCCGTACACGAGCCTGGCGCTGGAGGGACGGGTAATGGAGACGGTGGCGAATGGTGCCGCGGACGCCGATACCGCGAGGAATGCCTTGTAGATGAAGTAGGGCTTGCCGTTACCGGCCTTGCCGACCGGATACAGGCCAGCGGGATCGTCTGATCCGGGCAGGACTAGGCCCTCGACTCCCCCGGTCACCGTCTCGCCGCCTTGTCCCTGCTGACCGGCGGACTCTGCACACGTCAGCGAGAGCAGAACGGAATGCGCGGGGCGGGCAGGCCGGGCCGAGCACGCCGCGACGAGGCTGGCACCGATGAAGACCGTGGTCAGCAGGGTCACGGTGCGCCTCATAACGCTCAGGGTAACCGGGCCGCGCGTCTCCTGACCGGCAGTATCGTCTTGCCTTTCACGAACCACGAGACGCCGAACGCCACCACGGCGGTCGCCTCGAGGATGAACAGCACCGGCCAGCTCGCGAAGTCAGACGATGGCAGGAAGTTCGAGAGCGCCGCGAGCACGACGCAGGCCAGGATCAGCAGGCCGCAGACGCGGTAGGCGACGATCTCGATCGTCGGCGCCGTACGGGCCGGCGTGGCGGCGAATCCGAGGCCGTGGCGGACTTGGCCGAGCTTATTCTGCCCGTCAGGAGTCTGGCCGCCCTTGGCGAAACGCAGCGCCATCAGGCCGAGCGCGGTGAATGTGCAAATCGCGAAGACCACGTGAATATCGCCGACATCGTTCTGCCAGGTGGCCATGGGGCCAGAGGGTTTAGTGGGGCAAAATGCCACGCCAATGGCGCACAGGCCGGCGATGTTGGTAATCCAGCGATCGACGTTATCGTATCCGTCGTAGGCGATGAGGAATACGCCGAGCGCGCACAGCGAGCCGACGAAGATGTTGCGCATGGGCGTGTAGTAGTAGCCGCTCATCGAGTCAGGCCGGGTCTCGCTCATCACCGCGTTGCCGACCATGAGCACGAATGGCAGGAGCATGCCGATCCAGCCGACGAGCTTTCGCAGCACGAGATAAGAGACGACTAGTTCGTTGGTCTGGGTGGTTCTTCGCTGGAGCACGGTATCCCCCCTTGCTCGCCAGACGGTTTACGTTATATAAACCGTCACTTGGCGTTAGCTTGACAGAGGGACGTTCGCAATACCAGATGCTTTTCGCGTGGCGTCAGCGCGTCTGCATTCCTGTGCGACGCCGTCGCGGGAGCATGATGGGATGATCATGGCTGCGGAGCGCTGACGTGGACATCAACACGGTCACCGAGTTCGTGCCGGCGGACGGTGCCGCCTGGCGCGCGGGCGATGCCTGGCTCGGCGGCGGTACCTGGCTGTTCTCCCAGCCGCAGCCCGGCATTACCCGGCTGCTCGACCTCAGCGCCTTCGGCTGGCCGCCGGTCACCGAGACGGCGGACGGCCTGCAGATCGCGGCGACCTGCACGCTCGCCGAACTCGCCCGCTGGCGGTCACGGCACGACTGGCCCGCCGCCGCGCTCGCCAGGCAGTGCTGCGACGCGCTGCTCGGCTCGTTCAAGGTGCAGAACATGGCGACCGTCGGCGGCAATATCTGCCTGTCGCTGCCGGCCGGGCCGATGACGGCGCTGGCCGCCGCGCTCGACGGGGCCGCCGCGCTGCGCGCGGCGGACGGCGGTTCTCGTCAGATACCAGTCGCCGGCTTCGTCACCGGTGACGGCCGCAACGTGCTGCGGCCGGGCGAATTGCTGCACAAGGTCATCATCCCGGCCGGGTCCCTGCGGGCGCGCGCCGCGTTCCGGCAGGTGTCGCTTTCCCCGGTTGGCCGTTCGGCGGTGCTGGTCATCGCGCGCCATGACCCCGGCGGCGAAGCGGTCGTGACCGTCACCGCCGCGACACCGTACCCGGTCCAGTTCCGCTTCGGTTCGCTGCCGTCGCCACGCGAGGCGGTCGCCGCCCTCGACGCCGCCGTCCCCGCCTACCTCGACGACGTGCACGGCGCCGCGGTGTGGCGCGCGGCGATGACCAGGCGCGCCGTCGCGTCGGTGATCGCGGAGCTCACCCCATGACGCTGCGCGTCAACGGCCAGCGTGTCGACAGCCAGCCGCGGCCCGGTCAGTGCCTGCGGACGTTCCTGCGCGAGCTTGGCTGGTGCGGCGTGAAGAAGGGCTGCGACGCCGGCGACTGCGGCGCCTGCACCGTGCACGTGGACGGGGTGCCCGTGCACAGCTGCGTCTACCCGGCGATGCGGGCGCTCGGCCGCGACGTCACCACGATCGAGGGCCTGACCCCGCACCCGCTGCAGGACTCGTTCGTGCGGGCGCAGGGCTTCCAGTGCGGCTTCTGCACGCCCGGGATGATCATGACCTCCGCCGCGCTCACCGCCGCCCAGCGAGCCGACCTGCCCCGCGCGCTCAAGGGAAACATCTGCCGCTGCACGGGCTACGGATCAATACTTGACGCGGTCAGTGGCATCGCTCGTATTAGTCCGAACGATGCGCCGGCGTCTGCGGTGGGTCAAGGCGTGCCGGCCCCCGCCAGCCGGGACGTGGTCACGGGGCGCGCGCGGTTCACCGCCGACGTCGCGCCCGATGAGTCCGACGCGGTGCCGCCGGAACCGCCGCTGCACATGAGGCTGCTGCGCTCCCCGCACGCGCACGCGTGGATCCGATCTGTTGACACCTCAGCGGCCGCGCGGGTCCCCGGTGTCGTGGCGATCTTCACCTACCGGGACTCCCCCGCCAGGCGGTTCTCCTCCGCCAGGCACCACAACCCCGACGACGACCCGTACGACACGCTGGTCCTCGACCGGACCGTCAGGTTCGCCGGCCAGCGGGTAGCCGCCGTCGTCGCTCATACGGTGGCGGCGGCCGAGGCGGCGTGCGCGCTGATCGTTGTCGACTACGACGTGCGGCCCGCGGTCACCGACCCGGTGGCGGCGATGGCGCCGGGCGCGCCGCTGCTGCACCCGGACCTGGCGCCGCGGAACATCGCCGCCGAGGTGCACCGCGTCGCCGGCGACCCGGACCGGGGATTCGCGGCGGCCGACGAGGTGTACGAGGAGACGTTCCGCGTGCACCGGGTGCAGCACGTGCACCTGGAGACGCACACCACGATCGGCTGGCTTGATGGCGCCATCTCGGGCAGCCCTCGCCTCGTGCTGCGGACGAGCACGCAGACGCCGTTCCTCACCCGCGACGAGTTGTGCCGGGTATTCGGCCTGGACAAGGACCAGATACGGGTCGTCGCCAAGCGGGTCGGCGGCGGGTTCGGCGGCAAGCAGGAGATGCTCACCGAGGACATCGTGGCGCTCGCGGTCCTCGGCACCGGGCGCCCGGTGCACCTCGAGCTCACCCGCGAGGAGGAGTTCACCGCCGCCACCACGCGGCACCCGATGGAGATCACCGTGGGCGTCGGCGCCGCCCACGACGGCACGCTCACCGCGCTGCGGCTTTCCGTGGTGTCGGAGACCGGCGCCTACGGCAACCACGGCCCGGGCGTGCTGTTCCACGCGTGCGAGGAGGCGGTCACCGCCTACCGCTGCCCGGCCAAGCGGGTCGACGCCTGCGCCGTCTACACCAATACCGTCCCGGCGGGGGCGTTCCGCGGCTACGGGCTGTCCCAGACACTGTTCGCGGTCGAGTCCGCCATCGACGAACTCGCCAGGCGGCTGCGGCTCGACCCGGTGGAATTCCGCCGCCGCAACCTGGTCCGGCCGGGTGAGGAACTGGTCAACGGCAGCGGCGAACCCAGCGACATCAGCACCGACAGCATCGGCGCGGTGGAATGTCTCGACCTGGTCGCGGCGGCGCTGGCCAGCGGCCGCGGTTCGGCGCCCCCGGGTGCCGGATGGCTGACCGGCACCGGCGTCGCGGTCGCCATGCTCGACACCATCCCGCCCGGCGGGCACGACGGGAGGGCACGGATCGCCGAACGGCCGGACGGGAAGTTTCACCTGTTCACCGGGACGAGCGAATTCGGCAACGGGACGACCACCGTGCACCAGCAACTCGCCGCGAACGTGCTCGGCTGCGATCCGGACAACATCGAGGTCAAGTCCGCCGACACCGACAAGTCAGGGCACGACACCGGCGCGTACGGGTCCACCGGCCTCGTGGTCGCGGGCACCGCCACGCTGCGGGCGGCGCGGGCGCTGGCCGAGGCGCTGGCGGCGCGGGCCGCCAGCGAGCGGGCCGACGGTGAGCGCCCCGACGGCGAGCGGCCCGACAGGAAGCTGCTCGAGGCGGAGGGGTACTGCGACGGGCTGTCCCGGTCGGCCGCGTTCGCCGTCCAGGGATTCCGTGTCGCGGTCAGCCCCGACACAGGTGAGATCCGCATCCTGCAGTCGGTGCAGGCCGTGGACGCCGGCACGGTGATCAACCCGGTGCAGCTGCGCGGCCAGGTCGAGGGCGGGGTGGCGCAGGCGCTCGGCGCGGCGCTGTTCGAAGAGGTCCTGATCGATCCGGCCGGCGTCGTCACCACGCGGGCGCTGCGCGAGTACCACGTGCCAGTGCTCGCCGACCTGCCACGCACCGAGGTGCACTTCGCGCCGACCCGGGATCGGCTCGGCCCGTTCGGCGCCAAGCCGATGAGCGAGGCGCCGTTCAACCCGGTCGCCCCGGCGCTGGCGAACGCGGTCCGCGACGCGACCGGCGTCCGTCTTACTCGCCTGCCCCTTCGCCGCGACCTCGTCTACCGCGCACTGAACCGCGTGTTACACCCGGAGGATGGTCATGGTCCAGCTAGGAGCCAACCGGTACGGCAAGGCCGAGGTCCGCGTCGTCCGGATCGCCCGCGGCGCGGCGCCTGGCGGCGGCGACGTGATCAGGGACTGGAACGTGTCCACCAGCCTGTCCGGCGACCTGGCCGACTCGCACCTGACCGGCGACAACGCCAAGGTGCTGCCCACCGACTCGCAGAAGAACCGGGTCTACGCCCTCGCGAAGGAACTCGGCGCGACCGAACCCGAGGAGTTCGCGATCGCGCTGGCCGAGTTGTTCACGACGTCGCAGGTTTCGATCAGCCGGGCGCGGATCGCGGTCGAGGAGTACGGCTGGATGCCGATCGGCGGGACCGGGTACTCCTTCGCCCGCGCCGGGGACCTGGTGCGGACCACGACCGTGATCCACGACCTGGCCGCGGGGACGTCGGTGGTCTGCGGGATCAGGGACCTGGTCGTGCTGAACACGACGGCCTCGGAGTTCTGGGGCTACCCGAAGGACGCCTACACCACGCTGCCGGAAACCACCGACCGGATCCTCGCCACCCAGGTGGACGCCTCCTGGCGGTTCCGCCCTGAAGCGCTTCGCGTGACCGACTGGGCCGCGGCCTTCGCGACCGCGAAGGCCGCGGTGCTCGAGACCTTCGCCGCCACCTACAGCTACTCGCTGCAGCAGATGCTTTACGCGATCGGCTCGGCGATCATCGCCGCGGTGCCCGCGGTCTGCGAGGTCAGGCTCGCGCTGCCGAACAAGCATCACTTCATCGTCGACCTCGCCCCGTTCGGCCTGGACAACGACCGCGAGGTCTACCACGCCGCCGATCGCCCCTACGGCCTGATCGAGGGCACCGTCCTCGCCGACGACGCCCCGGACGCGGGACTCGCCTGGACCTGACCGGCCGTCACCGCTTGCGGGCGACTCCGCCGTAGTTCGCCAGGTCGTCGCCGGCGTCATCGGGGACCGCGCGCCAGCGGTGGACCTGCACCAGACCCGGCGGTACGAGATCCCAGCCCGCGAAGAAGCTCGCGACCTCGGCGTGCGTCCGCAGCGTGACCGGTTCGGCCATCACCGCGTTCGCCCGCGTAGCCGCGCGTCCTATCTGGGTGGCGTGGATGTCGCTCGCCGGGTGCGCGATGACCAGGTAGCTGCCCGGCGGCACCGCGTCGAACAGCCGTTTCACGATGCCGGCGGGGTCGTCGGAATCGGGGATGCAGTGCAAGATCCCGAGCAGCATCACCGCGACCGGCTCGCTGAAGTCCAGCGTGTGCGCGGCTTCCCGCAAGATCGCGCTGGTGTCGCGCAGGTCCGCGTCGAGGTAGGTGGTCGCCCCCTGCGGGCTGCTCGTCAGCAGGGCGCGGGCGTGCGCCAGGACGATCGGGTCGTTGTCGACGTAGACGATCCGCGATTCCGGTGCCACCTCCTGGGCGACCTCGTGCGTGTTGTGCGCCGACGGCAGACCGGTGCCGATATCGAGGAACTGCCTGATGCCGACCTCGCCGGCCAGGTACCTGACCGCGCGGCCGAGGAACGCGCGCTGCGCGCGGACGCTGACGAGGATAGGCGGATAGGAGCTGATCACCATCTCGGCTGCCTCGCGGTCGGCCGCGAAGTTGTCCTTGCCGCCCAGCCAGTAGTTATAGACCCGCGCGATATGCGCGACGCCGGTGTCGACGTCCGCCTGTGGCTGGTCGTCCACCGGGGCAGGAAGAAACCAGGTCGCCGGCTGCTCCTCGGTCACCGCGTTTTCCCTCATCGCTTCGCCCATGCGACGGCCCTTGGCCCCCCGATGCGCCGCGCCACCATCGTCCCATGTCGTCGCGCCCGGAAGCGACCGCGACGACCCGACGTAATTGGTTAATTTTAGCGGCGGGCGCCCACCGCGCCGGGGAATCGCGGTGGGCGCCCGCCTAGGGTCAGCCGGTCAGGCCGTCGGCTCGGGGCTGAGCCCGGCCAGTTCCTGCTGGACCTTGCGCTCGTGTTCCGCGGCGTCCTCGCGGGCGCGGCGCGGCGACCAGCGGCCGGCCATCAGCAGGATCAGCGGCAGGAACACGATCTGCCCGCCGACGCAGACCCACCACCAGTTCTTCCACTGCCCGGATGCCGCCGCGGAGGCGTTCTGGACGTCCTTGGCGTGTTCGGACAGGTACAGCAGGTCCGTCTTAGGCACCGTGGAAAGCGCCACCAGCTTGGTGGTCGCCGCGGCCGGACTGATCTTGAAGGCCGTAGCGATGTCCCCGACCGCCTTCGCCTGTGCGGTGGTGTTCGCCGGGTTGGCGTTGAGCGCGGCCTGCGTCCCTGGATCGATCGCCGCGAGCGTCGCCAGTTCCGGCGCGTACTGGGTGGAGTACGTGACGACGTTCGCGCCGTACGTGACGAGCGGTGTCATCGAGCTGACCACGGACGGCATGATCAGGAAGGAGATCGCGATCACCGCCCGGATGATCCAGCCCCACACGGCCAGGCCGGTCGCGGTCAGCGCCGGGTTGTGCTTCTCGACCGTCTCGGTGAAGCTCGCCATCCACGGCGCGTACGCGATCGCCAGGAACACCGCGATGAAGCTGACGACGATGGCGAACGTGGCGAAGGTCGTGCCCGCGCCCAGGTACAGGAAGATGATCGTCGCGACGATCGTGCCAATCGCGCCGATCACCATGAACGGCTTGCGGACGCCCACCTTGTCGGAGACGATCCCGACCGTGATCAGCGCGGCCGCGTCGAACGCCCAGAACCAGTTGCCCAGGCTGTTGGCGCTGGACAGGGTGAAGCCGTGCAGCGTGGTGAAGTACACGGTGAAGAAGCCGACCGCGGTGTAGTAGACCAGCAGGAACACCGAGATCGCGAACGCCGAGCCGATGACGTCCAGGTGCAGCACCTGCCGCCACGGGCGCTTGAGCAGGTCGTCGACCTTGAGCCCGCGTGCCTTGGCCTCGATCAGCGCGCGGTCGCGTAGGGACACCATGAGCTGGTCGCGCAGCTGCGGGGATAGCTCGCGCAGCCCGACCACGGCGATCGCGGCGACGACGAGGCCGACGATGCCGCAGATGATGAACTGGTCCTGCCAGGCGGTCAGGTGGCTGAGCGTGTTGCTCGACACGACGGCGACCACCAGGCTGCCGACGACCGGGCCGAGCGTCCAGAACCCCATCGCGGAGGCCCTGCCGAGCTGCGGCGAGAAGTCCCGCACCAGGGCCGGGGTGGCGACGAGGATGACGCCCTCGACGAGGCCGATCACGGAGAACAGCGTCGCGTAGGTGGCCGTGTTCGTCGCGTTCGGCACGCCGAACAGCACCAGCAGGCCGGTAACAACCAGCCCGTAGGCCACGAGGTTGGCGCGGCCCCACCGGTCGGCCAGGCCCGCGGCGAGCGAGCCGAACGCGCCGATCGCGTTGGCGACCACGATGATGTACACGTAATCGGGGAACGTCATCCCGAACTGCGCGATGATCGACGGGGACACCGCGCCCGGGACGTAGAACTGGTAGTAGAGAATGATCGTCGCTAGCACCACGATGGCCAGGTAGGTCATCCGGTGACGCGTGTCCGGATAGTGGTCGAGCTGCCGCTGCCAAAGGCCCCGCACCGCCGGGGCGCTTCGCACGGTAGTTGCTGTCATCCTGCGACCCCTTTACGCACCACGTCAGCTTTGACGTGCGCACGGCCTAAAAGTACGTTTACGTACTTTAGGAATTTTCCCGTTACTCTAGGCCCATGCCCAAGACCACGCAAGGGGGCACCCTGGCGGCCACGCACGATGGCAAACCGGGCCTGCCCAGGGGCCGCAGCCGGCTGCCGGTGCCCGACGTCCGGGCCTCACAGCTGAAGCGGCTGCGCCGGGCGACGATCGCCGCGGTCGCCGAGGCCGGGTACGCGGCGGTCACGGTCGCGGACATCGTGCGCCGCGCCAAGGTGTCCCGGGCCGCCTTCTACGCCCACTTCGCGGACAAGGAGGACGCCTTCCTTGCCGCGACCCGCGAGGGCGGCCAGCTGATGTCCGGCCGCGTGGTCGCCGCGACGCGGGCGCTGCCCGCGGGCACCCCGGACGAGGACGTGCTGCGTACGGCGTGCCGCGCCTTCCTGGATTTCCTCGCGCACGAGCCGTCCTTCGCCCGGGTCTTCTACGTCGACATGCCGGCCGCCGGGCCGCGGGCCGTGGAGCGCCTCGACCTGGCAGGGCGCCGGTTCGCCGCGATGACCGCCACCTGGCACCAGCGTGCCCGGGACCGCCACCCGGACTGGCCGGCCGTCCCCGACGACGTGTACCTGGGGCTGGCTGGGGCGGCCGCGGAGCTTGTCCGGTGCCAGGTGCGCGCGAACCGCACCAAGGCGCTGCCGGACCTGGAGGACACCCTCGTCTGGCTGCACCTGGCAGTGCTCGCGGCCAAGCCCTGGCCGGCGTCGGCCGCTTTACCGCAGCAGGCTCACTCCCCGATGCCGCCCAGCTTCTCGTGGCCCTTGAGCAGGTTGCGGGCGATGGTGCGGCGCTGGATCTCGTCGGTGCCCTCGTAGATCCGCAGCAGCCGCAGTTCCCGGTACCAGCGCTCGATCGGCAGTTCCTTCGTGTAGCCCATCCCGCCGTGGATCTGCAGCACCCGGTCCACCACGTTGTTGGCCATGACCGCGCCGTTGAGCTTGGCGATCGAGGAGGCGTGCCGCCCGTCCAGGCCCTGCTGGACGCGCCATGCGGCGTACAGCGTGAGCCACTTGGCCGCCTCGATCTCCACCTGGGAGTCCGCGATCTGCCACTGGATCGCCTGGTACTCCCCGAGCGGCTGGCCCATCGAGTGCCTGATGTTCGCGTAGTCAATCGCCATCTGCAGCAGCCGCTCCGCCGAGCCGACGGCCCGCGCCGGGATCATGAACCTGCCGAGCCTGATCCACGACATCGCCAGGTCGAACCCCTTGCCGACCTCGCCAAGCACGTTCGAAGCCGGCACCCGCACGTCGTCGAAGAGCAGCGACGCCGGCCCCCACTCCCCCATAGTCAGGATCGGCTCGGACTTCCAGCCCATGTCCCTGTCGGCCAGGAAGCAGGTGACCCCGGCGTCCGGCACGACCGCGAACACCATGACGAAGTCCGCCTCGTTGCCGTTGGTGATGAACGTCTTCTCGCCGTTGATCACGTAGTCGCCGCCGTCCGGGCGCGCCGAGGCGCGAATCGACCGGGCGTCCGAGCCGGCGCCGGGCTCGGTGATCGCGAAGCAGGAGATCCGCTCGCCCTCGATCGTCGGGAGCAGGTAGCGCTGCTTCTGCTCGTCGTTGCCCGCGTACAGGATGTTGTCCGCGTACCCGCCGAACGAGAACGGCACGAACGTGCGCCCGCTTTCCATCGCGATGATCGCCGACATCACCGCGCCGAGGTTCATCCCGCCGTACTCCTCCGGCGTGGTCACTCCCCAGAACCCGCTGCGCCGCGCCTTGAGCTGCAGTTCGCGCAGGACGTCGCGGTCGATCCCCGGCCGGCCGGCTCGCTCGCTGCGCAGCACCTCTGGTTCCAGTGGCATGACCTCGCGCTCGATGAACGCCCGCACGGTGTCCCTGATCTGCCGTTCCTCGTCACTGAGCGAGAAGTCCACCATCGCCCACCACCCCTTCCGCAGAGCACGCTTACCCGATGGTAACTTCGCCCGGCCCCGACCGCGAGACGACCGGCCCCGACCGCGAGATGAGGTGAATGGCCCCGCGCCCTCAATAGATGAGGCCAAGGGGCCATTCACCTCAAACGGGGCGGGCACCAGGGTGCCCCTTGGTGCCCTCACACGGCGGCGCCCGCCATCCGGGCGCGGCAGCTCGCGAGGACGTTGGCGATCACCTGGTGGCCGCAGCGGCCCGCGGCGGTGAGAATCGACTCCGGGTGGAACTGGACCGCCCACCGGCCCGCCGCGTCGTCCTCGATCGCCATCACGACGCCGTTCGGCCCGTGCGATGAGCCGAGCGTCGCGGTCACGGCGAAGCCGCCCTTGACCGCCGTCTCTTCCGCGTACAGCGAGTGGTAGCGGGCCGCGGTGAACTCGGCAGGCAGCCCCGCGAACAGCGACGTCTCGCCGCGCACCATGACCTGCCCCGGCTTGCCGTGCTGCGGCTCGGACAGCAGCGACAGCTCGCCGCCCGCGTGCTCCACCATCGCCTGCAGCCCCAGGCACACGCCGAACGCCGGCAGCTTCCGCCTGTCAAGCTCGGACAGCAGCTCGTCGCACTGGAAGTCCGACGGGCGGCCTGGCCCCGGCGACAGCACCACGAGGTCGGGCGCGAGCGAGTCAAGCATCGACGGCGCGAACCCGGCGCGCAGCGTCGTCACCCGAGCGTCGTACTGGCGGAAGTAGTCGGCGAGCGTGTGCACGAACGAGTCCTGGTGGTCGACGAGCAGCACCCGCAGCGGCCTGCCTACCGGGACGGCAGGGGCCTGTGCGGCGACCAGAGACGGCCCGCTTCGTTCGGACTCATGAAGGGTTTCAATGAGAGCGCGCGCCTTGATGTGAGTCTCTTGCTCTTCGGAGTCCGGGTCGGAATCGTAGAGCAGCGTCGCGCCGGCCCGGACGGCGGCGACGCCGCCGCTGATGTGCGCGGTGCGCAAGGTGAGCCCGGTGTTCATCGAGCCGTCGAAGCCGATCTTGCCGACCGCGCCGCCGTACCAGCGCCGCGGCGCGTCCTCGTTGTCCTCGATGAACTGCATCGCCCAGGTCTTCGGCGCGCCGGTGACGGTGACCGCCCACATGTGGGTCAGGAACGCGTCCAGCGCGTCGAGGCCGGGCCGCAGCCGCCCCTCGATGTGGTCGACGGTGTGGATCAGCCGGCTGTACATCTCGATCTGCCGCCGCCCGATCACCTTGACGCTGCCCGGCACGCACACCCGCGACTTGTCGTTGCGGTCCACGTCGGTGCACATGGTCAGCTCGGACTCCTCCTTGGCCGACCGCAGCAGCGTGACGATGTTCGCCGCGTCTTCGAGCGGGTCCGCGCCGCGCGCGATCGTGCCGGAGATCGGGCAGGTTTCCACCCGGTCCCCGGTCACCCGCACGTACATCTCCGGCGACGCGCCCACCAGGTACTCACCGTCGCCGAGGTTGAACAGGAACTCGTACGGCGCGGGGTTGCGCTCCCGCAGCCGCTCGTAGAACGCGGCCGGCGACGCGCACCGGGCGCGGAACACATGGCTGGGCACGACCTCGAACAGGTCGCCGACCTTGAAGCGCTCCTTCGCCCGCTCGACGATCGCGGCGAACCGTCCGGGCGCTGGGTTTTCGAAATCATCATGCCGAACGATGGCAGCCGGCTCTGGTGTGTCAGCCGTCTCTCGCGGGTGGTTATGCGTGGAAGCCCCGCCTGCTTCGAACTCGTACCGGTACCTGATCGCCTCCTCGCGCCGGCGGTCGAGCGCGTAGAACTCGTCGGGCAGGTGCAGCACCAGGTCGCGCTGGTCGCGCGGCCGGTCCATGCGCAGCCGCACCGGCTCGAACTGGAACGCCAGGTCATAGCCGAACGCGCCATACAGCCCGAGGTGCGGGTCCGCGCATCCGAACGCGACGGCGATCTCCCGCAGCGCGGTGAACACCGTCGGTCGGCGGCTGCGCTCCTCCTCGGTGAACGTGCCCTCGCCCTCAGGGATCACGACCGTGCACTCAGCGAGCCGCATCTTGCTGTTATCAGCCCGGGTGAGATCCTCGGGGGCGCTCGGGGCGCTCGGGGCGCTCGGTTGCTCGTGGCCCACCCGGCGCATGGCGTCCGCGATGACCGGAAGGATCACCTGGCCACGCTCGTTGAGCGCCCGCGCCGTCACATACCTGCCATGGGTGAAGATCTCAACCGGCGGGTTCACGTAGGCCATGTGCCAGCGGCTGTACCGGCCCGGATACTCCATGCCCGAGCTCAGCACTCCGCCGCGGCGGCGGTCGACAGCCTCGGCTATGCGCTCGAGTTCGGCCGGGTCGAACGGCTCGGCGGTGCGGGTGATCGTGACGCCGCCGCCGGTCGTCAATGACGTGGTTTCCACGCTTCGGGCCCTTCTATCTGGCCCGGTTTCCGGCGGGAGATACGAAAAGCGACCGCCGTTTCCGGGCGGTCGCTCAGGCACAGCAGCGGACACCGCCTACAGGCGGCGCCACCACTGGAGGTCGCTCAAAGGTCGCATCGCTGATGAGCGTAGCACCTGTCACGGGCACGCGGAACGCGTATCGGGCATCCGCCAGGCGGTGGCTATGCCCGTGATCACCTCGGCGGCGACTCGCAGGTTCCCCTCGTTCTCGCCGGCCGGGACCGCGGGGTGCCCGGCCAGGAACTCGCCGACCATTGGCAGCACGGTGCCGTCGCCGAGCAGGCCGCCATGGAACGCCGGGACCACGACGACATCGTTGGGCAGGCCGCAGACCGGGAGGGTCACCGCGTCCGCGAGCGGGATCACCGCGAGCCAGCGGATCGACTTGCCTTGCGGACCCGTGACCGCCGCGAAGTACTTGGCGCCGAACTCGCTGACCGAGTTGATCAGGTGCTGCGCACCGCTCGGGCCGTACGGAGACATGCCACCGACCAGGTGATTCAGCTCGTTCAGCGCGTACTCCGACACCGAGGCACCGTCCGATCCGGGCGGGTAGCTCAGCTGACCTGGCTCGACGATCGGGCTGAGCAGCACGATCGACCCGATCGGCAGGCCGGGATGACGGTCGAGCATCGCGTACACGCCGAGCGTGCCCTCGCTTTCCGCGACGACGTCGACGGGCAGGCCGGTGGCCTCGTGCAGCTTCATGAGCTGGGCGGCCATCCGGTCGCCGAGTACCGGCAGCGGCAGGTCGTCCGCCGACGGGCCGCTGCGCAGCGGTCTGCCTTCAGTGTCCATTCCCGCGTAGGAGAACTGGCGTATCGTGACGCCGGGCATCGTTGCGCGCAAGCCGTTGGCGTCGTCGCAGCAGGAGGAGCCCCACCCGGCGACCACGAGCACAGCGGTCTTCACGTTGGCTGTGGCCGGCGCCCCCGGGCCGGTCGCGTGATTGCCGACGATGTTGGCGGCCGTCGAGGCGGTGACCGTGCTGATCGGAAGCTGGATGGTCCCGGTGAACATGAGCCGGACGACGCCCACCGCGAGGACGATCACCATGAAGCCGGCCACCGGCGCGAACGGCAGGCCGAGCAGCAGCCGGGCGGGTACCGATTCCGCGGTGCGCGGGTGCAGTCGGGAGGCGAGGCCAGCCACGCCGTACCAGGCGCGGGCATTGACAAGGCCGGTGAGCGCCGCGATGGCAAGCGCCGCCGCGGTGCCCATGTGCGCGATGATCCCGGCGGACACCGAAAGCACCAGGAAGCTGGCGAACAGCCACAGAACGGCGCGCAGCGGCGGCAGCCGGCGCCACCAGGCGAGGATGACCCCGCCGTGGCTGAGCGCGGCCACGATGCCGAGCATGATCGGCAGCGCCGCGAGGAACGGCCAGGAGAAGGGCAGCACCGCGACCCCGAACAACAGCGTGACCGCGGGCGAGAGCAGCAGCCACGCCACCGAGGTCAGCGCCATGCAGGACCAGAAGGCGCGGGACAGGCGCGGCGCGCGGAGTTCGCGCGGCCAGGCGAGCCGCAGCAGCACCGTGTCCATCGCCGACCTGACGAAAAGCACCGCGATCAGGATGCAAGTGAACCAGAGCCAGGACTGGCTGTCGGTGAACAGCCAGCGCAGGTCATGGTAGGCCGCGAGCGCGGGAAGGGCAGTGACCTGCGGTGCCACCGGCCTGGCGGCGGGTGCGACAAGCGTGAGCAACCCAGCCTCGGCCACGGCGCCGCCCGCCGCGACGAGGATCAGTCCCCGATGCCGGAGGAATCCCTCGGCTGAATTTCCCCTGCTCATTTGTTTTATGCAGGCATTCACCCGCCCGCTGATTGTCTTCGTCCGGGCGAACACCCAGTAGCCCCGGTAAATTCCGGAGTCTTCCGCTATTTCAGCACTTGCGGACGGCGCGTGGCTAGTGACTTTCAGCACGTGTCGCACATATCGATGAACGCTCAATCATTGACGTTCGGCACCGCTTCTCGTAACGTCGGCTCGTTTGCACAGCCAGCTCGTTTGCACTGGGCAGCCCGCGTGCGCTGCCAGCAAGGAGACGACGCATGACCGCCACGACGACTACGCTAGCCGACCTGCCCTCGCTGAAGGGAACCGTGCTCGGCACCAGCGAGTGGTTCGAGATCACCCAGCAGCGGGTGAACACGTTCGCCGACGCCACCGACGACCACCAGTGGATCCACGTGGACGTGGAGCGGGCGAACAGGGAAAGCCCGTTCGGCGGCCCGATCGGGCACGGCTACCTCACGCTATCGCTGTTCGTGCCGATGTGGTCGCAGGTGCTCGTCGTCACCGACACGACGATGGCCGTCAACTACGGGCTGAACAAGGTGCGCTTCCCGGCCCCGGTCCCGGTCGGCTCGAAGGTCCGGCTGACCGCCACCCTGGCGGATGTCGAGGAGGTCAAGGGCGGCCTGCAGCTCACCGTCGGCGGCGTCGTCGAGCGCGAGGGCGGCGACAAGCCGGTCTGCGTCCTCGAGGCCGTCATGCGCTTCTACGGCTGACCCCGGCTGTTAGCCTGGCCGGGTGAGCGAAGTGCTTGACCACGAGTGGTTCTGCGAGCGGGCCGAGGCGGAGATCGCCCGGATGGCTGTTGCCGCTGCCGCGGCGGATCCGGCCGCGCCGGTGCTGACGTGCCCGTCTTGGACGGTCGCGAAGCTGGTCAAGCACACCGGGATCGTGCACCGCTGGGCCACGGCGATCGTGTCCAGCCGGTCTTCTGACCGGGTCGACCAGCGGGATCTTGACGTCGGGCTGCCGTCTTCTGAGGCGGACTATGCTGACTGGCTCGCGGCCGGGGCTCCGCCACTGCTGTCCGCGCTGCGCTCCGCCGGGCCAGCCACGGTCGTGTGGGCGTGGGGCGCCGAACAGCGCTCGGGATGGTGGGCGCGCCGGATGCTGCACGAGACGACCGTGCACCGGGCGGACGCGGAGTTCGCGGTGGGCGTATCACCCGGCATCGACCCCGTGGTGGCCGCGGACGGGATCGATGAGTTCCTGGCAAACCTGCCGGCCGCCCGGCGGCCACGGGAGCACCTCGCGGAGCTGCCGGCCGGGGAGTCGGTGCACCTGCACGCCACCGATTCCGACGGGGAGTGGCTGATCCAGTTCGCCGACGGCACGGTCAGCTGGTCGCGCGGGCACGCGAAGGCCTCGGCGGCCGTGCGCGGGCCAGTGGGGCAACTGCTGCTGTTCACCTACGGCCGGGTGCGTCCGTCGGACGCATCGCTGACGGTGTTCGGCGATTCCGCGCTGCTCGACGCCTGGCAGGAGAAGACGGCGCTGTGACGGCCGCCTTCCGATGAGCGCCTGGTCGTGAGCGGACGCCTCCTTGCCATCAGCGACCTGCACGTCGGCTACCCGGACAACCGTGCCCTGGTGGACGCCTTGCGGCCGGAGGACCCGGACGACTGGCTGATCGTGGCCGGCGACGTCGGCGAGAAGTTCGCCGACGTGGGCTGGGTGCTCGCCACGCTCGCCAGCCGGTTCGCCCGGGTGATCTGGGCGCCGGGCAACCACGAGCTGTGGACCCTTCCGGCGGATCCGGTGGCGCTGCGCGGAGTGGCGCGGTACGAGGCGCTGGTGAAGGTCTGCCGCCGCTTCGGGGTGGTCACGCCATCGGATCCGTTTCCGGTGTGGCCAGGCGCGGACGGCCCGATCGCGGTCGCTCCGCTGTTCCTGCTCTACGACTACTCGTTCCTGCCCGCCGGAGCCGCCACGGCCGATGAGGCGCTCTTCCTGGCGCGTTCCGCGGGTGTCGTCTGCGCCGACGAGCGCTGGCTGCACCCCGACCCGTACCCGTCACGCTCGGCCTGGTGCCACGTGCTGGTCGAGGCCGCCGCGCGACGGCTCGCCGCGGTGTCGCTGCCCGTCGTCCTGGTCAGCCACTGGCCGCTGGTCCGCTCCCCCACGATGGCGCTGCGGCACCCGGAGTTCGCGCTCTGGTGCGGCACTTCGCTGACCGCATCCTGGCATCTCGAGCACCAGGTCGTCGCCGCCGTCTACGGCCACCTGCACATGCCGCGCACCACCTGGGAGGACGGCGTCCGGTTCGAGGAGGTCTCCGTCGGCTACCCCCGCGAATGGCGGCGCCGCGGCGGCCCGCCAGCCCCGCGCGTGATCCTGGGCGCGTAGCGCTTATCAGAATGCCTTGTGGCCCGGCGGGGTGGCGTCCTGTCCGAGGGTCACCGGCCTGGCCTCCAGGTCAGGATGGCTCAGCAGGCTGTCCACCAGCGTGGCCGGTCCGCCGACGCAGGTCCAGTCGTCGTCCCACAGCGTCGATACCAGCCAGGAGCGGTCGGCGGGAAACATCAGGTTGGGCAGCACACCCTTCCAGAACGACCCGAGGTCTCTCCTGCGCCAGGCGCCGGCCTGCTCCGGGCCAGCCTCGGCCAGCACGTAGTGCCAGCCCGCATACACGGTCACCATGGGCGCGTCAGGGAACACGACGTCATCGGCGCCGGTGTCCAGGTATCCGAGCCACCATGGCTGGCTTGCCGTGTACTCGCTCAGCAGCGCCAGCATGGCCCTGTCATGCCGTTCCTGCCCCTCGTCTGCGGCGGGCAGCACGGTCGTGGCGTAGGCCTCGAAGACCGGCGGAATGGCGGAGGTGATCGTCAGGCCCACCGACGTGCCATCGGCGATCCAGGCCACCTCGGCATCCGTCCCGATCCGCCACGTCCCGCCGTCTCTTGCCCGCAGGACGCGCATCTAGAACGCGAAGCCGCCGGGGCGATCGTTGCGGTCGGCGAGCAGGCCCGCGAGGGTGGAGATCGCGATCTCCGCCGGCATGCGGGAGCCGATGTTGAGGCCGATCGGGCGGTGCACCCGGGCGATGTCGCCAGGCGCAACGCCGAGGGACTCCAGGGCCGGGATGTGCGGGGGCGGGACGCGCGGATTGCCCATCACGCCGACCCAGCGGGCCTTGGTGGCCAGGGCGTCGCGCAGCATCGGGCCGAGTTCGTCGCGGTGGTGGTCGGTGACCACCACGTCGGCGCCCTCGATGTCCTCGGGTACCTGTCCGTGCACATGGAAGCCGGACATCGCCGCGCCGGCGGCGCGGTCCGCGTCCGGTTCCACGAGGAGCGTGCGGAACCCGGCGTCGGCGGCGTAGCGGAGCAGGAACCCGGACACCGGAGAGGCGAACACCGCGACGAGCGTGCGGTCCGTGCCGAGCTCGGAGGGGCTGTGCGTGCTGGCGGCGGGGGCCGCGCCGTGCGCGACCGAGCAGGAGTCGTTCTCTTCAGCCATACGGCCAGTCTGCTACAACCCGCCGCCGGCGGCCACGCCACACCTGGCTAGGGTCGGTAGTCATGGAGTTCCAGGAAGTCGTACAGCGACGGCACATGGTCCGCACGTTCACGCCTGAGCCGGTCCCGCGGCAGGTCCTCGACCACATCCTGGGCAACGCGGTGCGCGGCCCGTCCGCCGGGTTCTCGCAGGGGCAGTCGTTCCTCGTGCTGACCGGGGATGACCTGCCGAAGTTCTGGGCGGTGGCCGGCGAGGCGATCGACCCGTCGGCGCAGACCGCGCCGCTGGTGATCGTCACGATGTCGTGTAAGCGCGTCTACCTCGACAGGTACGCCCAGCCCGACAAGGGCTGGACGGACCGGGACGAGTCGCGCTGGCCGGTGCCGTTCTGGCACATCGACACGGGCATGGCGGCGCTGCTGATCCTGCTCACCGTGGTGGACGAGAACCTGGGCGCGGTGTACTTCGGCATCGTGCCGCCGGCGGTGCCCAAGTTCCGCGCTACGTTCGGCGTGCCCGACGACCAGGAGCCGATCGGCGCGATCGCCATCGGCTACGACGCCGAGCCCAAGGCGCGCGACCTGCGCTCCAAGCGCCGCCCCCTCGATCAGCTGGTGCACTACGGAACCTGGTGACCTGATGCGGCCGGCGTAGCATCGGCGGGTGCGGTATCACGTGAAGCGCCGGGACCGGCCGGCTCCCGGGTCGATCCCCGACGTCCTCGGCGTGTTCCGTGCCGAGGTCCGCTTCTACCGCGAGATCGCGCCGGTGGCCGGCGTGCGGGTGCCCGCGTGCTATCGGGCCGAGGAGACCGGTGACGGGACTGTGCTCGTGCTCGACGACCTCTCCGCATGGCTGCCGGGAGCGGACCCGGCGACGGCTGCCGCCGTGCTGGCGGGCATGCACGCGCGGTGGGAGCGCCAGGCGCCGCTGCGATGGCCCTGGCTGCGGCCGGTTGGCGCCGGCGTCGACCTCGTCGCGAAGCTGTTCGGCGACACCTGGCGGGAACTGGCCGCGCGCCCGGACCTGCCCGCCTCAGTGGCGGCGTTCGGCGAGTCGGTGAATGGTCATGTCGCCGAGGCGGAGCGCGCCGTCGCCGACGCGGGCCCGCTGACCCTCGTGCACGGTGACGCGTCGACGCTGAAAATGCGGACCGGGCCTGACGGCGAACTGGTGCTCTTGACTGGGAGGACGTGTCGGCCGCGCCCGGCGTGGTGGACCTGGCCTGGCTGCTGACATCCTCGGTGGATCCCGCCAGGTGGGATGAGGTGATCGCCGCGTACGGGCCGACGCCGCCCGGCGGCCTTGACCGGGTGCTCCCGGCGGTCATGGTGCAGGGGCTGCTCAGCATGGCGGACACGCCCGCCGGGTCAGCGCAGTCGCTGGCCTGGGC
>Ga0187807_1000085_pt1 | contig 24615 bp, 20 predicted proteins | sample NC_wetland_sal_i_4_FD_132432 | JGI IMG/M metagenome (GOLD analysis project Ga0187807, IMG submission 132432) | Wetland sediment microbial communities from Neuse River Estuary, North Carolina, USA - ASW_2 | ecosystem: Environmental > Aquatic > Freshwater > Wetlands > Sediment | place: USA: North...
CAGCGCCGGGTCCACATGCCCGTGCGGGCTGATCAGCGGCAGGTCGCGGACCTCCGCGTACAGCTCGCGGGCGATGGCACGGGTCGTCGGGTCCGCGGGGAACAGCCGGTCCTGATCCATCATCAGCACTCCTTTCTCGCCCTCACCAGTCGAAGACAGTGCCGTCGGTCAGCCTGTTGACAGGCAGGTAGGCGCGCTCATACGGGTACCTCGCGGCAAGCTCCTCATCGATCGAAACTCCCAGGCCGCTGGCCTCGCCGGGGTGCAGGTAGCCGTCCTGGAAGCGGTAGGCGTGCGGGAACACGTCGTCCACGATCGGCTCGTGCCGCATGTGCTCCTGGATGCCGAAGTTGGCAATGGCCAGGTCCAGGTGCACGGCAGCGGCCATGGTGACAGGTGAGACGTCGGTTGGCCCGTGCGATCCGGACTTCACGCCGTACAGCTCGGCCAGGCCGAAGATCCGGCGCAGGTGGGTGATGCCCCCGGCGTGCACGACCGACGTGCGGATGTAGTCGATGAGGCGTTCGCGGATCAGCCGCTCGCAGTCCCAGACCGAGTTGAACACCTCACCGATCGCCAGCGGCGTGGTGGTGTGCTGGCGGACCAGGCGCAGCGCGTCCTGGTCCTCGGCGGGCGTGACATCCTCAAGCCAGAACAGATCGTACGGCTCGAGGTCCTTGCCGAGGCGCGCCGCCTGGATGGGGGTGAGCCTGTGGTGCACGTCGTGCAGCAGCGGCAGTTCCGCGCCGAAGCGCTCCCTCACCTTCTCGAAGACGCCCGGAATGTGGCGCATGTAAGCCCGCGAGTCCCAGGTCTCCTCCGCGGGCAGTGGCCCGCGGAAGGCCGGCTCGTAGCGCCCGGACGCTACGCCATCGCCCACGCCGTAGATCTTGCCGAGGCCGGGCACCGCGCTCTGGATCCGCACCGCCCGGTAGCCCAGCGCGAGGTGCTGCTCCACCGAGTCGAACAGCTCGGGCATGTCTTTCCCGCTGGCGTGGCAGTAGACGAGCACGCCGTCTCGGGAGGCTCCGCCGAGAAGCTGGTAGAGCGGCAGTCCGGCTACCTTGCCCTTGATGTCCCACAGGGCCACATCCACCGCGGCGATCGCCGCCATGGTGACTGGCCCCCGCCGCCAGTACACGCCCTTGTACAGGAACTGCCAGGTGTCTTCGATGCGATGGGGATCCCGGCCGATCAGCATGGGAACGACGTGATCACGCAGGTAACTCGCCACGGCCAGCTCACGTCCGTTGACCGTGGCGTCGCCGAGGCCCGTCACCCCGTCGTCGGTGGTGACCTTCAGCGTGACGAAATTCCGGCCAGGGCTGGTCACGATCACCTGGGCGTCGCGGATCTTCATCCCTCACCCCGTCCGTGGGCCGGCTCGCCAGCCGATTGTCAGTCCGGACGTGTCCGCGAGCGGCGGCAAGCCCTCGTCGTCGTCGTCGAAGTAGCCGGGAAACCGCTCGCGTATCGCGGGCAGGACATCGAGGACGGAACGCAGGTGCGTCGTGAGCACCCGGTCGCCGCGCTCGGCGTCGCCGGCCTGGACCGCGGACGCGATTTCCTCGTGCTGGACGATGGCGACGTCTATGCCGTTCGGCTCGGGCAGGCTCAGCCAGCGAACCCGGTTGAGATGCACCCGCGCCCCGCCCGCGAGGCGGCCGACCCCCTCCAAGCCGCTCAGGCGCGCCAGTTCGGCGTGGAAGAGCTGGTCGGCATCGTAAAAGGCGGCGTAGTCAAGGTCGGCGGCCGCCTGGCGCTGGGCAAAGATGGCGGCGTCAAGCCCGGCTCCGGCCTGCGCCGTGGCGTGCTGGCAGTCCACGGCCAGGATCGCTCGTTCCAGGACCTCGCGAGTGAACTGCGCCTGACGGACCTGACGGGTGCTGATCTTGGCGACCGCCGTCCCGCGCTGCGGGGAGATGACGACCAGCCCATCCTCGGCTAGCTGCAGGAACGCCTCCCGAACGGGGGTCCGGCTGACTCCCAGAGCGGCCGCGACCTCCTTCTCGGACAGGGACTGCCCAGGCTTGGCCGCGCATTGCACGATGTCGCGCAGCAGCCTGCGGTACACCTGCCCGCGAACCGACGATTCTCTGGACCGCCGGCTGAATTGGGGTGCCCCGCGCTCCTCGATGTTCAGGGTCACCATGGGGCGCCTGCCATGCCGCTCCCCCCTCGCCACGATCCAGAAGCATCACTCGCGTGGAAGTGATGTACTACCATGGTAGTATACCACCCGGAGGCACGATGACTGATGCCCTCGAGGCCATCACGGCAGCCCGCCTGCTCCCGGTTGTGGTGATCGATGACGCACGGACCGCGCCGCTGCTTGCCGCCGCGCTCAAGCGCGGCGGCCTGAGCTGCGCCGAGATCACGCTGCGCACCCCGGCGGCCGAGGCGGCGATCGCCGCGCTCGCCGCCGAGCGCGACTTCCTGGTCGGCGCCGGCACAGTGATGAACGCCGCCCAGGCGGCCCGCGTCATCGACGCGGGCGCCAGCTTCGTCGTCACGCCAGGGTTCAGCCTGCAGGTAGTGCGGCACTGCCAGGCACGGTCGGTGCCTGTGTTCCCCGGTGTCGCGACCGCGACCGAGCTGATGGCGGCGCTGGACGCCGGAATCGAGACGGTGAAGTTCTTCCCGGCCGAGCAGCTAGGCGGAGTCGCCACGCTGAAGGCGCTCGCCGCGCCGTTCGCGACGATGAGGTTCATCCCCACGGGCGGGATCTCGGTGGCCAATCTCGCCGGTTACCTGGGCCACCCGGCCGTGCGGGCGGTCGGCGGCAGCTGGATGGTCGCTGCCAGCCTCATCGGCGCCGGGGACTTCGGCGAGATCACCAGGCTCACGGCGGAAGCAGTGGCGATCGCCAGCGGCGGACGGGAGTAACTCGTGGCCCTCATCGAGACCAGGGCGGCGGACCAGTGCCGCTTCGACCAGCTCTCCCTTGGCGAGGTCATGCTGCGCCTCGACCCCGGCGATCTCCGCATCAGGACGACGCGTTCCTTCCGCGTCTGGGAGGGCGGCGGCGAGTACAACGTCGCGCGCGGGCTGCGGCGCTGTTTCGGGCTGCGGACTTCCGTGGTGACCGCGTTCGCCGACAACGACGTCGGACGGCTGGCCGAGGATTGCATCCTGCAGGGCGGCGTCGACACCTCGCTCATCCGCTGGGTGCACTTCGACGGCGTCGGGCGAACCGCCCGCAACGGGCTCAACTTCACCGAGCGAGGTTTCGGCGCACGTGGCGCGCGCGGGGTGTCCGACCGCGGTCACACCGCCGTGAGCCAGCTGCGGCCGGGCGACATCCCGTGGGAGCATATCTTCGGCACGCTCGGCGTGCGCTGGTTCCACACCGGCGGCATCTACGCGAGCCTGTCGGCCGACGCGGCCGACGTGGTGGCCGAAGCTGCCCGCGCCGCGCGGCGGCACGGGACCGTCGTGTCCTATGACCTGAACTACCGGCCCAGTCTCTGGCAGGCGACCGGCGGTCAGGCGCGCGCTCAGCAGGTCAATCGCGCCCTCATGGAGCACGTGGACGTCCTGCTTGGCAACGAGGAGGACTTCACCTCCTGCCTCGGCTTCGAAGTGCCTGGCACCGGCGCGGACTACGGCTCGCTCGGTGCCGCGAACTTCAAGCGGATGATCACCGAGGTGACCGGTCAGCTGCCGCACCTGAAGGTCGTGGCCACGACGCTGCGGACAGTGCGCACGGCCACGGTGAACGACTGGGGCGCCATCGCCTGGGCGGGCGGGACCTTCGCCGAGGCCACGCACCGTCCCGGATTGGAGATCCTCGACCGGGTCGGGGGCGGGGACAGCTTCGCGTCCGGGCTCATCTACGGGCTGATGACCTTCGACGACCTGGCCACGGCGGTCGAGTACGGGGCCGCACACGGAGCGCTCGCCATGACTACTCCGGGTGACACCTCGATGGCCAGCCTGGCCGAGGTAGCGGCGCTCGCCCGCGGTGCGAGCGCGCGCGTTCAGCGCTGACGATGGTCGACCCCACCGGGACAGGGATGGTTTTGTTACCGCAACGAATTGCCGTTGTTTTGGCTGGTACGGAATCCTATGGTTTGTGATCGCTCCACGGGGACCCCTGGCAACGCGGCGGATGACCGCCCATTGGGTAGTCCTGGCGGCGGCGGCCCTGACCACCCTGGTGGCCGCGGCCGTCGGAGCGGCGCTCGCCGCCTTCGCGGGGCAGGCGCTGCCGCAGGCGGCCAGGCAGGACCTGTCGGTCGCGGCCGGGACGTCGATGAGCGCGCAAGCCCCGGTCACCAGCGGCCAGGTGGTCCCCGTCACCGCGGCGCTCAAGCAGGCGCTCAGCGCGGCGATGCCGGGCGTGCCGTTCGGCTTCTGGCAGGCGACCTGGTCCGACGCGCTTGGCCTGGTGCCGGGAGCGCTGCCCGCCGTACCGGAAAGCGCGGGCAAGGGGAACACGCCCCTGCTCGAGGCCACCGCCATGACCGGGGTCACCGAGCATGCCGTCCTAGTGTCCGGCCACTGGCCCGCGGGCGGATCCACTCCGCTCCAGACCGCGCTACCCGCCGCGGCGGCGGCGCTGCTGCACGTGTCCGTCGGCGACACGCTCCGGCTGCGCGACCGGGTCTCAGGCGCGCCGCTGACCTTCACGGTGACCGGCCTGTTCGCGCCGCGCAGCGAGTCCGGCGCGGCCGCCGCCTACTGGCAGCTGAACTCGATTCCGGCCTCCGGGGCGAGCACACTCGGCGGGTTCACCACCTTCGGGCCGCTGCTGGTGAGCCCGACGGCGTTCCCCGCCCGGCTCGGCGTGGGCGGTGGCACCTGGGTCGCCCAGCCCGACATGGCGGCGTTCAGTGACACCGACCTCAGCGCGATCTCCGGCGACGTCAGCGCGTTGCGCAACTCGCTGGCCGACTCCGCCGCGTTCGACGGGATGCAGCTCACGACGAGCCTGCCCGGGGTGCTCGCGGCGACCGCCAGCGACCTGGCTGTCGCCAGGTCGCTGCTGGTAATCAGCGCGCTGCAACTGCTCGTACTCACCGCGGCCGCGCTGGTAGCGGTCGCCCGGCTGCTTGTCACGCAGCGAGAGGGCGAGACCGCGCTGCTGACCGCGCGCGGCGCCACCCGCTGGCAGCTCACCTGGCTGACCGCCGCCGAGGTCATCCCGCTGTGCGTTGTGGCGGCGGTGGCCGGCGGGATCGCCGGGATACGGCTCGCCCAGGTGCTTGGCAGTACCCTGTTCGCCGGCAGCGGGGTAGCCGATGGCGGTATTAGCGTGTCCGCCGCCGGAACCTGGCTTGACGCGCTGGCAGCGGCGGCCGCGATCGCGGTGCTCGCCTGCGCCGCGATGCTGACGCCGGCGCTGCGTCCGGGACCAGGCGCCGCCCGGGTCCGCCGCGGCCGGCAGGCCGTGATCGCCAACGCCACCAGGGCGGGTGCCGACCTCGGCCTTATCGTCCTCGCGGTGCTGGCCGGATGGCAGCTGCGCCGCTACTCCGCCATCACCGCAAGCGTGAGCGGCAACGGAGCGACATCAAGCATCGACCCGGTGCTCGCGCTGGCTCCGGCGCTGGCGCTGGCCGGCGGCACGGTCATCACGCTGCGCCTGCTGCCCGCCGCGGCGCGGGCCGGGGACAAGCTGGCCGCGCGCGGCCGCAGGCTCACCGCGTCGATGGCGGGGTGGCAGTTCAGCCGCCAGCCGCTGCGGCAGGGCGGCGCCGCGCTGCTGCTCGTGATGGCGGTGGCCACCGGCACGCTGGCGCTTGCGCAGCACCAGAGCTGGACGCGGTCGGCCAGCGACCAGGCTGGTTTCGCGACCGGCGGCGACGTCCAGGTCAACCTGGCGACCGCCCTGCCGCCAGGCGACACGGGGGTCGTCACCCATGCCGCCGGAGTCCAGGACGCGATGGCGGTCTCCGCCGATCCCGTGGCCCTGCCCGCCGAAGTCGTGGCGATCGGCGCCGCCCAGGCGCCGCGGGTCGCGCAGCTTCGCGGCGACGAGGCCGCGGTGCCCGCGGCCAAGCTCTTCCAGATGATCAGCCCCTCGGCCGCGACCGGAGGCACCCCGGTCAGCGGTCATCCGGCGAGTATCCAGCTGACCGCTACTCTCAGCCCGGCCAGGCTCGCCCCGCTGGAGGCCTTGGTGACCGTGATCGACGCCACCGGGGCCGCCTATCAGATCCCGGCGGGCAGCCTGCCCGCCGACGGGCGCCCGCACCTGCTCACCGCCTCGCTCGGCGGCACGAGGGCCAGCTACCCGCTGCGGCTGACCGAGATCACCCTGAACTACGTGCTGCCCGCCAGGCAGGCCAAGCCGCTTACGCTGACCCTGACCGGCGCCCCGGTCGGTGGCTGGACAGGCAGCGCCACCTCACCCGAACTGGACAGCCTGGTCAGCGGTAACGACCTGCTCGGCCCGTTCGCGGACCCGGCGGCGGCCAGCTGGCAGCGCCTGTCCGACGGTGGCACGCTCACTTTCAGCCCCGGCTACGGTCAGGCCGCGGCCAACCCAGGGTTCACGCCGCCAGGACCAGCCGAACCAGTCGACGGCCAGCTGACGCTCACCGCCGCTGACGTGGCTCCCGCGGTGATCCCGGCGATCGCCACGAAGGCGTTCATCGACGCCACCAACACCGGCGTGGGCGCCCTCGTGCCCGCCACGATCGGCGGCATCTCGGTCCAGGTCAGGATCGTCGCGCAGGTATCGACGTTTCCCACCATCACGGGCAGCGCCCTGATCATGGACCTGACGACCATCGACGCCTACCTCGCCAGCCGTTCGGCCATCCCGCTGCCGGTCACCCAGTGGTGGCTCACGACCGACGGCCACGGCCTGCCCGCCGGCCTGGCGGGGACACTGCCGCCGGGCTCCTCCGTCAGCAGCCGGACCGAGCTCGCAGCTGCCATGACCAAGGACCCGCTGTCCGCGGCGCCGCAGCAAGCGCTGCTCGCGATGGCCGGGGCCGCCGCGCTGCTCGCCATCTGCGGCTTCTGGGTCTCGATCGCGGCGGACGTCAGGCAACGGCGTGCCGAGAACGCCCTGATGGCCGCGCTCGGCGTCGCACAGCGTTCCGCCGCCGCGCAGTTGTTCTTCGAAAAGCTCCTGCTCAGCGTGCCGTCGGCCGTTCTCGGACTGGTGCTCGGCACGATCGTCGCGCGGCTTCTCGTGCCGGCGGTCACGCTCACCGCGGCAGCGGGGCCGCCGGTCCCGCCGGCCGTCACGCTCATCGACCTGCCGCAGACGGCGGCGCTCGCGGCGGTGATCGCCATCGTGCCCGCACTTGCCGCCGCGTTCGTCGTCTTCAGGCGCCCCGACCCGGCCGCCGAGCTGCGCGCAGCGGAGGCGGCGTGAAGACTCCGCTCGCACGCGTTACTGGCACGGGCCTGGCGTCCACGCTGGCGCTGGCGTTGCTGGCCCTCGGCTGCGTGTTCGCCGCCCTCGCCGGGCCGCGCGAAGCGCTCGCCACCCGGACGCAGGCACTGCGCCAGACCCTGAGCGCCACCTCGCCGCTCGCCCAGGCCATCGTCGTGTCAGGCAACTACAACGGCATCTCGAGCGCGATGTCCATGCAAAGCATCAACGGGCAGCCGCCGCCGGCCATGCCCGACTTGACGCAGGCCCAGTTCGGCGAGGTCACCAGCCAGCTGCACGGCGACTTCAGCCACGGCGGCATCAGCCTCGCCCCGGCCAGCCAGGACTGGGCGAGCATGATCTCCGGCCCGCAGGACGTGACCACCGCGCTGCCGGCCACCGGCGGCATCGCGGTGCGCCTGGAGGTCGGCTACCGCGAGCCGTTCACCAGCTATATGCGCTTGGTCGCCGGCCGCTACCCGGGAACACCCGCACCCGCGACGGCACCGGCGCCGGGCAAATCAGGAACGCACCGGGTCCCCGTCTCCGCCGTCACGCTGCACCTTCAGGTGGTGGTGTCGCAGCAGACGGCTCGCCAGTTCGGCCTGCATCCCGGGTCGAAGCTGAAGATCAACGGCCCGCAGCTCGCGAATTCCGGCCAGCTAGCGGGGATCGAACTCGACGTCACGGGCATCGTGGCGCCGCGGGACCCGGGGTCGACGTTCTGGACCGCCGACCCGACCGTGCTCATCCCCGACCTGGAGATGCCCCAGAAGGCGCCGCCCTTCTGGGTCGGCGAGGTGCTTGTCGGGCCCGGCGAGATCAACGCGCTGCAGAACTACTTCGGCCCGGAAGGGCTGGACATGACCTGGGAGTTCCCCTTCGAGGTCAGCGCGCTCACCGGTAACCAGGCCGCGCCGCTGTACGACGCGCTGAACAAGCTGGACTCTGAGACACCATCGACGTCCGGGGACGTGTCACCCGTCGGCGGCACCCTGTCGGTCAACAACGGCCTCCTGCTGCCGCTCAGCGAGTTCATCGCGACCGCGGCGGCGGTGGACACCCTGCTGTGGCTGCTTTACGTCAGCCTGGCGGTGGCCGGGGTTGTCACGCTCGTGCTCACCGCGCGCATGGTGGTGCTGCGCAGGTCGGCGGAGCTCGCCATGCGCCGGGCACGCGGCGCGTCGCTGCGGCAGATCTTCCTGGCCGTGGCGCGCGGCGCCGCCATCGCCTGCGTCCCCGCCGCCGCCGTTGCCGCCGTCCTCGCGGTCTGGCTAGTCTCAGGTCCCGTGCTGGTGAGCGGCTGGTGGCCGCCCGCCGCAGCACTGCTCGTAGCGGTCTGCGCGCCCGCGGCAATCGCCGTCTGGCAGCAGCGCCTGCCGCGGCGCCGGGCGCGGGACCGGCGCCGGCCACGCGCCGGGATCCGGCTGGTCGCCGAGGCCACCGCGGTGGCGGCTGCTGTCGCTGGCATCATCGTGTTCCGGCAGCAGGGCACGCAGCCGGGCGCCGGCGTGAACCTGTACACGAGCGCCGCCCCGGTGCTGATCGCGGTCCCCGCGGTGATCGTGGTGCTGCGGGTGTACCCGTTCGTGCTGCGCGGGCTGCTGCGCGGCTCGGCGCAGCGGGCCGGCGCGACCGCGTTCCTCGGCCTGGCCCGGGCGGCCAGGACCGCGCTCACCCCCGCGCTGCCAGCGTTCGCCCTCGTGCTCGCGCTCACCGTGGCCGCGTTCGCGGGCATGGTCCGCGACGCTGTTACCAGCGGCGAGGTCGCCGCGTCCTGGCAGGCGGCCGGGGCCGACGTGACCGTGACCACGTCGGGCCCGCAGTCCTCGGGCGCGCCGGTTACCCCTGCCGTGCTGCGCGCGGTGGACGCCGTGCCGGGCGTGACCCATGCGACCGCGGTGTGGCAGTCCGTGTGGACCGCGCCGAACGGCCTGCAGGTCACCGGCATCGCCGTCGACCCGGCTAGCTACGCGGCGCTGGTGTCCGGCACCCAGACGTTCCCGCAGATCCAGCCCAGTTTTCTCAGGACGGGAACCCCGCAGCCGGTGCTCGCGTCCGCGCAGGCGCTCGCCGACATCGGCAACGCGGGCTTCGGCACGCTGACGACGCAGAGCGGCGTCGCATCGGTCCGGGTATGGGTCGACGGTGTGCTGTCAGGGACGCCCGCGGCGCCAGGGGCCGCGGCGTTCGTGATCATGCCGGTGACCGCGATTCACGGCTTTACCGGCCCGCTCCCGCTCAACGAGCTGCTGATTACCGGCACGAGCATCGACATGGCGCGGCTTTCCGCCGTCGTGCGGACGATGCTGCCCGGGGCAGCCACGACGCTTCGTTCGGACATATTGAAAGCTCTTGCCGACGCGCCGCTGCAGCACGGCACCTTCGCTCTGTTTGAGCTCTCCATCGCGGTGGCAGCGGCGCTCGGGCTCGCCGTGATGCTGCTCGAGCTGGCGCTCGGTGCCGCCGAGCGTGAGACGACGCTCGCCAGGCTCGCCGCGATGGGGCTGGGCGAGGGACAGCGGGCACGCGTGGTGACACTCGAGGTGCTGCCCGCGGTGATCGCCGCAGCGGTCGCCGCCGCGGCGTGCGCGCTGATACTGCCGCGGGTGGTCCGGCCGGCCATCGACCTTTCGGCGTTCACAGGATCGCTCGGGGCCGTCGCGCTCGCACCCGACGTGGCGTCCTTCGCAGTGCCGCTTGGCGGGCTGGCCGTGCTGGCGGTCGTCGCGCTGGGCGTGGAGATCCGGTCGGGGCGGCGCCGCGGCGCTGCGGCGAACCTTCGGGCAGGCGAATAATGGGAGCACGATGACAACGTCGGAACTTGAAGCGCTGGCCGCTTCCCGGGGCCACGGCGATTATGGCGCGGGAGCGCTGATCGTCTGCGACCGGCTTGTGCGCATCTATACCGCCGAAGGGATCGAGGTGCAGGCCCTGCAGGGCCTGGACCTGGTGGTCGACTCCGGCGAGCTGACCGCGCTCGTGGGCGCGTCGGGCAGCGGGAAGTCCACGCTGATGAACATCCTGGCCGGGCTGGACACGCCGACCGCCGGCGGTGTCAAGGTGGCCGGGCACGACCTGGCGGCGATGACGGGGCGGCAACGGCTGTCCTACCGGCGCAAGGTCGTCGGCTTCATCTGGCAGCAGACCGCGCGCAACCTGCTGCCCTACCTGACGGCGTTCCAGAACGTGGAGCTTCCGCTGCGGCTGGCCGGCGAGGGCCGGGGCGCGCGACGCCAGCAGTCCGGACGGCTGCTCGACCTGCTCGGCGTGGCGCACTGCGCGGGACGGCGGCCCGACCAGATGTCGGGCGGCGAGCAGCAGCGGGTCGCGATCGGCGTCGCGCTCGCCAACTCGCCCGCCGTGCTGCTCGCCGACGAGCCGACCGGGGAACTGGACAGCGCCACCGCCGAGTCGGTGTTCTCCGCCCTGCAGACCGCCAACAGCGAGCTGGGCGTGACGGTGCTCGTCGTGACGCACGACCCGGCGGTGTCGTCGATGGTACGGCGGGTGATCGCGATCAGGGACGGACGCACGAGCACGGAAACGCTGCGCCGGGCCGCCGGCGACGGCTCCGGCGCCGGGCACGCCGTGGAATACGCGGTCCTCGACCGGGCCGGGCGGCTGCAGCTGCCGCTCGAGATGACCGAGGCGCTCGGCATGCGGGACCGTGTCCGGCTCGAGGCGGAACCAGACCACATCGGCGTCTGGCCAGACCGTCAGGACGGTGCCGAGTGAGCATGGTGGACGTGCGGGACGTGACCCGCACCTACGGCAGCGGGCCGACCGCGACCGCCGCGCTGCGCGGCGTCACGTTCGCGATCGGCGAAGGCCAGCTGGTCGCGCTGCGCGGGCGGTCAGGGTCGGGCAAGACCACGCTGCTCAACGTCGTCGGGGGGCTCGACACCCCGGACGGGGGCTCGGTCGTGGTGGCCGGGCGGACCGTGACCGGCATGGGCGAGCGCGACCGGATGCGGCTGCGGCGGGAGACCGTGGCATACATCTTCCAGTCGTTCGGGCTGCTGCCGGTGCTCTCGGCGGCCGAGAACGTCGGCGTGCCGCTGCGGATCGGCGGTGTCGCGCCGCGGCTGCGCGACAAACGGGTGGCCTTGATGCTGTCGATCGTCGGGCTCGGCGAGCACGCGAAGCAGCGCCCGGGCGAGCTGTCCGGCGGCCAGCAGCAGCGGGTCGCGATCGCCCGCGCGCTGGCCACCAAGCCCGCCCTGCTGCTCGCCGACGAGCCCACCGGCCAGCTCGACCAGGAGACCGGCAAGCAGATCATGCGGCTGCTGCGCGCCGTCGTCCGCTCCGAGGGCGTCACCGCGCTCGTGGCCACCCACGACCCGGCGCTGATCGACATCGCCGACTCGGTGCTCAGCCTGGAAGACGGCAAGATCGCCGCCTAAAGCGCGGCTCTCGGGGCGGCTGCGATGGCGATTTCCCGTCACCGATTTGTTTGCAGTTTCCGGTGCCATAACGCCAGCAATCGCAAACATATACGATTCTGGGCGCTGACAGTCACGCCAAGACGGTGCCGGTGGTGGCTGTGAGGTTCGCGTAGAGCTCTGTGAGGTGCTTGGTGACCGGCCTGACAGTGCCGTCGCCGATCGTCCGGCCGTCCACGGTGACGACCGGGGCCAGGCCGCCCATAGTCCCGGTAACGAAGGCTTCGCTGGCGTTGTATAGCTGCGGCAGCGTGTAATCGCCGGCTTCAGCCGGGATTCCCGCCTCGCCGGCTAGCCGAAGTACCGTCGCCCGGGTGATCCCCTCCGGGCAGGACGCCGTTGTCGGCGTGCACAGGCTGCCGCCAGACACCATGAAGATGTGTGTCGCGTTGGTCTCGGCGATGAAGCCGCGGTGGTCGAGCATCACCGCGTCGTCGGCGCCCGCGACGTTCGCCTCGATCTTGGCGAGGATCGACGGCAGCAGGTTGTTGTGATGGATCTTCGGGTCCACGCAATCAGGGGCCGGCCGGCGGACGCTCGAAGTGATCAGCCTGATCCCCGAGACGTCGTAGACGGGGTCCTTGAACTCGGCGAGGACGATCAGCGTGGGGCCCGCGGCGTTCAGCCGCGGGTCCATGCCAGAGGTGATCTTCACCCCCCTGGTGAGCGTGAGCCTGATGTGGACGCCGTCTCGCATTCCGTTGGCGGCGAGGGTGCGGCGGATCTGCTCGGTGATCTCCGCATCGCTCGGCACGGACGCGAAGGCAAGCGCGTGCGCCGAGCGGCGCAGCCTGGCCAGGTGCTCGTCCAGGGCGAAGATGCGGCCGTTGGTCAGCCGCAGTCCCTCCCAGACCGCGTCCCCGCCCTGGACCGCAGAATCGAACGGGCTCACCCCGGCCTCATCCCGGTGCGCGAGCCTGCCGCCGATGTTGACGATCAGGTCGCGGTTGCGTTCGTCGAATTTCTGCAGCATGCGGCTTACTCCGGTCTACTCCGGCGGGGCTAGCTTGTACCGCGCAAGTCTGTGGTAGTACGGCAGGCACTGCTCAGCCAGTCGCGCAAGCTCTGGGTCCAGCGCGGGCGGCTCGGCAGCGACCGCGACAGGCACGAAGCCGGTCGACCGGATCACGCTGTCGTACCAGTAAGGGGCCCACACGCCGTCGCTGTCGCGCGGGCCTGGCGGCCAGGACAGCATCGAAGACGAGAACGGCACGTCAAGCGCTTCGCACAGGGCGCGCAGCACGGCTTCCGGCGCGGCAAGCAGGTCAGCGGAATCGATCACCGGCCCGCCGAACTCCTCGAAGATCTCCACCTGCTGCCGCAGCCCCAGGTCGTCCAGGGTCGGCGCGGAGCGGACGCGCGCGTAGGAGGCGAGCAGCCAGCGCGGGTCCCTGAGCAGGAACGCGTGCCGCAGCGGCGCGAGCGCCGCCGGGTCCACCGACGGAAGCAGGTGATGTGTCATGTGCTTCTGGTAGTAGATCCGGGCGCCCGTTGGCAGCGGACCGGAGGCGAGCGCGCGCAGCACGGTGCGCCAGTCGGCCGGCTGGCTGGCGATGACCTCCTCCCGGCCCGGGTGGTCGAGGCCCGTCGCCACGAGGTAGAACGCGTACAGCGGCTCGTCGGCTACGACCGTGTCCGGCCGGTTCTCCCAGGCGCGCATCAGCGCCGTGGAGACGGTCCGCGGGCCGGACCACATCGCGATGCGCGTGACACCGCCGGCACCGCCGTCCCGCGGACCGCCGCCATCATCCGCCGAACCGGTCAGAAGACCACCACGCTGCGCAGCACCTCGCCGTGCTCCATCTTGTCGAACGCCGCCTCCACGTCACCCAGCGAAATCGTCTCGGAGACGAACTTCTCCAGCGGCAGCCGGCCGTCCAGGTGCAGGTCGACCAGCATCGGGAAGTCGCGGCTCGGCAGGCAATCGCCGTACCAGGACGACTTGAGCGCGCCGCCCCGGCCGAACACCTCGAGCAGCGGCAGTTCCAGCCGCATCTCCGGGGTCGGCACGCCGACCAGGACGACGACGCCGGCCAGGTCCCTGGCGAAGAACGCCTGCGTGTAGGTCTCCGGCCGCCCGATGGCCTCGATCACCACGTCGGCGCCGAAACCGCCGGTGAGCTCCCTGATGCCCTCGACGGGATCGGCGGTCCGCGAGTTGATCGCGTGCGTGGCGCCGAACTCGCGCGCCCACTCCAGCTTCCGATCGTCCACGTCTACGGCGATGATCGTCTTCGCGCCGGCCAGCCGGGCGCCGAGCACCGCGCCATCGCCGACGCCGCCGCAGCCGATGACGGCGACGGTGTCGCCGCGCGAGACGCCGCCGGTGTTGATCGCGGCGCCGATACCCGCCATCACGCCGCAGCCGAGCAGCCCGGCGGTGGCCGGCGCGATCGCCGGGTTGACCTTCGTGCACTGGCCGGCCGCGACCAGCGTCCGCTCGGCGAACGCGCCGATGCCCAGCGCGGGCGACAGCGGCGTCCCGTCGGCAAGCGTCATCTTCCGCGCCGCGTTGTGGGTGGCGAAGCAGTACCAGGGACGGCCGCGCCTGCAAGAGCGGCACTGCCCGCAGACCGCGCGCCAGTTGAGGATCACGAAGTCGCCCGGCGCCACCTCGGTCACGTTGTCACCGACCGCCTCCACGACGCCCGCCGCCTCGTGCCCGAGCAGGTACGGGAAGTCGTCGCCGATACCGCCCATCTTGTAGTGCAGGTCCGTATGACAGACACCGCAGGCCTGCACTCGGACCAGCGCCTCGCCCGGTCCCGGGTCCGGCACCAGTATCTCCGTGACCAGGACCGGCTCGCCCTTACCGCGCGACACCACACCGTGCACGCTGATCGTCATGCAGGTCCTCCTTTTTTCCCTAACGATGCGTTGCTTCGCCCTTTACTGCCGGTGCTCAGGCCAGCCGGTATTCGCCGCGCGCCACGACGACTGCCCGGCCGCCCACCAGCACCCGCTCGACCGCATTCTCCGTCCCATCGACGCGGGCGTACAACACCGACGGGCGGTGGATCTGCGCCCCTTGGCGGATTTCGATCTCGGCGCCGAACTTGATCCTGCCGTACCTGGCGAGATGCACCGCCAGCGGCCCGGCGGCGGACCCGGTGGCGGGATCCTCGGTGACGCCCAGGGCGGGCGCGAACATCCGGGTCACCCAGCCATCCCCGGTCGCGGTAAAGCAGCTGAGGTTCACCGGGAGCCGGGACAGCTTCTGCATGTCAGGCTGCAGCGCGTTCAGTTCTTCCTCGCCGGGCAGCTCCACATAGACGTTCAGCGGGCCGTTGAGGTACCAGTCGACAGGCAGGCCGCCTGACCTGCCAGCCGTGCCGAGCGCGTCGAGCAGCTCGGCCGTGCGCTCATAGGTTCCCCAGGTCGGAACCGGCTGCGACATCCGGCCGAACGTGATCGTGTCCCCGTCCCGCTCGAGCTCCACCGGCACCAGGCCGACACCGGTCTGCAGCAGCACTGTTCGCTTGCCGAGCGCTTCCCCGAGCACCCAGGCCGAGCCGAGTGTCGGATGCCCGGCGAACGGGATCTCGCCGCCGGGCGTGAAGATGCGGACGTGGGCGTCTGCTCCCGGGTCGTCCGGCGGGAGGAAGAAAACCGTCTCGGAAAAGCGCATCTCACGGGTCGCCTTGAGCATCAGCTCATCGCTGAGGCCGCGTCCGTCAGGGAAGATACCGAGTTGGTTGCCTTCGAGCGGGGTGTCGGTGAACACGTCGGCGATCAGGAAGTCCCTGATGAGCTCGTCGCCCCGTGCCGGTTCCGCCGACCAGAGTCTCAGCTGCTGAATTCGCACGACTGCGAGCGTAGCCCAGCAACTGTTGCCTGCTTAGAGCCAACCCGCGCTCAATTGGATCTGTGCTGTCCCGCTCGCGGGGAAAATCAGACCCGTTCGGCGGCGCGACCGCGCCAGGACACCGCCCGGCCGGAATAGTGCCGGCGGGCCGAGTCGGCGGTCATCATCGCGTACAGCACCGCGATCAGCGGCAGCGCGGGGGCACGGAGCACCGACAGCCGGTACAGCCGCAGCATGGGGATGTAGCTGGCCGTCATCAGCGCCCAGCCGGCCAGGCCGGCCAGCCCCGCGATCGCGGCAGCCGCCCCCGCACCGCCGGCCGCCGCTGCCGCCAGCCCGGCGATCGCGCCGGCCGGCGGGGCCGCGTAGAGCAGCAGCAGGCCGGCGATCGTTCCCGCGAGCAACGCCGGGGAGTACCTGAGCTGCGTGTACGCGGACCTGGCGATCATGTGCCACAGATCGGCCAGCCGCGGGTACGGCCGGACGCTTGTCATCCGCATGGTCAGCCCCAGCCAGCAGCGGTTGCCGTCCCGCTTGAGCAGCGTCGCCAGCGCCACGTCGTCGATGAGCGCGCCGCGGATAGGCTCCAGCCCGCCGGCCTTGTCCAGGGCGGACTCCCTGATCAGCATGCAACCGCCGGCCCCGGCCGCCGTCTGGCTCCCTGGGTCGTTGACCCTGCGGAAGGGGTAGAGCTGCGCGAAGAAGTAGACGAACGCGGGCACGACCACCCGCTCCCACGACGTCCGCGCGCGCAGCAGCGCCATCTGCGACAGCAGCGACCTGTCGTCTCGCTCGGCCGCCGCCACGAGTTCACGGAGCGCGCCCGGCGCCCAGCTGATGTCCGCGTCGGTGAACAGCACGTAGTCCGCGCCTGCCGCGGCCGCCGCGCCCTGGGACATCGCCCACACCTTCCCCGCCCATCCATCTGGCCGGGGCTGACCCGCGACGACAGTGAGCTGGGCGCCGCCGTCACGCAGCGACTTGTCGCCAAGCTCAACCGCAATCTGGCTGGTATCATCGCCGCTCCCGTCGTCCACCAGGACCACGCGGAACTCTCCCGGGTAGTCCTGGCTGAGCAGCGCGGGAAGCGTTTCCGGCAGCATGTCCGCTTCGTTCCTGGCCGGCACGACCGCGACAACTCCCGGCCACCGATCCGGCCTGGCGGGTACGCCCGCGGGCGGCAGCCGCTGGCTGGTCAGCCAATATCCACCGTGCGCTGCCAGCAGGTACACCCAGGCGGCGGCGCTGACGACACATGCGATCGCGAGTCCAAGCACATTCCGAAGCTTGGCACAAACCGCTACACGGAGGAGCTAACCGCCCCATCCGGCTGCGCCCCTGGCGTGAGCAGCGACCGGATCCGGTCCTTGCCGACGGAGAGCAGCAGCGTGGGCAACCGGGGTCCGGTGTCCTTGCCGATCAGCAGCTGGTACAGCAGGATGAACCACGTTCGCTGGGCGACCTTCAGCTCGTCGGTAGGAGGCGCGCTGATCGGCAAGCCCCGCTGGAGCTTCGGGATCCCGTAAAGCAGCGTGGTCAGCCCGTCGAGGGACCAGTGGCTGGCCATGTTCTCGACCAGCAGCTTGAGCGCGTGATGCTCGGCTTCGGACAGGCTTGCCAGCAGGGCCGAGTCCGGCTCGCGGCGAACCTGCGTGCGATCCTCCGCTGTGACGTACCCGGCGACCCACGCCTGGGCGCAGTCGAGCCGCGGCCGGACCTCGGCGAGCGTGGCGATCGGGTCATCGGCCGTGATGTCCTTGAGGATCCTCAGGATCTGCGACTCGTCGCCCGCCGTGATGTCAGCGACCGAGGCCAGGGTGCGGAAGGGCAGCGGGCGCGGCGTGACGGGAAGCAGGCCGTCGGCGGTCCCGGCCGCCCGCGCGTAGATGGTCGCGGCGGCCGCGTCGGCCTTGCGGTCGAGCACCTTGCGGGTCAGCGCGTCCCATTCGTCGTATACCCGCCCCACCTCCTGGTCGAAGGCGAGGGTTATCGACTGCTCGGGACGGCGCCGGGCGTACAGCCAGCGGAGCACCGGAGGCTCGAATATCTCCAGGGCATCGGCCGGCGTCATGGCGCCGCCCGCCGAGCTGCTCATCTTGGATGAGCCGCCGCTGGTGCCGACGAACGAGTAGCCGAAGTGCAGCGGCATCAGCCCGCCGAAGATCTCCGTCACCAGCTCACCGCCGACGGTATAGCTGGATCCCGGCGAGGAATGATCCACGCCGGCGGGTTCCAGGGTGACTGCCTCGTACGCCCAGCGCATCGGCCAGTCGACCTTCCACACCAGCTTTCCGGCGACCTCCGCGATCGGCACCGGCCCTATCCGCACACCGCAGGCGCAGGTGTAGCTGATCTGCGTGGTCTCGTCGTCGAAGGCGGTCACCGTGGTGTTGTCGCGGCCGCAGACGGCGCAGTACGGCTTGAACGGGTAGTAGGCCGTGTGCCAGTCCACGTCATCGTCGTCGGGTTCGGCGGTTCGCCTGGTGCGGTACTTCGCCAGGACGGCGGCAATGTCCGCGCGGCGCCGCATCGCCGTGATGATCTGCTGCGTGTAGGCGCCGGAGGTGTACATCTGAGTCTGGCTGATCTCGGTGACCCGGACGCCAAGCCGGTTCAGCGAGTCCCGCAGCGGCTCCTTGAAATGCTCCGCCCAGTTCGGGTGCTTTCCGCAGGGGTCGGGGACCGCGGTGAGCGGGCGGCCGATGTGCTCGGCGAACTCGGGGGGGAAGCCGCCGGGAACCCGGCGGAAGCGGTCATAGTCGTCCCACGACAAGATGTGCCGGCATGGCCTGCCCTGCCGCCGGACCTCGTCGGCGACCAGGTGCGGGGTCATCAGCTCGCGCAGGTTGCCCAGGTGCACAGGTCCGGACGGGCTGATCCCCGAAGCGCACGTCGGGGTGCTGCCCGGCTGCCTGCGCTGACTTTCGTCCCACACCTCGCCCGCCCAGCGGCGCACCCAGTCTTCCGCAGGGTTCACGGGACAACACCACCTCCGTCGCCTGATTCGCGGCTCAGTCTACCGGGAGGCGGGAAACGGGTTTCTGGCCAGCATCGGCCGCCGGCGGCTACCGCACCTCACGGAGCAGGCCGGTGTCAACGTCGAAGACGAAGCCGCGGACCGCGTTCGCGTGCGGGATGAAGGGGCTCGCCTTGATCCGGGCGATCGACTGGCGCACATCCCCGTCCAGGTCGCCGAAGGCCTCCGCGGCCCACGGCGGCCGGATGCCGGTGTCGGCCTCGATGGCGGCCCTGAACTGGTCGTCGGTGAACGTGAGCATGCCGCATCGCGTGTGGTGGATGAGCATGATCTCGGTGGTGCCGAGCAACCGCTGGCTGATCGCCAGCGAGCGGATCACGTCGTCGGTGACCACGCCGCCCGCGTTGCGGATGACGTGCGCCTCGCCCTCGGTAAGCCCGAGCGCGCCGCAGACGTTGAGCCTGGCATCCATGCAAGCGACCACGGCCAGGTGCGCCGCGGGCTGGCCTGGCAGCCCACCGCGAAAGGTCGCCGCGTAGCCCGCGTTCGCGGTGAGCAGGCCATCGAACACGCTCATAGATATCACTGTATATCGATATTTTTCAGGACAATCAGATCCTGCCGAGCGCTCATGTCGGGTGCTGACGACGCACGAGGGGACTTGGTCGATTCGTTACCGACACGTTGCAACCTCTGCCCTGGCTGCGGCGTCTCCAGAGCGAGACAGTTCAACTATGAGAGGTGCGAACAATATGGGTGATCGAATTCGCCGCACATTTGCGACACGAGGCAGGCTGGCAGGACTCGGTGTGACGGCGGCGGCGGTGAGCGCGATCGCCGCCGCCAGTTTCATCCCGGCGACTGCATCGGCGTCGGCGGCTAAGCCCGCGTCGCCCACCCGGGCCGTGGCGGTAGCGGCGACGTCGGCCCGTACCGCGGCGGCGCTCCCCGCCGCCTACACGCCGCCAAAGCGGACCCTCAAAGAGGGGATGACGGGCGCGGACGTAAAGGCGCTGCAGCAACGGCTTGCGGCGCTCAAGTATTACCCGGGCCCGGCCGACGGCACGTTCGGCAGCGACACCCTGGAAGCGGTCTGGGCGTTCCAGGAGGTCAACCGCCTTTCGGTGGACGGCGTAGTCGGCGCGGCTACGAAAGCGGCCCTCGTGCACCCCCGTACGTACAAGGCGAATGACCCGAGGCAGGCCGCGACCAGGATCGAAATCAACCTGGGAATGGGCGTGCTGGTCTTCTTCAAGAACCACCAGATCGCGCTGATCAGCCATGTGTCGACAGCCGGGCATTACTACTTCCCGTGCGGCAGCGGCTACTGCTACGCAGTGACCCCGACCGGCGAGTTCCAGGCATACTATTTCGTCCCGGGCTGGGATCAGGGACCTCTTGGGCCGATGTACAACCCGGTGTTCTTCGACCTCACCGCCGGGGACGCGATCCACGGCGAATACAACGCCAATGTGCCGGTCAAGCCCGTCTCGCACGGCTGCGTCCGGATCCCGTACGACATCGCCACCTGGTTCTACAAGGACCTGACGATCAGCATGACCCCGGGCAAGGGCACCCAGGTCTGGATCTACAACCAGTGGTAGCCGAATAGCGTCCGGCTGCTGAGCGTCCAGCCCGCCTCCCGCGGGCTGGACGCTCAGCCGTCTACCGGGAGATAGTGGTCCCATGCTTCAGGCCTTCGTGTTCGAGCGAGTCGGCGTCGTCGTTGGTGACCTGTACTTCCTTGACCCCGATCCGCGTCCGGGACAGGAAGGTCCCGAGCACGGGGTCCGGCTCGAGCTGCGCGTCTTCGACCGCGGCGAGCTGAGGGGGACGATCTATTCCGCCACGCCGATCGAGGTCGGCCAGCCGATCTGGCGGGTCGACCTGCTCGAGTCGGTGGACGGCGCGCCCGGCAGCTTTAACCGCACCCACCACCACCCGAAGTTCAATGGCTGGAATCCCGGCCCGCGCACCTTCCTGAAGGAACTGTCGGCCGACCCGCTCGGCTGGCTGGCGGGGCAGCTCGCCGACCTGCACGCGATCCTGGGGCGTGCCGGAGTGCCGCAGGACGTGGCCGCCCCGTCCGACGCGGCGAACCTCCGTGACGTCGCGCCGGCGATTATCGGCGTGACCGGGATGATGCTGGACAAGGTCCACTCCGGCGAACTCGGCCTCGCGCCGGCCGGCGACGCCGACAGCATCCGGGCCGGCTGGCTGTAGACCGCCAGATTAACGTGGCATAAGCCCGTTACGTCGCCACCACGTCGTGGCTGAGCCAGGGGTCACCAGCGCGGAACGCCCTGATGTCTGCGACCCGGTGATGCGTCATCTTCGCAATCCACTCCGGATCGCCGATCTGGCTGCGGCCGACCGAGACCAGATCGAATTCGCCGCGCTGGAAACGGCGCACTAGCTCGTCGATCCGGCTTGCGCCGGTCTGCTGGGCTTCCTCGCCATTCAGCGAGGCCATCACGTCGATGTCGAGGCCCACGCTGCCAACGGCGATGACTGCCGCGTCGGTGAACGACTTCGCCCAGCCCGCCAGGCCGAGATCCGAACCCTCCCACTCGGGTTTCCAGAACCGTCGCGTCGACACGTGGAAGATGTCCGCTCCCGCCGAGCGCAGCATGGAGACCAGCTGCCCGAGCTGGTCAGGCTCCTCGACAATCTTGGCCTCGTAGTCTGACTCCTTCCACTGGGAAATGCGGACGGAGATGACGAAGTCAGGCCCGGTTGCCTCGCGCACCGCCTGGGTCACCTCGGCGACAAACGTCGCGCGATCGGTGATCGCCGGTCCGCCGTAGCGGTCGGTGCGCAGGTTGGTCCCCGGCCATAGGAACTGGTCGAGCAAGAAGCCGTGGGCCGAGTGGAGTTCCACGCCGTCGGCGCCGATCTCCGCGGCGTCAAGCGCGCCCTGGACGAAGGCGCGCTTGATGCTGCCCAGCTCAGCCTCCGTGGCGGCGCGGCCGAACGACTCACCCGGATGCGAGAGGCCAGACGGGCTCAGCGCGACGAATGACGGGTTGCTTTCCGCGTCGCCGCCGTAGTTGACCGCACCCTGGTGCCAGAGCTGCAGGAACATGGCGCCGCCTGCCTCGTGGACACCGGCCACGCATGCTCGCCACGCATCGCGCGTGTCGGGCGAGATCCGCGCGAATGTCGGGTTCTTCGTGGCGCTCGGATGATCGATGGCGCACGACTCGGAGATGACCAGTGCAGCGCCGCCCAGCACGCGCCGGCGGTAGTACTCGCGCAGCCGCTGGTCCGGGGCGCCCTCAACGCACCAGTAGCGCTGCATGCCCGGCATGACGAACCGGTTCCGCAGCTGCAGGCCGCGAATCCGGAGCGGCTGCAGAAGCGGTGTGATGTCGTACTCGGCTGTCCCCACGGCGGACGCTTCAAGATCGGTCACGCGCCATCTCCCTCTGCCACCCCTGCCGGACCGTTGCGCTTTCAATTATTGCTGCCTATTTCCCCTGCCGCCAAGGCAACTGCAGGGGACAGTCACCCTGGTGGCGGGTGGCGGATGCCGCGGGCACGCAGGCCGGAAAGCACGGCGGCGATGACCATGAAGATGACCGACTCGTAGAACGCCGCGTGCAGCCCGGTGGTGAACGCCACGGCTAGCTGCCCGTGCAGCTGGGCGGTGCCGACGAAGATCGCGAACGCGAGCCCGCGGGAGATCGACCGCGACGCGACCAGGATCGCCACGGCGAACGAGAACACCATCCCGATGTTCGCGAACGTGCGGAGCATCCCCGAGGCGATGCCGTACATGTCCGACGGCGCCGCCTTCATCACCGCCGAGCTGTTCGCGGGGAAGAAAAAGCTGGTGCCGATCCCGTTCAGCAGGCTGATGAGGACGATCAGCCACAGCGGCGTGGTCAGCGTGAGCTGGGCGTAGCAGATCAGAGCCACGACCTGCAGGGCCAGCCCGACGGTGGCGGGCAGCACCGGGCCGCGCTTGTCGGCCAGCCGCCCGGCCGGCGGCCCGACGGCCGCGCCGGCCACGTAGCCGGGGACCAGCACCAGCGAGGCGTTGATCGGCGAAAGCCCGCGCGGTCCCTGCAGGTACATCAGCACGAGGAACAGCACCGCGAAGCTGGCCAGCCCCTGGAACAGCGAGGCGAGTAGCGAGGCCGCCATCGTCGGCACCCGGAATAGGGACAGCGGCAGCATCGGCTCCGCCACGCGCGCCTCGATCACCACGAACGCGACGATCAAAGCGACTCCGCCCACGAGAAACCCGACCATCGACGCGTCGAGCGGCCCGTTCGCGAGCTTGGTCATCGCCCAGAGCACGCCGAACAGGCCGAGGCCAAGCGTGATCATGCCCGGCAGGTCGAGCCGCCTGCGGACGCGCTCGCCATGGTCGCGCAGCACGCGCAGCGCCGCGGCGATCGCGAGCACCCCAGGCGGGACGTTGATCCCGAATATCCACCGCCACGAGATGTAGGTGACGATCAGGCCGCCGAGCACGACGCCGACGACCGCGCCGACCGTCCAGCCGAGCGCGGTCAGCCCGTATGCCCTGCCGCGGCGCTCGCGCGGGTACAGGTCGGCGATGACCGCGCCGCTGTTGGCCATGATCAGCGCGCCGCCGACGCCCTGCACGACCCTGAACACGATGATCGAGACCTCGTTCCAGGCCAGCGCGCACAGCAGCGATCCGAGGACGAAGACCGCGAAGCCGGCCTCGTACATCCGCACCCGGCCGAACATGTCGCCGAGCCGCCCCACCTGCGTAGCGAGTAGCGTGATGACGAGCAGGAAGCTGATGATCACCCATACCACAGCGGACAGCGCGACGTGCAGGCTGCGCTGGATTTCGGGGAGCGCGAGGACCACGATGGTGGTGTCGATCGCTGTCATCAGCACGCCTGCCATGATCACGATCATGGCGAGCCCGATCCGCGGGGCTCCGCCGCGCGCGGCCGTGGAGTCGTCGGCGGGCCTGAGGATGCGCGGTAGAGCCATTTTCTTAGCCTAACGAACGGTGGATTTTGTGCCGGACGGGACTAGGCTTTCTTTCCGGCATTCCCATACGGGGGGTGGCAGTCTATGGCACGCGACGAAGCCGCGATCGGTACCGTTGGCGTGCTCATCATTGCCACCCGCGGCGCGGCTGGCCCCGGGGAAGTGCGGATCAAGGTCCGAGGTGGCTCCGAGAACTATCTGGCCTGGTCGGAAAGCCCGCTCCCTAAAGGCGCCACGGTCCTCGTCATCGACTACCGCGGTCCGCGGACTGTCGACGTCATGGAATGGGCCGATCCACTCGGTGAAGCCCCCACGATCCCCGGTTCCACTGAAGTTCCTCGCTCAGGAGAGTGAAACATGTTCGGCTACCGAGTTCCCGCCCCCGATGAGGCGATGCTCATTTCCGGCGGTCGTTACGGGCTGAAGGAGGCGCCGTTCCGGGTAGTCACCGGGCACGGCGCGTTCGTCACGCCGATGTTCCGCAAAGTCAGGTACCTGACGCTGTCCATGCAGGAAGCCGAAGTCGCCGAGAGCTGCGTCACCCATCAGGGCATCGCACTGAACGTGCGCGCGGTGATCGCGTTCAAGGTCGGCAACGACCCGGAGTCCATCGTCAACGCCGGGCAGCGGTTCCTGTCCGACCAGGACCAGATGTCGGTGCTGACCGGCCGGATCTTCGCCGGCCACCTGCGGTCGATCATCGGCTCGATGACCGTCGAGGAGATCGTCACCGAGCGGCAGAAGCTGGCCACCGAGGTGCTCGACGGGTCGAAGGCGGAGATGGTCTCCATCGGGCTGAGCGTCGACTCGCTACAGATCCAGTCGATCGACGACATGGGCGCGGGCTACATCGCGGCGATGGCCGCGCCGAACAACGCGGCCATCCAGCGGCAAGCGAAGATCGCCCAGGCGCAGGCCGACCAGGCGGCGGCCGAGGCGGTGCAGGCGTCAGCCCGCAAGCAGGCCGAGTTCGCCAGGCAGACCGCGGTCGTGCAGGCCCAGTACAAGGCCGAGGTCGACAAGGCGCAGGCCGAGGCGGCGCAGGCCGGCCCGCTGGCGCAGGCCGAGGCGCAGC
>Ga0187807_1000086_pt1 | contig 24603 bp, 18 predicted proteins | sample NC_wetland_sal_i_4_FD_132432 | JGI IMG/M metagenome (GOLD analysis project Ga0187807, IMG submission 132432) | Wetland sediment microbial communities from Neuse River Estuary, North Carolina, USA - ASW_2 | ecosystem: Environmental > Aquatic > Freshwater > Wetlands > Sediment | place: USA: North...
ATTCCGGACGGTGGGAGATGACGACGGCAGCTGCGATGTCATCCGGGACTCCCGGCCCGCGGACTGGCGCTGACGGAGCGGCTGCATAATTTTCCATGCGATAGGTCGAAAACGGTACTCGAGTGTTCCCGTATCGTAATCGTGCGATCGTCAGCCCCGCAATGGGAGATTATCTTTAGCCGCGGGATCTTGAAGATTGAGTCAAGTTGTGGTGGGGGTGACGGCCGGTGCTAAAGTCCGGTTTGTGACTTAGGGGGCAGGATGACCTTGGTGTGTCCGGCGTCGCGTTGAGATGCGTATCGGTCATCGCATGATCATGCTTTGTGATGAGTCAAGATCAGAAGTCGACCGCGGGATGCCGTACGCCTGCCTTGCCGCACATGGTGCGGCATCGGCCGGATCATTCGATTGTATACCGTGCGGGCCGGGGCAAGGACCGATTCCGCAAGTTATGGCGACGGATGATGCTCCTGGTCCGTTACGCCCGGAATGGACCTTAATTCGCGATCCTCAGCGCCTCGCCATCGACGACGACTCCATCGCCCTGGGCGACCGGACAAGCGGGCCAAACGCGCCCCTTGACAGCTCTGCCCTGCCGCAGTGAAGATTGAAATCGGCGAGGGGAGGAGTGTAGCAAGGTGCACGCGTTTCGAGGGTAATTCCGCGCGCTCGAACAGCCTTAATCCTGTAGTCTTTCTAAATTTCTATCCTAATTCGGGAATGTGAATACCGATCGGGACGGCAGCGATGACGACTCCGACATATCCGGGCGTCTACATCCAGGAACTCCCAAGCGGAGTTCACACGATTACCGGCGTGGCGACGTCCATTGCGGCCTTCATCGGCTGGGCGCCGCAGGGACCCGTCGGGCAGGCGACGCTGGTGCAGAGCTGGGGGGACTTCCAATCCCAGTTCGGCGGCCTGTACAGCGGAGTGTATCTGGGCTACGCGGTCAACCAGTTCTTCGCCAACGGCGGCCAGCAGGCGTACATCGTGCGACTTGTAAAGGGTGCCACGACGGCCACCGGTTCGGCGAGCGGCATTGAACTGTGGGCAAGTAGCCCGGGCGACTGGGCGAACGCCTTTACCGTGAACTTTACCGTCGGCCCGGACGCTAGCAGTTTCGGCATGCAGGTTCTCGACGGCACCGGCAGCGTACGCGAATCTTTCGTGAACTTGTCCATCAATCCGACCGCTCCGCGGTACGCCCCCACGGTCATCGACAGCGACTCGCAGTACGTTACTTTTATAAATCCGGCAACGCCCACCCAGCCGCCGCCGGTGCCTGCCGCGGTACCGACAGGATCCCTGACTTTTACCACAGCCGGTTCAGCAGGCACGGTTCTGACCGATCCTACCGATGCAGACTTCGCCGGCCAGCTCGGTAATCTAGGCGACGTCCAAGCGCTGTTCGGCAGCGCTCCGGTCAACATCGTGTGCGTACCGGGGCTGACCTCGGCAACCGCGGAGGGCGCCGCCGCCATCGACTACCTCCAGCAGTTCTGCCTCGGTGCGCGAGCGTTCTGCATCGTGGATTCGCCGCAGCTCGCGACCGTGGCGAACGTCACCCAAGGCTTGCCGAACACCGCCCCTGAGGCCGCGAACTCGGCGATGTACTTTCCGTGGGTGTCGGCCCCGGACCCGCTGGTGGGTGGTCGGCTGGCCCTCATGCCGCCGTGTGGCCTGGTGGCTGGGGTGTACGCGGCGACCGACGCCTCGCGCGGGGTGTGGAAGGCTCCGGCCGGCATCGACGCTGGGCTCGGCGGCATCGCCGGCCTTCAGTACACGCTGACCGATCTTCAAAACGGGCAGATAAATCCGCACGGAGTGAACTGCCTCCGGTACTTCCCGACCTACGGGAACGTCGTCTGGGGGGCGCGCACGCTGCTAGGCGCCGATACGGTCGGGTCGCAGTGGAAGTATGTGCCGATCCGCCGGTTTGCCCTTTTCCTCGAGTCGAGCCTCTACGACGGCACGCAATGGGTGGTCTTCGAGCCGAACGACGAGACCCTATGGGGGCAGATCCGGCTCAATGTCGGCGCCTTCATGCAGGGCCTGTTCCTGAAAGGCGCCTTCCAGGGAACCACGCCCCAGCAGGCGTATTTCGTGAAGTGCGATGCCGAGAACAATCCGCAGTCGTCGATCAACCAGGGCATCGTGACCATCGAGGTCGGATTCGCGCCGCTGTACCCGGCTGAGTTCGTCATTATTCAAATCCAGCAGATGATGGCGGGCCTCGCCTAGACCCACGGAGGCAACACGTGGCCCAGTTCTCTGTCAACACGCAGCGGCTCGATCCGTACAAGAACTTCAAGTTCAGGCTGAAGTGGGACGGAAAGTACGTGCTCGGCTGCAGCAAGCTGTCCGGCCTGAAACGGACCACCGAAGTTGTTGAGCACCGTGAGGGCGGCGATCCGTCAACGTCCCACAAGTCACCTGGCCGGAACAAGTACGAGGCGCTCACCCTGGAACGCGGGCGGACGCAGGACCTCGAATTCCAACGCTGGGCCGGCCTCGTGTGGAGCATTGGCGGCGGCCTGGGTGCAGAGGTCTCGCTGGCCAACTTCCGCAAGGACATCTACCTCGAGTTCTACAACGAGGCCGGACAGCTGGTACTTGCTTACAAGATCTACCGGTGCTGGGTGTCGGAGTACCAGGCGCTACCCGACCTCGACGCCAACGCCAACGCAGTCGCCATCGAGCACATCAAGATCGAGAACGAGGGCTTCGAGCTGGACACGAGCGTAACCGAGCCGCTGGAGCCGACCCTCACTATCGTGAGCGCATAACAATGCGCGAGCTGGCGGAGCGCGAGCTTCTCGACATCTGGGAACGCGGGTCTGATCTTCACCCGGTGGACCGCGGCTTGCTTGCCCTGCGTACCGCCTTTCCCGCGACGTCTTACGACACCCTGGCCGGCTGGCCGCTCGGCGCGCGGAACCGGGCCCTGGCCGAGTTGTTCGGGAGCTGGTTCGGGCCCGGGCTTGAGGCATGGGCAGCATGTGATGCCTGCGGCGAGCAACTCGAGTTCGAGATGGACACCCGCGTGCTCATCGCGCAGGACGCGGCGCCCGCGACCGCGGAGTCAGCGGTGGCCGCCACGGTCGGCTCGCATAGCTTCCGCCTGCCCTCGAGCCGGGACGTGGCACTGGCCGCCCGGGAGCCGACCGCCGAGCTCGCAGCGGCCAGCCTGCTCCGGATCTGCTGGATGGGCAGCGGTGAGGCACCTGCTTTCTCCGACCAGGAGATCGAAGAAGCCGGGGAGCAGCTTGCACTGGCCGATCCGCTGGCCGAGCTGGGCGTGCGGCTCGCCTGCCCGGGCTGTGGCTGCGAATGGGACGACGCGCTGGACCTGGCGCTGTTCGTCTGGGCCGAGGTCGAGTCACGGGCGAAGCGGATTCTGCTGGACGTGGTCCAGCTGGCCCGTGCCTACGGCTGGGCTGAAGGGGAGATCCTCGCCCTGAGCGAGCGGCGCCGAAGGTTCTATCTGGACGCGGCTTATCCGTGACCGGCTATCTGCAACGCCTGGTGACCACGGCCGTCCAGGGGAAGGTCGGGGTCCATCCCATCGTGCGGCCACCAAGGATCGAGCCCAGTGCCGAGGGACCGGCGTGGACCGAGTTCGCCGACGAGGCAGAGCCTCATCCCGGCGAGGACGCGGCTCCTGCCGAGGTCGCAACGGCGGCGCCGACAGCGACTGCGGTCCCTGACGGCCCGGCGCGCGGTACCGACCAGCCCCCGCCGACTGCCGGTCACGCCCGCGAACGGACCGCCGCTGAGCCGTCCCGGGTGCCGGAGATTATGACGCCGCTTTACGACGAGACGGCGCCCGTGGACCTGGCCACGCCGGTCCCCGCCGCCAGAATCGGCAGCGTCGCCCGACCCCCGGTCGCGCGCCGATCCCGGTCAGGCCCGTCCGCGGACCATCCGAGCGGGCCGGCTCGTGAGCGCAGCGACCCGGCCGACCACGTTCGCTCCGGTCTCCAGCAGGCGACGGCCCGGCCCGACCCGCCCGCGCTCCCCCCGTTCAGGCAGGAACCCCAGCGCTGGGCGTGGCCCGCGACGTCCGGGCGCGCCGAGGGAACCGACCGCGGTGATGTGGAGATCCACATCGGCCGCATCGAGGTGACGGCGGTTTCGCCTCCCCCGGCCGCACCCGTCGCCAAGGCCGTGCGGAAGTCGATCAACCTCAGCGAATACCTGCGCAACGGGAGGTGAGGGTCAGGCATGAGCAACGCCCTCGCCATCTCAGCCGTCAGTGCGGTGCTGCAGTACTGGCTGACGCAGGTGTTCGGCAACTCCCCCGCGCTGAGCAGCGTGATCGTCAGCGCGAAAGCCCCGGACATCCTGCAGACCGAGATCCAGGCGGCCGGACCCCAGATGCGCATGAACGTGTTCCTGCATCAGGTCACCCACAACGCGGCCTGGCGCAACGCGGAATTGCCCTCGCTGGCCGCCGACGGGTCGACGCAACTGTCGAGTCCGCCGCTCGCCCTGGATCTGCACTACCTGATGACCGCCTACGGAACGGAGGACTGGGAGGCTGAGGCGCTGCTTGGCTACGCCGTTCTCATGCTGCACGACAACCCGGTCCTCGCGCGCGCTGATATCGCCACCGCCCTGCAGAACCTGCCACCCGCGCAGTCCCTGTCGACCGCGCTCACGACCACTGGCCTGGCCGACCAGATCGAGATGATAAAGGTCACGCCAGAGATACTGGGGCGCGAAGAGATGGCCTGGATATGGTCGGCCCTGAAGGCTGACTACCGTCCGAGTTACGCCTTCCTGGTCTCGCTGGTGATCATCAAGTCGCCAGCCATGACGCTCTCGGCCCTGCCAGTCCTGCAGCGTCACATCAGCGCCCAGCCCGGGCTCGGGACCGGCCTGCCGACGCTTACGGCCGTGATACCGCCCAACGGGCAGCCAGCGGCGCAACTCGGCGATACGGTGACGGTTTCGGGCGCCGCGCTGGCCAACCCCAGCACCGTACTGCTCACCAACGCACGCCTGGGCATCAGCCAGACGCTGCCGGCCGCGGCTGGCTCCTCCGAGGCGTCGATCCAGTTCACGGTGCCGAATCCGGCCCTGCCTCCGCCGCAGCCGGATCCGGCAGATCTGCCTGCGGGGATGTATTCCCTGTCCGCTACGTTCTCCGTGGCCGGCCAGCCCACGGTCAGCAACAGCGTCCCGATGTCGATCTCGGCCACGATCGACGCCAGCTGGGCACCAGGCACATTGACCCATGGATCGAAGGTGACCGTCAGCGTGCCGTGCGTGCCCTACCTGCGGCCCGGACAAGGGGTGTCACTGCTCATCGGCGGCCAGCAGGCCCCGGCCGATCCGTTCACCACGCCGACGCGGTCGCCCTCGTTCACCTTCGCCACGCTCCAATCCACCGACGGTGCGGCGGTGCCCGTCCGCCTCCGGGTCGACGGTGTCGACAGCCCCATCCTGGACCTGACGTCGGCGACAGCCAGCTTTACCGGACCAGTCGTGACGGTAGCGTGATGGCTTCATATGCCGCCGGGACCTCGTGGAGCGAGGCGAATCAGGCGTATCTGGTCGCTGAGTTCACCCGGATGAAACAACTCCTGACCAAGGGGAGCAACGACGCCGGCGCACCCGCGGCCGATCTGGACCCACCGCCGGCGATCGATGCGCTGGCGGGGCTGTTCGGCCTGAGTGGGTTCGAGCGCGATGTCGTCCTGCTGGCCGCGGGAACGGAGATGGACTCCCAGATGGCCGGGCTCTGCCCCCGGCTCACCCTGGGCGTAGCACTCGCCGTCCTCCCCGAACCGCATTGGAGCGCGCTGAGCCCCGACCGGCCGCTGCGCGAGTTCGAGCTGATCCGGATCGAGGCCGAGCGGGGCCTGACGTCGGCCACGGTGCGAATCGACGAGCGGGTGCTGCACTACCTGGCCGGACTCAATCCGCCCGATCCGCGCATCCGCAGCCTGGTCACGCCCATCCCCGACCCGGCCGCCGGCACGGTGGCGAGCGAGCACGCCCGAGTCGCCGAGAAGGCCCTGGCCCTGCTGGCTGACCGGCCGAGGGCGGTACGCGTGCTCCACCTGTGCGGCGACGACCCCGACGGGCAGGAGGACGTGGCGGCGCTCATCGCGCTCGGGTGCGGCTGCCAGCCGTTTGCCGTGCGGGTGGAGGAACTGCCGCCGCCTGGCCCCGATCTCGACACGCTAGCCGTCCTCTGGCGACGCGAGGCTCTCCTGCTGCCGGCCTTGTTGCTGGTGCACGCCGGGGCCACCGGCCTGACCCCGGCCGCGCGACAGCTCGTCGAGCGGCTGCCGGGACTGGTGATCGTCGCCTGCCGGGAGACCGTGCACCTGAGCTCCATGTCGCTGCGCTTCGACGTCGGAAAGCCACCGCCCGCCGAGCAACGGCGGCTGTGGAGTGAGGCGCTCGGCGACCCTGCGCAGGCCCTCGACGCCGAACTCGACGTCGTGTCCGAGCAGTACCGCTTCAGCGCACGGGAGATCCGCGCCACTGGCACGCTGCTCACCGCCTCGGCCGGGCCGGCCGGCACCGCTGAGCTGTGGGACACCTGCCGGCTGCTCGCGCGTCCCCGGCTGGAGAGCCTCGCCCAGCGCCTGACACCGACGACGCGGTGGGAGGATCTCGTCCTGCCCGAGGCGCAGATGCAGACCCTGCGGCACCTGGCCGCCCAGGTCCGCCACCGGATGCAGGTCTACGAGACCTGGGGCTTCTCCGCCCTGGGGCGACGCGGGCTCGGGGTGAGCGCCCTGTTCGCTGGAGACAGCGGAACCGGCAAGACGATGGCCGCCGAGGTGCTGGCCCACGAGCTGGAACTCGACCTGTACCGCATCGACCTGTCTGCAGTCGTCAGCAAGTACATCGGCGAAACCGAGAAGAATCTCAGGCAGGTCTTCGACGCCGCGGAGCAAGGCGGATCGATCCTGCTCTTCGACGAGGCAGATGCGCTGTTCACCAAGCGGGGGGAAGTGAAGGACAGTCACGACCGCTACGCCAACGTGGAGGTGGCGTACCTTCTCCAGCGCATGGAGTCGTACCAGGGACTGGCCATCCTCACCACCAACCTGAGGTCCTCGCTGGACCGCGCCTTCACCCGCCGCCTGCGTTTCACGATCCACTTCCCGTTCCCCGACCTCGAACAGCGCGAGCGGATCTGGGCCCAGGTCTTCCCGGCCGCGGCCCCGACCAAGGGAATCGAGCCCGCCAAACTGGCGCAGCTCAAGGTGACGGGCGGCAATATCAGAAACATCGCGATGAACGCGGCGTTCCTCTCCGCCGAGGCCGGGGAGCCGATCGGCATGGCTCATCTGCTCGAGGCGGCGGGCCTCGAGGCGGACAAGCTCGAGCACCCGATCTCCGACGCGGAAACGAGAGGATGGGCATGAGCCGGATCCGTGTCACCATCGATCAGCTCGTCCTCAACGGGTTCGAAGCGAGTGAGCGGCAAGCCGTCGTCGACGGGCTGCGGGCCGAGCTCACACTGGCTCTCGCCGACCCGCGGTCCAGAGGCGAATGGGCCCAGCCCTACCGCACGAACGTACTGCGGCTGGACGGAATCCCAGCCGAGCGCGGACCGGCGGGCGGGCGCAGCTTCGGCCGGCAACTCGGCCGCGCTATCGAACGGAGCCTGAAGCGATGACATCCGGCTTCCCCAATTCACCGCGCCTGGTGCGCGGCGGGATCGTGACCATGGACCCCGACACCTCCGCGATCTTGAACGTGCTCGTGCTGCAGTACAACCCCGACTCGCTCTCGCGCTCCATGCAGATCCAGAGTCTGCCCGGCAGCCAGGACGGGGCACGCGTGGATGTGCTACGGCTGCGCGGCCCCGCGATCGAGACCATCAAGCTTGAAGCGGAGTTCGACGCCACCGACGCGCTCGAGTTCCCCGACCAGAATCCCGCCGCGGTCCAGCACGGCCTGCTGCCGCAGCTGGCGCAGCTCGAGTCATTGATCAACCCGACGGTGGCCACGCTCCAAGCCGATGACCAGATGGCCGACGGCGGCACCCTGGAGATCATCCCGCTCGAGCAGCCCCTCACGTTGTTCGTCTGGAGCAGGAGCCGGGTGATACCGGTACGCCTGACCGAGTTCTCCGTGACCGAAGAGGCCTTCGACCCGTCCCTAAACCCGATCAGGGCAAAGGTCAGCCTGGGGCTTCGCGTCCTCACCGTCGATGACCTGCCCTTCTCGCACCCCGGAGCACGGATGTTCATGACCTACCTCGGCAACAAGGAACAGCTAGCGGCGCAGGCGTCCAGCGCCGCCCTCACCGTGCTCGGCATCTCGGGGCTGTCATGACCACCTATCCCGTGCAGGCTCTGATCGCCCTCGGCGCGCTGCCGCGCGTCACCTTCGCCACCGACAGCCGCTACTACGGGTCCTCGACGCTCGAATACACGGACCCATCCGGCCAGACGATTTCCTATCTCGCGCGCCGCTACGTGCCGCAGCCGGGCGCCCAGAACTTCGCGACGGTCGCGCAGCACGTCGTGATGCAGGGCGACCGTCTCGACCTCATCGCGGCCAAGTACCTCGGCGATCCGCTCATCTTCTGGGTCATCTGCGACGCCAACGGCGCCATGCGGCCGGCCGACCTCGTCGAGACCCCCGGTTCGGTACTGCTGATCACCATGCCGCAGGGCGTCCCCGGAGGTGTCAGTGCTTAGGAGCGTCCAGCTGAGTCTCATGATCGGCCCGGTCATCCCGCTGGCGGTGCCCCGGGCCGTCCTGGACGCCCTGGAATCGGTCGAGGTGACGGTCCAGGATGTCGGCAGCAGCGGGTTTCAGCTGACGTTCAGCATCGACAAGCAGTCTCCGCTGCAGATCCTGTTCCTGCTGACCGGCGGCGCTCCGCTGCTGTTCATGCGCGTCGTGGTCGTGGTCACGGTCAACGGCACCGCCAACGTGCTCATCGACGGCGTTATCACGAACAACGAGATCTCACCCGGCGATCAGGGTTCCAACTCGACGCTGACCATCACCGGCAAAGACCTCACCGTGCTGATGGACCAATCCAACTGGAGCGGGTTTCCCTTCCCGGCCTGCCCGGCCGAGGCACGCGTCGCGCTGCTTCTGGCCAAGTACGCCATCTTCGGCATCGTTCCGCTCATCATCCCGAGCGTGCTCACTGACATCTCGGTGCCGATCGAGCAGATCCCGGGGCAGCAGGGCACAGATCTGAAGTACATCCGATCCCTCGCGGAGGAGGCGGGCTACGTGTTCTACCTCGATCCCGGGCCAGCACCAGGGATGACCCGGGCGTACTGGGGCCCCCAGATCAAGGTGGGCGCGGTCCAGCCGGCGCTGAGCATGGACATGGATGCCTACACGAACGTGGAGAGCATGCACTTCAAGTTCAACCAGGAGCAGAACCGCATCCCGCTGGTCTACATCTATAACCAGGAAAGCGGCGTCACGATCCCCATCCCGATCCCGCCTGTCACCCCCCTGAACCCGCCGCTGGGACTGATCCCGCCGCTGCCGACGAACATCATGGCCGACCTGAAACCGTTCCGCGATGACCTGTCCAAACGGTCTATTCCCCAGGCCATCATGATGGGGCTCGCCGCGGCCGCGAAATACTGCGAGGCCGTGACCTGCCAGGGCAGTCTCGACGTGACGCGCTACCGCGGTGTGCTACGTGCTCGCGAGCTCGTTGGCGTCCGCGGCGCCGGCCCCGCCTTCGACGGGCTCTACTACGTCCAGAGCGTGACCCACAAGATCAAGCGCGGGGAGTACAAGCAGAATTTCACCCTCACCCGTAACGGGCTGGTTTCGACGGTAGCGACGGTGAGCCCATGACTGAGCCAGCGCAAGCATCCAAGGACGGCGAGTCGTCCCGTCCGCGCTACTACGGCAAATACCGGGGCACGGTCCTGGTGAACGTCGACCCGATGCAGATCGGGCGGATCATGGCGCAGGTGCCGGACGTTCTGGGTGAACTACCCTCCAGCTGGGCGATGCCCTGCGTGCCGGCCGCGGGGATTCAGAGCGGCGCCTTCATCGTCCCGCCCATCGGCTCACAAGTCTGGATCGAGTTCGAGCAGGGAGACCCGGACTACCCCATCTGGACCGGCGGGTTCTGGGGGCTGGTCGCGGATGTGCCGGTACTCGCCACGGCACCGCCGGCGGTCCCGCCGGGGCAGAACATCGTCATCCAGACCACGGGGCAGAACTCGCTGATCCTCAGCGATGCCGTGCCCTCGCCGGCGACCGGCGGAATCATTCTCAAGGGCGCCAGCGGCGCGATGATCGTCGTCAACGAGACCGGTATCTACCTGAGCAACGGCCAGGGTGCCACGATCACCCTTATCGGCCCGACCGTCGCGATCAACGTCACCGCGCTCACCGTCGCCGGACCGTAGCGGGACAAGGAGGTCTGTCATGCCGGGACCCGTCTTGCACGCCGGTGCCGTCGTCACCTGCGCCCATGGTGGCATGGCCACGCCTACCGCCCCGAGTCCCGTGGTCCTCGTCTCCGGGATGCCGATCGCGACCATCGCCGCCCCGTACGCCGTCGCAGGCTGCGCCTTCGTGCCACCCGCCGGCAACGGCCCCTGCGTGACCGGGCAGTGGGTGGTCGGCGCCATCCAGGTCCTCTCGCAGGGCCAGCCGGTGGCGATCATGACGGGGACCGCTGTCTGCGCGCCCACCGGAACACCCCTCGTCCCCGTCTCGGCCCAGACCCTGGTGATCGCAACATGACGGCGGGGACGATGCGGTGAACGTCAACTTTCCGTATCAGTTCGACGGTCGCGGCCGCACGCTGGACCCTCTCGCCAGCTACCTCGAGCAGCTTGTCGAGCAGGTGCTGTTCACCTCGCCGGGCGAGCGGGTGAACATGCCCGACTTCGGTAGCGGCCTGCTGCAGCTGGCATTCGCTCCGAACAGTGCTGAGATGGCCGCCGCCACGCAGTTCTCCGTGCAAGGCGCGCTGCAGAAATGGCTGAGCGGGTACCTGACGGTTCAATCGGTCCTCGTTACAATCGAGGAGGCCACGCTCACCGTCACGGTCAGCTATTCGCCGCTCAACACCGACGTCACCCAGGTGCAGACGTTCGTCTACGGCGGCAGCTCATGATCTACGCATGCTGCAACGAGCACCGCCGCGCGGCCGTCCTCGGCAACCCGGCGCTCAACGGCATCGACTACCTCGAGGTCCTCGACCAGGAGGCTCCCGCAGGCAGCCCACGCCAGCAGACCCTGCTGGTGCACTGCCTGAAACCCGTGCCGACCAGTCTGACTCCGGCCAACGTCTATATCGTCGGCGGCGAGAGCATCACCGGCATCACGGCCGCCTGGGTCGCGCCCGCGTCCGACCCGCCACCGCAGGCCCTTGCCTCCGAGGCCGCCTATTTCACGTCCCTGGCTGATGCCGCGAACACCCTTGTCATCCGGACCAGCGCCGCGGGCGATTTCTCGCCCTACTGCCTGCGGCTGGTCAACGAGGCCGAGGAAGCCGCGCAGGACCCGTTCACGGTCACCGAGGCGCTCGCGGGATTCGACCCGCTACTCGCCGAGGTCGAGTTCTCCTTCAAGGTCGAGTGCGGTCCCGAATTCGACTGCGCCCCGGCGGTCCCCGACTGCCCGCCGACGCTGGCCGCCCCGCCGCCCATCAACTACCTCGCCAAGGACTACGGATCCTTCCGGACGGTACTGCTCAACCGGCTGAACCAGCTGCTGCCGACCTGGACGGGCACCAGCGAGGCCGACATGGGGGTAATGCTGGCCGAACTCCTGGCCTATGTCGGCGACAACCTGAGCTATCACCAGGACGCCGTCGCGACCGAGGCCTACCTGCTGACCGCGCGCAGCCGTGTGTCCCTGCGCCGCCATGCGCTGCTCGTCGACTACCGGATACACGATGGCTGCAACGCCCGGGCCTGGGTCTGCCTGACCGTCAGCGCGCCGGTCTCCCTCGACCGCACAGCCACGCGCTTCTACACCGCCGCGCCCGGCATGCCCACGAGTCTGCGGGTGGGCGCGGGCAACGAGGAGGCGGCTCTCCTGGCTGGTGTCGTGGCCTTCCAGCCGATGCACGACGCGAACCTGTTCGTCGAGCACAATCAGATGCAGTTCTACACCTGGGGCGACACGGACTGCTGCCTACCCCAGGGAGCCACCGAGGCCACGCTGCTCGGGACGTATCCGCACCTCCAGGCGGGTGACGTGCTGATCTTCCAGGAAATGCTCGGCCCGCAGACCGGGGTCGCGGCCGATGCGGACCTACGGCACAGGTGCGCGGTGCGGCTCACCGCGGTCACCACCACCGACGGCCAGGGGCTTCCCCTCGTCGACCCGCTCTTCGAGCAGGGCACCGGGAAACCGATCGTATCGGCCGCCCAGCAACCCACGCCCGTCACCGAGATCCAGTGGTCCGCCGAGGACGCGCTGCCCTTCCCGGTGTGCATCTCCTCGACGTTCCGCGATTCGACGGGCGCGCTGAAACCCCTGCCCCAGGTCAGTGCCGTCTTCGGCAACGTCGTCCTGGCCGACCAAGGCCTGACGATGCCGGTGGCTGGCCTGCCGGCCGTGCCCGAACCCACGCTGTTCATCCCGGCCGCGGCGGGTAATGGCTGCAACCCCTCGGCTGCCACGGCGCTGCCCGTCCGCTACTGGCCGCGGCTGGCCGAGGGCCCCGTCACCCAGGCGGTGCCGCTCCCGCTGGCCGGTACCCCGGTCACGCCGACGGCGGTCGCGCTGCTCACCCAGGGCGCCATCAGCCTCACCGACGGGGCCGGCTTCACCGCCCTGACCGTCGCCGCCGACGACCCGTCCGGCTGGCCGCAGTATTTCGGGATCAGGGTCACCCCCAACGTGGCAACCAGCGGGAACATCGATCTCGCCGTGCTGTTCTGCCCGGGCGGCGGCGCTCCGGCGGGGATGCCCGAGGCCGTCGTGCTTGAGCAGTTCACCGATCTGTCCCTGACGCCCGGCTCGGCAGACAGCGTGACGGCCCAGATCAACGGGACATCCCAGTTCGTCTCTGTCCCGCCGGGCTATACCCCCGCGTCGCCCCTTCCATCCACCTTCCCCGTCGCTCCGACCATGCTGTCTGCGACCGGACCGGTCGAACTCGACGATGCGAACGACAGGCCATATCTGAGCCTGCAGCCCACCAACCCGTTGTCCTGGCCCCCGCTGTTCGGCGTGCTCGCCCAGGGGGACATTTCCCACCCAGACCAGTTCAACGTGGTCCTGGTTTACCAGCCACCCGACGGTGGCGTGGGCGTTCAGACCCCCGTAGTCGCCGAGCAGTTCACGGATGTGACGCTCGACACCGCGGCGGCGCACATCAACGTCCCGTCCAGCCTGGTCACGGTGCAGAACTTCCAGGACCAGCCCAACCCGACGCTGTCCGCGTCGGGGCTGATGAGCTACGACGCCGCCCTAGCGGTCCCCTCGATCAGCCTGACCGGCACCTATGAGGGCACGTCCAGCACCTGGTCCGCGGTGCCCGATCTGCTGGCCAACGGCCCGCTCGACACCGCGTTCGTCGTCGAGGTCGACACCGACGGCACCGCGCGCCTGCGCTTCGGCGACTCGACCAACGGCTTGTTCCCCGCCAGCGGCACCGCGTTTACGGCTCAGTACCGGGTCGGCAACGGCACCGCCGGGAATGTCGGCGCCGACAGCCTGACCCAGTTCGCCGCGGCCCCGAACGTCGTGTCCTGCGTCAATCCGCTGGCCGCCAGCGGCGGCGTCGACCCGGAGACGGCCGACCAGATCCGTCGGCGCGCCCCGCAGGCATTCTTCACCCAGGAGCGCGCGATCACTATGACGGACTACGCCACCGTGGCCGAGGCCAGCACGCAGGTCGAAGACGCGGCCGCGACGCTGCGCTGGACCGGTAGCTGGTACACGGCATTCATCACCGCGGAACCCGCCGGCGGCGGTGACCTCAGCGCAGCGCTGCGGACCAGCCTCACGCAGTACGTCGACCGCTACCGCCTGGCCGGACAGGACATCAAGATCGAGGGGCCGGACTACGTCTCACTCGAGATCAAGCTCGCCGTGTGCGTGGACCCGAACTACTTCCGGAACGATGTCGAACTATCCCTGCGCACCGTGCTGGGCAGCGGCACGCTGCCGGACGGGCAGCCGGCCTTCTTCGCGCCCGGCCGTTTCGTGCTCGGGCAGACCGTCTACCTCAGCCCCATCTACCGGGCCGCCAGGTCGGTAGCCGGCGTCCTCACCGTCACGGCGGAGGAGTTCCAGCCGCAGGGAACCAGCACCAAGGCCTACCTGCACCGTGGCGCGATCCCCATCGGGCCCGCCCAGGTCGCGCGGATGGACAACGACCCCAGCCTGCCCGATCACGGTCAGCTGACGCTCGTGCTGCAAGGCGGGAAGTGACACCGTGAACAACAACACGTCGACGGGATGTACCTGCGGCTGCTGCGCGGGCACCAGCGTGCAGACCCCCGAGGGAGAGAACAACCCCCCGGGCCTGCCGGCCGTGGCCTACCGGACCGGCATCTGGTCAACCTTCAAGGAATCCATGCTGGCCCGGCTGTCCAGCGCGGACTACCCGGCCCTGAGTTACCTCAAGACTCGCGACGACGACGACTTCAGCATCGCGCTGATCGACGCGGCCGCCGTCATGCTGGACATCCTGACCTTCTACCAAGAGCGCCTGGCCAACGAGAGCTACCTGCGCACCGCCACCCAGCTCGACTCGCTCACCCAGCTCAGCCGGCTCATCGGCTACCAGCCCACGCCCGGGATCGCCGCGTCCACCTACCTCGCCTTCACCATGAGGGCGGCGACCGGTCTGCCACCGGACCCGACCGCCGCGGCCATCACCATTCCGGCGGGCACGCAGGTACAGAGTGTTCCCGCGCAAGGACAGACACCCCAGTCGTTCCAAACCTCCGCCGACATCCTGGCCAAGCCGGACTGGAACGCGCTGCCCGTGCTGACCGCGCGCCCGTGGCTGCCGAAGGCCGGCGCCACCAGCGTCTATCTCACCGGGACGTCGACACAGCTGCAGCCCGGCGATGCGATCCTGATCACCGAAGCATCCAGCAGCCTCTTCCAGCTCCAGGTCCGGCTGGTCAGCTCCGTGACAACCGACACCGTCAATCAGCGGACGCTGATCACCTGGGCCGATGCGCTCACGCAGAGCGCCCCGCCCGGGTCGACCCCAGCGGTCTACGCCCTGCGCCAGCGGGCGGCCTTGTTCGGCTACAACGCCGTGAACCCCCTTATGCTCGCGAAAAAGACCCAGGAGGAGCTCGAGAACCTCGGTCTTCTCAGCACGACCGGCACGCTCGAGTGGAACTTCGGCCCGCCAGGCGCGTCAGGTACGAATCTTGTCGACTTGGACGCCGTGTACTCCAAGGTGGCGGCGGGAGGCTGGCTCGTGCTGACCCGCCCATCGCCATCGCCGGCCGGAACGGTAGCCGTCGCCTTCATCGCCTCGGTCAGCACCGTCAGCCGCTCCGACTACGGCGTCAGCGCCAAGATCACCCGCGCCACCCTGACGTCGGACCCTGGTCTCTCCGGCTTCTACACCGCCACCCGGGACACCACGGTCCTCGCCCAGAGTGAGCAACTGCCAGTGGCCGAGCAGCCGCTCGACCACCCGCTCTACGGCAGCGTCGTCGATCTGGACGTCATACGGACCGATCTCGCGGGCGTGACCGCCATCGCCATCATCGGAAACAGCCAGTTCATCACCCTCAACAAGGATGCCGCGCCGATCACGTTCACGCCCGACGACGGATCCGCTCCCGTCTCACTGGCGGCCGGCGACACGCTGAGCGTCCTGCGGCCGCCGGCCTTCCTGCGCCCGGACGGGTCCGTTCCCTCCTGGAAGCGGGCCACGCAGGTTCTTACCCTGTCCGTCGCCGACACCAACGGCAGGAGCGGGACCGTGACCGCCATGCTGTCCGACTTCACCCTGGGCCCGGCCGCGGCCAGCGCCCCGGTCGTGCAGGAGTTCGCGTTGATCAGCGGGACATCGGTGCAGGCCTCGCCGTTCCCCCATACCCGCATCCAGCTGCAGACGCCCCTGGTCAACTGCTACGACCGGACCGCCACCACGATCAACGCGAATGTCGGCCCCGCCACCGCCGGCAGCTCGGTCACCGAAGTCATGGGCGGCGGATCCGCGTCAACCGCCAACCAGCAGTTCAGCCTGAGGCAATCACCGCTCACCTACGTCCAGGCGCCCACCCCGACAGGCCGGCTGAGCACCCTGCAGGTTCGCGCCAACGGCGTCGCCTGGACAGCGGTACCAAGCCTCTACCGCCAGGCCAGCGGGGACCAGGTGTACGCGACCCTGGACCTCCCCGGAGGCGGCACTCTGGTCGCGTTCGGCGACGGTGTGGAAGGAGCGACGCTGCCGACCGGGCAGAACAACGTCCAAGGCAGCTACCGGGTGGGGTCGGGATCGGCCGGCAACGTAGCGGCCGGAGCAATTACCACCCTGGTCGATCGTCCGGTCGGGGTGAGCGGCGTGACCAACCCGCTGCCCGCGACCGGCGGTCAGGACGCACAGTCCTCCGACGACATCCGCGCCAACGCGCCGCAGTCGGTGCTCACGCTCGGCCGGGCCGTCTCGATCACCGACTACCAGGATCTCGCCGCCAGCTTCGCCGGTATCGCGAAGGCTTGCGCCACGTGGATCCCGGGCGGCGCCTACCGCGGCGTCCTCCTGACCGTGGCCGGCGCGGGCGGCGCGGCACTCCCGGCCGGAAACCCCACCCTGGCCAACCTTGTCACCGCCCTGCGGAACTACGGCAACCCCAACGTCGCCGTGTACGCGCAGTCGTTCCTGGAAACCACCTTCCGGCTCACCGCCGGCATCCGCTACGACCCCGCTTACGCGCAGACCGCCGTGCAGGCCGCGATCATGCAGGCATTGACCCGGACCTACAGCTTCAGCGCCCGGTCGTTCGGGCAGGGCGTATCCGGCGACGAAGTCGCCGCGCTGATCCAGGGCATCGCCGGGGTGGTAGCCGTCAACGTGACGACGCTGCGCGTGGTCGCCACCAGCACGGCCGGGGACATTGGCTCATCGGCCTACTCCGTTTCCGCCTACAACGCCTGGATGGCGGGTGCCCTCACGCAGCCGCTCCCGCGTCCCTGCAGCGGTTCGCGCATGTCCATCTGCCCTTACATTCCGGTCGCAACTCCCAATGTGCTGCCCCTGCCCGCCGAGATCCTGGTCCTCGACCCGGACCCGAAGAAAATCCTGCTGGGGGTGATGACGTGAGCTCCGAGCTCTTCGGGCTCCTGCCCGCCGTTTACCGGCTCCGCGACGCCCAGATCGCCCAGTCGCAGCAGCTGGCGCGAGGACCGCTCGAATCCCTGCTGATGCTCGTGGAGGAACAGGTCGCCGTCGTCGCCGACGACCTCACCCAGCTCTACGAGGATCAGTTCATCGAGACGTGCGCCCCGTGGGTGATCCCCTACATCGGGGACCTGATCGGCTACCGGTCCGTACGGGGAATCGCTCCCGCGATCGACAATCCCCGCGCCGAGGTCGCCCAGACGATCTCGTTGCGCCGCCGCAAGGGAACCGTGCTGGTCCTGGAGCAGCTCGCCCGGGACGCCACCGGATGGGGCGCCCATGCGGTGGAATTCTTCCAGGTGCTCGGGGACACCGAGTACATGAACCACCTCCGGCCCCGCAACCACTACGCGCCGGACCTGCGCCGGTGGCAACCCGGCTTGTACCTGGACAGTGCCTTCGACCGGACGTCGCACCGGGTCGACGTCCGCCGGATCAGCAGTGGCCGCGGTCGCTACAACATCCAGAACATAGGCGTCTTCCTGTGGTCCCTCGGCGCGTACGGCATCATCGACGCTCCGGTGACGGCAGCCGCGACGAACACCCCGGGCGGCGCCCAGTGCTACCGCTTCAACTCGCTGGGCATGGACATGCCCCTGTTCCACCGCGCGGTACCGCAGGGTGAGCAGATCAGCGCCGCAGCGAGGCCAGTCAACGTCGCCGCCCGTCTCCGTCGCCGGGTGCTGTGCGCGGACCTGCAAGGCGGTGTCGGCGCCGAATTCTACGGGCCGTCCGGCAGCCTTCTGCTCACCCTTGACGGCACCGTGGTCAATCCCTATCAGATCAAGGTCGCCAACCTTTCCGGGCCCGACGGGGCCTGGGCGAACCTCCCCGCAGACGGCGACTACGCCGTCGCCGTCGACCCGGAGCTTGGTCGCATCGCACTGCCGCCGCTGAGCGCCGGCGCGACCGCACCACAGCTGACTGCCACGTATTACTACGGGTTCAACGCCGACATGGGCGGCGGTGACTATCCACGGGCGGACAGCTTCGCGGTCAACGACGCCCAGTGGGTCTTGCCTTTCCCTGACACCGCCGGCGTGCCCCGCTACGCGACGCTGAAAGACGCTGTCGCCTACGCGATCGGCCAGCTGGCGCACACCGGTGAGATCGCGGTCGAACTCACCGACAGCGACGCGCACCCGATCGCCGGTGGTCTCACCGTCGACCTGCCGAAGGGGACCACCCTGGAGGTCAGGGCGGCCAACCTTGTTCGCCCCACGATCCTGCTCGGTGGCGAAGTCACCGTCAGCGGCGACGCGTCCAGTCAGCTGATGCTCAACGGCCTGGTGGTGGCCGCCGGAACCGCCATGACGCCGGGCAGCCCCACGCCAGCAGCGCTCGTGCACCTTCCCGCCGGCCGTGCGGACGGGACGGCCAACCTGCTCAGCGGACTCAGCCTCACCGACTGCACCCTGGTCCCTGGCTGGTCAGTCAGCCCGGACGGCCAGCCTGAGTACGGCAGCGTTCCGGTGCTCATCGCCGAGCCGGCTGGCGTGGCCGTGAGCGTCACCCGGTCGATCCTCGGTGCGATCCGCGCCGATGCGCTCGCCACGGTCGCCGTCAGCGACAGCATCGTCGATGCCACCGGCCGCACGCATGTCGCCTACTCCGCGGTGGACGGAGTCAGCGGCGGCGCGGCCCTGACGCTGTCCGGATGCACCGTCGTCGGGAAGGTCCACGCGGCCCTGCTCTCGCTCGTGTCCGACAGCATCGTGTGGGCGGCGCTCGCGGCCGCGGACACCTGGACCGCAGGCCTGGTCGCGGATCGTAAGCAGGAGGGCTGCGTCCGCTTCAGCTTCCTGCCCTATGGCTCGGTCACGCCGCGCCGCTTCGAGTGCGTCGAGCAGGCGCTGGCCGGGCCCGCGCCGCTGTTCCGCTCGCTGCGCTATGGCGACCCCGGATACCTGAAACTGCTCGCCGCCACCGAGGACGTCATCCGGCGCGGGGCCTGCGACGCCGGTGAGATGGGTGCCTTCCACTTCGTGCTCGCGCCGCAGCGCGAGACGGACCTGAAGACCCGGCTTCAGGAATATATCCCCGTCGGCCTGGAGTACGGGCTGATCTACCAGGACTGATCCATTGGACAGGAGAGCGTCGTGACGTTCGATACCAGCCGGTCGACCTTCGACCCATGGAACGACTACTCGGCTGTCGTCATGGAGCAAGGACGAGTCCAGCTGGACTCGGACTGGAACGAATGGCTCGCGGAGATCTCCCGCCGGACGCGGGCCGGCACGCTCGACCTGGTTGGCCGGGCCGCCTATCCGCCGACCACGCCGTTCGCGTTTCAGATCACTGCCTCGGTGACCGGGACGACGAACTCGCTGTCGATCGGGCGCGGCCGGATGTACGTTGACGGCCTGCTCGCGGAGAACCACGGCGACCCCCATGCGGCAGCATGGGACCCGGCCCTGGCCGAACTGTCCGGGTCCCCCCAGCCTGCACCCGCCACCGATGCCGCCCCCGTCGACTTCACCGCTCAGCCGTACGCGCCGGGCGCCACGGTACCGGCCGGCACTGGTACGTACCTGGCGTACCTCGACGTGTGGACACGCCCGGTCACCTGGCTCGAGGACGCCGACCTCGTAGACAAGGCGGTTGCCGTCGACACCACAGGGCGGCTGCAGACGGTCTGGCAGGTCAGGCTCCTCCCGGTACCGGCCGGCATCACCTGGTCGTGCGCCACACCGGATTCCGGCATCCCGTATCCGCCCGCTTCGGCTGGCCGGCTCACCACAGCGGTCATCCCCAACCCATCGGCCGGCCCGTGCTGCCTGACCGACGACACCGGCTATACGGGACCGGAGAACCAGAACTACCGGGTGGAGATCCACCAGGGCGGGTCCGGCAGCGACACGGCGAACCTGAGCGGCGCCACCTTCAAGTGGTCCCGCGACAACGGCTCGGTCAGCACCGGCGTGACCTCGATCGCCAGCGCCACGAACACGCTCAACCAGCCGGCCAGCCAGCTCACCGTCCTCAGCCTCGGCCGGGACCAGGTCCTGGGCTTCTCGCCCGGCGACTGGATCGAGATCCTGGACGATGCGCACCAGTACAACGGGCAGCCGGGTGAGCTCCATCAGATCGACAGCATCGACGTGTCCAGCCGGACCATCACGCTCACCGGGACCCTGTCCGCCAGCTTTCCCGCGGGTCGGCCCACGCCCGCCAGCCACACGCGGATCGTGCGCTGGGACCAATCCGGCAAGGTTTATCAGCAGGATGGCACCACCCTCTGGTGGGATCTCGGCGCGGCCGGCGGCAACGGCGCCATCCCGGTGCCCGGACCGGACACGACGCTGATCCTCGAAAGCGGCATCACGGTCACCTTCAGCCTCAGCTCGCCGACGGGCGCCTTCAATGCCGCGGACTTCTGGACATTCGCGGCCCGGACCGCCGACGGCTCGGTGCAGGAACTCGCGGCGGCGCCACCGCAGGGCATCGACCACCACTACACGAAGTTGTCCATCGTCACCTTCACGTCCCCGGCCAGCTACACCGACTGCCGTACCCCGTTTCCCTCCGGCGGCGGCGACTGTGGCGGCTGCTGCACCTGCACCGTGGGTGACGGGGTGGTCAGCACGGGCAAATTCTCCTCGATCCAGGCGGCGATCAACTCCCTGCCTTCCACCGGCGGCGAGGTGTGCGTAGGCGCGGGCAGGTACTTCGAGAACATCGTCATCAGGAATGCCGCCGACGTCGTCGTCCACGGCTGCGGCCGGCAGACGCGCATCGCCTCAGCGTCGCTGGGCGGCGCCGGTGGTGAGGTTACGCCCGCGGGAGCGAGCGGCATGAACGCCGTCATCACCGTGGTGGGCTCCTCGCACGTCGAACTGCGGTCCCTGGCTGTGGAGGCCGCCGAGGCCGAGGCCGGAATTCTGCTGGACCGGGCCGCAGCCCCGCAGGCAGATGCTCAGGCAGCGGACATCACAAGTGAATACCTGCTGTATGACCCCCCCGACACGGACATCACCCTGCATGATCTCGTCATCACCGCGTCCACGCTGCCGGCCATCCTCGCCCTCGATGTCACCTTGTTGCGGATCACCGGGAACCGTGTCGCCATGGCGGACGTGCGCAGCCTCTGGCCGGCCGTCTCAGTCAGCGGCAACGAGATCCACATCGAGCACAACTGGGTGGGCCTGCAGGACGCCGTGATGGCGCGCGCCTGGCTGCCGGCCAGCGTCCTCAGTGACCTCCCCGCCCGGTTCCAGCCCGAGCAGGCCAGCCTGGGCCTTGCGTCCGGCGGCATCCAGATCGCCGGTCCGTCCCAGGACGTCTTCGTGATCGAGAACGAGATAGAAGGAGGCCGGCGCAACGGCATCACCCTGGGCAGCCTCGTTCTCCTCGACGCTAAGGGGAGCGTGACGGGCACGCCGGTAGGCGTCCTGCCCGTCGAGGAAGATGTCTGCAGCACTACAGGCACGCTTCTGCTGCCCAGCACCGGTCCGGGCGGAGGTGGCCTTGCGGCCGGCGGTCTGCTGTTGAACATCCGGATCGAGCGCAACCGCATCCAGGACATGGGGCTGTGCGGCATCGGCCCGGCCGGGTTCTTCGACCTTGCGCAGACGCTGGAGGTCATCAGCATCGAGAACCTCACCATCACCGGTAACGAGATTTCGGATACCCTTCTCAGCCCGGTCGCCGCCAACGACGGTACCGGTTCGATATTCGGATACGGAGCGATCTGCGTCCCCGACGTCGAGAACCTCGTCGTGTGCGACAACACCGTGACTAACTTCGGAGAGACACCGGCCGCGGCGGTGTGCGGCATCTTCGTCCTGCACGCCGAGATGGCCGAGATCAGCCGCAACCGTGTGCGGCAGGCCCGCGCCTGGATTTCGGGCCAGGACGTAGCAGCGGCCTCCGGGCTCCGGGCCGGCATCCTGCTCCTGGCGGTCACGCCTCCCGATCTCACCGCACCCGGTCCGGGCGCTCAGTGGGCCAGCGAGGCCAGTGCGCCGAGCAGTGTACTCGCGGCTCCCGTGTACCAGCCGGGACTGCCCGCCGTGCGGGTCGAGCACAATACCGTCCAAGTGGCGGTCGGCGAGGCGCTGGAGATCATGGGACTCGGCCCGTTCTCGGTGGTGAACAACAGCCTGAGCTCCGGCGGCACTATATCGCTGCGAAGCACCCCGCCCGCCCTTACCGTACTCATCCTGGATCTCGGCACGGCGCTGGGCGGCAGCGAATCGACACTCTTCTCCGGACTCCGTAGCTTCTCGACCTCGGGCCAGAAGGTGCCTGGCCGGGCCACCTCGACGGTGCCGTCCAGCGGGGCCGTCATCTTCACCGACAACATCTGCCAGCTCGAGACGCGCGCCGGGGACCAGCACGGCTTCGCCTCGGTCCTCGTCGGGAGCCTCGATCACGTGCTGTTCGGCGACAACATCTGCTGGGTGGACGGACTGAGGACCTGCGCCGACGTCGACGCGCTCGTCCTCGCCCGCACCGTCCAGGTGACGAGCAACCGCTTCCAGGAGAGCGGGACCTCCGTTCTCGACTCGTGCCTCAGCCTGGGCATGGCGAACATCACGTCCCAGAACATTTCCGACAACGGCATCATTGCCCTGGGCCCGTCCGGCTCGCTCTTCGACAGCCAGAACCTGGTTGCCCCCTGACCTGGACGAATCCCACCGGCAACTCAGAATGGCGGTTAGCGATGACAACGGGACCCACGGCGCCGGCTGCAGGCGCAACCCCAGGAGCTGACGATGGCAGCCTGGCGACCGCCCTGAGCACGGCAGACGCCGAGGCGGCTCAGCGGCTCACCGCTCTCGGGCTCGTGTACCAGGCACGGCAATCACGCCTGTCCCGTAGCGCCGCGAGCATCGCGGCGCAGCAGGGTGCCGATTCCGCGCAGGCAGCAGCCGCCGAGGCGCAGGTGGCAGCGGCCAGGGCGACAGCCGCCCGCCTCGCCGTGATTCAGCAACAGGTCACGACCGAGGCGCCCACGATCGCCGCCACCGGCTGGGCACTCCACGGCCGCGTGTACAGCGCCCAATTGGAACCGGCCGTCGGCTACTGCGTCTTCCTCGTCGACGCCCAGAAGGCGTACTACCCGGCCGCCGGGTTCGCCTATACCGACAGCACGGGATACTTCCTGCTCATGTATCCGGAGACCGCGACGGAACCCGGCACATCGGCGGATGACGTACAACCCGGCACTGCCCTTCAGCCGCCCGCACTCTTCGCGGAGATCACGAATCCGAACGGCCAGCCGGTCCACCTCAGCACCACGGCGCTGGCGCCGGCGCTGGGCACAGCGGCATACCAAACCTTCTCATTGTCCCCGGGCGAGCAGCCCATCGGCGACCCTCCGCCGACGGTCCGTGCCATCGCATTCCCGCCGCAGTCCAGGCACGGTACCGGGCCGGTCCGCACCGGTATCACGCCGACCGCGCCGAAGCAGGAGGCCGCCGAGCCGCCCGCGCCGGCTGCCCCGGAAGACGCCGCTCCGGCCGCTCCGGCCGCGCCGGTGGCCGCCGAGCCGGCTGCCCCGGAACACGCTTCGCCGACAGCCCCGATCGAGATCGTGCCGGCCGTCCCGGCAACACCGCCGCTTCGGGTCCGCGTGACCAACAGCGTCGACGAGGGCCGGTCGTTCGTCCTGGACCCAGGTGAGCTGACCATCGGGCGCGAGGAAGGCTCGGCGATTCGGCTCCGGGGCAGCGGTGTCTCGCACGATCATGCCCTGCTCCGGGTGCACGGCGAGGACGTGACCATCGAGGACCTGCGTTCCACCAACGGGACCAAGGTCAACGGCGTCGCCATCGACCGCCAGACCGAACTCGCGCCCGGTGATCTGATCGAAGTCGGCGGCGTGCAACTGGTGGTCGAGCATAACCAGGTGGCCGGTCCGGACGAATCGTGACCATCGGACACGTCGTGCGAGCCCTCTCGGTACACCGTGGCCGCGGCGCCGGCTGTGGGAGCGCCGCCCCGCCGGCCCTGACTACCTGCTGTTGCGGGCCGCCGGCGAGCACCGTAGGTCCCGGTTCTGGCTGATCCCCGATTTGCCCGTAACGATTTCTTTGACCGAACGGGCCGTGGTGGGGGCGGCCGGCCCCGCTGGCGTGCCCCGGCGATAGACCCTCGCCATCCGCCACTTCGCGATCCGCCGGCCCGCCAGCGGTCAGGCGCCCTGCCTTACCGTTGGCGGGCGGCCCAGGCCTGCAGGCCCTCATCGGTGAGCAGCAGGGCGAACGCCTCGTCGGCGGCGCCGAGGAGGGGCGCGTCCGACCCCAGCCGGGCAGGGACGATCGGCGGCGGTGGTATCGCGCGGAAGG
>Ga0187807_1000087_pt1 | contig 24594 bp, 24 predicted proteins | sample NC_wetland_sal_i_4_FD_132432 | JGI IMG/M metagenome (GOLD analysis project Ga0187807, IMG submission 132432) | Wetland sediment microbial communities from Neuse River Estuary, North Carolina, USA - ASW_2 | ecosystem: Environmental > Aquatic > Freshwater > Wetlands > Sediment | place: USA: North...
GCCGGTCCGCGTTCAGTTCGGTCAGGGTGTCGTCGATGAAGTGCGCCGCCGCGCCGTCGTCGCATGCGATGCCGTCGGCCAGCGTGCCGTCCGCGATCAGCCGGTGGTACAGCGGCCGCCGTCCCGCCTCGGAGTCGTAGTGCGGGCAGTAGCTGCCGGCTAGCAGCCCGAGCCCGTCGGTGAACGCCCTCAGTTCACGGCCGAACGAATCCGTGGTCCCCCCTTCGAACCAGCAGATCCCTCCGGCGCTGGACCCGGCCAGCACGATGCCGGCCTGCCACGCCTTGCGCAAGATCCGGTCGAGCCCGTGCACCCGCCATACGGCCAGCATGTTCGCGACGCTGCCGCCCCCGACGAAGATGACGTCCTGGGATAGCAGCAGGTCCTCGGGGTCGGGGACGTTGGGCATCGGGAACAAGGCCAGGTGGCTGAGCTTGGCCGGATGCCCGGCGAAGCGGTCGTACATGTGCAGCGCCCACCGCGGGTCGTCGCCGCCCGCCGTGTTCAGCACGCAGATCCGCGGCTCGGGCTGGCCGGTCAGCCCCAGCGCGTAGTCCATGTGCACGGGCACCTGGCCCTCGGGAACGCGCATGCCGCCGCCGATCGCGATTACGTGCCGTCGCCCGTCCGCTGCCATGGTGGCACGCTAGCGTCAGCTACAGCCAGCAAGCAAACCCGAGATCGCTTTGTACCGTAAGTAACGAAACGGCCGCTCCATGAATTCTTTTGGCCCGAACGAAGCCGGTGCGTGCGCTGGGAATGTCCCAGCGTCCCCAGCGCACGGCCCCAGACGCCTTAGATCTCGTACTGCAGCAGGACGGCGGTGACGTTCGCGCCTGGGTTGGCGTAGGCGTGCGTCTCGCCACCGGCCAGCGCGCTGTAGGTGCCGGGGATGACGGCCACGGTGTCGACGCTGATCAGGTTCGGTCCGCCGGGAAGCACGGCCTGGGTCAAGTGCCCAGCCCCGTAGTGCAGCAGGTAGGACTTCTGGCCGCCGACGCCGGGCATCGGGAGCCACAGGCCGCCGTCGCCGTCGGCGCTGATCTGCTGGACCGGCTGGACGCCGAACCCGTAGTTGCCCTGCGCCACCTTGGACCACTGGTAGCCGTCCCAGTGCAGGATCACCATCGGGCCGCCCTCGTCCTGCAGGTCACCGTTCGCGATCGCGTAGACGCTGTGGCTGGACTGCGCGTAGATCCCCGTGATCATCGGGTTGTTGAGTAGCTGCTTAGCGGGCAGCAGGTAAGACACCGAGGTACGGGACCAGGTGGAGCCGTTCCAGTGGGCGATGTCGGAGCCGTCGAAGGCCCAGATGTTGTTCGCCGACAGCGCGCTGCCGCCCTCGAGACCGTGCCCGGACGCCACGCGCGACCAGGTGCGGCCGTTGTAGTGCCAGGCGCCGAGCCCGGCACCGGGCACGAACGGCTGGCCGAATACCCAGACGTCACCCGGGCTGATTACCACCGCGCCGCCGATCTGCTGCGCGAAGCTCCGCTGGACGGTCCAGGCGTGGCCGTTCCAGCGCAGTGCGCGGGACTGGGCGCCGCCAGCCGTGAAGGCCCAGACGTCGCTGGGGGAGGTGGCCCCGGCCGCGACCACGGCCTCGTTGCTTCGGCCAGGGAACGGGACCTGGGTCCAGGTCGATCCACTGCGCCGCCAGGCGGTCGGGGTCGATCCCTTGTTGAACGCCCAGCCGCCATTCTTGCCGACCGCGATGACCGTGCTGAAGCCGCCGAACGGGCCGTTGTGCACCTGCTTGACAATCCGCCAGGCCGGTTTCACGGGCTGGGGGGCCGCCAGGGCCGGGAAGGACGCGGAGCCGGTGACCGCCAGCAGGGCGGCCGTGGCGGCCGCCACGCGGCGCACCGTCCCGAGGCCCGGCCCTCGCCTGGACCGGTGCCGATTCGCTAGAACGTCAGGGTCAATCCCGCCAGCAAGGTGCTTTCCCAACTCGATCGCCTCAATCCACCAGTCAGGCCAGTAGTCCGCGGCGTGTCATTAACGCCGCTCCTTGGTAAGACCGCTGAGGCCCGTTTCCAGCACATCGCTATGATTACAGCTTTGTAACTATCGGATTTCCGCCCGAGCGGACCGGGGCAAAGTCTTGCGGCAGCATCGGGAACTCCGCGGGGCTGGCCTAAACCGTGACCGGCCGCCCGGGCTTGCTCATCGTGCCCGGCGGGCAGTACCAGGTCATGATCTCGACGGCGAGCCGCCCGGCCCGGACCGCGGGATCAGCCTCCGCGAGCTGCCGCGACTCCTCCAGCGAGCCGGTCCGGTAGAACGTCAGCCCGCGCAGCGAGGGGTCAGGCTGCTCGATGACCGGGCCGTTCGTCACGACGTGGCCGGAGGCGCGCAGCCGGTCGTGATGTGCCAGGTGCTCCCGCTGAATGCGCTGGAGTTCCGCGTCGTCGTAGTCCGGCGCGCCCTCTGGTGTCCGCAGCAGCACCCCAGCGCGTGCAGCGCCTGCACCCTGACCTCCTCGGCCCGGGTCTGGTTTACGGCAGGGTGCAGCCGATCAGGGCTCCGATGGCAGCCAGGGCCTCGGCGCGGGCCCGGTAATACACCCAGACGCCGCGCTTCTCCCGGTCGACCAGGCCGGCCTCGTGCAGCACCTTCATGTGATGGCTGATGGTCGGCTGGGACAGGTCGAACGCGTCGTTCAGGTCGCACACGCATGCCTCCCCGCCCTCGTGCGAGGCGACCAGGGACATCAGCCGTAGCCGGACCGGGTCGGCCAGGGCCTTCAGCAGCGGCGCTACCTGCTCGGCCTGGTCCATCGTCAGCGGCTGCGCGGACAGCGGGGAGCAGCAGGCCGCGGACTCGGCCGGGGTCAGCACCGCCAGGGAATTCGACATGCATCTATATTGACAGTCGCCGATGTCCTATGACAAGCTCGGGACGTAAGACATAGACATACATCAATATATGGCGTCCAGGGAGGCCGTCGTGTCACGTGTCCAGCTCGCTCTCAACGTCGATGACCTGGCCGAGTCGATCGCGTTCTACACCAAGCTGTTCGGCGCCGGGCCGGCCAAGCTGCGGCCCGGGTACGCGAACTTCGCCATCGCGGAGCCGCCGCTGAAGCTCGTCCTGCTGGAGAACCCGGGCCAGGGCGGCAGCCTGAACCACCTCGGCGTGGAGGTCGCCGACACCGACGCCGTGGACGCCGAACAGGCGCGGCTGGCCGAGGCGGGCCTGGCCGCTGTCGACGAGCAAGACACGACCTGCTGTCGCAAGCAGCGGCCAGCCAGGCACGCGCGGGCCGGAACTCTCATGAGGGCATCTCATGGCTGACATCCCCGAAGTGCTGTTCGTGTGCACGCACAACGCGGGCCGTTCGCAGATGGCCGCTGCACTGCTGGCCCGGCAGGGCGCCGGGCGGGTCAAGGTGACCTCGGCCGGCTCCCAGCCGGCTAGCGAGCTTAACCCCGCCGTGGTCCAGGCCATGGCCGAGATCGGCCTGGACATCTCGGCCGAGTTCCCCAAGCCGCTGACCGCAGGGAAGGTACAGGCGGCGGACGTCGTGATCACGATGGGCTGCGGGGATGCTTGCCCGGTCTATCCGGGCAAGCGCTACCTGGACTGGGATCTCCCGGACCCGGCCGGGCTGACCGTGGAGAAGGTGCGGCCGATCCGAGATGAGATCGGCGCGCGGGTACACGTGCTCCTGGCCGAGATGGACAAGCTTGCGGGACGGGCCGGTTGAGCCGCATTGCTTCGCGCCCTGCGGTGGCGAGGCGGCTGGCGATCGCGTGGCGGGCCTGATCGCTGGCGGAACGGCGCCGCCGGTTCCTACGATGGGCCCGTGTGCGTGGACGACAGCCCGGCCAGCCTGGCCGCCGCGATACGGCATGACGTTGAGTCGGCCATCGAGATCGACCTGGAGCCGGTGGATTCGGTCGTCGTGGTTACCCTGATGGATAACTCCACGGACAGCCTGATGGCCGACCAGGGACCGGCACGGCGAGCGGACCCCGGGCGCAGCCCGCGGCGATCGGCGGCGCTGATGGCGGACGGGCATGTTCCCGACGCGCTGATCGCCGAGCACGGGTTCTCGGTGCTGGTCACGGTGACCAAGGCCGGCCGTGAGCACCGGTTCCTGTTCGACGCGGGCACCAGCCCGGACGGCGTCACGGAGAACATGCGGCGCCTGGACATCGACCCGTCCTCGATCGAGGCCGTTGTGTGCAGCCACGGCCACTTCGATCACACCACGGGTATCGATGGCCTGATCCGGGCGGTCGGCCGCATGAACATGCCGGTGCTTCTGCACCCGCACTTCTGGCGGCGCCGCCGCGTCGTCTTGCCCGGCCGGGAGCCGCGCGAACTCCCGACCACCAGCCGCCGTGCCCTGACCGAGGCGGGCTTCGACATCATCGAGGAACGCCAGCCCAGCTTCTTGTTCGGCCGGTCCGTGCTGATCACCGGCGAGGTCGCCCGGACCACGGGGTACGAGCCCGGCTTCCCGCCGCAGCAGGCCTGGCTCGACGGACGCTGGCAGCCCGACCCGCTCGTGCTCGACGATCAGGCGCTCATCGTCAACGTCCGCGACCGGGGCCTCATGGTGATCACCGGCTGCGGCCACGCCGGCGTGGTCAACATCGCCAGGTACGCCCGGCGGCTGACCGGCGGCCAGCCGCTCTACGCGCTGCTCGGCGGCTTCCACCTGGGCGGACCGCTGTTCGAGCCGCTGATCCCCCGGGTCCTCGACGACCTGGCCGCGCTGAACCCCGGGGTGCTCGTGCCCGCACACTGCACTGGATGGCGTGCCCAGCATGCGATGTCGGCCCGGTTCCCCGCCGCCTTCGTCCCGAACGCGGTGGGCACCAGCTTGCGCCTGTGACGAGGATGCAACCGGCGTTTCGACGTGGTCCGCGTCGAGGACCTGCAGATCGGTAACATGACGCGCTCTGCCAGAGGCACGCGGGACAATCCCGGCCGGAACGTCCTCACCTGCTGTTCCACTCGGCGTAGCAGCTGGAATCCCCCGCCCTCAGGCGAGGGAGGATGTCAAGGCTGCTATCAGCACCTGGATCCCGCCTCGCAGCCTGGCCGCCTCCTCGGCGTATCCGCCTCGCTCGTACTCGGCGGCGGCGGCCTCGCGCTCGGCCGCCTCGGCGCGGACGATCGCGGTCACGTCGGCCTCGGTGGAGGTGGCGCCGCTTGGCCTCCCCGGCGCCCAGGCCCGCCACGGTGCCCGCGAAGTGAGGACTGCCGGTCCCGGCCGGGCGGCCCGGATCTGCCTCGACCGCCTCCGCGTTGCCGATCGCGCTCAGCGCCGAGCGCAGCGCGGACACGGCGCTGGTGTCCCTGGCCTTGAGTGCCGCGCCGAGCGCCCGGCGCAGCCGGGTCGTAATGTCGTCGGGTGGTTCCATCTGTGACCCGTGACCTACCGGCGGAACTGCGACGTGGCCGGCTCGTGCCCGATCTCGTTGGCGAGGCACCGGTAGACACGCGAGCCGCTGTCGAACGCGGCCTCGGAGGGCGGCAGGACTTGGATGTCCCAGTCCGGGGCCGGGAGGCGGCGCGCCTGACCCTGACGTGACGCGAGCATGACCGCCTCGGAGCAGACCCTGCGCACCGTCGGATCCGCAGCCACCGTCGGCTGGTCGAAGGTCTGCACCTCGGCGGGCAAGATGGCGATCGCGAACGTCTCCCAGACGTGCGGAACGTTACAGAGCAGCGGTTCCGCGGTGGCGGCGCCGGAGATCACCGTGAGCCCGTTAAAGCATTCCGGGGACGCCGGACACCGGGCCGTGGCCACCCGGAGCGCAGCCGCCGGGCAGCCTGCGCTCCTGGTCGCGATCCCGAACACGTCCGCGGCGCTCACCGCGCCGCCCGCCTGGGCGCCCGATGAGGTCCCGCCAGGTCCGGCCCCCGGGCTGGCGCCATGCGGGAAGAACCGCACGCCGATAACCAGGGCGGCGGCGATGATCACGATCAGCCCGGCGGCCATCCCGACGTACCGCGGCGACAGCCGTCGCCGGGCCGCTCCTACGCTGTCCGCCCGGCTTGCGGGGCCCGTCGGCACCGCAGCAAGCCCGCCCGGCCGGTGCCGCGCCGACGTGCTTACCCGGCCGTCGTACCCGGAGATCCCGCCCGGGCGGGCCACTGAGGGCATGCTGCCCGGGCGGTCCGACGTCGGCGCGCTGACCTGAGGGTCCCACGTCGGCGTGCTCACCTGACGGTCCGGTGCGGGCGGGCTGAACGGGCTCACCCGGCCGTCGTACCCGGGCGCCGCGGCCGGGACGTACCCGCGCGTGCTGGCGAGCGCGTCCCGCAGCGCCACAGCGCTTTGCGGCCGCGCCGCCGGGTCGGGCGACAGCCCCGCGCGCAGCAGCGCCATCAGTTCGGGCGGCGTGCCCGGCACGTCCTCGACCGGCTTGTCGTGCAGCATCATGATCGTCGCGAAGCTCGGCGGCTTCCCGTCGGCCGCGAACCGCGGCGGCCGCCCGGACAGCAAGGTGTACAGGGTGGCCGCGAGGGAGTAGACGTCAGCCAGGGCGGTCGGTTCCTCACCCCGGAACGTCTCTGGCGACGAGAAGGCCGGCGTGAGCGCCTCGCGGGAAGCTGTCTGCTCGCCGTGCGCCGAGATAATCGAGGCCAGCCCGAAGTCGGAAAGCCCGACCATGCCGAACTGGTTGACCAGGATGTTCGCCGGCTTGATGTCGCGGTGCAGCACGCCGGACGCGTGCGCGGCGGCGAGCGCGTCGGCCAGCCTGATGCCGATGTCGCGCACCTGCCCGGCCGGCATCGGCCCGTTCCTGCGCAGCGCGTCGTTCAGCGAGCCGCCTGGGCACAGCTCCATCACCAGAAAGGGCCGGCCGTCCTCGAGGGTGCCCGCGTCGTAGACGTCGATGACATGAGGGTGCCCGGACAGCCGTCCCGCCGCCGTAACCTCGCGGATGAACCGGCGGCGATCACGTTCGGTGAGTAGCACCCGGTTATCCACCTTCACGGCGACTTCCCGGCCAACCGCCAGCTGCCAGCACCGGTATACGGTGGCGAAGCCGCCCGCGCCGAGGACGCCGCCGACCCGATGTCCGGGGATGTCGGGTGCCGTGACCACGATCCGTTAGCCTAGCCTCGGTCCGCCCACCCTCGCGCGACCATCGCCGGATCACTCCTCGGCCGCCCTGCGCTCATCCGGCCGTCGAGCCTGATGTCAGAGCTCGTCCTGGTCGGCGTTGGAGTCCGACCCGAAGTACTTGGTGTCCTCCTCCACCCGCGCGACGTCCGCGGCGGCGGCCTCCTCGGTCTCCTCGAAGGCCGGGTCCTCGTAGCGATAGCGGATCAGGCTGGGCGGCTCGTCGGGGACGTCCGAAGACCGCAGGGAACGGAACCAGGAAAGGATGCCCATAACCGTCTCCCCGGTCGGTACGAATCTGGCGTACGGCCGCCGCTATCACCGCGGTCAAATCGAGCGTACGCCCGGCCCGGCCGACCGAGCTCACCTGAGCCGGGTTAATTGACCACGTACTCCAGCGGCTGGGGCGTCAGGGTGCCGTAGCGGGTCGTGACGGCCACGCCCAGCTCGTGTGCCCCCTCTCCGCCTGCCAGGCGGAGCGGCTGGCCGGGATCCAGGCTGGTGGCCTGGCCGCTGGCGTCGGTCACCTGGAATCCGGTGGCGTACGGGTGATCGGCACGGAACACCAGCGCCGGGCCCTCGTGGTCGGCTACGCCGGTGCTGATCTCGGCCAGGTCGGGGGCCGCGCCGGCCAGTGACTCGGTGAGCAGCTGGCTGGCGATGACGGTGGCGCCCTCCATGACCGGCACGTAGGGTCCGGGCGACCAGGCCAGGACGCCGGTCACGCCGGCGGCGTAGAAATACCTGAACCATCCGCCCGCGTCATCGGGGTCGAAATTATGGCCGCGACCAGAAAACTCCGGCTGGTCGCCGATGAGGTAAGCCTGCTGCAACTCCAGCACGCTGAGCGGCACTCCGTCCGCGTCACGCCATACGGCGCCGTTCTGCCCGTCGAGCATCACCCATTTGCCGAGGTCGTCGATCCAGGCCTCGGTGACGACGTGACCCGTGCCCAGGCCGGCGTGATAGTCCAGGCGGAACAGGCTGATCGGGCGGGCCGGGATCTGCACGGCGTTCAGCGCCTGGGTCAGCACCACCGTGTACTCCACGCAGGCGAACCGCTCGCCCCGCTCGACGCGATCGAGCACGACGTTCGCGTCGTCGGAGGCGCCATGGCTGCCCCCGCTGTGCCGCCACCGGTCGGTCACCCAGCCGAGCAGCATCTCCACCGTGGCCAGCGCGCCGGCCTGCGGGCGCGGCAGCCTGGCCGTCAGCCGGGCAGCCCCGGCGGCGTCCAGGCGGGACAGCCCGAGCGGCAGGCTGGGCCGCGAACACGGCCAGCGGACCAGCGTCACCGGGGGCAGCGGGGCATTGGCTTCGATCCGGGCGCGCAGCGCCGACCAGTCCGGCTCGGTGCCGAACGAGTCCTCAAACAGCCTGCCGAACGGCTCCATGTCGTGGAATCCCGCAGCGATGCACTCTTCGAGCAGGTCGCGGGCGTCCGCGCGGCCTTCGTGCCACCGGCCGACGGCGCACGCGCCCGCCCACCAGCTGGACCAGTACTCGGTGTCCGCGCGCAGGGCCGGCTCAAGCGTGACCAGCTCGGCCCACCGTCCGCTGCGGATGTAATCGGTGGCCAGCGTGCGCAGCCGGCCGGCTGGCGGATCCGCCTCGCTCATATTCCGATCCAAGCAGGCTCTGCGCCCGGCGGGCAACGCCGGTCCCGCGGGACCGCGATCACGCCGCCGCAGACCCCGGCCACCGCTAAGGCGGAAAGGAAAGCGGCCACCCATTAACCAAGATCAGCGAACGGATTTCGGCGTCCGCCGCCGCGGCCATTGCCTGCAAACCTGGAATTCATCGCTCATGCTCCGCTGATGGCCGCCGCCAGCCGGAACTGTAAACGCCATTCCCCGAGCAGGAGATGGCTGCCTTTTTGCGGTCGTACGGAACGAATCGGACAAATGACCGCGCGGGCGCGGAGCGGAAGTTTATCGCCACGGTCCGGACCAGGCCGAACGCGGACATGGCTCCGGGCTGCGCTCAACTGGGGCCATACTGAGGCGGTGGCCGCGCTGCCCCGCTTCGTCGTCCAGTTGCACGACGCGACGACGCTGCACTTCGACTTCCGCCTGCAGTCTGGCCAGATGCTGCGTTCATGGGCGGTGCCCAAGGGGCCGTCCCTCGACCCCGGTATCCGGCGGCTGGCCGTGCCGGTCGAAGACCATGCCCTGACGGCTGGTGAATTTGAGGGCGTTCACGACGGCCAGCAGCGTGGCAGCGGCGCGGTGATCATCTGGGACGAGGGGACCGCCGAGATCGTCCGGGAGGAGCCGGGGCACATCTCGTTCGTCCTGCACGGCCGCAAGCTCTCCGGCGGGTTCGCGCTGACCCGGACCGGCGAGCAGCGCTGGATCCTCGTCAAGGTCCGCGACGAAGACGCGCGCCCCGGCTCGGACATCGTGACCGAACGGCCGGCCAGTGTCCGCAGCGGCCGGACCTGGCAGGAACTGCTAGACCGGTAGAGGAGTCATCCGCGTGCCCGCGGTCACCGGCCGCCGTCTGCGGTGCAGTCGGATGACCCAAGCGCGCGGCCGGGCCCGCAGCCGAGGCTTGACGTAAAGGGCAGGCCTTGAACATTTATCAGAGAGGAAAAGGCATGGCTGACCGGGCCGATAGTGAACGCTACATGAACATGGCCCGCCGGTGGTTCACCGAGGGGTGGACCGGAAATATCGCCCTGGCCGACGACCTATTCAGCGAGGACGTCAGAACCAATGGGGTCGTGGCTGGTGTGGCCGGACCTAAACGCAGGATACAAGAGCGGCTTGCGGGCTTCCCTGATCTCGCGACGACCATCGAGGATATGTTCTCAGCACACGATAAAATCGTAACGCGGCTTGTTTGGCGCGGCACGCATACCGGCTCATATGGGGGTGTCGAGGCAACAGGCAAGCCCGTCGAGGTCCGGGACTTTGCCGTCTTGCGTTTCGCAGACGGCAAAGTAGCGGAAACCTCAACGATACAGGATCAGTTCACGCTTCTAAAGCAGATTGGATATTTCCCCGAAGAGATCTATGCGGCGTAGCCCCGTGCTCGCTGACCGCGGGCGGCGGTACACGGCAGGTGGTCCGCTGCCCGGCGGGGGAGGAGCGCAAGCCCGGCACTGACCTCGTACGTCTTGTCGCCATGTCGACTCAGCGGGTAGGGTGACGACATCTATGGACCGCTGCTGCGGTTTCAATGAACCACGGTCCTTTTCGTCGAGGCTGGGAGAATCCTGGGAGTTCGGCTCAGCGAAACGAGAAGCTGCTGCACGTGCATCACGGTTAACCGGGTAATGTGCCGTCGGCCGGGTACGGCCCCGCTAACCAGGCTTGTTCCCGAGGCCTTAAGCCAAGCGAGCCGGGCAATGTGCACGCCGGGCAAGCGGGCGGACTCGTTTCGGCCATGACGGGAATGGCGGCAAACGATTTCATATGGTAGCGGAGTGCCGCCCAGGCTCGCACTCCGCTACCTGCTATAGGTGTGCGGTCGCGCACCGTTGGTTACTTCTTCCGCCGCCCGCCACTTCATCGGGAAGGCTGCGGTCAACGTTCGGCGAACGGCGTGCAATGTAAATCGGGGGCTGCTGCGACCTTATCGGGCGATGATCGTCTACGCTTATGCACTATTCAACGAGTGGAACGGAGTACACGTGGCTCAGAAGATACAAACCCTGTTCATCGATGACATCGATGGTAGTGAGGCAGAGGGTACGGTCCGCTTTGCACTGGATGGTGCCGAGTACGAGATCGACCTGAACGCGAAGCACGCCGAGGCCCTTCGCAAGGCGCTGTCGCGATACGTCGAGGCTGCGCGCCGGAGCAGCGGCACTGCTCGCCGGCCTGCGCGGAGCGGACGCCGGACGGCAGCCAGTGGGCTGAACACCACCGAGGTCCGTGAATGGGCCAAGGCGCAGGGCATCGAAGTCAAGGACCGCGGCCGCGTGCCGGCCGAATTGGTGGTCAGGTTCCGGGCGGCAACGGGAAACTAGTGCCGCAGCGCGGTTCGCCGTGGCTGCTTCTAATCGGATGAGAGGCCCATGTGCGTAGTGGCACTAAACCGGGGGGGTCTCTCCGCAGGTTTGCTTGCTCGTGACTTCGGCACCACCACTTTTCCAGGGTGGCCGTCCCCTTCCGCGGGCGCAGTGCCAGGGAAGGGCACGGAAACTCCGGGGCTTCGGTCGTAGTTTCCAGGCGTAACGATCAGAAGGCGGGTCCCCTCGGACCCGCCTTCCGCCTTTCCGGGCCAGCCGCCGGGACCTCGAGCCGCAACCTGGAGCCGGGCCGGGGAGCCGGGCCCGGGAGGCTGGTCACCGGCTCATCCGGCCGGGACCGCGGGCGTGGCGCGCCTGACGATGGCCGCGGTGTCCGTGCCGGCCGGGAGGGTGCCGAAGGCGCGGCCCCAGGCGAGAAAGCCCCCGCCGTCGTCGGCCAGGCGGGATGCGACGAACGCGTCGGCCACGGCGGGGTCGCCGTACCGGACGAGCAACGCCCCCTGAAGGGCGAGCGCCATGGCCTCGGCGAGATGGCGGGCGCGCGCTTCGCCCGGGTCGCCGAGTTCTTTGCGCAGCCGGATGACGGCGTGGTCCAGGCGGCTGTCCGCGCCGGCCGCCTGATCGAGTTCGGCGAAGAACGCCTCGGCCGACTCGGGCTGCCTGGTCAGGGCGCGCAGCGCGTCGAGCGCGGCGACGTTGCCCGAACCCTCCCAGATCGACGCCAGCGGAGCCTCGCGGTACAGGCGCGGCATCCCCGATTCCTCCACGTAGCCGTTGCCGCCCAGGCATTCGAGGGCCTCGGCGGCGTGCGCGGGAGCGCGCTTGCACACCCAGTACTTGGTCGCCGCCAGCGCCAGGCGGCGGAACGCGGCCTCCTGCTCATCGCCGCGGACCGCGCGGTCGGTCGCGCCGGCCAGCCGGAACGCCGCCATCGTGGTCGCCTCCGACTCGATCGCGAGGTCGGCCAGCACGCTGGTCATCAGCGGCTGTTCGGCCAGCTTCTTGCCGAAGGCCGTCCGGTGGGCGGCGTGGTGCGCCGCCATCGTCACCCCGGCTCGCATCCCGGTCGCGGTGCCCAGCACACAGTCGAGCCTGGTCATGTTCACCATCTCGACGATGGTGCGGACGCCGCGGCCCTCTTCGCCGATCAGCCAGGCCTCGGCCTCGTCGTACTCGACCTCGGCCGACGCGTTGGACCTGTTGCCGAGCTTGTCCTTCAGGCGCTGCAGGCGCATGCCGTTGACAGTGCCGTCCGGCCGGACCCGGGGGAGCAGGAAGCAGGACAGCCCGCCAGGCGCCTGGGCGAGCACCATGAACAAGTCGCCCATCGGCGCCGAGGTGAACCACTTGTGCCCGGTCAGCAGGTAGCGTGTGCTCCCGCCCACCTCCCCATCCCCCTTCACTGGAACCGCGCGGGTGGTATTCGCCCGGACGTCCGAGCCCCCCTGCTTCTCGGTCATCGACATGCCCGCGAGCAGGCCCCGCTTGGTCTCCGGCGGCCGCAGGCCGAAGTCGTACTCACGGGCCGCGAGCAGTGGTTCGAAGCGCTCGGCGAGAGCGGGTGCGTACCGGAGCGCGGGCACGATGGCGTAGGTCATCGAGACCGGGCAGCCGTGTCCGGCCTCGACCGCGCTCCAGACGTAGAAGCCTGCCGCCCGCGCCACGTGCGCTCCCGGACGGGTGTCCTGCCACGGCGCCGCGTGCAGGCCGTGCCGCACCGCCACCGTCATCAGCTCGTGCCAGGCTGGGTGGAACTCCACCTCGTCGACCCGGTGGCCGAAGCGGTCGTGTGTACGCAGCTTCGGCGGGTTCTCGTTGGCCTGACGGCCGTGCTCCTGCGCCTGCGCCGAGCCGGCCAGGCGGCCGAGTTCACGGACGGCGTCCTCGGCCCAGCCGGCGCCCTCACGCCGCAGCGCGCTCAGCATCGCCGGGTCATCGGCGACGTCGTACCCGGTCAGCGCGGGCGGCTGGTTGAATACTTCATGTGTCGGCGGCATCAGCGGTTCCTGGCTCGGGGTCTTCCTGGCCTGTTTTGGTCCAGCCGCGGCTGCCGGCCGGCGAGGTCCGCGGCGTCCTGGCCTTTTCGCAATTGAAACATGCTCCCGTGGACGCGCATGAACTGCCGCTGATAGACCAGATCACAGTGGGTGCTGGCGCAGGTCGGCCGTGAGCTTCGTGGCGAGGAGGGTGGCGGGTGACTGCTTACCTGATCCGGCGGCTCGGGACGTCACTGGTGATCCTGATCGGCATCTCGGTCTTCATCTTCATCCTGTTGCACGCGGTCTTCCCTTCGCCCGCCATCGTGGTCCTCGGCCCCCGTGCCTCGCCTCAGGCGATCGCGGCCTGGAACACCCAGAACGGCTTCAGCGAACCGGTCATCGTGCAGTACTTGCGTTACATGAACGGCCTGCTCCATGGCAACCTCGGGTACTCCTACAAGCTGAACCAGTCCGTGGCGGCGCTATTCGAGGAGCGGTGGGCGCGCAGCTTGTACTTGTCCGGGATGGCCCTGGCGCTCGCGGTCCTGATCGCGATCCCGCTCGGGATCTACCAGGCGGTCAAGCGGAACAGCTTCGGCGACCAGGCGGTCACCAGCGTGGCCTTCACCGCCTACGCCATGCCGGACTACCTGCTCTACCTGATCGCGATCCAGGTCTTCGCGCTGAGCTTCCATGTCTTCGGCTTCGAGGCCAGCCAGTCCGACTCGCTGATCGTGGTGATCGGTGACTGGCACGACATGACGCTGCCGATCGCCTGCCTGACCCTGCTCATACTGGCCGGCTACTCCAGGTACATGCGGTCCTCGGCGCTGGAGACCCTGGCCCAGGATTACATCAAGACGGCCCGGGCCAAGGGCCTGCCGGAGCGCCTCGTGCTGTTCAGGCACCTGGTCCGCAACGCCTGCCTGCCGATGATCACGCTGGTGGGGTTGTCGATCCCGGCGCTGCTCGCGGGCAATCTCATTGCCGAGTTCGTCTTCAACTATGACGGCCTGGGCCTGCTGTTCTTCAACAGCCTCGGGACCGAGGACTATCCGGTGCTGATCGCGTACACGCTGATCGGCGCGGTGCTGACCGTGCTGGGCAACCTGATGGCCGACATCGCGCTGACCGTCGCGGACCCGCGCATCCGGCTGAGCTGACGTGTCGCAACCCCAGAAGCCAGCAGTGGTCAGCTCAATCCCTCGGGTCGGGTGCTGTGTCATAGCCACCGTCAGTCTCATCGGGCCCGAACCATCGAGTTCTTCACGCCGCATGGCGCGCCCCAGTCCGGTAGCCGGTAACGTCGGGATGCGCTGACGCAGGCCCGGCAGCTACTCCAGCACGGGTTGCCCGCCGGCGCCGGAGTAGCTGCGGGAAATCCGCGCTAGCGACTCTCTCTGACAGCGAGGCGAGGAGATGGAACTAAGACGTGAGCTGCTGACCGCCGAGATGATCGAGCCCGGCACGGGCCAGCTCGTCCGCACGACCATCGAGGTGCGCTTTGATCCGCTGACCGGACACAGCTCACGCATCCTGCCCGAGCGCGGCCTAATGCCCCCCAGCGACTTCGACTTGGAGGCGTTTGCGCGGGAGAGCCAGCCGCACTGCCCATTTTGCCTGGACCGGGTCGACCGGCTGACTCCTAGGCTGGCGGCCAGGATCCACCCGGACGGGCGGATCGCACGCGGCGAGGCCGTCCTGTTCGCGAATCTGCACGCGTACTCATCGCACAGTTCGGTGTCGGTCTACTCGCCCAGGTTGCATTACCTGCCGCTCGGCAAGATCACCCAGCGGCTGCTCGCCGACAACCTGGCCACGCAGGTCGCCTTTGCGAAGGCGGTGATGGCGGCAGAACCACAGTCACGGTGGGCGTCGATCAACGCCAACCACATGCTGCCATCGGGAAGCTCACTGTTTCATCCCCATTTGCAGGGGATCGTCGATTCCCAGCCGACGACAGTGCAGCGCATGCTCGCGGATGTGCCACCGCAACGGTTTGACGCCTACCTGGACGCCGAGCGCCGCAGCGGGGAGCGTTATCTAGGGGATACCGGGCGCATCCAGTGGATCGTCAGCTTTGCTCCGATCGCCCCCGCCGAGCTGAGGGCGTTCGCCGCGGGCATCTCCTCACCCGCGGAGCTGGACGACGATCTCATCGGCGAGCTGGCCCAGGGGCTGGTGCTTGCCCTGGGTGCGTATGCGGAGATGGGTTTCGAGAGCTTTAACTGCGCGATCTACGGAGCGCCCCCAGCCACCGAGGGTTATCCGCTGAACCTGCGCCTGGCCTGCCGCTCGAACCTGAAGCCCTTCTACCGCTCGGACTCGACGTTCCTGGAGCGTTTGCACTGGGAGGGCGCCGTCGACCTTGTCCCGGAGAGCATCGCCCGGCGGATGGGCGAGCGCTTCCGAAGGTAACGGCCTCGGTTTGCGCCGACTCGTCACGGTAAGGCTCGCGGCCCCGTGGCCGCCACGACCAGGGCGACACTGGTGGCAACCTCGGCCAGCGCGCCCAGGACGTCGCCGGTGATGCCGCCAAGCCTGCGCACCGCGTGCCGCTCCAGCCCGAAGGCGGCGGCAAGCCCGGCGACGACAGCCAGCGGGAGGGTCCAGCCGAGCGGTTCGCCGAGCACCGTCGCGGAGATCACTACCGCCGCGACCGCGGCCGCAAGCGTGGTCAGCGTGGTCGCCACCGGGATCGCGGGGCGTACCGTACCCGCCACAAGCGCGCCCAGCCCGTCCTGTCTGGCGGCCGGCACGCCACGGCGGCAGGCCCAGGTGATCGCGAGCCTGCCAGTGACGACCGCGACGATCAGCGAGGCGGGCCCCCGCCCATCGCCTGAAGATTCGGCCTGGCTGAGCGCCGCGACCTGGATGAGCAGCGTGAGGATCAGCGTGACGGTGCCGAGCGGCCCGATGTCGGAGCGGCGCATGATGTCCAGCGCGGCGGGGGCCGGCTTGCCGCTGGCCAGGCCGTCCGCCAGGTCGGCCAGCCCGTCGAGGTGGAGGCCCCGGGTGAGCAGGGCGAGCAGCCCGATCGCGAGGCCAGCCGCGGTCAGCGGCCCGGCCCCGAGCGGGTGATCGGCCACCAGCAGGACGGCCGAGGCGATGACGCCGAGCAGCAGCCCCACGGCCGGCGCCCACGCCATCGCGGCGGCCACGGTGGCCCGCGGCGGCGTCGGCGGGGCCGGGTTCCCGGCCATCTCCGCGGCCGGCTCGGCGGCCTGCGCCTCGCGCCACGGGATCACGGTGAGCAGCGTCACCGACAGCCTCAGGCCCGTCCCTTTCATGATGAAGGAGCCTATCGGCAGGCGGCCCAAAGACGTACTATCTTGAGCAGGGGCCAGAACGCAACCGGATGGCGGTGGCAAAGACGTGTCCGAGTGGTGGTCGATCGAAGTCTTCGACGCAAGTGAGCTGCCCGCTCGTCGCTGGAAAGACTCTTATCAGGACGACCTCACCGAGGCGGCGCTGACGCACGGCGCGATCGAATGGGCGTGGCATGAGCACCGCTACGGCGTGGTGTTCGAGGTGCTCTTCGACTCCGATGAGCAGTGGGAGGCGTTCCGTGCCTTGCCTGCGGTCCGTTCGGCCCTCGATGGCGCGCCCGACCCGGTGAACGGCCTGATCATCTACCGCGGCCGCGGCGGAGGGTCGGGGCCGCGGAAGCCCCGCAAGCCCAGGCCTGCCCCTGGCGCGAGCGCGATGAGCCTGCCCGAACCCCCAGAAGAGCGCGTCCTGCACCTAGCCGGCGTGGCGCCGCCCGGGAGACCGGAGGCCGGTTAGATTCGCTCCCGGGGGTAAAGCACCCGGCTGGACGGTGCAGGATGGGGGCATGAGGGAAACGCGAGTCCTGACCGACGGCCTGCGAGCCGCGATCGAGCACAGCGGCTACTACCCGGGCCTGGTGTCCGATGCGGTCGCCTCGGCGCTGGGATCAGAGCCAGTGACGGCCTACGTCGTCCACCACGACGCGATCTTCGACCCCGGCATGGAGGTCCGCCGGCACATGACCGTGCTGGCGCTCACCCCCACCCGGCTGGTGTACTCGCACACCGACGAGCACCCGGCCGAGGATTCCGACAGCCGGCCGCGGGCGGAGACGAGCACCGAGGCGATCCGGTTCGCCAAGATCTCATCCGTGGCCCTCAGCCGCGTGGTGCCCGACCCGGCGGCCTACGTGCCGGGTGTCACCATGCCGTCGGAGGTCATGCTGACCATCGGCTGGAACGTCCTTTCCCACCTGGAGCTCGAGCCCGCGCACTGCGGTGACGAGAGCTGCGAGGCCGATCACGGCTACCTGGGCACGATCACGGCCGATGACTTCTCGCTGCGGGTCAGCCAGGCCGCCGACGGCGAGGACGCCGTGCGGCAGTTGCTGAACTTCGCCCGGGAGCTGTCCGACGCCACCGCGGTCGGCGGTAGCTGAGAACCCGGCGGGCGGCAGCTTAAGGTCCGTTTTGCCGCTGCTACCCGTCCAGTGGCACCATGTTCCGGCAAGATGCTAAGGCAAGGCACCAAGGCAAGACGCTGAGTGGCACCCACGAGTAGCAGGTGAGGATTCCCGCATGACGCCCGAGCCGAGACATCCGCCGACCGTGCCGCCCTACGGGGCCGCGACCCTCGCTGACCTGTCATCGTCGATGCTCGCGTCCCTTGACCCGGAGGCGCCGGAGTCGCAGAACGTCCTCGGCCTGGCGCCTGCGCAGCGGGCGTGCCTGCTGATCGTGGACGGGCTGGGCTGGGAACTGCTCCGCGCCCATCCCGCCGCCTCGCCATTTCTCTCTGAGCTCGCGCTCAACTCAAAGCCGATCACGGCGGGGTTCCCCGCTACGACCGTGACGAGCCTCAGCTCGCTATACACCGGCTGCCCGCCGGGCCAGCATGGGATGCTCGGCTACAAGGTCCTGGTGCCTGGCAAGAATTTCCTGCTCAACGCGCTGCGCTGGGACTCGCGGGTCGACCCTCGCCGGTGGCAGCCGCTGCCCACGATCTACGAGCGGGCGACCGCCGCCGGAATCGCGGCCATGCACGTGGCCCAGGGCTCGCACCGCGGCACGGGCATGAACATAGCGATGATGCGCGGCGCGGACTTCCGGCCAGCCGACAGCATGGGCGCCCTGGCCGCGCAGGCCGCCGCGGCCCTCTGGGAGAACGGGCGCGCGTTCGTGACCGTGTACCACGGTGACCTCGACCATACCGGGCACGTGTTCGGGGTCGGCTCGGATGCCTGGTACAACCAGCTGGCCCACGTGGACAAGCTGGCCGAACAGCTGGCCGGCGCGCTGCCCTCCGGTACCTGCATGTACGTGACGGCGGACCACGGCATGGTGGACGTCGGCCCGGAGGACAAATTGGACGTGGATGTGACCCCTGAGCTGCGGTCCGGACTGGCCCTGCTCGGCGGCGAGCCGCGGGCCAGGCACCTGTACGCGCGGCGCGGTGCCGCATCCGACCTCCTCGCCACCTGGCGTGAGGTGCTCGGCGACCGCGCCTGGATGCTGTCCAGGGACGAGGCCATCAAGGAGGGCTGGTTCGGCCCGGTGGACGCGGCCATGGCCAACCGGATCGGCGACGTCGTGGTCGCCCCGGCGGGGTCCCTCGCCGTCGTGGCCACCAAGGCCGAGCCGGGGGAGTCCGCGCTGTTCGGCATGCACGGCTCGCTTACCTCCTCGGAGCAGCTGGTGCCCGCGCTCACGTACACGGCGACATGAACCCAGGAACCGACCGGGACCGCCTGCTGGTCAGCGCCGAAGCGCTTGCCGCCGAACTGGCGCAGGACCCGGCGCCCGTGCTGCTTGACGTGCGGTGGCGGCTCGGCGGCCCGCCCGGCATCGACAGCTACCGGCGGGGCCACCTTCCGGGCGCGGTCTTCACGGACCTGGACCGGGACCTAGCCGGGCCGCCCGGTCCCGCGGGACGGCACCCGCTGCCGGATCCGGCCGTGTTCCAGGCCGCGATGCGCGCGGCCGGAGTGAGCCACGACCGGCCGGTCGTGGTGTACGACGACGGGGACGCCACGATCGCCGCCCGCGGCTGGTGGACGCTGCGCTACTTCGGGCACGAGGACGTCCGGGTGCTCGATGGCGGCTACCGGGCCTGGGCCGACGCTGGCCTGGAGGTCACCACGGCCGAGCCCGCTCCGGCCCCCGGCGGCTTCACCGCGGAGCCCGGTCACCTGCCGGCGCTCGACGCGGCGGGCGCGCAGGCAGCGGCGCGGACCGGGCTGCTGCTCGACGCCAGGGCAGGGGAGCGCTACCGCGGGGAGACCGAGCAGGCCGACCCGGTGGCCGGCCACATCCCCGGCGCCGTCAGCGCGCCTACCGCGGGTAACGTGAACCCGGACGGCACGTTCAGGGACCCCGCCGAACTCGCGGCCAGGTTCGCCGCCCTCGGCGCCGCGCCCGGCGTCGGCACGCGGAGCGGAGCGCTGGTCGGCGCCTACTGTGGCTCGGGCGTCACCGCGGCCCACGAGGTCCTCGCCCTCACGCTGGCCGGAATCCCGGCCGCGCTCTACGTTGGCTCCTGGTCCAACTGGATCGCCGACCCCGCCCGCCCGGTGGCAACCGGCGCGTAGCCCGCCGACTCGATGGCAGGCGGCCATATCGGCTACCGGCAGGGACGTGGCGGCGGTGCGGAGCGAGCCTGATCAGTTCTGATCACTACGGCGTGGTATACAGCTTCGCCGTTCCCCGGAGCGACGGTTTTTCGATGTAACGATATAGGTGTTCATTATTCCGTCGATGACATCATCAATGATGTAGGCGGCGCCGGTAATGTTCTCCGAAGCCTGCCGTCTCATATGGACACCCCAGCCGGAATACTTTTCGGATTTAGAACGCCATGAATTCAGCGCCCTGCGTTCGAGCCAGCTGGATTCTATGCGAACTTGCTCCCCCGTCTTTTTGTCGACGAAGTCAAACGATTGAAGCGGCGAGTCGTCAGCCACGAGATCCTGTACCAGGAGACCGACTTCCCGCCAGCGGTTCATCGGCTCGAGAAGATCACGCCCGGTGCTCTCTACATAGTCATCCAGTGCGACTCGCAGGCGTCTCACCGGGTTCTTCCGCCGGTCGCCGGAGACTCGGCGTTCTGCCGATCTGCGATCTGGTATCTGCCGGTTCTCGACGTAGGGAAAGAGGTTACGGCCCAGCAGTTGCAAAAGCTTGCGAAAGCCTTCAAGGAAGCTTTCATAGAACCGGAGTTGCGTGATCACCCCCAGTCCCTCGTAGACTTTATCAGGGTCTGCTGCCGCGTCTAGGACAAGAGGAATCACCGGCCGATCGGCATTGACCGCCCTGAAGTGGCTTACCTCGCGCGCCATCCACTGCGACTTCGGTGAATGTTGCGAGATGACAATAATCAGGGCGCCGCAAGTAGCTAGGGCCTGCTCTATGTCCGAGGGGAACTCGCCGCCAGCTTCGAGGCTACTCCGATCGACCCAAACGTCAACGTGATGAAACTTCAGCAACTCGGTCAGGAAATCAACAAAGTAGTAATCCTCAGAGCAATGGGAAACGAATACGCGAGTCATTCGATACCCTTTCCGGGATCGCGGCTGAGCAACTGGCCGGGCGAGTCTCATCACGGTACTTAGATAGTAGCGAATTCTACCCAGCCAGGAGTCGCGCCACGGGTGAGTGCGTCTTGACTGGTATGCGCCGTCCTCGCAGCTTAGAGCCACGGGGTAACGGGGCGTGATGTGCCTAGTTAACTGCCGACGGCCACCGCGTCGTAATCTCGACCCTGCGGCGCGATCCCGAGAGCAGAGCCGAGCGAAACGACCTGCATATAGCGTTGCCCGGTGATCGAATGGGTCGGCAGGACCATTGCCGCTACCAGCCGGCGCGAGGCGCGCTAAACGCGGCATGCCGAGAGTGGCACCGCCGCCTAACCATATGGATAGGAAGAAATAAGCAGCGGCTGCCGCGGAGTACTCCGGCTGGGCGCTCGGCAGCATCCACGCCTTATGCCATCGCCTCCGGCGGGACGTTGAAGGGCGTGATGACCTGGATGGACGCCGGGGTGGTGACGATCGGGCCGTCCAGCGCGCCGTGCGCCTGCATGATGATCTGGCAGGCGCGGTGCATGTCGCGGCGCAGGTCGTGGTAGAGCACGGCGGACAGGCGCCCTGCCTCGAGCAGGTGCCGGTTGTCCCGGTCCAGGTCGTGCGCGACGAAGGCCCGGCAAGGGCGCTGGCGGGCGTCGAAGGCGTGGAGGATGGCCCGGTTGCCGCCGCCGATCGAGTAGACGGCCTCGATGTCGGCGTGCCGATCCAGGGCGTCAAGCGCCAGCTGGTACACGGAGGTGTCAAGGCCGTCGCTGTCCGTGATCTCGGTGAGCCCACGGTGCGGCCATCGCTCGCGGATCGCTGACCGGAAGCCGATCTCGCGTTCCTCCTCGCCGCGGAAGACACTGCGGCTCAGGGCGACCAGGATGCGGCTGTCCCGCCCCGGGAACTCGCCCAGCCACTGGTTGATGAGGTACGCCGCGGTGGCGCCGGCCGAGCGGTTGTCCATCCCGACGTAGGCCACCCGCTGGCTGAACGGCAGATCGCTCACCAGCGTGACGACCGGGATTCCCGCCTCGCTCAGGCGCAGGACCGCGGCGTTGACCTCCGGTGCCTCCGGTGCCTTGAGGATGACCCCGCGCGAGCCCCGCCTGGCGATCGTGTCCAGGACCTTGACGATCTCACGCACATGGCCCTTCTCGCGGAAATCGAACCGCGACCGCACGACGGCAGGCCGCAAGGACGGCAACTCCTGTTCGAGTGCGGCCTTGACCGCGGAGGAGAACCGGTCGGGGGTCTGCATCACGATGTCGATCATGAACACCCGGCCGTTCAGCCGCAGCTGGCTGCGTTGCCGGTCGAGATCGGCGATGGCCTGCCTGATGTCGTTCACCGTGCTCGGGCGCACGCCGCCGCGATGGTTGAGGACGCGGTCTACGGTGGCCTCGCTCACTCCGGCCTGGCGGGCGATCTCCCGGATGGGATAGGGATGAGCCATGCTGTCGTCCTGATGGGTTATTGAGGTTTCCTCTATGTGACCATATCCCGGCCGCGAGCGACCCGGCCAGCCTAGGTCGCTGATTCTCCCCGGGCGCGACAGCCAGCTTCGTTCGGCCTAATTAATCGACTTTCTTCGGCACTAACCGGTAGTCGGTCCGGTCGGCGGCCGATGTCAGCGCCGTAACCGCGGCGTTTCGGCACTGTGATGGCGATCAGCTAAATGATGGTTTTTTGATGGCTATCAAACCGTTGACTTGGCGAATCTGCTCATGCAGTCTCAAGTTCATCTACCCCTCGACGCGCTGACAGGCTGGTGCTGAACAGATGGACATGCTGATCGGCGGCTCGTGGCGGTCGGCCGCGAGCGGCCGCACCGAGGACGTGACCTCGCCGTTCGACGGGGCGGTCATCGGGACGGTCCCGGTCGCCGACGCCGGGGACGTCCGCGCCGCGCTCGACCGCGCGGAACAAGGCGCCCTCACCTGGCGCCGCACGCCGGCCTTCGAGCGGATGACGATCCTTATGCGCGCCGCCGAGCTAGCCGACGAGCGCACTGAGCAGATCGCGCAGATCATCAGCGCCGAGGCCGGAAAGACGATCACGGAGGCCCGGGGTGAGGCGGCGCGCTCGGGCGACCTGATCCGGCTGGCCGCGTTCGAGGGCACCCAGTTGTACGGCGACGCGCTGCCGCTGGACGCCAACTGCGGCACGGGCCTGGACAAGCTGGGTTTCACCATCCACCAGCCGGTCGGCGTGGTGGCGGCGATCACGCCGTTCAACTATCCGGCGCTGCTGGTCATGCACAAGCTGGCGCCCGCGCTGGCGGCGGGCAACGCGGTCGTGCTCAAGCCGGCCAGGACCACGCCGCTGACCGCGCTGGCCCTGGCCCGGTGCTTCACCGACGCCGGGCTGCCGGACGGAGTGCTGTCGGTGATCACCGGCCCGGGCGCCGGGAATGGGCCCGGGAATGGGCCCGGGAATGGGCAGGGCCTGGGCGACGCCCTGGTGACGGACCCGCGGGTCCGCAAGGTTTCCTTCACCGGGTCGACGGCCATCGGGCAGCGCATCACCCAGCTCGCCGGGATCAAGAAGCTGTCCCTGGAGCTTGGCTCCTCGTGCCCGGTCATCGTCCTGCCCGACGCGGACATCGACCTTGCCGCCGCCGCGGTCGCGGTCGGCGGGTACATCAACGCGGGCCAGGTCTGCATCTCCGTGCAGCGGGTCATCACCCACCGGGCCGTCGGCGGCGACTTCCTCGACGCGCTGGTGCCCAAGGTGGAGGCCATCCGCACCGGTGACCCGCAGTCCGGGGACACCACCATGGGCACGCTGATCACCACCGCGGAAGCCGAACGGGTCGAGCGCTCCATCCACCGCGCCGTGACCGAGGGCGCCAAGCTGCTGACCGGCGGCGAGCGTGACGGCGCCATCGTCTCCCCGGCCGTGGTCGCCGGGGTCGACCCGCAGTCGTCCTTCAGCCAGGACGAGTTGTTCGGGCCGGCCGTGGCGGTCAGCTCGGCCGAGGACACCGAAAGCGCGATCGCCCAGGCCAACGGCACGCCCTTCGGGCTGGGCGCGGGCATCTTCACCTCCGACGTGTCGGGCGCCGTGCGGGCCGTCCGCGAGATCGACGCCGGCAACGTACACGTCAACTGGACCCCGCTGTGGCGGGCCGACCTGATGCCCTACGGCGGTCTGAAGGCGAGCGGCATCGGCAAGGAAGGCCCCCGCTCGGCGGTGGCCGAGATGACCGACACCAAAACCGTCATCCTGCACGGCCGCCCGTGGTGAGCACGGCCGCCCGAAGGACTCCAGACCCACCGAACCAGGAGCCGACGATGACCTCCGCACCTGACACCAGGCGGCTCACTGTCGCCCAGGCCGTCGTGACCTACCTGTCCCGGCAGTACTCGGTCGCCGACGGCCAGCGCCGCCGGCTGATCCCCGCCACCCTGGGCATCTTCGGCCACGGCAACGTGGCCGGGCTCGGCCAGGCCCTCGACCAGCTCAGCGACGTGATGCCGTTCATCCAGGGCCGCAACGAGCAGGCCCTGGTGCACGCGGCCACCGCCTTCGCCAAGCACTGCCGCCGCCACGCCACCCTGGCCGTGACCTCTTCGATCGGCCCGGGCGCGCTGAACATGGTCACCGGGGCGGCCCTGGCCACCGTCAACCGGCTGCCTGTGCTGCTGCTGCCCGGCGATACCTACGCCACCAGGCACCAGGGTCCGGTGCTGCAGCAGCTGCAGCACCCGCTCGAGGCGGACGTGACCGTCAACGACGCGTTCCGGCCGGTCTGCCGCTTCTTCGACCGCGTCACCCGGCCCGAGCAGCTGCTCACCGCGCTGCCCGCGGCCATGCGGGTGCTCACCGACCCGGTGGACGCCGGCGCCGTGGTGCTCTCGCTGCCACAGGACATCCAGTCGCACGCCTACGACTGGCCGGCCGGGTTCTTCACCGAGCGGGACTGGGTCATCCGGCGGCCGCAGCCGGACTCCAGCGAGGTCGACGCCGTCCTGTCCATGCTGGCGGCCGC
>Ga0187807_1000088_pt1 | contig 24587 bp, 20 predicted proteins | sample NC_wetland_sal_i_4_FD_132432 | JGI IMG/M metagenome (GOLD analysis project Ga0187807, IMG submission 132432) | Wetland sediment microbial communities from Neuse River Estuary, North Carolina, USA - ASW_2 | ecosystem: Environmental > Aquatic > Freshwater > Wetlands > Sediment | place: USA: North...
CAGAGGCTGCTGTGACTGCCAGCGGCTGCGGTCGCCCGCTGCGTTGGTGGGACGCCCCGGCTCGCCCGCCTGGGTATGCCGTCAGGTCAGCGCGGTGACCCGGCGGAGGATCTCGGCGGGGCCGAGGACGTCGGCGATGTCGGGCAGGTTGGGGCTTTGCCGCGTTCCGGTGATCAGCACCCGGATGACGGCCGACGCGTCGGCGATCGAGCCGGGGTAGGCGCCCGGGTCTTTCTTGTACTCCTTCTGGCTGGCGGCGAACCCGAGCCGGGCGGCGAGCTCGCGGATCTGGTCGAACCACACCGTGTCAGCCGAGGGCGGCTGGTAGCCGACGGCGAAACCGGCCGCCAGCGCCCGCACCAGATCCGGGTCAAGGCCGCCGAACCGCGGGTCGGCGGGATCGGTGACGAGCTGGAAGATCTCGTCGAAGAAGTATCCGTACACGGCGCGGAACTCCCCCCACTTGCGCAGGTCCTTGCGCGGCTTGGCGGTGTCTTCGCGCTCGATGGCGAGCGCGCGCAGCGCCAGGTCGCGCTCCGCGCGCAGCACGGCGGCCAGGCCCGGGTCGTAGCTGTCCGCCCAGGGCAGCACCCGGTCCAGGATCTGCGCGCCGGGGAGTGTGGCGACGAAGTCGGCGCTGATGTCGTCCAGCTTGACCATGTCGAGCAGCGGGCCGGCGGTGCCGCATTCGGCGAGCCGGATCGGGGCGGTGAGCGCCTCGCGCAGCGGCATCTCGGCGAGCCGCCCGTTGGCCAGGCCGCGCAGGTAGTACTGCACGGCCTCGAGGGGGATGCCCTGCTCGATGTAGTAGCCGACGCTGGCTTCCGGGTCCCTGCGCTTGGAGAGCTTGCGGCGGCTGCCGCCGTCCTGCTTCATCAGCGGCGCCACGTGCGCGTAGGGGATCCGCGGGAAGCCGAGCGCATCGAAAAGTTGGTGGTGCAGCGGCACCGAGGACAGCCACTCCTCGCCGCGGATCACCAGGCTGATCCGCATCAGGTGGTCGTCGACGGCGTGCGCGAAGTGGTAGGTCGGCAGCCGGAGCTCGGAGTCGCTGCTCTTCAGGATCACATGGTCGTTGCGGTTGTCGTCCTGCGTGATCTCGCCGCGGATCTCGTCGGTGAAGCTCACCCGCTGGCCGCCGATGCCGGGCGACCGGAACCGGACCACGTACGGCTCGCCGGCGGCCAGCCGCCGTGCCACCTCATCGGCCGGGGCGTCCCGCCAGAGCGCCCACTCGCCGTAGTAGCCGGGCAGCGCGCCGGCCGCCTTCTGCCGGGCGAGACGCGCCTCGCCCTCTTCCTTGGTTTCGAAGCACGGGTAAGCGTGGCCTCGCCTCAGCAGCTCCCTGACGAACGTCAGGTAGATCTGCCCGCGTTCGGATTGGGTGTAGGGGCCGTAGCCGCCCTTCTCGTCGTCCTCGTCGGGGCCGATGCCGAAGTAGTCGAAGGCCGCCTGGAACTGCGCCGCGGCGCCTTCCTCGAACCGCGACTGGTCGGTGTCCTCGATGCGGACCAGGTAGACGCCGCCGGACTGGTGCGCGACGTCCTGGTCGATCCCCGCGGTGAACACACCGCCGATGTGCAGCCAGCCGGTCGGGCTTGGCGCGAACCGGGTGACCTCGGCGCCAGCGGGCAGGTCGCGCGGCGGGTAGCGGTCTTCCCAGTGCTCCGGCTCGGGCAGGCCGGCAGGGAACAGCGAGTCGACTAGTTCCTGGCTCAGCATGTCACCGAGCCTACCGGGCCGGGGGTACGGGGGAGGGATCCCCCGTGCGGGGGGTGCAGGGGGGTCGTCCCCCCCGCGGTTACCGGGGGCGCCGGTATCGGAACCGCGTTCGCGGCGCCGGGGCGGGCGCGGGGAAGTCCTGGTAGTCGGCGAACCGTGCCGCGACTGCCGCCGGGAGCCAGGACCGCGGCGGCTGGCCGGCGATCTCGGTCAGCTGCGCGACCAGCCCGGCCGCGGTGGGGCGCTGCCCGGGATCGGGGTCCACGCAGGCGAGCACGACGGGAAGCAGCGAGGGCGGGCAGCCGGCCAGGTCCGGCTCGCCGAGCGCCTCGGGGGCGGGGCCGGCCGGGCAGGCGCCGCCCCATGGCGGTCGGCCGGTCGCCGCGTAGAACGTGACGCAGCCGAGCATGAACACGTCGTCGGCGGCGACCGCGGACCCGTTGGTCAGCGCCGCCCGGCTGGTACCGAAGTCGGTGAGCACCGGCCCTCCCGCGTCGAGCAGCACGTTGGACGGGGTGATCGCCTGGTGTGCGAGCCCTGCCTCGTGCAGCGCGGCGACGGCGCCGGCCACGCCGAGGGCGAGCCAGGTTGCCGAGAGGGCCGGCAGTGGCCCGGTCTCCGTGACGGCGGCGGCGAGCGAAGGACCCAGGACGAGCGTGCTCGCCACCCACGGCCGGGCGGGCAGGGTGTCGGCGTCGGTGACCCGTGCGATGTGCGGCCCGCGCGGCACGCCCGCGGCCACGACGCCGGCGCTGAGGCGGCGCCTGACGTCCGGATCCGAGGCAAGCGAGGGCCCGTACTCCTTGACCGCGAGCCACCTGCCGTCGCGCGCGGCGCCGAGGAACACCCGGCCCGCCGGGCTGGCGCCAAGACGCGCGGCGACGCGATAGCCGGCAATCGCGCGCGGGTCGTCCTCCGCGAGTGGCTGATAGGCGGGCGCGCCCCACTGACGTGCGGATACCCATATCCACGCCGGCGCTGCGAATTCTTTCGCCACAACGTCCACCCGGCTGAACTGGGCACTGGGAATTCCCGGATAGCCAGGCCGGATTACCGTGGCGTGCACCTGATCAGTTATCGCGACGGCGAGATCGGCGCCGGGATAGGCGGACAATGCGTCGCGCAGTGGCGCGCTGTCGACAAGCCGGTTGATATCAATGATCATGGGCCCGCCGAAGCCGGTCCTGTTGTGCTCGACCAGTCCGACACCGATGGCCATCCGCAGCCGGATCCGGTCGACGCTGCGCGCGTTGTCCGCGCCTAGAGAGGCGGCCAGGGAGCGGATCAGCACGGGCAGCACGACCGTCGGGTCCATGTCGGCCGGCATAATCGCGTTGATGCCGTCTCCGGTCCACTCGTGACCGACGCCATCAAGATCCATTCCGCATTCGGCAAGCGCATTCACGACAAGCGGCGGAAGCCGTCGCTGGACTTCGTTCTGCAGCGGCGCTGAACGCGCACCGTAACCGGCGACATCCAGAACGAATCCCATTCGCAGCTTACGGCCCGATTGACTTCGTGCTGGTGGCGCCTGACCATGCCCCCGGGGCTCGGCGGCCACGCCGTCTCCCATTCCCCCACGCTCCCTGTGACTGAAGCGTAATCGCTAACTTCTCCACACGGAAGAAAAAGTCGGTCACATTCACGTCGCCGGATTCAACCAGTTACCACTAGCCGCCGCGAAGACCTGGCAAAATCTGTGCTGTGTCCCTCCCGCTGTCTTCGCACTCCGCGCAGTCGCCGCTGCGCAAGCCAGCCTTCTCGGTAAACGACCGGGCCAGGTGGCCGCACGGTAGCCTGGTCGCCTTGCTAACCGAGAGTGAGCGCGCGGCCCTGCTCGCCGCCGGTTCCGCGGTCCAGTTCGACGATGACAACATCCTGGTCCTCCAGGGCGACGTCGGTGACGGGCTGTACGTGCTGACCGGCGGCATGGTGAAGGTCACCGTCGCCGCGGAGACCGGCACCGAGACGACGCTGGCGGTGCGCTCGCGCGGTGACCTGATCGGTGAGTTCGCCGTGCTGGACGGGATGCCGCGCACTGCCACGGCGCGCGCGGTCGGCGCGGTCGGCGCGGTCCGGATCAGCCGTGCCGCCTTCGCGGTGTTCGGCCAGCGGTACCCGGCGGCGCTCGCGACGATCACGCGATCGCTCGTGGCCAAGATGCGGGCGGCGACCGAACGGCATGCGGCGGAGCGCACCTGGGGCGCGAAGGAACGGCTCGCCCAGGTGCTCTACGAGCTGGCGGAGGGCTACGGCGAGCAGGCCACCGACGGCGCGGTGGTGATACCGCTGCCGCTCACCCAGATGGAACTCGGCGAGCTGGCCGGCGTCGCGGTGTCGACGACGGAGCGCATCCTCAGCGAATTGCGCAAGGAGGGCATCGTCGCCACCGGCTACCGCGAGATTGCCATCCGCAACATGGAGTTCCTCGGCGCCATCAGGTTTTCCTGACGGGATCTCGCGAATCCCTTGCCTGAGGGCATATCTGAGGCACGCGGTGCCCTAGTGTCTTCGCGTTGCGGAGAACATGTCCTTGCGGAGGGGACATTCAGAGCGATCAAGGCCGTGGGGTGGCGGCGGTCGCTCGCCCCTGCGGTGCTGCTTGACTGACGCGGCGCCGGGGAGTGCGTCACCGGGGCCTGCCTTGCCAGGGCCTGCCGCGCCCGACCGCGCGGCAGGCCGGGCGGGCGGCCCAGGAAGCGGAGGGCGGCCGGGGAGCGCCGCGGCCCAGGGAGCAGGGCCCGCCGCGCACCGGACGTCCGCAGCCAGCCGTAACGGATGTCATCGTCGCCCCGTCTGGGCTACCATAAGGCCACGCGAAGGGGAGTAGCTCCGTCGCCGGGACGCCGACAATCTCGGCCCCGCAGTCCGGTAAGCCGCAGTGGCTGCGCCGGCCCGCCGGGGTCCGGTGCCCGGGGGGCCGCATCGTGGCGGTCTGAGTGAGACCTTCGGCCGCAGCTTTTACGCTGCCGTGCCGGAGGTCCCGGGTTCGCCCGGCGAAAGCCGGCCGGCCCGGACACACGGAGAAACCCCCCGGATGAGCCTCACCGCCGCGGTCACGTCCTTCCTGGCCGTGCTGCCCGCCGAACTTCCGGATAAGACCGTGCTCGCCTGCCTGATCCTGAGCAGCCGGTACCGGCCGGGGTTCGTGTTCGCCGGGGCCGCGGCCGCGTTCGCCGCCCAGGTAGTGCTTGCGGTTGCCGCCGGGAGTGCGCTCAGCCTGCTCCCGCACCGGGCGGTGGAGTCCGCCGCCGCCGCGGCGTTCCTCGCCGGGGCCGTGCTGCTGTGGCGCCATAAAGGGGAAGAGACCGACGATGATGACGCCAGGCGCGACGGCCTGCGCGACGGGTTCTGGACCGTCGCGGCGACGTCTTTCGCGGTCGTGTTCCTCGCCGAGTTCGGCGACCTCACCCAGTTCATGACCGTCAGCCTGGCTGCCCGCTACCACGACCCGCTCGCGGTCGGCGCGGGCGCGCTGCTGGCGCTGTGGGTGGCCGCGGGCGCGGCCATCCTGGTCGGCTGGCGGCTGCTGCAGCTCATCCCCGTGAAGTGGCTGACCAGGGGCGCCGCGATAGTCATGCTCGTCCTGGCGGGCACAAGCGCCGCCGCGGCCGCCGCCTAGCTGCGCCGGCCACCTGGAGGCAGCCGGCTGGGCCTCGGGCAGCCGCACCGCCTCGTTCGGGATGAAGATTTTAAGCCGTGATCGCGGCCAGCGCCTCTTCCAGCCAGGCCAGGCTGGAAGCGATCCACGGCAGCGAGGCCGGGTCATCGACGGCCAGCGCGGCCTCCTGCTGCCATTCGGCCTCGCCGTACAGCCGCGACGTGGCCACTCGCAGCCGCAGGGCCTTGTCGGGGTCGCCGAACGCGCTGCCCGGCAGCACCCCGACGCCGTGCCGGTGCAGCAGCAGCGCGGCGAGATCGGCGGAGGTTCGCACGCCGAACCGTTCAGACAGCGCCAGCCGGTGCGCCGCGAAGTCCGGGTACAGGTAGAACGCGCCTCGCGGCGTCGGCACCTGCGCGCCGGCGGCCGCGAATCGGGACGCGACCGCGCGGGCGATCGCGCCGTGCAGGTGCCGGGAGCGGGCGATGCGCTCGGTGATCTCGGGAGGCTCGCTGAAGGCGAGCGCGGCCGCCTGCTGCACCGGGGCGGCGGGAGCCGACCAGATCTCGCTGCAGGTGCCGAGCAGCCTGTCTCGCAGCGCCGCGATGGCACGGGACCCGGACGGCAGCCGGGCGACGCCGAGCCGCCAGCCGCCCAGGGCCAGGTTCTTTGACAGGCCCGAGGTGATGATGGTGCGCTCGGGCGCCACGTCGGCCGGGCTGAGGAATTCGGGCCGGGCGGCGTGCGTCAGGTCGCGGTAGATCTCGTCGGAGATGATCAGCAGATCGTGCCGGCGCGCCACCGAGCACAGCGCGCGCACCGTGTCCGCGCCGGCCAGCGTCCCGGTCGGGTTGTCGGGCATGGTGACGATCACCGCGCCGACCCGGCGCCCCTCGCGGCGGGCCGAGGCCACGGCGGCGGACAGCAGGTCGGGGTCGGGGACGCCGCCCTCGCCCGGCACGATCGGGACGTACACCGGGCGGACGCCGGTCAGCGATGCCTGCGCCGCGTAGCTGACCCAGCTGGGCCGCGAGATCGCCACGTCGTCGGCCTGCAGGCCGAGCAGCAGTCCGTACAGCAGAGCCTTGCTGCCCGGGCCGCAGACGACGTCCGCGGCCGCTGTCGCCAGCCCGCGCCGCGTCCAGTACCCGGCGGCGGCGGCGCGCAGCTGCGCCGAGCCCGCGACCGGCCCGTACCCGTTGTGGTGGCTGGCGGTCGCCAGGGCATCCCTGAGCACCCGGGCGACCGGCACCCCCGCTTCGCCGAACGCCAGTGGCAGCACGCGCTCGCCGCGCCGCCGCCGCTCGTCCATCGCCTCGTTGGCGGCCAGGGTGGCGGAGACGCCGACCCGCCGCGCCCGGCTGGCGGCCCCGACTGCCGCGACGGCCCCGGCGGGCCCGCCGGCCCCGGCGAGCGCGACAGGCGCGCCTTCTGCGACAGGTGCGGCGGACTGGACGCGGGTCGACGACGTTCCTGTCGCTTCTTGTTGCTCTGTGATGAGGGCGGGCAATGGCGCGGTGACGGCGGCCATGGGACGAGCACTCCTAGCTGCGGGAACGGGGGTTTCGCGAAGATTACCCGATAAGGATTACCCCCGTTGAGCGTTAGTACAAGCGCCGATGCCTTGGGGAGAGGTTAAGATTTGTTAATGCTGGATATCCGAAGGCTGCGGATGCTGCACGAGTTCGCGACGCGGGGGAGCATCGCGCGGACCGCGGACGCGCTCGGCTACACGCCGTCGGCGGTGTCGCAGCAGCTTGCCGTCCTCGAGCGCGAGGCGGGCACACCGCTGCTCGACCGGACCGCGCGCAGCGCCGGGCTGACCGACGCGGGCCGGCGGCTCGCCGCCCATGCGGAACGGATCCTGGCGATGGTCGAGGAGGCTGAGGCGGACCTGTCCGCACAGGCCGCCGAGCCATCGGGCCGGGTGGTGGTGACGGCCTTCCCGTCCGCGGCGGTCGCGTTCGCGCCGGCGCTGGCCAGGTCGCTGCGGGCGCATCCGCGGCTGTCGCTGCTGCTGCGGCAGTCATCGCCGGCCGAGGGGCTGCAACTGGTCCGCACCGGCGAGGTGGAGGTGGCGATCGTCGACGACTGGACCGGGCGGCTCGCGGCGAACCTGAACGGGACCGACGCCACGGACCACGGCCAGCGCGTGCTCAGCTACTACCACCTGGTCCGCGACCCGCTGGTGCTCGTGGTGGCGCGCGGGCACCGCGCCGCCGACCCGGCACGCCCGGTGGATCTGCGGGCGCTGCGGAACGAGCCGTGGCTAGCCGCGCCGGCCGGTGAGCCGTCGAGGCAGGCGGCGGACAGGCTGCTCGCCGCGGTCGGGCTGACCCCGCCGGTCCCGTCGGAGTTCGAGGGCCTCGGCACGGTCGTGAACCTGGTCGCGCGCGGGCTCGGTATCGCGATCATGCCCAGGCTGGCGGTCGGCGCCTACGAGCGCCGGGTCGTGGTCAGGGAACTGCCCGCAGGCCTTGACCTGGCCAGGGACGTCTTCGCGGTCGCGCGCACCGCGAGCGTGCTGCGCCCGTCGGTCGCGGTCATCGTCAGCGCGCTGCGCGGGGCGTCGCGGTCGCTGTCCCACCGGCCCGCCGCCACCGATTCGCAGGAGGCGCACGAACCGCACGAACCGCCGGGGGCGCCCGGGGCGCCGGGGGCGCTCGGGGGGCCCGGACCCTCGGACGCCGCGCTGTAGTTTGGGGTCGTGGATCACGACCTGGACCTGGCCGCCGACAGCGCGGCGCTGACCGCGGCACTGACCGACATCGCCTCCGTCAGTGGCGAGGAGAAGCCGCTCGCCGACGCGATCGAGCGGGCGCTGTCCGACCGCCCGCACCTGACCGTGCATCGCTCGGGGAACACGGTGCTGGCCCGCACAGAGCTGGGGCGAAAGGAGCGGGTGGTGCTGGCTGGGCACATCGACACAGTGCCGCACGCCGGTAACTTTCCGTCTTTTTTCGACTCCGAACGATCGCGGCTTTCTGGCTGCGGCACCAGCGATATGAAGTCGGGGGTGGCCGTGCAGCTGCGCCTCGCCGCGGACCTCGCGACTCCGTCACGTGACGTGACCTACGTGTTCTACGACTGCGAGGAAGTCGAGGCGGAGCGCAATGGTCTCGGCCTGCTCAGCCGGTCGGATCCGGCGCTGCTCGCCGGGGACTTCGCGGTGTTGCTCGAGCCGAGCGGCGGGATCGTGGAGGGCGGCTGCCAGGGCACGCTGCGAGCGGCGATCACGGCCGCCGGTGCCCGGGCGCACACCGCCAGGTCCTGGATGGGGCGCAATGCGATCCACGAGGCGGGCGCGATCCTCGACGTGCTGCGGTCGTGGCAGCCGCGCACGCCAGTGGTGGACGGCCTGCGCTATCACGAGGGCCTGAACGCCGTCGCGATCACGGGCGGCATCGCGGGCAACGTGGTGCCCGATTCGTGCGTGGTGACGGTGAACTACCGGTTCGCCCCGGATCGGTCGGCAGCGGAGGCGGAGGCTTACGTCCGGTCGCTGTTCTCGTCCTGGGACGTGTCGCTGCTCGACGTCGCGCCTGGCGCGCGGCCGGGGCTGTCCGCGCCCGCGGCCGCGGCGTTCGTCGCGGCGGTCGGCGGCGAGCCCCGTGCCAAGCTCGGCTGGACCGACGTCGCCCGGTTCGCCGAACTAGGCATCCCGGCCGTCAACTACGGCCCGGGCATCCCCGAGATCGCACACACCCCGGGCGAATATGTCGAGGTCGCGGCAATCGCCGACTGCGAGTCCAGGCTCCGCGACTGGCTGGCCGGCTGACCGGCTACTTCGCCATCGCGGACAGCGTGACCGAGGTGGTGTGGCTGTCGCCGTTGGCGTCGACGTAGACGATGCTCAGCTGATCGCCGGGATGGTCGCCCGCCATCAGCTTGGTCAGCGCGCTCGAGTCGGCGACGGACTGGCCGTTGATCGAGGTGATGACGTCTCCCTGGGTCAGGCCGGCCGCGGCCGCCGGGGTGCCCTGGAACACCTGGCAGATCAGCGCGCCCGAGCTGACCGGCGACTGGACGAACCCGCCGAACCCCGCGGCCGCGCAGCCTGCGCTGGCGTCGGCCACGTTGATGCCGATGAAGCCGGCCAGGCCGATGTGCACGGTCGCGCTCGCGTGCCCGGCCGCGATCTGGTCGGCGATCGAGACGGCGTGGTTGATCGGGATCGCGAATCCGGTGGTGGCGATCGTAGAGTTCTGGCCGAAGGCGCCGCTGGTGTTCGCCGCGGTGTCCATGCCGATGACCTGGCCAGCCGAGTTGACGAGCGGCCCGCCGGAGTCACCCTCCTGGATCGGCGCGTTCGTCTCGAGCATGCCGTGCAGGGTCTCCTGCGTGTCCGCGCCGGTGTCGCTCGCCTGGATCGTGCGGTTGAGGCCGTTGAGCGAGCCTTGCGCGGTCGAGGGGAGGCCGCCGCGCCCGCCGGCGTTGCCGAGGGCCAGCACGGCCTGGCCGACCTTGACCTGGCTGGAGTCGCCGAGGGCGACCGTCTTGAGGCCGGAGGCGCCCTCGAGCTGCAACAGCGCGACATCGTCGGTGGAGTCGTAGCCGACTACCCGGGCGGGATACGTCTTGCCCGACACCACGAGCGTCGCCGAGACGCTTGTCGCCTCGTCGATCACGTGGTTGTTGGTCAGCACCAGGCCGCTCGGCGAGATGATCATGCCGGTGCCCTCGGCGGTGGCGTCGTTGTACTTCAGAATCGACGTGACGTCCACGATGGCGGGATCGACCTTGTTCGCGATGGCTGTCACGTTGAGCGGACCCGTGCCGCTGTTGCTGCCGCCGGTGCCGCCGTTCTGGTTCCCTGGCACCTGGCCGCCGGAGCCGTTCCCGTTGCCGGACGGGTTCTGCTGACCGCCCGTGCCGCCTCCGGGGTTGGTGTTGATCTGCGGGGAGGAGGCGGACGGCGTGCTGTTCCCCGTGTGGTTCAGCGCGATGGCGGCGCCGGCGCCGACACCCGCGGCTAGCGCGGCGACGGCTATGTACGCGAGGATCCGGCCGAATCGCGGGCCCTGCGGTGGCGGCGGGGTGCCGTAGCCGCCCCACGGGTACTGGCCGCCTGGGGCGCCGGAGCCACCGCTCCAGGCGCCGTATCCGCCCTGCCCGGGCTGCCCGTGTCCGGGCTCACCGTAGCCGGGCTGTCCGGAGCTGGCCTGCTCATACCATGCCTGCTGAGAGCGGGGCTGGGCGAACCAGGGCTGCTGATACACGGGCTGCTGGTTTGCGGGCTGCTCGCGCCTGGGCTGCTCGTACCAGGGCTGGCCGTGTGCGGGCGTGGCGAGTTCTTCGGGACCGAAGGCGATAGTGTCGCCGGAACCGGGCGCGCCATCGGCGCCCGTGGCGCCGCCAGAGCCGGACGCGGGTGTCCACGGGCTGACGTACTCCGGTGGCTGCCAGCTGCCGCGCTGTTCGCTACCGCTGTCGTTGTCTTGCATGTATCTCGCCTTCGCCGTGAACAGCCTACGTCGTCTCTCCTCGTCGGCCGGTGCCCAGCCGCATGCTGTCACCCTCTAGTAAGCGTTGCCAACCTGTAGGAGAGCTGAAGGCCCGCTCAGGATTGGTCTGACACGTGCGCCTTGCTCACACCCTAGTTTTAACTCTCGGTTGACGCTGGATATGCCTTCGTCTGGCGATTCAGGGCGTTTTGCCGCGGTTCGCCATCGAGATCGCGCCGTCACACGGCCGGGGCCACGTCGAGCACGATCATCGCCGTCCGGGTGGCACCTGAGGTGCTGACCCAGGTGACAGCCACCAGCGTCCCGGGGCGGCACGCGCTGACGACGGCGGTCAGCGCGTCCGGAGAAGACACCGGATGCCCCGCCGCCGCGGTGATCACATCCCCTCCCGTGATCCCGGCCGCCGCCGCGCCGGTCCCGCACAGCACGCCATCCACCAATGCCCCCGAACGGGCGGGGGCGACCGTCGCGGGTATCCCGGCCGCGGCTTCAGTTTCCAGGCAGCCCGGCGCCCCGGGCGACTGCGAGCTTCCGGTGGCGCCGTGCTCTCCCTGGGCCTGCAGCCGGGGACTTTGGATCGCGGTCGACGGGACCACCACGCCGAGGAAGCCGGCTGTGCCGATGGTGATCCCAGGGGCGGCGTGACCAGCGGCGATCTGCCGCGCCACGGCCATCGCGCCGTCGATGGGGATCGCGTACCCGGCCGCCACGGTCCCCGTTCCCGCGGCGGTGTCCACGCCGACCACAGCGCCGGCCGCGTCGGCCAGAGGCCCGCCCGAGTCTCCCGGTTCGATCTGGGCACTGGTCTGCAGCATGCCGTGCAGCGTCTCGGTGAACCCTGATGCGCCGTCATTTGCCTGGATTGTCCGGTTCATGCTGTTGATGATGCCCGGCGCGATCGTCGGCGAGCCGCCAGCGCCTGCCTGGTTGCCGATCGCGAGGACCGGGCTGCCCAGTGTCACGCTGGCGGATTCGCCGAGCGGCGCGGCGATCAGCCCGCTCGCGCCCTCGAGCTGGAGCACCGCGATGTCCGCGCCGACGTCGGCGCCGACGATCCGCGCGGGGTAGCTCTTGCCCGTCGAGGTGAGCGTCGCGGTGACCGAGGTGGCGTCCCTGATCACGTGGTTGTTCGTCAGGACGAGGGCGGCGCGGCCGTTGACGATGAAACCGGTGCCCGACGCTGTCTCGTCGTCGTATCGCAGCGTCGCGGTGACGTCGACGATGCTCGGCTCGAGCCGGTCGTAAATGGCCTGCGCGTTCAGTGACCGGGCGGCGGAGCGCCCGGTCAGGCTGGACGGCGATGACTGGGACAGGCCGCCGAATGGGCGCAGCAGCAGTACCCCGCCCGCCCCGAGCGCGACGCCGAGAAGCACGACGAGCAGCGGGATGACCGCTCGGCTCCGCGGGCCTGGCACGTGGGAAGCCATTAAGGTAATTTTCCCGCCGCGTGATCACGTCACTCCTGACCGTGACCGGCGGCCTCAGGCCGGCAGGTAGGGCAGCGCGGCGGTGTCGCCCGTAGCCCGTTCCGCGTTGTGCCAGATGGCATAGATCGCGGCGCGCTGCGCGTCCATCGTCCGCAGCCCCGTCCGCAGCGTGGCATTCGCCTTAGCCCGGGCGGCCGGGTTAGCGGCCTGCAGCACCGCGAGCATGTCCTGCTGCGCGTTTATCGCGTCGGGGGACGCCCAGGTGATGACCTCGTTGTCGGCCGTGTCCAGCGGGAACTGGGCCAGCGACTCGGTCACCTGGTAGCCGGTGAAGTCCGACAGCGGCTGGTTGTTGACCGGCGCGCAGTTCTGCGCGCCGAGCGTGATGATGCCGACGGCGGTGGAGAGCTCGGCCGTATCGCCGGCCTCGACCTTGTCCAGCGCCGCGATGGAGTCCTGCACGCCGCCGGCGCATGACTCGATGCCCGTGGTCACGTCGTTGAAGTAGCCGGTCAGGTCGCTGGCGCGCTGTGCCTGGGACGGCTTGTGCGACAGGGATACGAGGACTACGCCCGCGATGAGGACGATGATGGCGCCGAAGACCCACAGCGGGGTGCGCCTGGTCGCCCAGCCGGTGTGCCGCAGCGGGACGAAGGGCGGTTCGGTTCTCGTGGGGGGTTCCACCGGGTGCTGCCTCGATCCTTGACTTTCACCAGAACTTCACGAGCCGGAGACGTCCATCAGGCGGACGCCGTCGGCGAGGTCGGCCTGCGTCACCGCGCCGTAAATGCGATCGACGATACGGTGCTGCGCGTTGAGGAAGAAGGTTTGCGGCAGCGCGACGACGCCGTACGCGCCGGCCGTAATCGCTTGCGGGTCGACGCCGACCGGGTAGCTGACTCCCTTCGCCCGCGCGAACTTCAGGGCATTGGCCGCGGTGTCGTTCACGTCGAGCCCGACCACGATCACCTGGCCGTGCTGCTGCGCGTACCAGCGCGCGAGCAGCGGGGTCTCCTGCTGGCAGGGCTCGCACCAGGAGGCCCAGAAGTTCACGATGAGCGGCTTGCCCTTGTACTGGCTCAGCGCGACGTGCTGGCCGGGGGTGCCGAGCGCGGCCAGCGTGAAGCCCGGCGCCACCGGGGCCGGGGGGCTCCCCGCGGACCGGGAGCCGACGAGGCTGATCGCGACGATCACGGCCGCGAACACCGCGCCGACGGCGGTGGCGATCTTGTGCTGCGCCGCCAGCCGTCCCGCCCCGCGCAGTAGCGCGCTCATCGCCTGGCACTCCCTTGTTGTTCGCCGCTCACTCTGCTTGCCCCGTTCGCTCTGCTTGCCCCGCTCGCCACCGGGGCGCCTGAGCCCACCCTCTTCCCTCGTCGCTCGTCGCCTGCGGCTCCTCGCTCCTCGGTCATCCGGCGGGGCGCCCCTTCGGCTCGTGGCAGGGCGCCCTTCGGCTCGCGGGAGGTCTCTCCGTCGCCGGTCCCCGCGGTCAGTTCCGGCCTGTCGCCGGCCGGCTCTGGCAGCGTCAGCTCGAACTCGCTGCCCTCGCCTGGCCTGCTGCGGACCGTCACGTCGCCGCCGTGGGCGCGCGCCACCGCGCGCACCAAGGGGAGCCCCAGGCCAGTTCCCCGTGACCGGCTGTCGTCGCCGGTGCGGAACCGGTCGAAGATCAGGTGCAGTTGGTCCGCCGCGATGCCGCCGCCGCTGTCAGCGACGACGACGCGCGTCGGCATCCCGGGCCAGCCCCGGATGACTGACAACTGTATGACATCGCCGGTGCCCGTGTGCCTGACCGCGTTCTCGAGCAGCGCGTCAAGCGCCAGGCTGAGCCGCTCCCGGTCGGCCGGGACGGCGACCCGGTCCAGCCTGCCGAGCTGCCAGCGCCGGTCGGCGGTCGGCCGCCAGCGCCTGACCAGCTCCATCGTCAGCTGGTCGAGGGACACCAGTTCCGCGTGCAGGAATCCGGGGTCCGCCGCGGCGGCGATGACGAGCAGCCGCTCGGAGATCCGCCGCAGCCGGTTGAGCTCGCCGATCACCACCTGGATGTCCTGGGCCTGCTGCTGGCCGGTGAGGTCGCCTGCCAGCAGTTCGGCGTGGCCGAGCGCGATCGTGATAGGGGTGCGCAGCTGGTGCGCGGCGTCCTGCAGGAACTGGCGCTGATCGGCGACGAGCCTGGCGTTCTGCTCGCTGATCATGCGGTGCGAGCGTTCGGCCGCCTGCTTGCGGTGGGCGTGCCAGACCATGGCGGCGAAGACGGCCGCCATCAGCGGGACCTCGGTCAGCTCCTCCGGCGGCTCCGAGCCGCGCCATACGTCCAGGCCGATGCCCAGGGCGGTGGTTGCCATCACCGCGCCGAGCACCCACATGGTCGGCGCGGACCGCCAGGCACGGAACCCGTAGACCAGCGTCAGGCTGATCCAGATGAAATGGAACGGGATCGTCTCCCAGTAGGCGAACCAGTACATGGCGACGAGGTTGGCCGCGGAGAACACCGCCCACCCGACGTCGAGCACGCGCGGGCTGTACGGCCACCGGAGCGCGACCAGCTGCGCCGCGGCGCGGCGGGCGCCGGCCAGGAGGCGGGAACCGCCGTCCCCCCTACCTGGCGACGAGCTGATAGCCCTCACCTCGCACCGTCTTGATCAGGTCGAAGCCGAGTTTGGAGCGCAGCCGCCTGACGCATACGTCCACCACGTTCGAGCCAGGGTCGAAATCGTAGCCCCAGACGGTGGAGAGCAGCGTGCCCTTGGGCACGGACTGGCCGACGTGCTCGGCGAGCTCGCGAAGCAGCAGGAATTCCAGCCGGGTCAGCGGCACCGGGCCGTTGCCGATGTCTGCGACGAGCCGCCCGACGTCGAGTGTCACGTCGCCTGCCCTGATCACCTCGCCGTGCGGGTGCGCCTCGCCGTGCGTCGGCGCGTGCCCGGAACGCCGCGTGTGGTCGGCGGGCCGTGCGCGGTCCGCGGCCGGCGCCTCGCCGTGCTGGCGCGCCTCGCCGTGCAGGTGGGCCTCGACGCGGAGCTGGACCTTGACCCGGGCGAGCAGTTCGGCGAGCGAGAACGGCTTGGTCAGGTAGTCCTTGGCGCCGCGCTCCAGGCAGTCCACCTTGGCCGCGACGTCCGCCACGCAGGACAGCACGATCACCGCCTGCTCCGGGTGCCCGGCGAGCAGCCGGCGCAGCACCTGCCGCCCGTCAAGGTCGGGCATGACTAGGTCGAGAATGACCAGGTCGTAGCGGGACTGGAGGGCGCGGCGCAGGCCTTCGGCGCCGCAGTCGGCGAATTCGGTCGCGTAACCGGCGGCAGCCAGCGCCCTGCCGATGAACGAGCGGATCTTCGGCTCGTCATCGACGATCAGGATGCGCCCTGGTTGCGGCACCGTTACCCACCGCCCTGTCTCGTGTTCCCTTGATGGTCTATGTGGCCTAATCCCGGGTCAACTGTCCGTCGCCGTTGCCCGCCGATCTGTTACAGCACTGTCACACAAACGATTGCAATCCTTTGCGGAGGTTTGCAGTGGGCGTCGCCAGGGCCAGGTCCGGGTGGCTCGGTAGCTTTCCGTGGTTATAGCGGTGCTCGTGCCCACTTCTGTTACACCCGTGACTGATCTCACAGCTCACGACCGAGGCGGCGCCAGCATCGCTCCGCGGCGGGGCAGTCGCGTGACGCCGCGTGGTCCGCGAGGCGGCATTCCGATGGCTCGAAACGGCACGAAACCCGTCACGCCTCGGCGGTCCGGACGCGCATGACAATTTTGTCATTCAAGCGTTCGGATGTTGCGTTGGTATTCATTCCGCCGTCACGATCGGGGACGTAAGTGGGCAACCTGCCTGCGAGTTCCGCGTGCGGTCACTGGTCCCGCCGGGTCACCGGATCCCCGGCAGGGCGCGCCAGGCCACCGCCTCCGGGCTCGGCACAGTTGGGTGCAACCGTGTGCATCGCGCGTTGTACAGAAACGAGGTGGTAACCGGTGTCTCTACCGGCTCGTGTGACGACCTTGGTGATCGCTTTTCTGGCGGTTGTCGCGGGCGGGATCTTCTTCGCGTTGCATTACATCGGCACGCAGCCTCCGGTTGAGGACTACACGTCGTTCGCTAGCAACGGCCAGGTGAACGTCACGCTGATGACCGCCGCGCAGACGACGGTGACCGATAAGCCGGACTGGGTGACGTATTTCATCAAGAACCCGTCGACCGGCCAGTTCGTGCACACCACGTACTTCAAGGTCCCGGCGAACACGCAGGTGAACGTGACCATCCTGGGCTACGACGGTTGCACTCCGCTGCGTAACCCGGTCTGGGGCCAGGTCACCGGCACGTTCATTCCTGGGACCAGCGAGAAGAACGTGGAGAACGTCGCGTTCGTCAACATCTCCGCCCCCCACAACAAGACGACATCCTTGCCCGCCAAGCCGATATCAACGTTCGACTCGTGGGGCACCTGCTCGGTCCAGCACACGTTCGCGATCCCGGGCCTCGGGCTGAACGTCCCGGTGGCGTCGATAACGGACTACAACGACAACAGCAACAACCTGTGCGGCACCTCGCCGTGCACAGCCGCCAACGCCGACGCGACCGCGCCGCACACGGTGGTCACGTTCAGCTTCCGGACGCCGAAGACAGGCGGCATCTTCCGCTGGCAGTGCTTCGTGCCGTGCGGCCTCGGCTACGTGGACGGCAACGGCGGCCCGATGGGCACGCCGGGTTACATGATGGGTCAGATGGAGGTGCAGGCCTGATGGCCGCAGAGGCATCGAGCCCCGCCGCGCCCGCGGCCGGGTCAATTGGCGGGCGGCGGGACGGCCTGTGGCTGCTCGTGATCTGGATAGTGCTGAGCATCATCGGCTGCCTGCTGGTGGCGCTCGTCTGGGGCCCGCACATGCCGCCTGGCGCGCAGTCGTCTTCGGCGGCGAGCCAGCAGACCGACATCACCGTGCTCGCGGTGATCGCCACGCCCGTGATCATCGGCGTGCTGCTCTACTTCGGCTGGGCGATAGCGTTCTGGCGGCAGAAGCCCGGTGACGAGACCGACGCGGCGCCGATCCACGGCAACACCAAGATCCAGGCGACCTGGATCACGGCCACCGCCGCGATCGTGCTCGCGCTGGCGGTGTACGGCACCTATGAGCTCATCGCCCCCGCGGGCGCTGGCGCCGGCGAGGGCCCGCAGCCGATCTGGAAGCCGGCCGGCACCGTGGCGCAGACCTCGTTCAACTGCCAGTCGCCGACCGCGGCGCCCACCTGGCAGCCCGGCACGAGCAACATCCTGCAGGTGCAGGTCATCGGCCAGCAGTGGGCGTGGACCTACCGCTACCCGCAGTTCGGCTGCATGGAGACGACCCAGCTGATGCTCCCGGTCGGCGAGCCGGTGCAGTTCAACGTCACCTCCCTGGACGTCATTCACAGCTTCTGGGCCTACCAGCTCGGTGTGAAGGCCGACGCCAACCCGGGCGTGAACAACGTCGCGTACACCACGCCCGAGCACGTGGGCCAGTTCGTCGTCCGCTGCAGCGAGCTGTGCGGCATCTGGCACGGCGCCATGTACAACTACGCCAATGTCGTGTCGGACTCGGACTTCGTGAACTGGGCGAAGTCCCAGCAGGTGCAGCTCGCCTCGGTGACGAAGCTGCTGCCGCCGTACGCGCTCACGTACGACCCGACCGTGGTCAACAACATGGGCAAGGTGAACCAGCAGCTCGGCCTGACCGGTGCGGGCGGCGGTTACTACAACCCAGCCGACCCAGAGCAGCCGTGAGCCGGCGAAAGGTAGCGAGGTAACACATATGGCCATCGAAACCCAGCCGGACAGCGCACAGGCGCCCGGCGGACGTGAGCCTGGCGGCACTCCCAAGGAGCGCTCCTGGTGGCTGCGCCCGGCGTTCCACACCGCGCTCATCGGCGCGTTCGCCGGCTATGCCTTCGGGCACTGGCTCGGCAACTTCATAGGCAGCCAGTACCAGCAGGTCGGCACGTCCGACGACAACGACCTCGCGATCGTGCTCGGCTATGCCTTCCTGGTGCTCGGCTGGCTGATCGGGCTCGGCGTCTTCAACGACCTGGTCAGGCAGATGCTCGGCAAGCCGATCAACGGCAACGGGCACACAGGCAACGGGCTGGCGAAGTACTTCAGGTACTCCCTCGACCACAAGACGGTCGGCATCCAGTACCTGATCGGCATGCTGGTCTACTTCTTCACCGGCGGCCTGCTCGCCATGGCGATCAGGACCGAGCTGCTGTCGCCGTCCTACCACGTGATCAGCCCGAGCACCTACATCGAGGTGGTCGGCGCGCACGGCACCATGATGATGATGATGATGACCTCGGTCATCCTCGGGCCGTTCGGCAACTACCTGGTGCCGCTCATGATCGGCTCGAAGCGGGTCGCGTTCCCGCGGATCGAGGCGCTGTCCTTCTGGCTCACCCCGTGCGCCTACGTGATCCTGCTGTCCAGCTTCCCGCTGGGGGGCTTCCCCACCGGCTGGACCGGCTACGCCCCGCTGTCCATCCAGGCCGGCGAGGGCATGGACGCGTACGCGTTCGCGTTCGGCCTGATGGGCATCTCGATCATCCTGGCGGGCTTCAACATCATCTGCACGATCATCTGCTACCGGGCGCCCGGCATGCGCTGGAGCCGGCTGCCGATGTTCGTCTGGGCGATGCTCACCACCGGCTTCCTGCTGGTGCTCGCTGCGCCGGTGCTCGTCGGCGGCATGTACATGATCATCACCGACCGAACGGCGCAGACCGCGTTCTTCGTCAACCAGCTGGGCGGCAGCTCGTACCTGTACGAGGACCTGTTCTGGTTCTTCGGCCACCCCGAGGTGTACATCCTGGCGCTGCCTGGCTTCGGGATCGTGTCGGAGATCATCCCGGTCTTCACGCGGAAGCCGCTGTTCGGCTACAAGGTGGCGGCGGCGGGCATGTTCGGCGTGGCGATCCTGTCGTTCTTCGTCTGGCAGCACCACCTGTTCGACTCCGGCATGGACCCGGACATGCGGCCGCTGTTCATGCTGACCACGGAGCTGATCTCGATCCCGACCGGGTTCATCTACCTGGTCGCGATGGGGACGTTCTGGAAGGCGAAGATCCGGCTGACCGTGCCCATGCTGTTCGCCATCGCGCTGTACATCAACTTCCTGTTCGGCGGCATCTCGGGCGTGTTCCTGTCCGACGTGCCCGCGGACACCACGGCGCACGGCAGCTTCTTCGTGATGGCGCACTTCCACTACACGATCATGGGCGGCCTGATCTTCGCGTTCTTCGGCGCCATCTACTACTGGCTGCCGAAGATCATGGGCATCAAGCTGAACGAGACGCTGGGCAAGATCCACTTCTGGACGATGTTCATCGCCTTCAACTCCACGTTCATGCCGCTGTTCGCGGTCGGCATGCTGGGGCAGCCGCGAAGGGTGTTCGAGTACGCGCGCAACCTGGAGACGCTGAACGACTGGGTGTCGATCTCGGCGTTCTGCCTCGGCGGCTCGCTGCTCATCTTCATCTTCAACTTCGTGATGTCCACTGTGGTCTGGCGCGAGCGCGCGCCGCAGAACCCGTGGCAGTCGCGCGGCCTGGAATGGCAGGTGCCCTCCCCGCCGCCGCCTGAGAACTTCAAGTACATCCCCGTGGTGCTGGCCGGCCCGTACGAGTATGGCGACCCGGACGCCCTCCCCGTGGCGGACCTGAACCCGCCGGCCGGGGTGATCGCCGGGGCGCTGGCAGGGGTCGGCGCCGGCGCCGACAGCGCCACCACGAGCACCGGATCGGAGGCGTAGCACATGTCGGAAACCACGGCGCCGGGCAGCAACGAGGCCGCGACCCGGGCGACCGAGGAGAGCGCCTTCTACCACGAGGCGGCGCTGAACGCGGCGTGGACGGGCAGCAGGCTGGCGATCGGCGGACTGTCTTTCCTGTTCGGGGCGTTCCTCTTCGCCTACTTCTACCTGGAATCCTCCAACGGCCACTCGAAGTGGCTGCCGTCGTCGACCACCCCGCCGCACGCGTGGTACGGGGCGGTGATCATGGCGCTCGTCGTGGTCAGCGCGCTGGTTCAGACGGTGGGCCTGCAGCAGATCAAGGCGGGCCGCAAGGGGCCCTGGTCGATGACCGCGGTCGTCGCCCTGGTCCTCGGTCTCGTCGCGGTGGCGCTGCAGATCGTCGAGCTGCTGACCCTGCCGTTCCAGCCCGGCCAGTCCGGCTTCGCCAGCGTCTTCGTCGGGTTCTACCCGGTCGCGCTGGTGACCTGGCTGGCGGCCATGATCTGGCTGGAGATCCTCGTGGTGCGGGCCCGCAGCATCCCGGCGATCTTCTTCGTCGAACAGCCGCCTACCTACTCTGATACGCAGACGGTGCAGCGGTTCCAGTCGGCGCTGAGTGCTTTCACCACCGTGTGGAATTACCTCGCCATCGTTACCTTCATATTCTGGCTGCTGTTCTACGTGCGCTAAGGCTGGAGGCCCGACGTGTCAACACCTCTCGCGGACGGTCCCGCGATGTACTTCGGCGGATCGATCATGACGTTCGCGCTGCCCTACGGGGCGTTCATCGTGATCGCGACCGCGCTGTACTTCCTATTCCGCGCGAAGCACCACAACCCGAGGCTCAGGTACATGGCTCCTGAGACGGTCACCTCGGTCCTGACCAGGGAGCCTGGCCCGGTCCCTGCCCCCGCGGCCGCGCCCAAGGCCACCGCCGCCACGCCGGGAATCGAGGTTCCCGGCGAGACTGTCGTCCCCGAGGACGCGCCCCCGGACGTCGCGGTATCCGAGGCTAAGGCCGAAGGGGAAGCGATCGACTCGGAGACAGAAGGCAAAGAAGGCAAAGAGGGTACGGAGTGACCGCTGTGCCGAGCGCGCTACCAGCGACGGCGGCGGGCCACCTCGGCCCGCCGCCAGCCGCGGCGCAGGAGCCCGGGGCCGGCAGCCGTCGTGACGGTAACGGCGCCCGCGGCGGGCGTCGCCCCCTGGCGATCGCCCGGGCGCTCGTCGCGCTGACCAAGCCGCGGATCATCGAGTTGCTGCTGGTCACCACGGTGCCGACGATGCTGCTCGCGCAGCGGGGCCTGCCCTCGCTGAAGCTGGTCGTCGTCACCCTGATCGGCGGCACGCTCGCGGCGGGCAGCGCCAACACCATCAACTGCTACATCGACCGCGACATCGACGCCGTCATGAAGCGCACGTCCCGGCGTCCGCTGGTCAACAAGCAGGGGGTAATAACGCCGGCCGCGGCCCTCGTCTGGGGGATCGCGCTCGGCGCCGCCGCCACCGCGCTGCTCGGCCTGATGGCCAACTGGCTGGCGGCGTCGCTCGCCGACGCGGCGATCCTGTTCTACGTGTTCGTCTACACGCTGCTGCTCAAGCGCCGCAGCCCGTCCAACATCGTGATCGGCGGGGCGGCCGGCTGCTTTCCCGTGCTCGTCGGCTGGGCCGCGGTCAAGGGCACCGTAGCCGTGCCCGCGATCGTCCTGTTCACGGTGATCTTCCTGTGGACGCCGCCGCACTTCTGGGCGCTGGCGATGAAGTTCCGCAAGGACTACGCGGCGGCCGGGGTGCCGATGCTCCCCGTCGTCGCCGCCCCGGCGGAGGTCACGCGGAAGATCGTGTGGTACTCCTACGCGATGGTCGCGGCCACGCTCGCGCTGGTTCCGTACGCCGGCTGGATCTACGGCGCCGCGGCGGCCGCCCTCGGCGGCTGGTTCCTCGTCGAGGCACACCGCCTGCACGCCCAGGTGGTCCGTGCGACAGGCGCGGGCGCCTCCGAGCGCCCGGTCCCCATGCGCCTGTTCCACCTGTCGATCGGCTACCTGACGCTCCTGTTCGTCGCGGTAGCCATCACGGCCCTCCTCCCCTGGGGCCGCTGGTAAAGGCGTCATCCCGAACGTACGCGTGGTGCCTCTAAACCCGTCACGCCACAATCCGGCATGCCCGCATGGTCGCTCCCTGGTTGGCCCACCACTGGTCACACCAGCCGCTCCTGTTCACTTTGTACCCGGTATGACAAATTTCCAGACTGAGTGACCGGTCACATGTTGTCACAACCGGTACAAAGTGATCCTAGGTATCAGAATTGGTGAAAGCCATGAGGATTGCGGGACCGGTGAGGCCGCAGAGGACCGCGTTGGGCGCCACGGAGTCCGCCAGCCCGCCACGATTCCGATGACCGCCGCCTCGCCCGGCTCGGCTACCCCGCCGGGAAGGACGCTGCGGCGTTACTAGCCGGACGCCGCGGGCAGGCGGACCACCGCGCGCAGGCCCGGGGGATGGGCCGCCGGGTCGGCCGGCTCCAGGCGGGCCGTGCCGCCGTAGGCCTGGGCCGTCGCGCGGACGATGGCCAGGCCGAGGCCCGCGCCGCCGCCCTCGTCACCCTCCCGGCTGCGCGCGTCGTCGAGGCGGGCGAACCGGTCGAAGGCACGTTCCAGGCGGTCGGCGGGGATGCCAGGGCCGTCGTCGGTCACGGCGAGCACGCCCCACGCGCCCTCGCGGCACACCGTTACCGTCACCCGCGACTTGGCATAGCGCACGGCATTGTCGAGCAGGTTGACAAGCAGCCGGTCCAGGGCGTCGCGTTCCCCGGCCACCACGCACGGCCCCGTCAGGCCCGCGACAACCGGGACCCGGGCGGCTGTGTACCGCGCGGCGACCGATTCGGCCAGCTCCGGCAGGTCGACCGCGCCGCCGCGCCGCGCGGTTCCCGTGCCCGCGGTGCCGGCCCGCTCGTCCAGGCGGGCGAGCAGCAGCAGATCCTCGGCCAGGCGAGCCAGCCGCAGCACGTCGGCGTGCACGTCCCGTGCCGTGGACGGCCAGTCCTGCCCCGACGGATGGTCGAGCGCCACCTCGAGCTGGGCCCGGATCGACGCGATCGGGCTGCGCAGCTCGTGCGCGGTGTCGGCGACCAGGGCCCGCTGCCGTTGCTGCGCGGCGGCCAGCCGGGACAGCATGTCGTTGAGCGTCACCGCAAGCGACCGCACTTCGTCTCTGGCCTCGGGCACCGGCAGGTCGGACGGCACCCCGGTGCCGGCCACCCGCGCCGCGCCGCGGCGCAGCAGGGCGATCGGCCGCAGCGTCGACCCCACCGCCAGCCAGATGGCCCCGGTGAACAGCACGAACAGCAGCGGCGTCCCGAAAGCCAGCGCCTTCGCCACCACCGACAGGCTGCCGGTGACCGAGCTGTACGGCACCGCGGCGACGACGAGCTGGCCGTCCGCGGCGCGCATCGCGGTCACCCGCAGCAGCGACGGCATCCCGTACGCCGGCCCGTTGAGCAGCACCACCCCGCCGGTGTGCGCGCTCGCCGCCGCCTGCGCCGGGGAGAGCAGCGGCACCAGGCGATCCGTGTCAGGCGAGACGTCGGTGATCTGGCCGCCGGGGTCGAGCACCTGGATCGTGACGTCCGGAGCGACCGGCACCGGGGACGGCAGCCGGCTGGCGTTGATCAGCGCCACGACCCCGGCCGCGCCCTGCTTGGCCGTGTCGTCGACCGACCGGGTCAGCGAGATCCGCAGCGCGGTGAACAGCAGCAGGTCGGCCGCCGCGATCGCGACGAGCAGACCCAGGGCCGCGGTCATCGTGACGCGCGCCCGCAGCCCGCGCCGCCGCCACCACCGAGCCAGCCACCGGGCACCCCACCAGCCAAGCATCGGCGCTCAGCCGCCGTCCGCCGCCAGTAGGTACCCGGCGCCGCGCACGGTGCGCACGGCCTGCCGTCCGAACGGCGCGTCGATCTTGCGCCGCAGGTAGCCGACGTACACCTCGACGACGTTGAGGTCGGCGATCTCGTCCGGGTCGTCCCAGACGTGCGCGAGCAGTTCGGCCTTCGGCACCACCTGCCCGGCCCGCCGCAGCAGGTACTCGAGCAGCGAGAACTCGCGCGCCGTCAGCTCGATGACCGCCTCGGCCCGGCGGACGAGCCGCGCGGCGGGATCGAGCGACAGGTCGCCCGCCCGCAGCACCGCCGGCCGCGGCGCCGTGCCGCGGCGCAGCAGCGCGCGCAGCCGGGCGGCGAGCACCACGTAGGAGAAGGGCTTGGTGAGGTAGTCGTCCGCGCCGAGGTCGAGCCCGTCGGCCTGGTCGTACTCGCCGTCCTTGGCGGACAGGATCAGCACGGGCACCCAGTTTTCCTCGGCCCGCAGCCGGGCGCAGACGTTGTACCCGGACAGGCCCGGCAGCATGATGTCAAGAACCACGCCGTCGTAGCCGCCCTCGCGGGCCATGTGCAGGCCGGTGACCCCGTCGAACGCGAGGTCCACGACGAACCCCGACGCCTCGAGGCCGCGCTTGACCGCGGCGGCCAGCCGCCGCTCGTCCTCCACGACAAGCACCCGCACGGGTACAGTGTCGCTTAACCGCGGGTATGCGCGAACCTCGCTCTCAGCTTTCTCA
>Ga0187807_1000089_pt1 | contig 24580 bp, 25 predicted proteins | sample NC_wetland_sal_i_4_FD_132432 | JGI IMG/M metagenome (GOLD analysis project Ga0187807, IMG submission 132432) | Wetland sediment microbial communities from Neuse River Estuary, North Carolina, USA - ASW_2 | ecosystem: Environmental > Aquatic > Freshwater > Wetlands > Sediment | place: USA: North...
GCCGAGGGCATCGACATCGGCCCGTCGCCGACGGACGCCGCGCTCGCGGCCGACCTGGCGCTGCCGATCGAGGACCTGAACCTGACCGTGCGGTCCTACAACTGCCTCAAGCGCGAGGGCATCCACACCGTGGGCGAACTGGTCGCACGGAGCGAGCAGGACCTGCTTGACATCCGGAACTTCGGCGCCAAGTCGATCGAGGAAGTCAAGCAGAAGCTGGTCGACATGGGCCTGGCGCTCAAGGACTCCCCGCCCGGGTTCGACCCGAGCAGCGCCGTGGATTCCTTCTCCGGCGATGAAGACGAGAGCTACGTCGAGACCGAGCAGTATTAGCCCGGGGGGACGACCCCCCGGAACCCCCCGGTGCGGGCCCGATCCTTCCGGATCTTATCGGGCCCGCGCTGCCGGGTGGGTGGCGGTTTCGTAAGGCGACTAGAGAAAGGGAAGGGCACAATGCCTACGCCTACCAAGGGTGCCCGGATGGGGGGCAGCCCGGCTCACCAGAGGCACATGCTGTCCAACCTGGCCGCCGCGCTCTTCGAGCACGGGAAGATCACCACGACCGAGGCACGGGCGCGCAGGCTGCGCCCGTACGCGGAGAAGCTGATCACCTTCGCGAAGCGCGGCGACATGCACGCGCGCCGCCAGGTGCTGACAGTGGTCCCTGACAAGGGCATCGTGCACAACCTGTTCACCGAGATCGGCCCCAGCTTCGCCGACCGGCCTGGTGGCTACACCCGCATCACGAAGCTCGGACCGCGCAAGGGCGACGCCGCTCCGATGGCCGTGATCGAACTCGTCAGTGAAGAGGTCACCACGGCGAGGCCGCGCCGCCGCACCCGCCGCGCCGCGGCGCCGGCGACCGCGACCGCCCCGGCGGCCGCGGAGACCGCTGCCGAGACGGCTGAAGCCGGCGAGGCTGCGGCCGAGGAGGCTGCCGAGGCGCAGGAAGTCGCCGACGTGGCGGGCTCCGAAGCGGAGACCTTTGGCGCGGAAGCCGACGCGGACGAGGGGGAAGCGGACGACGAGGCGGACGTGACCGCGGCGTCCGCGGAGGAAGACGAGTCCGACGAGGCTGAGCCGGAGGCATAACGCCTCCGCGCGGAACCGCATGATCTGGCCCTGTGGCCCACCAGGACATCTCTATTGGCCCGGTGGGCCACAGGGCTATTCGCCTTGGCGGCAACTCACGCGTGCGGCGGTGGTCTGAATGAGTGAAGTGGCCCTCCCCCCTGCGGAAGCGGGTGGCGGTGGAGAGTCAGCCGCCTACGTTCGGATAAAAATTGATCTTGCCTATGACGGGACCGGGTTTTCCGGATGGGCGGCGCAGCCCGGGCGGCGTACGGTCGAGGGCGTTCTTTCCGAGACGCTCGGACACGTGCTGCGGCTGCCGGAGGCGGCGCGGCTGACCGTCGCCGGGCGGACGGACGCCGGCGTGCACGCGCGCGGGCAGGTCGCGCACGCGGACGTGCCGGGTGACTCATGGGCGGAACACGCGGACACGGCGACGCGGCGGCTCGCCCGGGCGCTCCCGCCGGACATCCGGGCGCGCTCGATAGCGCTGGCGCCCGACGGGTTCGACGCCCGGTTTTCCGCGCTCTGGCGCCGCTACTCCTACCGGGTCTGCGACGATCTCGCCGCGGCGGACCCGCTGCGCAGGCACGACACGCTGTGGTGGCCGCGCGCCCTCGATCTCTCCGCGATGAACGCCGCCGCGCTCGCGCTACTCGGGGAGCATGACTTCGCGGCCTTCTGCCGGCGCAGGGAGGGCGCTACCACGGTGCGTGCCCTGTGGCGCCTCGATTGGGAGCGGGACGCCGAGGGCGTCGCGGTCGGCTGCGTGGTCGCGGACGCTTTCTGCCACAACATGGTCCGCGCGCTTGCCGGCGCGCTCCTCGCGGTCGGCGACGGCAGCCGCCCGCCGTCCTGGCCGCCGGCCGTCCTCGCGGCCGCGGTCCGCGACCCGGCGGTCCGGGTAGTGCCGCCGCACGGGCTGTGCCTCGAGGAAGTGCGGTACCCGGCGCCGGACCAGCTGGCAGCACGCGCCGCGCTGACCCGCCGGGTGCGCGTCACCGAGGACTAGCTGGACGCCGTCGCTTTGTCACCATTGATCATGCGCTGGCTCAGGTCGATGTTCGCGGTGCCGGCTATCAGGTCGCTGCCGAACTGCTGGAGCTGCTGATCCTGCGTGTTGTTGGCGGGCGCGGAAGTGCTGGTGAACTCCACCCACACCATGATCAGGTAGTGCCCCTTGTACTCCGCCTCGACGATCCCGGTTCCCTGGCCGAGCTTCTTCCCGACGCCGCTCGTGGTGCTGAGCGGCGCGACGAAGTCGTTCGTGCCCACTAGCCTTCCTGCCTCATGCGCTTCGTTCGTGGTGGACAGGTTGGCCACCCCGATGGTGCCCATGATCTTGTTGTCGCCCGACACGTAGCTGGCGCGCAGCACCTGGTTGCACTTGGCGTTCTGGAGCGCGGTGACCAAGTCCTGGCCGATGACGGCGTTCGAGCAGGTCGTGTCTAGCTTCGTGCCGACGCGCGTGAACGAGCCGTGGTCGGTCTCGTTCGTGAACGCGGGCGGGTAGACCTCATCCAGCGTCAGCGGCTTGGGGTCGTCGGTGCGCAGCTCGATGTGGCAGTACTGGCCGAGCTGCTTGACGCAGGCGGCGGTGGCCGCCGAGGTCGTCCCCGGCGACGGCAGCGGTCCGGTGGACGTGGCGGAGTCTGCGGCGGGCTTCGGCTTCAGCGCGAAGACATAGACGGCCGCGGCGGCGATGCCCACCAGTACGACTGCGAGCGCCGCGAGCACCAGCGGGCGCTTGCCGCGCTTGCCGCCGCCCGTTTTCTTCCCGGGCTTGCCGTCCTTACCCGGAGGCCGCGGCGCCGTGTCATCGTCACCGTACCGGCCCTCGTAGGGGTCGGCGTAGTCGTCCTGCTCGTCATAGTTCTGGTCGTAGCCCTGATCGAAGCCCTGGTCGTAGCCCTGTGGAGCGTGGTACCCGCGGGTGTCCTCGTAGTCGCCCTGGCTCTCGTATCCGGGGTACGCCTCATACTGGTCGTCGTACCCCTCCTGCTGCCCGGTGTGCACGAGTCCGTCGTACTGCTCCTGCTGCCCGGTGTGCACCAGCCCCTGCGGGGCACCCGGCTCCTGGCCTGCCTGGGCGGGTGACCGCAGCCCGGCGGCGTACGACTCGATGGCGCGCGCGTCCAGGTTGAACGTGCCGGTGTCCGCGAACCCGGAGCCGGAAGCCCCGCCTGGCCGGCCGTACCAGTCGTTGCCGGCGTAGCGGCCGGGGACATCCTCCTGGCTGGAGCCGCCCCCTTGCACGGGGTAGCCGCCCGAAGTGTCGTGGCGGCCCGGTAGCGCGGGCTGTCCGCCAGACTGCCCGTAGCCGCCCCGCTGGGCGGGGTAGCCGCCAGATCCGCTGTAGCCGTCGCCCTGGGCGGGGTAGCCGCCCGACGCGCTGTAGCCGTCGCCCTGGGCCGGGTAGCCGCCGGATCCGCTGTAGCTGTCGCCCTGGGCGGGGTAGCCGCCGGATCCGCTGTAGCTGTCGCCCTGGGCCGGGTAGCCGCCGGAAGAATCGCTGCGGCCCGGCAGCGCGGGCTGTCCGCCTGACCGCGCGTAGCCGCTCCGCTGAGTCGGGTAGCCCCCGGATCCGCCATAGCCATCGGCCTGGGCGGGATAACCGCCCGACCCGTAGCCGCCAGGCGCGGCCGGCTGTCCGCCAGAACCGGCGTAGCCACTTTGCGGGTAACCGTAGCCGTCGTCCTGGCCGTACCCCTGCCCGTCGGGGTAGTCGTCGTGATCGAAGCCGTCGTGGCCGTACCCGTCGCGGTCGTACCCGTTGTGGCCAGCCTGCTGGTCATATCCCGCGTGCTGGTCGTAGGCGTCGTAGCCGGCGTACGAGTCATCGTGCCCGTGGCCGTCGTAGCCGCCGTCTTCTCCGGCGGGCGCGTACGCGTCCTCCTGGCCGTAACCCCGCGGATCTGACGACGACTGCCTGGGCCGCTGGCGCCGTGAGGCCGCTCGCGTGCGGGAAGCGTCCTCACCCCGGTATCCCATGGCAATGAGACTAGCGTCCATAGCAGCTCGGCACGGGTGGTCGCAGAACTTTCAGCGCTCCGTAACCCCAAGTGCCGAAATCGTGATCACTGCGGCCGGCGTCCCCGTTCTGCATCAGTTTTCAGCTCTGTCCCACATCTCGTGATGGTAACGACCCTGGTCTCACGCCAGTCCCCTACCCAAGATCGTTTGGAACTAATGTCCGTAGTTTGGTACCGCATAGGGGCTCTAACTACGGATATTTTCTATTAATGATCTTTGGCTTGGGGAATGACTTCCCTTGTGTCACATCCACCGCACGTTACCGTCACGTTATTTGGGTCAGGACCCAGTTTTCGTCGCTAGAACCCGGACAGACCGGGCGCGGAAGCGACCAGAAGTGATGCGAAGACGAAAAGTGATGCGAAGTCGACAGTTGGTGTCCGGCGGAAGCGCGGCAGGCGGGAGCGGGGCCGGGCGAGGCCAGGCGGCGGCGGGTCGCGGGGTGGGGTAAACTCAGTTGGTCCTGCGGGTTCCGCGTTCGCGCGCGTTGGCGTGCGGCACGGATTCGCAGTATGCTGCATTGGCGGTATCCGCGACGAGTCGCGCCTAGCGTCCCGCACGCTGCGCCGGTCGTGGGTGCGGGTGGAGCCACGGACTCCGTCGACAGGGTCTCCTGTCTCACGAACCACATGCGAAGGCTTAACGACTGTGCGCACTTTCAGCCCGAAGGACAGTGACATCACACGTCAGTGGCACGTCATCGACGCCACCGACGTCGTGCTCGGCCGCCTGGCCAGCCATGTGGCGGTGCTGCTGCGGGGCAAGCACAAGCCCATCTTCGCTCCGCACGTCGACACGGGTGACTTCGTCATCGTGGTCAACGCGGACAAGGTGGCGCTCAGCGGCACCAAGCTGCAGGACAAGCGGGCGTACCGGCACTCCGGATACCCGGGCGGCCTGCGGTCCGTCAGCTACGCGGACCTGATGGCCAAGCACCCTGAGCGCGCCGTCGAGAAGGCGGTCAAGGGGATGCTGCCGAAGAACTCCCTCAGCCGCAAGACGCTGAGCAAGCTCAAGGTCTACGCGGGTCCTGACCACCCGCACCAGGCGCAGCAGCCGAAGCCGTACGAGATCCGGCAGATTTCCCAGTAGTGCCGCAAGGAAGCGTGAGGAAGAGCAACGTGGCCGAGCCCACTGGCGTAGAGACGACCGCAGACGACGCGGCTTACTTCGAAGAGCAGTACGCCGACGAGAACTTCGACGCCGAGGATGTCCCGTCGGAGTACACCACCGAGTCCCCGGAGGCCGCCGCCGCGCCCCGGGCCGCGCGCCGGCCGGTGATCACCGGCCACGCCGCGGGCACGGGCCGCCGCAAGGAGGCGATCGCCCGGGTCCGGATCGTGCCCGGCACCGGCCAGTGGACGATCAACGGCCGCTCGCTTGACGCCTACTTCCCCAACAAGGTGCACCAGCAGATCGTCAGCGAGCCCTTCGTGACGCTCGGCGCCGAGGGCAAGTTCGACGTGATCGCGCGCATCACCGGCGGTGGCGTGACCGGTCAGGCTGGCGCGCTGCGGCTCGGCCTGGCGCGCTCTCTTACGCTCGTCGACCCGGAGAACCGTCCGCCGCTGAAGAAGGCGGGCTTCCTCACCAGGGACGCCCGGGTCAAGGAGCGCAAGAAGTACGGCCTCAAGAAGGCCCGCAAGGCTCCGCAGTACTCCAAGCGCTAATCGCAGGCGAGTACCCGGACAACCGGATATGGGCCGAATCTTCGGTACTGATGGTGTTCGAGGAGTCGCTGGCCGTGATCTCACGGCCACGCTCGCTCTCGACTTGGCAGTCGCCGCGGTGCCGGTGCTCGCACCGGCACCCGCGGACCGCGTCGCGCGCGCCGGCCGGCCGGTGGCGGTGATCGGACGTGACTCACGCGCCTCCGGTGACTTCCTCGAGGCTGCGGTCGTCGCCGGGCTGGCCAGTTCCGGCGTAGACGTGCTGCGGCTGGGGGTCATCCCGACCCCGGGGGTCGCCTATCTCACCGGGGCGCTGCAAGCGGACTTCGGCGTGGTGCTCTCCGCGAGCCACAACCCGGCGCCGGACAACGGGATCAAGTTCTTCGGCCGGGGCGGGGTGAAGCTGCCGGACGAGACCGAGGACGAGATCGAGGGTCGGCTCCGGGTGGCGCGCGCGGACCGGGGCGGCGCTCCCGGCACCCAGGACACGGCAGCCGAGCCGGCCGGCGCGCTCGAATTCGGCCGGGTCACCGACGCGTACTCCAAGCACGAGGTCTACCTCGATCACCTGCTCGCCACCCTCCCGGTGCCAGCGGACGGACGCCCACCGCTGCACGGCCTGCGGGTCGTGGTCGACTGCGCGCACGGCGCGGCGTACAGCATCGGTCCCCGCGCGTTGCGCCGGGCCGGCGCGGAGGTGATCGCCATCGGCGCCGCGCCGGACGGGCTGAACATCAACGCCGGAGTCGGCTCCACCCACCTGGACACGCTGGCCGCCGCGGTCGTCGAGCACGGCGCGGACGCGGGCCTCGCTTTCGACGGCGACGCCGACCGGTGCCTCGCGGTTGACGCGGACGGCGCACCGCTCGACGGTGATCAGATCCTCGTCATACTCGCGTCGCAGCTCAAGCGCGGCGGCCAGCTCACGGGCGACGCCGTGGTCGTGACCGTGATGTCCAACCTCGGCTTCCACGACGCGATGCGGGAAGCCGGCATCACCGTGATACAGACCCCGGTCGGCGACAAGTACGTGTACGCCGCCATGCGGGACGGCGGCTACGTGCTCGGCGGCGAGCAGTCCGGGCACATCATCCAGATGGGCCACGCCACCACCGGTGACGGCGTGCTGACGGGCTTGCACTTGCTCGCCGCGGTGAACAGCGACGGCGTTCCCGTCTCCGCCGCCGCGAAGATGATGACCAGGTACCCGCAAGTCCTCATCAACGTGCGCGGCGACAAGGCACGCGCGATGGCCGACCCGGCGGTCAACCGCGCCGTGACAGACGCCGAGACCGCGCTTGGCGCGAAGGGGCGGGTCTTGCTGCGCCCGAGCGGCACCGAGCCGGCCGTCCGGGTGATGGTCGAGGCGAAGGAGCACGACCTGGCCGACCGTGTCGCGGGCCAGCTCGCGGAGGCGGTACGCCTGGCGATGCGATGATCGTCGGTGTCGGCATCGACATCGTCGAGATCGCCCGCCTCGCCACCGCGCTGGACCGGACGCAACGCCTTGCCATGCGGCTGTTCACCGAGAGAGAACAAGGTCTTCCCGTCCGCTCGCTCGCGGCGCGTTTCGCTGCCAAGGAGGCCGTGGCCAAGGCGCTCGGAGCGCCGCGGGGGCTGTTGTGGACAGACGCCGAGGTAGTCAACGGCACGCACGGGCGGCCCGAGCTCCACGTCTACGGCACGGTCGCGGCTGCCGCCGCGCGCGCCGGGGTGACCGGCTGGCATGTCTCGCTCAGCCACGACAGTGGCCTGGCGACCGCTGTTGTCATCGCCGAAGGCGGGGCAGACTAAGCAACGTGCGTGACGCTTACTCGGTAGCCAAGGTCCGCGCGGCCGAAGCCGCGCTGATGGCACTCGTCCCGGAGGGCGCGCTCATGCAGCGGGCGGCCGCGGGGCTGGCATCGGTGTGCGCGAGGCTGCTAAGCAGCGGCTCGGGCGGGGTCTACGGCGCCCGGGTCGTGGTGCTCGCGGGCACGGGAGACAACGGCGGGGACGCGCTGTACGCGGGGGCGCTCCTGGCCGGGCGCGGCGCGGCGGTCACCGCGATCCAGGCCGGCCAGAAGATCCACCCAGGCGGCGCCGCCGCGCTCAAGAGCCGGGGTGGCCGCGTCATCACCGTGACGCCACCGCGCGGCCCCGACGACACCCGGCCCGACATCGGCGGCCGGTACGACGCGGGGCACGACACGCGGCGCGCGATCGGTCACGCGGACCTCATCATCGACGGGATGCTCGGCATCGGGGGCAGCGGAGGGTTGCGCGAGCCGTACGCCACGCTGGCCCACCTCGCGGCCGGCGCGAGCGCCGCCACCGTGGCGGTTGACCTGCCAAGCGGAATCGACGCCGACACCGGCGCCGTGGACGGCCCCGCGGTGAGCGCGGGCGTGACCGTGACGTTCGGCGCGGTCAAGCCGGGGCTGCTGATCGACCCGGGGGCCGGCCACGCGGGGGTCGTCGAGCTGGTCGACATCGGGCTCGGCCCGCACCTGGAGGGCAGGCCCGACGTCAGCGCGCCGCAGCGAGACGACATCAGGGCGCTGCTGCCCCGCCCGGGCAGCGAGTCGGACAAGTACCGGCGCGGCGTCCTCGGCCTGCTGGCGGGCAGCGACCGGTTCACGGGCGCCGCCCTGCTGTCGACTGGCGGCGCGGTCCGCGGCGGCGCGGGCATGGTCCGGCTGGTCAGCGCGCCGACCGCGGCGGCAGCCGCGCGCGGGCTCTGGCCCGAAGTGGTGATAACGGAGCTCGATGCAGACGGCCGCGCACGTTCGGAAGGAAACATCGAGTTTCCCGAGGGCGTCGGGCGGGTGCAGGCGTGGGTCGCGGGCCCGGGAATGGGCACCACAGACGTCGCGGCGGCCAGGCTGAGGGCGGTGCTCGCCACCAGCCTGCCGGTGCTCGTGGACGCGGACGGGCTGGCACTGCTCGCGCAGCACAAGGACCTGCTGCCGCGCCCCGCGCCGACGCTGCTCACCCCGCACGCGGGTGAACTCGGGCGCCTGCTCGGCAAGGACCCGGCGGACGTCGAGGCGCGGCGGCTCGAGCACGCGCGGCTGGCCGCCACCGAATTCGGCGCGTGCGTGCTGCTCAAGGGATCCACGACGGTGGTCGCGCCGCCGGACGGGCTTGATCCGGCGTTCGTGAACACGACAGGCACGCCGTGGCTGGCCACCGCCGGCACCGGCGACGTCCTGTCCGGGCTTGCCGGCGCCCTGCTCGCGCAGGGGCTGCTGCCGCCGCAGGCCGCCATCGCGGCCGCGTACCTGCACGGGCTCGCGGGGCGGCTCGCCGCGACTGATCCCGTTACTGGAGGCGAGGCGCCCATCGGGGCTTCCGACTTGATCAGCGCGCTGCAGATGGCATTCCGCGCGACGGCGGGCTTATAGATTGACAGACATGAATAGCCACGCGCGGGCCAGCATCGACCTCGACGCGATCACCGGCAACGTCGTTGCGCTGCGCGAGCACGTGGCACCCACCCCTGTCATGGCGGTGGTCAAGGCTGACGGCTACGGGCACGGCTCGGTCGCCGCCGCCCGCGCGGCGCTGCGCGGCGGCGCGCGATGGCTTGGCGTGGTGCACGTCGCCGAGGCGCTGAGGCTGCGCGCGGCCGGCATCGACGGCCCGCTGCTCTGCCTGATGGCGATCGACTCCGACGCCCACCGCGAGGCGATAACCGAGGGCGTGGACCTCAGCGCCGGCTCGGTGGAGATGGTGCGCCGTCTCGCGGCCGCCGCGGCGCAGGCCGGCCGCCAGGCTCGGGTGCACCTGAAGGCCGACACCGGGCTGAGCCGGGGCGGCGCCACCGCCGCGGACTGGCCGCGGGTGCTCGACGCCGCGCTCGAGGCGGAGGGCGCGGGGCTGCTCCGCGTGGCGGGGCTGTGGTCGCATTTCGCCTCCGCCGACGAGCCGGGCAACCCGTCCGTGGGGGCGCAGCTGGACGCGTTCGGCGAGGCGCTCGAGGGCGCGAAGAAGCTGGGTGTTACCCCGGAGGTGCGGCACATCGCGAACACGGCCGCCGCGATCGAGGTACCGGACGCGCGCTACGACCTGGTACGGGTCGGTGGCGGGATCTACGGCCTTTCCACGCTGCCTGGCGGGGCGCCGCGGTGGCTGCGCCCGGCGATGACGCTGCGGGCGCGGCTGGTGCTTGTCAAGCGGGTGCCCGCCGGGACCGGCGTGTCGTACGGGCACCGGTACGTCACGCCGCGCGAGACGACCCTCGGCCTGGTGCCGCTCGGCTACGCCGACGGGGTGCCGCGGACGGCCACGGGGCTGCCGCTGGTGTTCGCCCGCGGGCGGCGGTGGCCCATCGCCGGGACGGTGTGCATGGACCAGTTCGTCATCGACTTCGGGGACGAGCCGGTGGCGGTCGGGGACGAGGTGGTGCTGTTCGGGCCTGGAGGCGACGGGGAGCCGACCGCTCAGGAGTGGGGCGAGACGCTGAGCACCATCTCCTACGAGATCGTCACCGGCATCGGCGATCGTGTGCCAAGGTCATACCCGTGAGTCAGGAGTCACGAGCGATTATCCCGAACGAAACCGGCTTTCTCCCCATCGACGTCACCGTGCCCACAGCCGCTGCGATGCGCGCCCTCGGACGGCGGCTGGCCGTGGTCCTGCGGCCCGGAGACGTGGTGATCCTCAGCGGCCCGCTCGGCGCCGGGAAAACCACGCTCACGCAAGGCATCGGGGAAGGGCTCGGCGTGCGCGGGCCGGTGACATCGCCCACCTTCGTCATCGCGCGGGTGCACCCGCCGCTGCGAGGCGGCGGCCTGCCGGAACCGGCGCCCCCCTTGGTACACGCGGACGCGTACCGGCTCGGCAGCGCCCTCGAACTCGACGACCTGGACCTGGACACCGACACCGACACCTCGGTCACCGTGGTCGAGTGGGGCGAGGGGCTGGCCGAGGGGCTGGCCGAGGATCGCCTTGAGATCACGATCACGCCTGCCGCGGGCAGCGGGATCCCTGGCGAGGGGGGCTCGCCGGGGGAGGGCTCACCGGACGGCGACTCGCCGCGCATGGTGAGGATTTACGGCGTTGGCGAGCGTTGGCGGGACATGCAGTTGCCGCCCGCGGATCACGCCGATCGTCTATAGTTCGGCCTGTACCGATCCGGTTTGTACCTCTGCCGGGCATCGAAGGTCACGTTTCCGTACCGCCAACCTCTCTCCGGAGGCACGCCGTGACTCAGCATGAGTCATCACCCGGCCGGCCGCGTGGTCGCCGGGCACGTCCCGACAACGACGTGCCCGACTGGGCGGGGTACGGCCAGGGCGACCGCGTGCAGGGCGACTGGCGGGGCGGCGGGTATCCCCCGGCCGGTCCCGGCTACCCGCCCGCCGGTCCCGGCTACCCGCCGACCGGCCCCGGCTACCCGCCCGGCGCCCCGGGCGGACCGGGCGGACCGGGACAGCCTGGCGCGTTCCAGCCGCAGCCGCCCTTCGGAGCGCCCTTGGGGCAGCCGTCGCAGCGGCCGCAGGGGCAGCCGGGGCAGCCGCACGGGGCGCAGGACGACTGGGCCGGGGGTGCCGATCAGGACGACCCGATGGAGGCGTTCTCCGAGCGCTGGCACCGGCGCGGCAGCGAATCCCGCAACGAGCGTCGCGCGGACCGCCGCAAGCGCCGCAGGCAGCTGTTCGCCGGCGGCGGCGTACTAGCGGTCGGGATCGCGGTGGCGGTGTACTTCCTCACCTCGGGCGGCAGCGGCTCCGCGAACGTCGGCCTCGGGTCGCTTGTCACCACGTTCCTGCCCGGTGAGCTGCAGCAGGTCCCGAACGCCTGCACGGCGGTGCCGAGCGGCACGCTCGGCCAGTACCTGCCCGGCCAGCCGAAGATGGCGGCGCCGCCGCTGAACAGCGGCGCGCAGAGCGAATGCACGTGGACGCTGGACAAGCCGCCGATCTACCGGGTGCTCGAAGTGAACATGCAGGCGTATTCGCCCAGCGGGCTGGCTCCTGGTGACGGTAGCGCCACGTTCGCCGCGGAATACGCCTACGCGCAGGACGAGACAAGCAAGCAGGAGCCCGGCCCGCACAGCGGTGAGCCGAAGGCGACGATCACCGACCTGAACGGCATGCCAGGCGGCAACGACACGGTGGCCTTCGAGGCGACGCAGGTGTTCAATTCGGGCGGCGCGACCACCGACGTGGTGACCGTCTACGTCAGGTACCGCAACGTCATCGTCACCGTGGTGATGAACGGGCTCGACCACGCCAACAAGGGCCACTACGGTCCCGAGTCGCCGAGCCAGCTCGCCGGGGCGGCACAGACCGTCGCCACGCAAGTGACCGGGCAGCTCGTGCACTGAGCCGACGCTGTCCCGCACGTCGGCTACCCTCTAGGTCGTGCTACTGCTCGGATTGGACACCGCCACGCCCGCGGTGACGGTAGCGCTGCACGACGGCGACCACCCACTGGCCCAGCTCGTCACCGTCGACGCGCACCGCCACGCGGAGCTGCTCGCTCCCGCGATCGCCAAGGTGATCGCCGACGCGGGCGCGGAGCGCGGGGACCTCACGGAGATCGCGGTCGGCGTCGGCCCGGGTCCGTACACCGGACTGCGCGTCGGGGTCGTGACCGCGAAGGTCCTCGGGGCCGCGCTCGACATCCCGGTTTACGGCGTGTGCAGCCTCGACGTGATCGCCGCCGACGCCGAATGCGACGGCCGCTTCCTCGTGGCCACCGACGCCAGGCGGCGGGAGCTTTACTGGGCCGAGTACGACGAGACCGGGCGCCGGTCGGGACCGCACGTCAGCTTCCCCGCGGAAATCCCCCGCCGTCAGCTGCTGCCGGCCGCGGGGGAGGGACCGCTGCTGTACCCGGAACTCCTGCCCGAGGACCTTGGACCCACGTATCCCGCCGCCGCGACCCTGTGCCGGGTCGCCGTGGCGCGACTCGCCGCGGGCGGGGACGGGCTGCTGCCGGCCGAGCCGCTGTACCTGCGGCGGCCGGACGCGCGCGAACCGGGGGCGCCGAAACGGGTGACGCGATGACGACGAGGTGGCACGACAAGGGGGCCACGGCCGCCGGCCCGGCGGCGCGGCTGCGCCCCATGGTGGCCGCGGACCTGGGCGACGTGCTCGCCCTCGAGCATGACTTGTTCCCCGACGACCCGTGGACGGCGCAGATGTTCGCGGAGGAGGTCGTGCTGCCGCCGGACAGCCGGCTGTACCTGGTGGCCGAGTCCGACGGCCTCCCGCCCGCGGCCGACCGTGCCATGGCCGGGTACGCGGGCATGATGTTCGTCCCCGGCGGCGTCCAGGCGGACGTGCTGACGATCGCGGTGGCCAGGGCGTACTGGGGTCGCGGCATCGGCTCCGCACTGCTCGGCGCGCTGCTCGAGGCCGCCGATGGGCGGGGCTGCGCAGAGGTCTTCCTCGAGGTGCGCGAGGACAACCCGCGTGCCCGCGGGCTGTACCTGCGGCGCGGGTTCGAGGAGATCGGCGTGCGCCGCGGCTACTACCAGCCGTCCGGGGTGAACGCGATCGTGATGCGAAAGGACCTGCTGCGATGAGCGGCCCGCTGGTTCTGGGAATCGAGACGTCCTGCGACGAGACCGGCGTCGGCATCGTGCGGGGCAGCGACCTGCTCGCGGACGAGGTGGCGTCGAGCATGGACCAGCACGCGCGGTTCGGCGGCGTGGTGCCCGAGGTGGCGAGCCGCGCGCACCTGGAGGCGATGGTGCCGGTGCTCGACAGCGCGTTCGCCAAGGCCGGCGTCAAGCCGTCAGATATCGACGCGGTGGCGGTCACCGCCGGCCCGGGACTGGCCGGCGCCCTCATGGTGGGCGTGGCCGCCGCGAAGGCGTACGCCTACGCACTCGGCAAGCCGCTGTACGGGGTGAACCACCTAGCCGCGCACGTCGCGGTCGACCAGCTCGAACACGGCCCGCTGCCCTCGCCGTGCGTGGCGCTGCTCGTGTCCGGCGGGCACTCCTCCCTGCTGCTCGTCCCCGACGTTACCGGGTCCGTGGTGCCGCTTGGGGCCACGATCGACGACGCCGCCGGCGAGGCGTACGACAAGGTGGCCCGGGTACTCGGGCTGCCGTTCCCCGGCGGGCCGCCGATCGACCGCGAGGCCGCGGCCGGGGATCCGGGGGCGATCAGGTTCCCCCGCGCCAAGTACCACGACGGCACGCTCGACTTCTCCTTCGCGGGCCTGAAGACCGCGGTGGCCCGCTGGGTGGAGGCGCACAGGGACGCAGGAACGCCGGTGCCGGTTGCGGACGTTGCCGCGTCGTTCCAGGAGGCCGTGGCCGACGTGCTCACCCGCAAGGCGGTCGCAGCCTGCCAGCAGCACGGTGTCGGCGACCTGATCATCGGCGGCGGCGTGGCGGCGAACTCCCGGCTGCGCGCGCTGGCCGCCGAGCGGTGCGAGGCGGCCGGCATCCGGCTGCGGGTGCCCCGCCCCAGGCTATGCACCGATAACGGCGCGATGGTGGCCGCTCTCGGCGCGTCGATCGTGCGTAACGGCCTGGCGCCGTCGCCCCTGAGCATCCCCGCGGACTCGTCCCTCCCGGTAACCGACGTCCTCGTCGGCTGACCGGAAGGCCGGGGTTTTTTCCTGCCCTGCGCGGGCTGCCCGGTTAGGACTTGGCGCGAGTGAACAGGCGGCGGATGCGGTGGCCCAGGAGGGCGATCAGGGCGGCGGCCGCCGCGACCGGGACGATCCGCTTCAGGATCGGGCCGCCGACCAGCTTGATCAGGTTGAGCGAGTCCTCCTGCTGCAAGCGCGCCACGGGCTGAGCCGGCGTCACGGCGACGGGTGTCGCGCCGGCGGCGCCCCCCGCCGCCGCACCGCTGGCGGGCGCGGCTTCCGCGGCCTCCGCCGGGGCACTCGGGCCTTCGATCAGGGCCTCCAGGTTCGCGGCGAACTGGTCGATGAGCTTGCCGCTCACCTCGGGCAGCAGGCTGCGGCCGAACTGGGCGGGACGGCCGGTGACGTTCAGCGACGTGTGGATGGACACCAGCGTCTGGCCCTCTGCGTCGCCCGGCTTGAGGCCGGCGTGCACGGTCGCCGAGGCGGTGCCCGCCCCGCGGGTCTCCTTGCCGGAGGCCTCGATGGCGATCGTGTGGCTGGCCGGGTCCTTCTCGGTGAATTTGGCGGTGCCCTTGTAGCTCAGCGAGAGCGGGCCCAGCTTGACCTTGACCTGGCCCGCGATCTCATCTCCGTCGACCGACGTAACGCTCGCGCCGGGCATGCACGGCGCGATGCGCTCGACGTCGAGCAGGACTTCCCAGGCCTGCTCGGGGGGCACCGGGACGGTGAACGAGTTGTCAAGCTCAATGGCCATTCGTCGCTACTTTCTGCCTGGTTCGCTGACAGTTAAGCATTCTATGACCTTGGCTGGTCCGGGCTGTGCCCTGCCGGCAGGGCACAGCCCGGACGCGCGAGCGTAACTGGTCAGGAGACGCCGGCCGCCGCGGCGAGCGCCCGGCCGGTCAGGACCCGCGCCAGGTGCCTGCGGTAGTCCGCCGCGGCCCGCAGGTCGCTCGGCGGGCTGGTGCCCTCGTCGGCCTGGGCCGCCGCCGCTGCCAGCGCGGCTGCCGACGCCTCCGCGCCGGACGCGGCGGCCTCCGCGGCCCGCGCCCGCACCGGCACCGATCCCATGTTGGTGAGTCCGACCCGAGCCTCCGCCACGTGCCCGTTGGCGCGCCGGGCGACGGCGGCGACTCCGACGATCGCCCACGCTTGGGCGGTGACGTGGAATTTCTCGTACCGGTAGCCCCAGCCGTCGAGCTTGGGCACGCGCACCGACGCGAGGATCTCCCCTGGGGCCAGCGTGGTCGTCAGGTAATCGGCGAAGAAGTCCGCCGGGGTGATCGCCCGCGACCCTGACGGCCCGCGGGCGACCAGCGTCGCGTCGAGCGCCGTGATGACCGCGGGCAGGTCCCCCGCCGGGTCGCCGTGCGCCAGCGCACCGCCGAGCGTGCCGCGGTGCCGGACCGCCGGGTCCGCGATCATGGCCGCGGCCTCGGCGAGCAGGCCGCAGTGCCGCCGGATCAGCGGATCCCTGGTCAGTTCGTAGTGCGTGGTCAGCGCGCCGATCTCCAGCGCGTCCCCGGCGTCCCGCACGCCGCGCAGGTCGGCGAGGCCGCCCAGGTCGACGAGCCGTTCGGGGTAGGAAAGCCGCAGCCTGAGCAGCGGCAGCAGCGACTGCCCGCCCGCGATCGCCTTGGCGTCGTCCCCGCCGGAGGCGAGCGCCCGGACCGCCTCGTCGACAGAGGACGGCCGCACGTAGTCGAACTTCGCCGGGATCATCGGGCACCTCCGCTGGCTTCCTGAATGGCGCGCCATATTCGTTCCGGCGTGCACGGCATCGGCACGTCCGTCACGCCGAGCGGGCGGAGCGCGTCGACGATCGCGTTCACCACGGCCGGCGTGGACGCGATCGTGCCGGCCTCGCCGACGCCCTTGACCCCCAGGGGGTTCAGCGTGGACGGCGTGGTCGTCCGGGCGGTCACCAGCGGCGGCACGTCGGCCGCCGACGGCACCAGGTAGTCCGCCAGCGTTGTCGTCACCAGGTTGCCCGAGGAGTCATACGCGGCCTCCTCGTACAGCGCCTGGGCGATGCCCTGAACGATGCCGCCGTGCACCTGGCCCTCGACGATCTGCGGATTCACCACCACGCCCACATCGTCTACCGCCACGTAGGACCGGATGCGGACCGCCCCGGTCTCCGTGTCGACCTCCACGGCGCACAGGTGCGTGCCGTGCGGGAACGAGAAGTTGTCCGGGTCGTAGGTCGCGTCGGAGTCAAGCGAGGGCTCGACGCCTTCCGGCAGGTCGTGCGCGGCGAACGCGGCGAACGCGATCTCGCCGATCGTCTTGCCCTGGTCCGGGTCGCCGCGCACCGACCACCGGCCGTCCGCCCATTCCAGGTCCTCGGGCGAGACCTCGAGCATGCTCGCCGCGACGATCCTGGCCTTCTCCCGCACCTTGCCGCAGGCCTGGACAAGCGCGGTGCCGCCAACCACGAGCGAGCGCGACCCGTAGGTGTCCATCCCGCGCGGCGACACCTGGGTGTCGCCGTGCAGGACCCTGATGTCCTCGAAGGGCACGCCGAGTTCGTCCGCGGCGATCTGCGACCACGCGGTCTCGTGGCCCTGGCCGTGCGCGCTCGAGCCGGTGACGACCTCGACCTTGCCGGTGGCCAGCATCCGGATCGACGCGCTCTCCCAGCCGCCCGCCGCGTACAAAAGCGAACCCAGTACCCGGGACGGGGCGAGACCGCACATTTCGGTAAACGTCGATACGCCGATGCCCAGGCGGACCGGGGCGGAGCTACGGGCCCGTTCGGACTGTTCATTACGAAGTTCTTCGTAGTGGAACAACTCCTTCGCAGTAGCGGTCGCCGCTTCGTAGTTCCCCGAGTCGTAGGTCAGCCCCGCGATCGTGGTATAGGGGAACTCCTCGTGCTTGATCCAGTTGCGCTCGCGCACCTCGAGCGGGTCGACGCCAAGCTCGGCGGCCAGGTCGTCCATGATGTGCTCGATGGCGTACGTCGCCTCCGGGCGGCCGGCGCCGCGATAGGCGTCGGTCGGCGTCTTCGTGGTGAATACCCCGGTGCAGTTGAACCGGTAGGCGTCCATCTTGTAGATCGCGTTGTACATGAACGCGCCGAGCAGCGGCACGCCCGGCGTGACCAGCATCAGGTACGCGCCCATGTCCGCGAGCAGGTCGACGTCGAGCGCGCGCAGCCGCCCGTCGGATTCAGCGGCTATCCGGATCCGCTGGATCTGGTCCCTGCCGTGGTGCACCGCCACGTTGCCCTCGGACCGCGACTCGGTCCACTTCACCGGCCGGCCGAGCTTGCGGGCGATCAGCAGGGCGAGCACCTCTTCCGCGGTGACCTGGAGCTTGGAGCCGAACCCGCCGCCCACGTCCGGAGCGATCACCCGGATCTGCTGTTCGGGGATGCCGGTGACGAGAGCGAGCATGACCCTCAGGATGTGCGGGATCTGGGTGGCGCTCCACACCGTGTACTCGCCGGCGACCGGCGCGCAGACCACGGCGCGCGGCTCCATCGCGGACGGGATCAGCCGCTGCTGCCGGTAGGTGCGCTCGAGCACGATCGGCGCGTCGCGGAACGCGGCCTCTAGGTCGCCGTTGGTCAGCGTCCAGGTGTAGGACTTGTTGCCCGCCTCGTGGACCTTGGGCGAGTCGGGCCGCAGCGCGGCCTCCATGTCGAGCACCGGGTCGAGCGGTTCGTAGCTCACGTCGATCAGCTCGAGCGCGTCGGCTGCGGCGTACCGGTCCCTGGCCACGACCGCGGCGACGATCTCGCCGGCGTACCGGACGGTGTCGACGGCCATCGGCGGGTGCTCCGGCATCACGATGTCCTCGGTGACCGGCCAGGCGCATGGCAGGCTGCCCTGCTCGGCCGCGAAGTCGGCGCCGGAGAAGGCGGCGATCACGCCGGGCGCCGTCTTGGCGGCGGAGACGTCGACGCCCGTGATCCGCGCGTGCGCCTGCGGGCTGCGCAGGAACGCCACGTAGGTCAGGCCAGGCAGCGTGATGTTGTCGGTCCAGTTGGTCTGCCCGGTGATCAGCCGGGCGTCCTCCTTGCGGGTGCGGGCCTTGCCGACCTCGCGCGCGGCGGTTTCTGTGGCGGTCACGCGGTCACCTCCGCTGCCTCGGCTGCCTCCACGCGGTCGGCGGCCTTCAGCACCGCCCTGACAATGTTCTGGTACCCGGTGCACCGGCACAGGTTGCCTTCGAGTCCGTCCCTGACCTGCTCCTCGGTCGGGTGCGGGTTATCCCGCAGCAGGTCCGTGGCGGCCATGATCATGCCCGGCGTGCAGTACCCGCACTGCAGCGCGTGCTCCTCGTGGAACGCCTCCTGCAGCGGGTGCAGCGCCCCGTTCCCCAGTCCCTGGATCGTCGTGATCTCCGCCCCGTCCGCCTGGACGGCGAGGACCGAGCAGCTCTTCACGGACACCCCGTTCATCAGCACGGTGCAGGCACCGCAGTTCGAAGTGTCGCAGCCGATCGGGGTGCCGGTCCGTCCGGCCTGATCTCGCAGATAGTGCACGAGGAGCAATCGGGGCTCGACGTCGTCGTCGTAGCGCACTCCGTCGACGTTTACGGTGATCTTCATGCGCGGCCTCCTTGCCGTGGCAGATGCGCGTGAGATCACCGTAGTTCGGCCATCCGAGGTAGCACCAGACCCTGGATCACCGCTGGATCAAGACCGGCGCGCTTCTCGTACACATATGTGACCATGGGAAAGCAAAACGTCGCTGCCGCTGCGGGTGTCGGGCATGATGCGCTTTCGTTTCCGAAGGTTACGTACTCTGAGACAACTGAATACCTCGTGAAAAGTCAAAATTTGTGCTAAAACCGTTGTCTAAGGAACGCCAGAGAGGGGTGACGTGTGGCAACTGCAGAAGGCACGGCGCCGATCGTCGAACAGCCAGCGGAGAAGGGGCTGAAGTCAGGCGCGCTCGGCCTCGTCTCCAGCGTCGTCATGGGCGTCGCCTCGACGGCCCCGGCCTACAGCCTGGCCGCCACGCTGGGATTCATCGTCGTCGCGGTGGGGACCGGCGCCCCGATCGTGGCGCTGCTCGCGTTCGTCCCCATGCTGCTGACGTCGATCGGGTACAGCGAGCTGAACAAGGCAGACCCGGACTGCGGGACTACCTTCACGTGGGCGACCCGGGCGTTCGGCCCGCGCACCGGCTGGGCGGGCGGCTGGGCCATCGTGGCCGCGGACGTCCTGGTGATGGCGAGCCTGGCGCAGGTCGCCGGGCAGTACGTCTTCCTGCTGTTCGGCGCCGACGGCATCGGCAGCAATGCCACCAACGGCTGGGTTCTGTTCGTCGGCGTGATGTGGATCGTCGCGATGACCTACATCTGTTACCGGGGCATCGAGGTCTCCGCGGCGTTCCAGCGTGTCCTGCTCGGCGTCGAGGTGGTCATGCTGCTGGTGTTCTCGGTGACGGCGCTCGCCCGGGTCGGCACCGGGCACCACCCGGCCACCTCCGTGAGCCCGACGATCTCGTGGTTCAACCCGTTCCACATCTCCAGCTTCTCCGTGTTCGTCAGCGGGCTGATCCTGATGCTGTTCATCTACTGGGGCTGGGACACCGCGGTCGCCGTCAACGAGGAGACCAAGGACAGGGACAAGACGCCCGGGCGCGCCGCGATCACCTCCACGGTCATCCTGCTCATCACCTACGTGCTCGTGATCCTCGCGGCCCAGTCGTTCGCCGGCGTCGGGTCCAAGGGCATCGGCCTGACGAACTCGAATAACTCCGGCGACGTGATATCCGTTCTCGGCAGCGCGGTGTTCGGCGGCTCGGGATTCGGCACCTTCCTGGCCCGGCTGCTGATCCTCATGGTGCTCAGCTCGGCGGCCGCGTCGACCCAGACGACGATCCTGCCGACGGCGCGCACCACCCTCTCGATGTCCGCCTACAAGGCGCTGCCCCGCTCGTTCTCCAAAATGCATCCGCGCTACCTCACGCCCACCGTGTCGACGATCGTCATGGGCGTGATCTCGATCGCGCTCTACATCCCGTTCAACTACCTGTCGGGCGGCAACGTCATCGCGGACGCGGTGACCGCCATCGGCCTGTACATCGCGTTCTACTACGGCCTTACCGGGTTCACTTGCGCCTGGTACTACCGCAAGACGCTCACGTCTAGCGCGCGCAACCTGTGGATGCGGGGCATACTGCCCTTGCTGGGCGGGCTGATCATGTACTTCGCCGGCGGCTGGAGCCTGTGGGAGGACTGGGACGTCGCGACCGGCAACAGCTACACGTCGTGGACGATGCCGCTGGTGCACTGGCAGATCGGCGGCGTGTTCGTGATCGCCTTCGTGTCCGCGCTGATCGGCCTGCTCGCCGGCATCTACATGCGGTTCTCCTCGCCGGCGTTCTTCCGCAAGCAGACCCTGACGAGGAATACTCCCACCCTCGTTCCCGACGAGTCGTAGCCAGGGCTGCGCGGCAAAAGCCGAATAAAAAGCCCCGGCCGGGACTGGCGCCCGGCCGGGGCTTTTGGCGTTCGGTCGCGATCAGCGGTCAGAGGGAGTCCAGCGCGGCCTTCAGCATCTTCGGCGTCTTGGACGCTGGCTCCGCCTGCAGGCAGAGCTGCTCCATCACTTCGAGGTAGCTGTCGACCTCGGCGGGCTTGTCGAGGTAGAGCGCGCTGGTCAGCTGCTCGATGAACACGACGTCCCGCAGGTCGGGCTCGGAGAACCGGAGGATCGTGAACGGGCCCCCCATGGCGGGGTGAGCGGCGACGTGGAACGGCAGGATCTGCACCGTCACGGACGGGTGGTCGCACATGTCGATCAGGTGCCGAAGCTGCTCGGCCATGACCGCCTTGCCGCCGATCGAGCGACGCAGCGCCCCCTCGTCCATCACCGTCCAGAACCGTGGCGGGTCCTCCCGGCTGAGAATGGACTGCCGGGAGACCCTGGCCTCTGCCCGGCGCATCACGTCCTCTTCCGTCGCGGCGTTGCCCAGCCGGATGAGCGACCTGGCGTAGCCTTCCGTCTGCAGCAGCCCGGGAACGAACTGCAGCTGGTAGTTCCGGATGAAGGACGCCGCCGCCTCCAGGCCGAAATAAGGCTCGATCCAGTGCGGCAGGGTGTCGGTGTAGCCCTGCCACCAGCCCGGGGCGTTCGCCTCACGCGCCAGCCTGAGCAGCGCTTCGCGCTCCGGACCGTTGGTAACCCGGTACATGGTGAGCAGGTCGGCGATGTCGCGCTCTTTGAACCCGACCCGGCCATGCTCCATCCGGCTGATCTTGGAGTGCGAGCCGCGGATGGTTGCCGCCGCCTGCTCCGTCGTGATCTGCGCCTCCTCACGGAGTCGGCGCAGGTGCCCGCCGAGCACGAGACGCTGGACGGACGGTCCAGCCGAGCGCGCGCCGAACAGAGACTGCGGTGCCTCCCATGCGGAGTCCTCAGACGAGAGCATCGCTACTCCTCGTAGTGCTAACGGCCCGGATCTGGTCATGGGCATGGGCCAGTTTCCCACGGGAGCATGCAATCGCGAAAGAGGACTGGGTGACAATTCAATTGAGGTCTCAAGTCCCCCGCGTTTTCTGCGATCGTTTGCTTTTTTCAGATGATCGCTTCAGGTATTGCTCAGGCCCTGCTCAGCGAGCCGATGCGAGCACGTGATCGAAATCGCCGTCCTTGGCTCCAGCGAGGAATGCCGCTATCTCGGCGCGGGTGTATACCAGGGCCGGGCCGTCCGGGAAGCGGGAATTCCTCATGGCGATCTCGCCGTCCGGTAGCAGCGCCACTTCGACGCATTCCCCGTTGGGATTGCTGTACTGACTCTTTCGCCAGGTGACATCGGTGAGCGCTGAGGCTGGGATGCCGTTGTAGCTGTTGATCATGTTCCATCCTGGGGGCACATCGTAACTTCTATGGGGAGCAGCCCGCCGTCCGATCACCAAAAGTGATCTACTTATCACGTATCGTAAGAGCAGGTTGGTTGATCACGAGGTTGGCGGGCAGCCATGACCATGCGCGGATCTCAGGTGCACGGCCCGAATGAACGTGCATCCGGTCTTGCATTTGCACAATATATCAGGCAACATACAAGCAAGGCACACCCACATGCTGCGACAGACAAGGCTTTCCAGCCCCTATGACGATGCAGAAAGCGGTTGCGTTGGCTCACCTGAGGGTTGCTTACGAGCCGGATGATGAGGACGACGTTGTCAGCATCCCGGCTCCCGTGGCATCCCCTCCGCAGTTTCTCCCGGTGCCTTCGGCTTGGTGGGAAACGCCCGCGGTGACCAGCCGGCCGCTGAGCCCGGTCCCCGAGGAAGCCAGGACCGCGCGCCAGTTCGTCCGCGAGCTGCTCACCTGCTGGGGGCTGGGATACCTGTCGGACGATGCCGAGCTCATCATCGCCGAACTCGTCGTGAACGCCGTCAGGCATGGGCTGCGCACCGCACCGCAGTCCGTCCGCTCCGGGCCCAGCGCGTCCTCGGCGCTGCGGCTGTGCCTGCTCCGCCGCGTCGGCGAGGTCATGCTGGCGGTGACCGACCCAAGCAACGAGGCGCCCACGCCCCGTGCGCCCGGCTGGAGCGGGGAGAGCGGGCGCGGACTGCAGATCGTCGGGGCGCTCAGCTACGTCTGGGGCTGGTCGCCCATAGAGGGCCGCGGAAAGGCCGTCTGGGCCGTCCTCCGCTGTTCCTGAGGCTTTGTTGCCCGGGGCCTTCGGGCTCAGCGGGAGACGGGTTCGTCGGCTACCGACAGGACGTGCTCGACAAGTGCGATCAGGACCTCCTTGGCCGATTCCCTGGACCGCGCGTCACACAAGACGATCGGCAGCCCGGGATCGAGGTCGAGGGCCACGCGGACGTCCTCTTTCTCGTACCGCCGCGAGCCATCGAAGCAGTTGAGGGCGACGATGAACGGGATGTCGCGGCGCTCGAAGTAATCGATCGCGGGGAAGGAGCCGGCGAGCCGGCGCGTGTCAGCGAGCACGACCGCGCCGAGCGCACCCAGCGCGAGCTCGTCCCACATGAACCAGAACCGCTCCTGTCCAGGGGTGCCGAACAGGTACAGCACGAGGTCTTCGCGCAGCGTGATCCGGCCGAAGTCCATCGCCACCGTGGTCGTGGTCTTGCGCTCCACGCCGGCGGTGTTGTCGGTTCGCAGGCTGCTCTCGGTCAGCGGCTCTTCGGTGCGCAGCGGCTTGATCTCGCTGACCGCGCCGACCAGCGTCGTCTTGCCCACGCCGAAGCCGCCCGCGAGCAAGATCTTGATGGCGCGATGGCGGCGTGGCGCCATGCCCGCGGCCTCAAAGCGCCCGTAGGCCATGGAGGACCTCCCTCAGCGTGTTCCTGTCCACCTGCCGCGGCTTCGTCGGAACCGGCGCGTGGATCGCGACAAGGCCGAGTTCCCGCAGGTCCGCAAGAAGGATGCGGACCACGCCGAGCGGCAGGTCGACATCCGACGCGATGTCCACCACGGTCGTGGGCATTCGCGCGAGATGCAGGACCGATACGTGCTCCGGCGAAAGCGCCCCGGGGTCCGTCACCCGGCCATGGGTGGCTGACACCGTGGCGACTAGGTCAAAGGCTTCACCGGCGTGCCGCGTCCTGCCCTGAGTCAGTGCGTAGGGCCTGACGACGGGACCAGCCTCGGCGTCGAGCCACCGCTCGTCGTTAGACGGCATGGGCGCTTTCTTTCCTAGCTGTCAGATAACGCGGATGTGGTCCGCATGTTGACCTGCAGGTGGTCGCCGGTGCGCTGGACGAGGACCGCCATCTCGTACGCCACCAGCCCCACGTCGGCTTGGGCATCGGTCAGGACCGCCAGGCAGGTGCCCTGCCCGGCAGCCGTCACGAACAGGAAGCCCGAAGTCATCTCGATGATCGTCTGCCGCACCTCGCCGCCGCCGAAGTGCCGGCCGGCACCGCGGGCCAGCGACTGGAAACCAGCGGCGAGGGCGGCCAGGTGCTCGGCGTCCGCCTGGTCCAGGCCCCGCGAGGCGCCAAGCGCCAGGCCGTCCTGGGACAGGTACACCGCCTGCTGGATGTGCGCGACTCTGAGCACTAGGTCGTCGAGGAGCCAGTCGAGCTGGCTCACGGGATATCCCTGGTTACTCTCCATCGCCGCTGCCCTCCGTATCGCGTTGCGCCTGTGACCTGCCTTGCTGCCAGCCGCGCTGCATAGCGGACAGGGTATTGCGCATGTCCGACAGCGATGCCGCGGTGGCCTGGGGGACCCCCGTGCCCCCGGTCGAGCCCGCCGCCCCTACGGAAGAGCGGAGCTGCGGAGCGAGGTTAGCTTGCCGTACGCGGCGTGGCAGGCCCTTGTA